>Ga0208242_100767_pt1 | contig 12682 bp, 13 predicted proteins | sample SubbioAug_CSW13A_FD_184825 | JGI IMG/M metagenome (GOLD analysis project Ga0208242, IMG submission 184825) | Serpentinite rock and fluid subsurface biosphere microbial communities from McLaughlin Reserve, California, USA - CR12Aug_CSW13A (SPAdes) | ecosystem: Environmental > Terrestrial > Deep... | reverse complement strand
AACGACGAATCTCCCACGCCAACAGCAAGGGCCCCTGACGGGGCCCTTGCTGTTGGTGGCGCACTCAGCACCGAAAGCCGCCACCAGAATCCGCCGCCACAAATGACCACCGGATTCCGTCACCATTTGCCGCCGCCAGATTTACGCGGGTTTAGACCGCCGCTAACAATTGGTGCAGGTCTCGCTGCTTGAGCGTCGGCAGCCGCTCGAACACGTCTTTCAGATAGACCCAGGGATCATGCCCGTTGAGTTTGGCCGACTCGATCAGACTCATGACCACGGCGGCGCGCTCGCCGGCCTGCTGGCTGCCCACGAACAACCAATTTTTTCGACCAACGCAAAGCGGTCGCACCGCGTTCTCGGCCGCGTTGTTGTCGATCGGCACGTTGCCATCGTCCAGGTAACGTGTGAGCGCGCGCCAATTGCTCAGCGAGTAGTCGATGGCCCGGGCCGTGGTGTCGGCGTTGGCCAGTCTTTGGCGTTGCTCGACGAGCCACGCGTGCAAGGCCTCGGCCAGCGGCCTGGCTTGCTGGCGGCGCATCGCCCACCGGGCGTCACTGTCCAGCCCGCACGCCTGGCGCTCGATCTCATAGAGCCTGGCAATGCGTGCCACCGCCTCGCCGGCGATCTGACTGCCCGTGAGTTTGTGTGCCTCGAACAGCTTGCGCCTGGCGTGGGCCATGCACAGCGCGGCTGTGACGCCCTGCGCATGCAGCTTGTGGTACCCCGAGTAGTCGTCGCTGACCAGCGTGCCGGCAAAGCCTTCCAGGATGCGCCGCGGGTTCTCACCCCCACGCCCGGGCGTGAAGTCGAACAGCACCGCGCGCTGGGTCACGAAGTTCGTTGTGCGGTACACCCACACGTAGGCCCGCTTCGTCTTGCCTTTGCCGGGGGCCAGTAGTGATACCGGCGTCTCGTCCACGTGGACCACGCTGTGAGTCAGGATGTGCTGCTTCAGCGCCTCGGCCAGCGGCGCCAGTCGCACCCCGCAGATGCCGATCCACTGCGCCATGCTCGAGCGCGCGATGTGAACGCCCGAGCGCGCGTAGATCTCCTGTTGCCTGTACAGCGGCAGGTGGTCGTCGTGCTTGGCCACCACCACCTGGGCCAGCAGGCCGGGCGCTGGGATACCTTTGTCGATCATCTGCGCGGGCATCGGCGCGGCCTGAATGCTCTGGCAGCATGCGCAGGCGTACTTGCCGCGGATGTGGCGCAGCACGAAGAATTGCGCGGGCACGCAGTCCAGCTGCTCGCTCACCTCTTCGCCGATGCGTTTGAAGGGTTGGCCGCAGGCGCAGTGCGTCTGCTCGATCTCGTGGCGCTGCTCGATGCGCGGCAAGCTCGCTGGCAGCGCCTGGCGCACGGGTTGGCGTTTGACCTTCGGCGTAGCAGTGGGGTGGCGTGCCTCGTCGGCTGCACGATCTTCCAGCGCGGTGTCGATCAGCAGATGGTCGAACAGCACGGCCTGCGTGCTCGTGTCCAGGCTCTCGCTGGATGTGCCGAAGCGCCAGCGCTTCAGACGTGCGATCTCCAGGTTCAGCGCCTCGTTGCGGGTCTTCTCGAGCAAGAGATCGGCCTGTATGCGCTCGAGCAAGGCGCGCGGGACCAGCACCGCGTCGTCTGCGCTTGGCGCATCGGGCGGACTCGTCGGCAGGTCTTGAAGCATGGTGGCAACTATGCCTCTCGCGCACGCGCGCGAGAATTGGGACTTTCGCCAATGGACAGGCTGTGAATGGGCTGGTGCGGTGGCAGGCCATCAAATCACCGTGATGGCCGTCGGTTGCGGTGCGCCCAGGCGCTGCCATGGCAGGCCCGCGACGAGCCAGTCGAGTTGCTCGCGCGTGAGGTTCAGCGAGCCCACGTCCTGTCGCGGCCAGTCAAAGCTGCCCGCCTGCAGGCGCCGTGTGCACAGCCACAGGCCCGCGCCGTCATAAACCAGCACTTTGAGCCGGTCGGCACGCCGGTTGGCAAACACGTAGGCGTGGTGGGCCTGCGCGCCCTGCGCGAAGCCGCGCACCACCTGGCCCAGCAGCCGGTCGATCCCCCCGCGCAGGTCGCTGGCGCCCAGGGCCAGCCAGATGACATCGATGCGGATCATCGGCTGAGCTCGCTCAACAGCGTGGCCAACTCTGTGGTGTGCGCCAGCGGCCAGTGCAGATCCAGTCTGAGCATGCCCGTCTTGATTTCGATGCGCACCGCAGCACCCGTACCGGCACCAGGCGGCGCTACGCGGGCGGCCACGAACCCTGTCGGCCGCGTGGCTGACGGTGCCGAACCCGTAATCGCGCCGCTGCCGTCAAGCCGCGCCTGCCAGCGCGCGTAGTGTGCGCACCAGCTGCCCAGCATTCCCAGCGGCACCCCACTCGCCTCGGCCCAGACCTTGGCCTTCATGCCAGAGGCGCGGTAGGCACGCACCTGCTCCATGCATTTGTCCATCTGCTCTCGATCCATCATCACCTCGTCTCGTTCGTTGTTTGTCGAGACTTGAGGTTCGCAGCTTCAGCTTCCTGCAGATAGATGGGTTCGCGGAACGCTTACACCTCATCTACCTCTCGTGTCATCCAAAGGGCATCGTCGAGTTCATGAATATCTCGCAGGCAGTCGACATCGTCCAGGCACGAGTCCGGCTGGCCTCACAGCTGGCGGAGCAAGCCGCCAAGTCCTCGACGATGGACATGTTTATCGAGCATGCCGTGGCTGAGGCCGATGGCTCGCGAAGCTCTCCAGAAGAGGTTGACAGCTTTTGGCTTTCCTACCTCAGCAAGGGAGAACAAACGGTTGATCAAGCTGCCTTTGCTGACGTCCTTGAGAAGACCAACTGGCTTCCACGTGAACTTCAGGCGTCGCTTGCACGCTTGATCGCGTGTGGCGCAGTCGTCAACCTTGACGCTGTTGGCAGGAAGCGCACAGCCAGACCGTTGCACTTTGAAGGGGCTGGTGAATCCCTGCGGCTCGTTCCGATCGCTGGCGATGGACGGCACTCAAGCACGCGATCTGCTTTGGTCGAAGTATCTGGATGCTTCGTCACGAATCCACGACCTTGAGCGATACCTGGAGCAACGAACGCCCAGCCGCTTTCCCGAGGGGGTGCGTGGGGCTGTCATGGACCTTGCCGTCGACGCTTTCGATGTAGTCATTCAGGCGGGGCAGGATTCAAGGGGTCTTCACTTGGTCGCTATGTCACATGCAGGGTGACTCGACCGCTGGCCCCTAGTTGGCGTTTGACGTCGCCAACTGCTAACCTCTAGACCTACTTGATCAAAACTTATTTATTTTTCGGATAAGCGGTGACAGCCAATCAGTCAAAACTCTATTCTTCTGGTCAAAACACTATTCGTTTGCACCAGTCCGGCATTCAAGCCGTGATCGTCGATCTGGACGGCACGATGGTCGACACCCTGGGTGACTTCGAGGTGGCGCTCAACCGCACCATGGCTGATCTGGGCTTGCCTGGTGTGGATCGTGCAGCGGTGGCGCGCACGGTGGGCAAGGGTTCCGAACACCTGATCCGCAGCCTGCTGGCGGAACAATTGCGACGGCCCGAGGTGATTGGCTGCGGCGAGGCTTGCCCGGCCATGAGCGTGGACGCGCTCTTTGATCGGGCCTGGCGCCAGTACCAGCACCACTACTTGAGCATCAACGGCCAGTTTGCCGATGTGTTTGCGGGGGTGGAGGAGGGTTTGCGCGCCATGCAGGCGGCGGGTTTCGGCATGGCGTGTCTGACCAACAAGCCCTTGGCGTTCGCGCAAGGCCTGCTCAAGGCCAAGGGGCTCGACAGCTATTTCAACCAGGTGTTTGGCGGTGACAGCTTCGAGCGCAAGAAGCCCGATCCACTGCCCTTGCTGAAAACCTGCGAGGCGCTGGGCACCAGGCCGGCGCAGACCGTGATGGTCGGCGATTCGCAGAACGATGCCCTGGCCGCTCGGGCGGCCGGTTGCCCAGTGGTGCTGGTGACCTATGGCTACAACCACGGCCAGCCCATTGCCGAGGCGCCGCACGATCTGCTGCTGGACTCGCTGGCCGATTGGAAAATTCAGCGCGGCTGAAGGTCGGTGGGCCACAGCGCGGGGCTGCCCCAAGCAAGGCAGCACGCCCTCGCGTCATCATGCGCTGGGGTCTGCGGCCCGGCCAGCGGTGGTGCGCCGATCCGGGTGCCGGACGCCCGGGGGGTGAAATCTTTTATTTCTTCCCGCCCAGCAGCGCTTCCTTCAGTTGCCAGTCAGCCGGCTTGGGGCCCAGCCAGATGCGCATCAGCGCGTTGAAAAACTCGGGCTCCCTGAACGGCTCGCCTTCAACCTTGCCCTTGACGGTCAGCACCGTGCCGGTGCCCGGCACCCAGTCCAGCATGAAGGTTTCGCCCTCTTTAAGCCGCTTGTGATCGGTGAACACCTGGCTCATGCGCATCACGCCGGGAATCAGTCTGGAGAATGCGGTGCGGTCCATGTTGTCTTCCATGCCGCGTGAAAACAGTTTGCCGAGTTCGCCTGAATCGATGTCGCGCAGCATGGTGATGGTCAGGCGCTTGGGGCCGGGCGCAGCCAGCACGCCCTCGGTGGTGGTGGCTTTCTGGCCCAGGTACAGGCCGGCCGTGTACACCTTGAATACCGCCTTGTAGCGCACCCCGGCGCCGTTGAGCTGCAGTGTGCTGCCCTGGACGGTGATGCGGTCTTCCAGCTGAACGCCGCTCACATCCACCGTGGCGGCGGCTGCGGCACCGTGCGCCAAAGCCAGACACAGTGCCAGCAGCGGGGCAAACCAGGTGAAACGGGGTGTGGTTGAGTTTGTGATCGTCATGGAGGTTGCCGAGAAGTGGACTGAAAGTTGAATAAAAGCGAACGATCGTTCATAAAATGCCATTTTGACCACCTGGGCTCCTGAAATCAACAGGGTTTTGCCGGGGCGCGCGCGAGTGGGGTGAACGCCTCAATCACCTGTGCGGCAGCTTTGCTACACTTTCACCCGATGTTCAACACACGCACAACCCTCACGGGCAATCTGCCGAGCCGCAATGGCCGGGGAGCCTGGCCCTGGCGCAAGCCAGCGTAAACGTGCACTTCCCCCCCCGGCGGTGCGCAGGTTCCGGTCTGCCCCATGGACCCCAGCCCGTGCCACCCCACTCCCCGAACCCGGCAGCGCGCCTGACCGGGCACCCCAGAAAAACGGCTTCACACGCTGCGATGCAGCAAGGAGCCGACGGAGCGTCTGAACATGATCACCGAACTCGAATTCAAGAGCCTGGCCAGCCAGGGCTACAACCGCATCCCGCTCATGGCCGAGGCCTTTGCGGACCTCGAAACCCCGCTCTCGCTGTACCTCAAGCTCGCCCACGGGCGCGGCGACGGCAAATACAGCTTTCTGCTGGAATCGGTCGTCGGCGGTGAGCGCTTTGGCCGCTACAGTTTCATTGGCCTGCCCGCGCGCACGCTGTTGCGCGCCAGCGGCTTCGGCGCCGAGGCCAGGACCGAGGTGGTTCGCGACGGCGCCGTTGTGGAAACGAACCACGGCAACCCGCTGGACTTCATCGCCGCCTACCAGCAGCGCTTCAAAGTGGCGCTGCGCCCGGGCCTGCCGCGTTTCTGCGGTGGTCTGGCCGGTTACTTTGGTTACGACGCGGTGCGCTACATCGAGAAAAAGCTCGAAAATTCTTGCCCGCCCGACACCCTGGGTTGCCCCGACATCCTGTTGCTGCAGTGCGAAGAACTGGCCGTCATCGACAACCTCTCGGGCAAGCTCTACCTGATCGTCTATGCCGACCCGGCACAGCCCGAGGCTTACGCCAACGCCAAGCGACGTGTGCGCGAGTTGAAGGAGGCGCTGAAGTATTCGGTGAGCGCGCCGGTGGTGAAACCCAGCCCGAGCTACCCGGCCGAGCGCGACTTTGCCAAGGCCGACTACATCGCCGCGGTGGAGCGCGCCAAGGAGCTGATCGCCGGCGGTGATTTCATGCAGGTGCAGGTGGGGCAGCGCATCAAGAAGCGTTACACCGAAAGCCCGCTCAGCCTCTACCGTGCACTGCGCTCTCTGAACCCCAGCCCGTACATGTATTACTACCACTTCGGGGATTTCCACGTGGTGGGCGCATCGCCCGAAATTCTGGTGCGTCAGGAGCAGGTTGGCGACGAACAAAAGGTCATCATCCGGCCGCTCGCCGGTACGCGTCCGCGCGGTGCCACGCCCGAGAGGGACAAGGCGACCGAGATCGAACTGGTCAACGACCCGAAGGAGCGGGCCGAGCACGTGATGCTGATCGACCTGGCACGCAACGACATCGGCCGCATCGCCAAGATCGGCAGCGTGAAGGTGACCGAGGCCTTTGCGGTGGAGCGTTACAGCCACGTGATGCACATCGTGAGCAACGTTGAAGGCACGCTGGTGGACGGCATGACCAATATGGACGTCCTGAAAGCCGCCTTCCCGGCCGGTACGCTGACCGGCGCGCCCAAGGTGCACGCCATGGAGGTCATTGACCAGTTGGAGCCCACCAAGCGTGGTCTTTACGGCGGCGCCTGCGGCTACCTGAGCTATGCCGGTGACATGGACGTGGCCATTGCCATCCGCACCGGCATCATCAAGGATCAGATGCTCTATGTGCAGGCGGCAGCTGGCGTGGTGGCCGATTCCATTCCTGAAATGGAATGGAGGGAAACCGAACACAAGGCCCGCGCGCTGCTGCGCGCGGCGGAGCTGGTGGAAGAAGGCCTGGAGTGAGCACCATGAACAAGAAAAACATGAACGACGCCGGGCTGCCCCAAGGCGTTCAAGCCCCCTTGGGGGGCAGCGACCCACGCGCAGCGGGAGAGCGTGGGGGCATCAAGCTCCTCATGGTCGACAACTACGACTCGTTCACCTACAACATCGTGCAGTACTTTGGCGAACTCGGTGCCGACGTGACCGTGGTGCGCAACGACGAGATCACCGTCGATGACATCCAGCGCCGTGTGGACGCGGGGCAGGTGGACTGCCTGGTCATCTCGCCCGGCCCCTGCTCGCCCGCTGAGGCCGGCATCTCGGTCGCAGCCATCCAGCACTTTGCAGGCAAGCTGCCGATCCTCGGCGTCTGTCTGGGTCACCAGAGCATCGGCGCAGCCTTCGGCGGCAAGATCGTCCGTGCGCAAGAGCTCATGCACGGCAAGACCAGCGTCATCACCACCACGCAGGAAGGCGTGTTTGCGAACCTGCCCGAGCAGTTCACGGTGAACCGCTACCACTCGCTGGCGATCCAGCGCGAGAGCTGCCCGGATTGCCTGAAGGTCACGGCCTGGACGCCCGACGGCGAGATCATGGGCGTGAGGCACAAGACGCTGGCGATTGAGGGCGTGCAGTTCCATCCGGAGAGCATCCTGACCGAGCATGGGCACGCGATGCTGAAAAACTTTCTTGAGCAAGCCGCATGAAAACCGTTGACCTGAGGAGCGACACGGTCACGCAACCGACGGCCGCCATGCGCGCCGCCATGATGGCCGCGCCCCTGGGCGACGACGTGTTCGGTGACGACCCCACGGTCAACGCTTTGCAGGATCGCATCGCCGCCATCACCGGCAAGGAAGCGGCGCTGTTCATGCCCTCGGGCACGCAAAGCAACCTGTGCGGCATCCTGGCGCACTGTGGCCGGGGCGACGAGTACATCGTTGGCCAGCTGGCCCACACCTACCGCCACGAGGGCGGAGGCGCGGCGGTGTTCGGCAGCGTGCAGCCGCAACCGCTGACGCAAGACGCGCAGGGCCGCATGGCGCTGGCCGACATCGCGGCGGCCATCAAGCCCGACGACCCGCACTTCGCGCGCACCCGGCTGCTGTGCCTGGAAAACACCTGGAACGGCCATGAGATGCCCGACGACTACCTGCGTGGCGCGACGCAGTTGGCGCGCGAGAACGGTCTCACGACCCACCTGGACGGCGCTCGGGTGTTCAACGCCGCCGTGGCTTCGGCCGCGCCGGGGCAGGCGGCGTTTGAGCGCCTGCGCGAGATCGTCGACCCCTTCGACAGCCTCTCGGTCTGCTTCAGCAAAGGCCTGGGTGCGCCGGTGGGCTCGGCACTGTGTGGTTCGCGCGAACTGATCGATCGCGCGCGCCGCGTCCGCAAGATGGCCGGCGGCGGTCTGCGCCAGGCTGGGCTGCTGGCGGCCTGTGCGCTGCACGCGCTGGACCACCATGTGGACCGGCTGTGCGAAGACCATGCCAATGCCCGTCGTTTGGCCGATGGCCTGGGCGGCATCGAAGGTCTGGCGGTGAGGTCCGCCGAGACCAACATCGTGTTTGTGGATGTGTCTGAGGGCCGCGGCCCAGCGCTGCTCGATTTCCTGAAAGCCTACGGCGTGCTGGCCACCGGCCTGATGGGTCTGCGCTTGGTCACCCACCTCGACGTGGACGCGGCCGGCATCGACCGCACCATCGCAGCCGTGCGCCGCTTCTTTGCCGAAGCGCCGGCGGCATTGACCGCGTCGGGGCGCTTGGGCCCGTACTGAGCACCCGCAGCAGGCCGACATGCCCGATACCCCCCAACTTCTGATGTTCATCGCGGCGGGCTGGTTGCTCAACCTCACGCCCGGACCCGATGTGCTCTACATCGTGACCCATGCGCTCAAGAGCGGCGTGCGCGCAGGCGTCGTGGCTGGGCTGGGCATTGTCAGCGGCTGCTTTGTCCATGTGTTCGCAGCTGCGGTCGGCGTGGGCGCCTTGCTCGCCACCTCGACCACCGCGTTCACCGTGCTCAAGTGGGTGGGCGCCGCGTACCTGGTGTGGATGGGCATCAAGCTGCTGTTCGTCAGGGGTTCTTCGTCGACGCTGCCACCTGCGACCGCTCAGACGAGAATCCCGGCCGACCTTCGGGGCATCTACCTGCGCGGCTTTCTCACCAACGTCCTCAACCCCAAGGTGGCGCTGTTCTTCCTGGCCTTCGTGCCGCAGTTCATCGCACCGGGCACCGAAGACAAGGTGACGGCCTTCCTGCTGCTGGGTCTGTTGTTCAGTCTGAACTCGCTGCCGATCAACTTCGGTTACGCCGGGCTCGCCAGCTGGGCTGCGAACCGTGTCAGCGCCGTGCAACACGCGATGCGCGGGATGGACCGCGCCGCCGGCGTCATGTTTGTTGCTTTCGGCCTGAAGCTGGCCATGTCCGACAATCCCGCTCAATAAGTCACTGGAGTCACCCATGCCCCACAGCCACAAGATCACCCCGCAAGAGGCCCTGCAGCGCACCATCGAGCACCGCGAGATTTTTCACGACGAGATGCTGCACCTGATGCGCCTCATCATGAGCGGCGAGATGTCGCCGGTGATGATGGCGGCTTTGATCACCGGCCTGCGCGTCAAAAAGGAAACCATTGGCGAAATCACCGCTGCCGCGCAGGTGATGCGCGAGTTTTCCACCAAGGTGCATGTGGCGGACAAGACACGCCTGGTGGATATTGTGGGCACCGGTGGCGACGGTTCGCACACCTTCAACATTTCCACCTGCTCCATGTTTGTGGCGGCAGCGGCGGGCGCCAGAGTCAGCAAGCACGGCGGGCGCAGCGTCAGCAGCAAGAGCGGCAGCGCCGACGTGCTGGAAAGCCTGGGCGTCAACATCAATCTCACGCCCGAGCAGATTGCGTGCTGCATCGAACAGGTGGGCGTGGGCTTCATGTTTGCACCCAACCACCATCCTGCCATGAAAAACGTGGCGCCGGTGCGCCGCGAGTTGGGCATGAAGACCATCTTCAACATTCTCGGCCCCCTCACCAACCCGGCCTCGGCGCCTAACATCCTGATGGGTGTGTTTCACCCCGATCTCGTTGGTATCCAGGTGCGTGCGTTGCAGCGCCTGGGCGCCGAGCACGCGGTGGTGGTGTATGGCCGTGACGGCATGGATGAGGTGAGTCTGGGTGCAGCCACCATGGTGGGTGAGCTGAAAAATGGGGAGATCACCGAATACGAAATCCACCCCGAAGACTTTGGCCTCACCATGGCCAGCAACCGCACCCTGCGCGTGGAAACGCCCGAAGATTCCAAGGCGATGCTGATGGGTGTGTTGAACAACAGCGACGAGCCGAACATCAAGGCCGCCAAAGACATCGTGGCGCTCAATGCCGGTGTGGCACTTTACGCGGCCAATGTGTGCGGCGACATGGTGCAGGGAGTCGCGCTGGCTCGCCGCGCCATCGAGTCGGGTGCCGCCGCGCGCAAGCTGACCGATCTGACCACATTCAGCCAGCTGGTCACGGCCAGCGTCGGCCCCTGAAGGACACGTTGATGCCCGCCTGGCTGCAGAACGACGGCGCGTGGATCGCGATCGGCACCTCGCTGGTGTTCGTGGTGGCCGGCGGGGCATGCACCGCGTGTTCCTGTGCGCCCTGAAAGATCCCGTGCCGCAGCAGACGTCATCACGTTTTTCGGATTCAACCCCTACCCCCAACGCGGAAACCCAAAAATGAGCGACATTCTTCAAAAAATCGTGGCCGTAAAGCACGAAGAAATCGCCGCCGCGCAGCGAAAAAAGCCCCTGGATGTGGTGCGCTTCGACGCCGAGAGCCGCGTGCTCACGCGCGACTTCGAGGGCGCCCTGCGCGCCAAGATAGCGGTGGGCCAGGCTGCGGTGATTGCCGAGATCAAGAAAGCCAGCCCCAGCAAAGGCGTGATCCGCGAAGACTTCATTCCCGCCGACATCGCGCAGAGCTACGCAGCCGGAGATGGTCAGATCAGTGCAGCCTGCCTGTCCGTGCTCACCGACCGCCAGTTCTTCCAGGGCAGCGCGGACTACCTGAAGCAAGCGCGCGCCAGCTGCGACCTGCCGGTGCTGCGCAAGGACTTCATGGTGGACCCCTACCAGGTCTACGAGGCCCGTTTTATGGGGGCCGACGCCATCCTGCTGATCGCCGCCTGCCTGGACGACGCACAGTTGGCCGACCTGGAAGCGCTGGCCCTGAGCCTGAACATGGCGGTGCTGGTGGAAGTGCACGACCGCGAAGAGTTGCAGCGTGCGCTCAAGCTGAAGACCCGCCTGCTGGGCATCAACAACCGCAACCTGCGCACCTTTGACGTCACGCTGCAAACCACGCTGGGCATGTTGCCCGATGTGCCCGCTGATCGCCTGCTGATCACCGAGTCCGGCATTGTGTCGCGCGCCGATGTGCAGACCCTGCGCAGCGCAGGCGTGCATGCCTTCCTGGTGGGTGAAACCTTCATGCGCGCGCCCGACCCGGGGCAGGCGTTGGCCGAGATGTTCGCCTGAACCCGATGCCCACGCAAGCCGCGCTGGAGTTGGGCGAGTTGACGTCGGTCGCCTGTGTTGACTGGGCCGACCCTGGCTTGCAGCCCGGATGGGTGCCGCTCGTGAACGCTTTTCGCGCTTCGGGTGAAGGCGCTCGGTTGCAGGCTTTTTTGCAGCAGCGCCAAGCTGAGGGGGCCATCGTCTACCCGCAGCAGCCCCTGCGCGCCCTCGCACTCACGGCGCCCGAGGCGGTTCGGGTGGTGATTCTGGGTCAGGATCCCTACCACGGGCCGGGCCAAGCCGAAGGTCTGGCATTTTCGGTAGGGCCCGGCGTGAAGCCGCCGCCGAGTTTGCGCAACATGTTCAAAGAACTGCAGCGGGATCTGGCGCTCCCGCTGCCCGCACACGGCTCCTTGGTGCGCTGGGCCGAGCAGGGGGTGCTCTTGCTCAACACCTGCCTCACCGTGGACGCTGGCCAGCCGGGCAGCCATGCCGGCCAGGGCTGGGAGGCGCTCACCGACGCGGTGATCGGCCATTGCAGCCAGGCCGGATCACCCAAGGTGTTTCTGCTGTGGGGTGCTCACGCCCAGAAGAAAGCCGGCCTCATTGACGCCCACCGCCACGCGGTGTTGTTGGCCAACCACCCGTCACCGTTGTCGGCCAACCGGGCGCCGGCGCCCTTCATGGGGTGCGGGCACTTTGGACAGGCCAACCAGTGGCTTGTGGCGCAAAAGTTGGCCCCCATTCGGTGGTGATCCTGCGAGATTGCGCAGATGACTGAGTGCAAGTCGTAAAAACCATGGCATAATTCTGGGCTGCGCTACGGAGGGGTGGCCGAGTGGTTAAAGGCAGCAGACTGTAAATCTGCCCGCTAACGCGTACGCTGGTTCGAATCCAGCCTCCTCCACCAGCAGTTGATGTGATCTAAGAGCGATTGGGATGTCGCGCTCAATGCGGTTCGAGCCAAGTGGCTTCGGGCTCTTCGGGCGGGAGTAGTTCAATGGTAGAACCCCAGCCTTCCAAGCTGATGACGCGGGTTCGATTCCCGTCTCCCGCTCCAGATTGTGTTGATGGCTGGTTCGTTCTGGCAGGCGGTGCAGTGAATTTTCTGAGGTGTCCGTTTGTGGCGGGTGCCTTGGCCCTTGTGGCTCAGTGGTAGAGCACTCCCTTGGTAAGGGAGAGGTCGCGGGTCCGATTCCCGCCAAGGGCACCACATTTTTTCTGGTGTTTCGGCAATTTTGATTTTGGAGCTGAAAAATGGCAAAAGAGAAATTTGAGCGGACCAAGCCGCACGTCAACGTCGGCACCATTGGTCACGTTGACCACGGCAAGACGACCCTGACCGCCGCCATCACCACGGTGCTGGCGGCCAAGTTCGGCGGCGCAGCCAAGGCCTACGACCAGATCGATGCGGCTCCGGAAGAAAAAGCCCGCGGCATCACCATCAACACCGCCCACGTGGAATACGAAACGGCCAACCGCCACTACGCCCACG
>Ga0208242_100766_pt1 | contig 12714 bp, 13 predicted proteins | sample SubbioAug_CSW13A_FD_184825 | JGI IMG/M metagenome (GOLD analysis project Ga0208242, IMG submission 184825) | Serpentinite rock and fluid subsurface biosphere microbial communities from McLaughlin Reserve, California, USA - CR12Aug_CSW13A (SPAdes) | ecosystem: Environmental > Terrestrial > Deep... | reverse complement strand
TGTACTGGCGATGTTTAAAGAAGGGAAAAACCACAGAAACATCTATCCTGTAATCAGAGCGCAAGGATACCAAGGAAGCAAGAACGCCATTTATCAATATCTCATCAAATATGCGCTGGAAAACAACATCCCGTATGGCCGCAACCAAAGGATAATAGCTCCTGAAGAACGTTTTCCGGGCGGGGCACCGCCCAGACCCCCAAAAATATCGGTTGAAAGGACGTCAAGGACATCAATTTATGAGTGCCTGCTGAAGATAGCTGCTGTAAAACGTGAAGAAATCAGACAGGCCCTTGGGGAAAAAGATTCGAAAGACAATTCAAAGAAAAAGGAGCAAAGCGGCCTTCAAGGACAGGACCTTAAATCAAACTATGCGGATAATGTCGCAAAGATCATTTTTAACACCAAAGAAAAAGATAAACACCTTAAAAAAAACTAAGTGAAGAGGCCTTTGCTCGTATTGCAGCCCGTTTTCCGATAATACCTTATCTTTCGGTCTTTTTACTTGCATTTTATGAAATGCTTATGCACGGGGATGCGGCAAAACTGGACCGCCTCATCTATAAATACCAGGACGACCCCTGTGAGCCGATCTCGACGTTTGCTTCAGGATTAAAAAAAGATTATGAAGCAGTTAAAAACTGTCTTTTATACCCCCAAATAAGTAATGGCCCAATGGAAGGCACAAACAATAAAATTAAGATGATCCGTAAAAGAAGCTATGGTCGGGCAGGGATTGAGTTGCTTAATGCCCTGTTGGTCCTTCCCTGGTATTACAGAGATCTCGAAGAAAATTCTAAGAAACAACAAAAATTGATTGCTTAAGAGAATGCTGGCAAGTGCAGGGGCATGGTGATTACTGGCTTATAAATAATTTCCACATTGTCATATCGCTATGTTCGCAAGAACCATAAAAAGAAATTTTTGTCTAGGAATTTTGCGCTGTAGTATCATTGTTTAAGTATTACAGCAAAATGGCTCTCAGCTGCCTGAAAGCCATTTTTGCCTGAAGGTCTGTCACGTATCGTGGGACTTTAAACAGCTTCGCGAAAGATGTTATCTTTATTTACTCCCATTTCTTCCAGTAAGCGCAGGGTATCGGCAGTCATGGCTTTAGTGCCGCAAATATAAACTTTGTGGCCGCTTAGGTCCATTTCTTTAATTATGTCTGTTACATATCCCCTGCGGTGACTATTGCCTCGGGGCCTTGAGACCACCTGAGAGTAATGAAAACTTTCAAATGAGTTGTCATGGTGTTTAAATTCTTCTTCATAGATAAAGTCGTTCTCATAGCGAACGCCGTGAATCAGGTGGATTTCCTTAGCACCGCTATTTTTCAGTGCATCTTCCACGATGGGGATAAAAGGGGTAATGCCAATTCCGTTTGCAACCAGCAGCAATTTATTGGCTGACTTATCAACAACTAGTTCGTTGCCAAGGGGTACTTCTATTGTTACGATATTTCCTTCTTTAAATGTGTTGAAAATTACGTCTGTGGCATAGCCGCCTTCTATTTTTTTAACAATTATACTCAATGTAGTACCGTCTTCATTGATTGAAGATATAGTATAGGCGCGGTAAAGAAGCGGTTCGTCCGTGATTTTCAGCAATATAAATTGGCCCGGTTTATAGTTTGCTGTCTCGGGGTCAATAAGCCTGAATTTAAATTCACTTACATCCTTTTTTACTTTCGTGATGGCAACAATTTCTGCTTCATGAATTTTACGTTCGTTATATCCGGTAACGTCAGCACAACCAACTGCTACCATAGCTTCCTCGCGGTTGCTGGTGGACAGTATTCCCGCCGGGCAGCACTCTATGCAGGTAGAGCAGCGAATGCAGGCTTCGCTGTCAAACTGGTTGCTGCCGGAGAAGTGAAGGAAGGGTTCAAGATGCATTGGGCATACCCGGGCACAGGTGGCGCATTTATGGCATTTTTCAACCGCTGTAACAGAGACCTTTTTGTCAGTATGGCGATTTAAGCCAAGCAGTTTACCAAGCTTATAGGAAAGAACTTCAAATGTCCCCATGGGACAAAATGAGCACCATGCGCGCGGACTGATTAAAAATGCCAGAAGCGTCCCCAGGATGGTGACCATGAGGTAGTTAATGACAAAGATATAGCCAAGACGGTCAAGAAAGCTGGTTGTGCCATAGATGGCAAATACTCTGATTAATCTTCTGGTCAGCATATACATGAACCAGGAAAAAGCAATAATTATCATAGTTCTCGATTTGAGGGGAGCCGGTATTTTTTTGTTCATGCTGAGGGGTTGAATAATGTAGTCAAAAAAACTGCCATGGGGGCAAAGATTGCCGCACCAGTATTTACCCTTAAAAAACCCCAGTATCCCCAGCGTCAGCATAACCGGAATGATGAGCAAGCCCAATTTGGGGTGCCATAGGCCTCCCAAAGCCACAAGAAAGATAAACAGCCAGGCGTATTTTCTTACAGGCGTAAATATGCGGTTTGTTTTAATGTGGTAAGAATTCAATTTAGATGCCTCCTTCATTAGTAAAAACAAGGGAAAGTTATAATTGCGCCCATACTCCCCTAGGGTATATTTTAACATTTAATTGCCCCATGTCAATACTGAAATTTATAATTTAGCCGATTTCGCGGGCTTTAGGAAGGAATTTGCTATTATTTAAAGAACTATTAACTGTTAGATTATAGGAGTGTTCAGGAGGGATAACAAGTGCGAGTAGTTTTATTGGGACCACCGGGAGCAGGGAAAGGCACCCAGGCGGAAAAGCTGGTGAAGAAATATAATTTTCCGCATATCTCCACCGGGGATATTTTTCGGGCGGCGATAAAAAATGGCACTGAGCTTGGAACAAAGGCGAAAGAATATATGGATAAGGGTGAACTAGTCCCTGACGAGGTTGTTGTTGGAATTGTAAGGGAACGTCTTGTGCAGGATGACTGTGGCGAGGGATTTCTTTTAGACGGTTTTCCCCGCACAGTGGCACAGGCGGAAGCGTTGGATGACGCGCTGGAAGCTATGGGAGTGAATTTGCCTGGGGTTGTTAATGTTGACGTTCAGCAGGACGAGCTGTTGGCCCGTCTTACAGGGCGGCGGGTATGCAGAGGATGCAGTGGTACTTACCATATCAAGTTCAACCCGCCTACTGTCCGCAACGTGTGCGATAAATGCGGTGGGGAGCTTTACCAGCGCGCAGACGATACAATAGAGACAGTAAAGCAGCGGTTGGATGTCTACCGGAATCAGACATCACCTCTTATCGCATACTACGACCAGAAGGGTCTATTGTTGACTGTGGATGGATCACGGGAGATTGAGGATGTTTTTAAAGATATAATTATGCTTCTTGATAAGTAGTAACATAAATTAGTTTCGCAAGGCAGGGTGATGGCATGTTCCAGGGTTTAACGCAGGCAATATACTCTCGCTTTTCTGATGAGTTCTTTTTGGAAGTAGCTATTATTTGGGGTGCACGTATTTTAAATGTAATCATAATTGTCATCCTCGCCCGCCTTGCTTTGCGTTTTGGCAGCAGGTTGATTGAAAGGCTGTTTGCCACAGCACCTGAAAAGAAATCTTTTTTGCCCGAAAAAAAAGCCCGGACGCTTTCACTGCTTTTGCTTTCAGTCTGGCGGTATCTAATCTATGCGCTGACAGCTATCTGGGTCCTTTCTAAGCTGCAAATAGTTGATATCGGCCCCATACTGGCAGGCGCAGGCGTAGTTGGCCTGGCGTTTGGTTTTGGTGCGCAGAGCCTGGTGCGCGATATAATCTCAGGGTTCTTTATTATCCTGGAAGACCAGTTTTCAGTTGGCGACTTTGTTGCTTTGGACAACCGTTCAGGTATTGTAGAAGAACTGGGCCTGCGAATCACAAAGATCCGTGATTTTAACGGGGAGCTTCATATTATACCAAACGGCAGCATAGGAGCTGTAACAAACAGTACCAGTGGCAATATGAGGGCCTTGGTGGATGTGGGCGTGGCTTACGAGGAAGATATTGACAATGTGCTGGCAGTTCTCGAGGAGCTTGCTGTCCGCTTTGCCAAAGAAAGCGTGGACGTGGTGGAAGGGCCGACTGTGCTGGGGGTGGTAGCCCTTGATGACTCCAGTGTGGTAATACGCATAATTGCCCGGACAGCCCCCATGTCCCAGTGGAAAGTTGAACGGGAACTGCGTCGTGCCATTAAAAAAGAGTTTGATGAGCGGGACATTGAAATACCCTATCCGCGCCGGGTTGTTTACACCAGCCCCCGGGCTGAGAAGGAGGGCTAAAATGGTTAATTATGCACTGGGGCAGCGTGTGCGCATGAAAAAGCCGCACCCCTGCGGTAGTGATATCTGGACCATTATTCGTATCGGCATGGACTTCCGTATCAAGTGTGTGCAGTGCGGGCGCAGCGTGCTTTTGCCCAGGACAAAATTTGAAAAAGGGGTACGTGAAATACTTGCCGAACAGGATTAACCCCAGGGCGGCATCTTTTTTAGCCTTTCAACGGCAGAAATCAGTTTTTCAATATTATCCTCCCTGTGCACAAGAGAATATTGAAGTGCTCGTATGAGGACAGCTCTTTCCTTGGGTATGGAACAGACCTCCCTCACCTTGTCTACACCGCTCATAAAGTTTTTCATTGTCGGTATGCCGGCGTCGCTTGAAAAACCGGCGCCCAGAATATAAACGTCCATTTGCTCTCCTACGGTTAGATTAATTTATGTTGCCGGATTGCTTGTCAAGCCTGGCTGAATATGGTACTATATAATTTGTACTTCCCTGCTCCCGGCCTGACCGGGGGCCAATAAGACCAGAGGGAGGAGGTGAATAGGCCGTGCCTAAATATGAAACCATGTTCATTTTAAGACCTGAATTGCCCGACGAACAGTACGATTCCCTGGTTGAAAAATTTAAGGGGATTCTTGAAGGCCAACAGGCGGAAGTGACCAATGTTAATCGTATGGGAAAACGCAGGCTGGCCTATGAGGTAAAAAAGTTTCGTGAAGGGTATTATGTCCTTTTCAACTACACCGGCGTAGGTAAAGCGACCGATGAGTTGGAGCGAAACTACAGGATTTCAGACGATGTAATCCGCTACCTCATAATCAAAGAAGACGAATAATTTACGGGGGTGAAAAGCAATGCTCAATCGCATTGTGTTAATCGGCCGTCTGACCAAGGACCCGGAACTGCGCTACACGCCGGCCAACGGTGTGGCTGTAACCTCGTTTACACTGGCCGTCAACAGGCGCTTTAAGCAGCCGGGGCAGCAGGAAGCTGATTTTGTGCCCATAGTTGTCTGGAAGCAGCAGGCTGAGAACTGTGCCAAGTATCTTGGCAAAGGCAGCCTGGTGGCTGTGGACGGGCGGTTGCAGATTCGTTCATATGAGGACAAGGAAGGACAGCGCAAAACTTTCTCCGAGGTTGTGGCAGACAGCGTACAATTTTTGGAAAGCGCTAAGGACAGACGCAGCGCCGATAGCACACACTCCTATGACGACACACTGGTAGAAGAAGATGTTCCCTTTTAATGTAATGCAAAAAGGAGGTCCAGGTTATGCGTAAAGAACGCGGCCGCAGGGGCAGGCGCAAAGTCTGCAATTTCTGCGTTGAAAAGGCAGTGTCAATTGACTATAAAGCCACCGGCAAACTTGCCCGCTTTATAACTGAACGGGGGAAAATACTGCCCCGACGTATTTCAGGCAACTGCGCCAAGCATCAGCGCCAGCTGACGGTGTCGATTAAACGGGCACGAAATATTGCTCTTCTGCCGTATACGGCTGAAGGCTAAGGTCTTCAATGAGCACCCATTTTAATGGGTGCTTTTCTTTTTATGGCAGTGCTTAGAAAAATTACAAGTTTGGTATTTGACTTTGCGGGCAGGAGATTGACAGTGCACTGCAGAACATCTTAAGTCTATATTATGCCGTTTTCCGGCTCCGGGAGGGAAAATTATGAAGGTTATCCTTATACAGGACGTAAAAGCCCTGGGTAAAAAAGGCGAGATTAAAGAGGTGGCCGAAGGGTATGCGCGTAATTTTCTTATCCCTCGCGGCCTTGTCATTGAGGCCACCGCAAGCAACCTTAACAGGCGCCAAGCCGAGGGAAAAAAACAGGACCAGCAATTAGCAAGACTCCAGGATGAGGCCCAAAAGCTGGCCCGCAAAATTAACGGGCAGAGCGTGGAAATTACAGCGCGTACCGGTGAAGGAGGGCGCCTGTTCGGTTCAGTGACCAGCAGTGATATCGCTCTTGCCCTGCAAAAAAAGAATATTACTGTGGACAAGCGCAAAATCGAGCTGGATGAGCCGATTAAGAGCCTTGGTACTCATAGTGTCCGCATCAGGCTTCACCAGCATGTTATCGCAAGCCTGGAAGTTGTTGTCAAGACCTAACACGAAGAGGTGCAACATGAAGAAAAGCTTATCTAGTAGGTTGCCGCAAAATCTAAACAAAAACACTGACCCGGATCAAATAAAAAGGGAAGTCAACGCCCTTTACTCTTTACTGTCAGCCATGCTTGGCCCTGACAAGCTGATTCTTAAGGCCGGCAAGCTGGAAGCATTAAGCCTGCTCCGGTCGCGTAAAATCGAATCGCGAGTTCTTGGACTGCAGCGGGTTGTTTTTGAAAACCCTTCCATAGGCGAGCTTTTAGGTCCGGAGGAAATCCCAGCTGCCCTGCAGGCGCTTTATGATGAGCTGGCAGAACAAATGGCCAGGAGAACTGTGGAGGAGTCGCTGGAGAGAAAAACTGCGGAAAAACTCCAGGAGAGGCACGAGGAATACATTCTGGACTTAAAAAGGCAGCTGCTCAAAGAGCAGGGCGGCCCGGAAAATCCCGAGACACTGAAAAAGTATGCCAAGCTGGAGAAGCTTAAACATAGTAAACTGAACAGGCCGGCACTTGAAATCCTGCGGCCGCAGGCGCTTGATGAGATAGTGGGGCAGGAGGCGGCCATTGAAGCACTGATGTCCAAGTTAGCCTCTCCCTATCCCCAGCACATGATTATCTACGGGCCGCCCGGCGTCGGCAAGACCACAGCGGCCAGGCTGGCGCTGGAGGCGGCTAAAGGGCTGCCTGAGAGCGCTTTTGCACGGGAAGCGCCTTTTGTCGAGGTTGACGGGACAACGCTGCGCTGGGACCCGCGTGAAACGACCAATCCCCTGCTTGGCTCAGTCCATGACCCCATTTATCAGGGCGCCAAAAGAGACCTTGTGGATGGGGGGGTGCCGGAACCCAAACCGGGACTTGTCACCGAAGCGCACAGCGGTATTCTGTTTATAGACGAAATCGGTGAAATGGACCTGCACCTGCAAAGGAAGCTGCTTAAAGTGCTTGAAGACAAAAAGGTGCATTTTGATTCAGCTTATTATGACCCCTCCGACGGACAGGTGCCCAAGTATATCAAAAAACTCTTTGAGGAGGGCGCTCCGGCAGATTTTGTGCTTATCGGCGCCACCACCTGCTCCCCTGAAGAGGTTAATCCGGCGCTGCGCTCGCGCTGCACGTCGGTCTTTTTTGAACCGCTGGCCCCGGCGGATATTCAGTCTATTGTGACTGCGGCGGCGGAAAAACTTGCAGTTGCCCTTGATTCGGATGTCCCCGCCATTATCAGCGAGTATACCACCGAAGGCCGGCAGGCTGTCAACATCCTGGCCGACGCTTACGGCCTGGCCTTATACCGTCTCTCCCGCCAAAACGGTGGCGGGCGGACAATCACTGCCAACATCATACAGGAGGCTCTGCGTGCCGGACGCTGTGCCCCAAATACACTGAAGAAAAATACAGCCGGCTTTGCAACAGGCAGGGTCTTTGGCCTTGGGGTCAGCGGTTACCTGGGCAGTGTGCTAGAGATTGAAGCTGTTGCTTTTCCCGCCCGCGAGCCGGGCAAGGGTTCCCTTCGCTTTAATGAAACTGCGGGCAGCATGGCCCGGGATTCAGTCTTTAACGCGGCGGCAGTTATCCGGAGGCTGAGCGGCGAGGAACTGCAAAACTTTGACCTGCATGTCAACGTTATCGGCGGCGGCAGGATAGACGGGCCTTCTGCCGGCCTGGCAGTGGTGGTAGCACTGCTCAGCGCCATCAAGGGCTGGCCGGTGGCGCAGGATGTGGCGGTTACCGGAGAGGTATCGCTGCAGGGCAAGGTGCGGCCAGTTGGCGGTATCGCCGAAAAACTATACGGCGTGCGCCTGGCCGGTATTCCCAGGGTGCTTGTTCCTGCAGAAAATAAAGGTGATGTGCCGAACATCCCCAAGGGCCTCATCGTGGAACTAATAAATACAGTGGAAGAAGCGCTGCCCCATTTCTTCAAGGATTGGCCGCAGCAGCTGAATTAGTCAGGAGGTGTACCATGGCAGACAATGCAGAAAGAATTCCGCCGCAAAACCTGGAAGCGGAGCAGTCGGTGCTCGGTTCGATGCTCATTGACAAGGATGGTATTATTGCCGCTGCGGAACATCTCAGGCCGACCGATTTTTATCGCGATGGGCACCAAAAAATATACCAGTCTATGATGGCCCTTACAGATAAAGGCGAGCCGGTGGACCTTGTTACCTTGGTAGAAGATCTGCGCAGCCGCGGGAGCCTTGAAGCAATCGGCGGCCTTGCCTATTTAACGACATTGGCCAACCTGGTGCCAACGGCGGCCAATGTGTCCCATTACGCGCGCATTGTAAGGGAGAAAGCGGTCCTGCGCTCCCTTATCAATGCCTCTGCCCGCATTGCAGCCAAAGCTTTCAGTCCCACCGACAACGTGGACGAGGTCATTGACGAGGCTGAGCAAATTATTTTTGAAGTAGCCAACCGCACCAACCAGCAGGGATTTTCCAATATCAAAGATGTACTTAAAGGCACTTTTGAACGGATTGACAAGCTCTGGAACAACAAGGGCGGTGTGACCGGCGTGCCTACAGGGTTCCCTGATTTTGACAACATCACCTCCGGGTTTCAAAACTCAGACCTTATAATCATTGCCGCCCGACCCAGCATGGGCAAAACAACGCTGGCACTTAATATCGCCCAGCATATCGCCGTCCGTGAAAAGATGCCTGTGGCCATGTTTTCACTGGAAATGTCAAAAGAACAGCTTGTCCAGCGCATGCTCTGCGCCGAGGCCAATATTGACTCGCAGCGGCTGCGCCGGGGATTCCTCACAGATGACGACTATCCAAAGCTGACGCGCGCGGCGGGCCCGCTTTCTGAGGCGCCGTTTTTTATAGATGATACAGCAGCCATCTCAGTGATGGAAATGCGGGCCAAAGCCCGCAGGCTAAAAGCTGAACACGGGTTGAGCGCAGTATTTGTGGACTACCTGCAGCTGATGCGCGGCAGCGAAAGAAGTGAAAACAGGCAGCAGGAAATCTCCGCCATCTCCCGTTCACTCAAAGCGCTGGCTAAAGAGCTGGACCTGCCGGTGATTGCCCTCTCACAATTATCCCGGGCGGTGGAGCAGCGCGACAAGAAGCGGCCTATACTGAGCGATCTGCTCGAGTCCGGCGGTATTGAAGCCAACGCCGACTTGGTGGCCTTTATCTACCGTGAAGGCTACTACAACCCTGATGCGGAAAACAGGTATGAGACTGAAATTATAATCGCCAAGCAGCGCAACGGCCCGGTAGGGAAGTTTTCGCTCTTCTTTCAGGAAAACCACAATAAGTTTAAAAGCATCACCAGGGAGGAGCATGAGGGCCAGCGGCCTGCTTGACAAAGCACTTTTACTTTGTTAAACTACTTTTGGCTGGATTGCCAAATAACAGAAAAAGGTGTGGAATGGATTGTAAAACCCGGATGGAATTGAGAAATTCTGTTTGGGTTATTTTTATGTAAGGAGCGATGACAGGTGACCCGTAAATTTGACGTTGTCATTGTCGGCGCCGGGCCTGCAGGATTGTTTGCCGCGCTGGAGTTGTCATCTGTGCCCGGGCTTAAAGTCCTGCTGCTTGAGAAGGGGAATGATATAAAAAAGAGGCACTGCCCGATTAAGGCAGATAAGGTAACCTGCCGTCACTGCAGCCCCTGCTCAGTCGTCTGCGGGGTTGGGGGCGCCGGGGCTTTCTCCGATGGCAAACTGACTCTGACTTCGGATTTCGGCGGCCTGCTGAATGAAATACTAGGGCGAGAGGCACTTGATAATTTAATTGAATATATTGACGGTATCTATCGCCGCTTCGGCGGGACCCAAGAGGTTTTTGGCGAGGACAGGGAGGCAATCAGAACGCTCAAAAAGCAGGCCGCAGCCGCAGACCTGTCGCTGATCCCGGCCCGTGTGCGGCATCTTGGCACTGATAAATGCCTGGAGATAGTGTCGCGGATAAGAGATTATCTGGCCCACAGGGTTGAAATAGTGACAAACTCACCGGTGGAAAGATTGCTCTGCAGCAACCAGCAGGCCGGCGGGGTTATCTTGTCCGGCGGAGAAGAAATCTCAGCCGATTATATAATCTGCGGACCGGGGCGGGAGGGATCCGAGTGGTTTGCCAAAGAAGCCGACAGACTGGGGCTCCCCGCCTCCAGCAACCCGGTGGACATCGGTGTGCGTGTGGAAGTTCCCGCCGCAGTGCTTGAACACATCACAGACACCATTTATGAATCAAAGCTCATCTATTATTCCCGTTCTTTTGATGACCGTGTGCGCACCTTTTGTATGAATCCCCACGGTGAGGTGGTCATTGAAAACAACAGCGGCCTGATTACAGTCAACGGGCACAGCTATGCTGAAAAACAAACAGAGAATACCAACTTTGCCCTGCTTGTCAGCAAATCATTTACCGAACCGTTTAAAGAACCGATTCGATACGGTAAAAATGTGGCCCAGCTGGCAAATATGCTTGGCGGCGGTGTTCTGCTTCAGCGCCTTGGCGACCTTCAGGATGGCAGACGCTCCACTGCGGAAAGAATAAACCGCGGCCTTGTGAAACCCACTCTGGGTGACGCTACGCCGGGCGACCTCAGCCTTGTACTGCCCTACAGGCACACGGTTTCTATTTTAGAGATGCTGGAAGCGCTAGATAAAATCGCCCCGGGTATTAATTCACGTCATACACTGCTTTACGGTGTGGAAGTTAAGTTTTATTCGTCCAGGATGGCTGTCAGCAGCTGCCTGGAGACAAGAATTGCCAACCTTTTTGCTGTGGGCGACGGCGCGGGGATTACCCGCGGGCTGGCCCAGGCTTCAGCATCAGGTGTTACGGCGGCGCGTGAAATCATCAGGCGCAAAAACAATAGCGACAGGCGGTGAATCTATGTCCACAGTTGTATTGGTAGGTTCTCAGTGGGGAGATGAGGGAAAGGGAAAGGTTACTGACTTTCTGGCTAAACAGGCCGATGTAATTGTGCGCTACCAGGGAGGAACCAACGCCGGCCATACTCTCACCGTGAGCGGGGAGGTTTTTAAGCTGCATCTGATTCCCTCAGGGATTCTTTATCCGCAAAAGCTCTGCATTATCGGCAACGGGGTGGTAATAGATCCCCCGGCACTGCTGGCGGAGATAGACACGCTCAGAGAGCGCGGCATTGACATCTCAACCCTGCGCATCAGCGACAGGGCCCACCTTGTGATGCCCTATCACAGGCGGCTGGACGAACTGGAAGAAGAGCGGCGCGGCAAGGGGAAAATCGGTACCACGCTGCGCGGCATCGGCCCCGCCTACATGGATAAAGTCACCAGGATGGGGCTGCGTGTGGCAGATTTGCTTGATGAAGAGGAACTGCGTGAAAAAATCGAGACACTGCTGGCACAGAAAAATTCAATCTTAGCAAATATTTACCACGCTGAGCCATTTGACCCTGCTTTGATGTTCGCTGAATACCTCGGCTATAGCAGGATAATAGCTCCTTATGTGGCAGATACCAGCCTGCTGCTTGATGAAGCTGTACACAGCGGCAGAAAAATACTGTTTGAAGGCGCACAGGGGACTATGCTTGATATCGACCATGGTACATATCCTTATGTGACGTCATCCTCTCCCACCGCGGGCGGCGCCTGCATCGGCAGCGGCGTTGGCCCCACACGCATTGACAGTGTGGTGGGCGTTGTCAAGGCCTATACCACCCGCGTCGGCGACGGCCCCTTTCCTTCTGAAATCAGTGACGCCATCGGCGACCACATCCGCGAAGTAGGCAGGGAATACGGCACAACCACGGGCAGGCCAAGGCGTATCGGTTGGCTGGATACAGTGGTGCTCCGCCATACCTGCCGTATAAACGGCCTCAGCCACCTGGCCCTGACGCTGCTGGATGTGCTGACGGGCCTGGAGAGCATTAAAATCTGTACCGCTTACCGTTATCGCGGCAGCGTGATAGAGCATATTCCGGCCAGCCTGCGGGCGCTGGCTGAGTGTGAACCCATCTTTGAAGAACTGCCCGGGTGGCAGGAAGACCTGACTTCTACATCCAACTTTGCTGATTTTCCCCCTGCTGCCAAAAATTATGTCAACAGGATTGCTGAACTGACAAAAACGGAGATCGCCATTGTGTCTGTCGGCCCCGGGCGGCGCCAGACAATGATACTGCAGGATGTCTTTTTGATACCTTGATACCGGGTGTAATTGATTTTTATGTACCATTAAATGGAAACGCATAGCTAAGGAAAAAAAGCTGGACAACCACATTGCCATAAAATACAATATGATCAAAGCTCTACCTAATATGAGGGGAGGATTTGGTCATGAACAATAACAAAGGCAGTAAAGAGAACGATATTCAAAGGTTAATGGAGCAGTATAAAGAAACCATGAG
>Ga0208242_100765_pt1 | contig 12725 bp, 13 predicted proteins | sample SubbioAug_CSW13A_FD_184825 | JGI IMG/M metagenome (GOLD analysis project Ga0208242, IMG submission 184825) | Serpentinite rock and fluid subsurface biosphere microbial communities from McLaughlin Reserve, California, USA - CR12Aug_CSW13A (SPAdes) | ecosystem: Environmental > Terrestrial > Deep... | reverse complement strand
CCCCGATCCGGACCATCAGTTCTGGCACCCCTGCCCCGGTTTTGCCCGAGACGGCCAGCCCATGAACACCTGATATTGTGTCTGACTTTCCTCTGACCACAAGATCGTCACCGGACGGCTCCAACCCCGGTACCGCGGACCCGTCGGACAGGAACAGGCGCAAATCCGCCGCCTCCGCCCGTGCGAGCGCTCGGTCGATACCGGCTTTTTCCAGCCGATCTTCGGTGTCGCGCAAGCCTGCCGTGTCCAAGAAGGTCACTGGCAGTCCGGCAATTTCCATGCGGACCTCGATCACGTCGCGCGTCGTTCCTGCGATCTCGCTGGTGATCGCTGCCTCACGCCCCGCGAGTTGGTTCAGCAGCGTGGACTTCCCCGCATTCGGAGCGCCGACGATGGCCACTTCGAACCCGTCCCGGATCCGCTCCGCCGCTGCCACGCCGGCCGCTTCGCGGCCAAGGTCGGCCATCAGGCCGTCGATCAGCGCCATGACCTCGGGTGAGACATCTACTGGCACGTCCTCATCCGCGAAATCGATCGTGGCTTCCAGCAGGGCGCCAGCCCGGATCAGGTCGCGCCGCCACCCCTCGACCATCTGACCGACGGAACCCGACAGCACGCGAACGGCCTGCCGACGTTGGGCTTCGGTCTCGGCATCGATCAGGTCGGCCAGCCCTTCGACCTGCGCGAGGTCCAGGACGCCGTTCTCAAGGGCGCGGCGTGTGAATTCACCCGGTTCGGCAAGACGCAGATCCGGTTGCTCTGAAAGGGCGCGGAGCACCGCCCCGACGACCGCAGGGCCGCCATGGCACTGGAACTCCACCACCGCCTCGCCGGTAAAGCTCGCTCCCTCGGCGAAGGTCAGGACCAGCGCCTCGTCCAGCAACTCTCCACCCCAGGTCAGACGCCGCAGCCCTGCCACCCGAGGCTTGGGCAAAGACCCGCACAGCGCCGAACCGGCAGCAAAGGCCGCCGGTCCCGAGACGCGAACCACGGCGAGGCCCGACCGACCCCGCGCCGTGGCGAGGGCATAGATCGTGTCCATCGCCAGCGGCCCCTCAGGTGTTCATCGAGTCGAAGAATTCCGAGTTCGTCTTCGTCTGCTTCAGCTTCGAGATCAGGAACTCGATCGCATCCGTCGTGCCCATCGGGTTCAGGATGCGGCGCAGGACGTAGGTCTTCTGCAGGTCGGTCTTGTCGACCAGAAGGTCCTCTTTCCGGGTGCCCGACTTGAGGATGTCCATCGCCGGGAAGACGCGCTTGTCGGCAACCTTGCGGTCCAGCACGATTTCGCTGTTACCGGTGCCCTTGAATTCTTCGAAGATCACTTCGTCCATCCGGCTGCCGGTATCGATCAGCGCGGTGGCGATGATGGTCAGCGACCCGCCCTCTTCGATGTTCCGCGCCGCACCGAAGAACCGCTTCGGCCGCTGCAGCGCATTCGCGTCGACGCCGCCGGTCAGCACCTTGCCCGAGGACGGCACCACGGTGTTGAAGGCCCGGCCGAGCCGCGTGATCGAGTCAAGCAGGATCACCACGTCGCGCTTGTGTTCGACCAGCCGCTTGGCCTTCTCGATCACCATTTCCGCCACGGCCACGTGCCGCGTCGCCGGTTCGTCGAAGGTCGAGGCCACGACCTCGCCACGCACCGTGCGCTGCATATCCGTCACTTCCTCGGGCCGTTCGTCGATCAGGAGGACGATGAGATAGCACTCCGGATGGTTGGTCGCGATGGAATGAGCGATGTTCTGGAGGAGCACGGTCTTACCCGTCCGCGGCGGCGCCACGATCAGCCCGCGCTGGCCCTTCCCGATGGGCGAGACAAGGTCGATGATCCGGGCAGAGCGGTCCTTGATCGTCGGATCCTCGACTTCCATTTTCAGCCGCTCATCGGGGTAAAGCGGCGTCAGGTTGTCGAAGTGGACCTTGTGCTTGGCCTTCTCGGGATCGTCGAAGTTGATCTTCGTCGCCTTCACCAGGCTAAAATAACGCTCATTCTCGGAAGGTGCCTTGATGACCCCTTCGATCGAATCCCCGGTCCGCAGGGAAAACTGGCGGATCATCTCGGGCGAGACGTAGATGTCATCCGGGCCGGGCAGGTAGTTTGCCTCGGGCGAGCGCAGGAAGCCGAACCCGTCCTGCAGCACCTCCAGCACGCCGTCGCCGCCAATCTCCCAGCCTTCCTCGGCATGTTCCTTGAGGATCGAGAACATCATCTCGCCCTTGCGCATGCTGGGCGCGTTCTCGATCTCCCACTCCTCGGCCATCGCCAGCAGGTCGGCGGGCGTCTTGGCCTTGAGTTCGGCGAGGTTCAAGCGTTCGACAGTCATGTAATACCTTTGGACGGATCGGCCCCCCTTGGAGCGGATCACGGCGGACGTTCAACGGGAAATGCGGTGGACCGGACGGTCCTGCAAGCGCGCACGTACTGCGGCGCGGCCCGAAAGTCAATCAATAGCGAAGGATGACCGAGAAGACGATGACCAGCATCAGAAGCGTCGGAACCTCGTTCATCACCCTGTACGTATAACCGCTTCGGCTGTTCGCCCCGGCCAGAAAGTCCTTGCGCCGGTAGCCAAGCCAGTGGTGGAACCAGGTCATCGCCAGAACGCAGGCGGCCTTTACCCAGGGCCAGGCGAAGGACCAGTCCACGACGCCCGGCGTGAAAACCAGCGCCAGGCCGAAGATCCAGGTCGCTGTCATCGCAGGGTTCATGATCCCGCGCAGCAAGCGCCGCTCCATCGTCTGGAACATCTGGTCGGTGCGGCTGCCCAGTTCGATCTGCTCGGCGTGATAGACGAAAAGGCGCGGCAGATAGAAGATCCCCGCCATCCACGAGATCACCGATACGACGTGCAGCGACTTGGTGACCAGGTACCAGTCGGCGAGAAAATCCGTGATCCAGTCCATCGCTGCCTTCCTGCCTGCTGCGGCCCATCTTCTATAAAGAAAAAAGTGAATAAGGAATGTGGTTGATGCTGGGCCTGTGCAGAACGGGATTAGCCGGTCGATCCCCGGAATTTTCCCCAGGGACGGCGCTGTGGAAAAACTTGGGATAAACAACGTGCCGATCACCGGGATCGAAACATATATAGTAAAATCAATAAATTATGGTGAGCCGTCCCGAAGTTCCATCCACAGACCGCACTTATCCCGCCCCTCTTGGCAACCTCTTGTCCCGAACCACGTGACAAGGCTCTGCACAACGGGATATCTCTGCCCGGCGCGGCCTGGTGCGGCAGGTTCACCCACAGGCCGAACCGCGCGCCGGACTCGTCCCCAGAGTCGGGCCCAGGAACAAACAGAGGATATCCACACGGTCGTCCATGCAGCTGATCCTCGCCTCCACCTCGGCCACCCGTCTTCAGATGCTCCGCGCCGCCGGGCTGACGGTCGAACCTGTCGCCCCTCGCGTCGATGAGGCTACGATCCGCGATGCCCTGGTGGCCGAGGGCGCGCATCCCCGTGACATCGCCGACACCCTGGCCGAGATGAAAGCCCGCAAGGTGGCCGAGAAGCACCCGGACGCGGTGGTCCTTGGCTGCGATCAGGTTCTGGCGCTTGACCGAGAGACCTTCGCCAAGCCCGAATCCCCCGACGAGGCCCGCGACCAGCTTCGCCGCCTGCGGGGACGGTCCCACAAGCTCCTGTCCGCCATCGTCGCGTATGAGAAGGCCGAACCCGTCTGGCGCCATGTCGCCGAAGCACGGCTCACCATGCTGGAGTTCAGCGATGCCTATCTTGACGACTACCTTGCCCGGAACTGGGACTCGATCCGTTACTCCGTCGGCGGCTACAAGATCGAGGAAGAGGGCGTCCGGCTGTTTTCCGCCATTTCCGGGGACCATTTCACCATTCTCGGCCTGCCGCTGCTGCCCCTGTTGGCTTGGGCGGGAACTCGGGGCATGATCGCCAGATGACCGACCATCCCCGCATCCCGCTTGCTGCCGTCATCGGCCATCCCATCGCACACAGCCGTAGCCCGGCCCTGCATACCTATTGGCTGAAACGCTACGGGCTGAAGGGCCATTACATCCCCATCGACATTGCCCAGGCGGACCTGGCCGAGATGATCCGCACCCTGCCGAGGCTGGGTTTTGTCGGCGCGAACATCACGATTCCGCACAAGGAGGCGATCCTGAACATCGCCGATATCGTGACCGACCGCGCCGCGCTGATCGGGGCGGCGAATACGTTGATCTTCCGCAAGGACGGCAAGATCCACGCTGACAATACCGACGGCTCCGGCTTCATCGCCAACCTGCGCCAGAACGCGCCGAACTGGGCACCCGCCGCCGGCCCGGCCGTCGTTCTGGGGGCTGGAGGCGGCGCGCGCGCCGTGGTCGCCGCGTTGATCGAGGTCGGTGTCCCGGAAATCCGCATCTGCAACCGCACCCGCCCCCGCGCCGATGCCCTGCGTTCAGATTTCGGGGCCAAGATCCATGTCCATGAATGGGTACAGGCCGGGAACCTTCTGTCCGACGCCGCGACTGTGGTGAATACGACCTCGCTGGGCATGACGGGCAAGCCCGACCTCCGCCTGCCGCTTGACGATCTGAACCCCAGGGCGCTGGTCACCGATCTGGTCTATACCCCCCTCCAGACCCAGCTTCTGATCGAGGCCGAGGCGCGCGGTTGCCAGACGGTTGACGGGCTGGGGATGCTTCTGCATCAGGCGGTCCCGGCTTTCGAACGCTGGTTCGGTGTCCGGCCCGAGGTTGACGACGCCACCCGCAAGGCGGTGCTTGCCGCATGAGCTTCAAGCTCGGTCTCACCGGCAGCATCGGGATGGGGAAAAGCACCACGGCCCAGATGTTTGCCGAGGAAGGCGTGCCCGTCTGGGACGCCGATGCCGCTGTTCATCGCCTCTATCAACCGGACCAGCCCGCCGCGCTTGCCATTGCAAAGCTGTTCCCTGATGCCATCGCGGACGGTGCCGTCAGCCGCCCCCGGCTGCGCGAAATCATCCAGGCGGATCCCTCGGCGCTTGACCGGATCGACGCGGTCGTCCACCCCCTCGTCGCGCAGGACCGGGCCTCGTTCCTGGCCGCGAACGAGACGGCCGAGGTCATCCTCCTCGACGTGCCGCTCCTGTACGAGATCGGCCTCGACGCGGCCTGTGATGCCGTCGCCGTCGTTTCTGTCCCGGCCGAGATCCAGCGTGACCGCGTCCTCTCCCGCGGGATGTCCGAAGCCGATTTCCAGCTGATCCTCTCGCGTCAGCTACCCGACGCCGAGAAGCGCGCGCGCGCCGACTATATCATCCCCACGACCAGCCTTGCAGCCGCCCGCACCGCAGTGAAGGATGTGCTCGCTTCCATCCGCCGGACCAAGAATGCGTGAAATCGTCCTCGATACCGAAACCACGGGGTTCGAACCCTCCGAGGGTCACCGCATCGTCGAAATCGGCGCGGTGGAGCTGTTCAACCACCTGCCCACCGGCCGTACTTACCACCAATACATCAACCCTGAACGCGGGATGCCGAAAGAGGCGTTCGAGGTGCACGGCATCGGCCATGACATCCTTGAAACGCCCGGCCAGCCGGTCCCTGGTGGCGTCACCTTGCGCGACAAGCCCGTTTTCGCCCGGATCGGCCGCGCGTTCCTCGACTTCATCGGCGACGCCCAGCTGGTGATCCACAACGCCGCCTTCGACATGAAATTCCTGAACCACGAGCTGCAGCGGTGCGGCCTCCCCGGCCTTCCGGCCAGCCGCGCGACCGATACACTGATGATCGCCCGGTCGAAGTTCCCCGGCTCACCCGCCTCGCTGGATGCGCTGTGTCGCCGTTTTGGCGTGGACAACACGATGCGCGACAAGCACGGGGCGCTTCTGGACAGCGAAATCCTGGCCGAAGTCTATCTGGAGCTGATCGGCGGGCGCCAGCCTGACCTCGTCCTCGGCAGTGCCATACCCGCCCCGACGAAAGGGATGGGCGACACCACGTGGCGTCCCCGCCCCCGGCCAGAGCCGCTGCCGTCCCGGATTACGCCCGAAGAACTCGCCGCCCATGAGGCGATGGTCGCAAAGCTGGGCGATGCGGCCATCTGGAAGAAATCGGCCTGAACCTTAGTTCGCCTTTTCAGCCGGCGCCGCCTGCTGCGCCTGCGCGCGGCGGGCAAGTTCCTGGCGGTACAGCGCCATGAAATCGACCTGGTCCACGTTCAGCGGCGGGAAGCCACCGTCGCGCGTGACGTCCGAGATGATGCGACGCACATAGGGGAACAGGAGGCGCGGGCATTCGATCAGCAGGAAGGGATGCAGCTGCTCTTCCGCGACGCCGTCAATCAGGAAGGTCCCGCCATACTCCAGCTCAAGCAGGAACAGCGTGTCGCCGTTGGTCTTGTTCTTCGAGGTCACCTTGAACTTGGTGATCACGTCATACTGGCTGGCCACCGGGCGCTTGCGCGCATCAAGGCTGACCGCGACCTGGATATCGGGCTGCACCTCGCCCGCGCTCAGACCCTTCTGCACCACCACGTTCTCGAACGACAGGTCGCGCACGTATTGCGCAAGCACCTGCATCCGCACCTGTTGCGGGGTGGCGGCGGCTCCGTTGCCTGCCGGGGTTTCTTCGGCCATCTCTGATACTCCTTCGCGGATTTGCCCGCGTTCCTATCAGGTCAGGTCCCCGGCCTCAATGCTATGGGCTAGTGCTTGGTCCAATCCGACGGCGGCACCTGCCGCTGTTCCGACGCGCCGGGCGTCACATCCTGCCATTCGCCATCGATCACCGTGGTCTGCGTCACCACCACCCCGCGGTCCGCCAGCCTGCGGCCGACGACCCGGATCACCAGCGTCCGCAGCGGCGGGATCAAGAGCACGAACCCCAGCGCATCGGTGAAGAAGCCCGGAATCAGCAGCAAAGCCCCGGCCATGACCACCATCACCCGGTGCGCGATCGGCGACAGCGGATCGCCCATATCCTTCATGTCCCGCCCCAGCGAGACCGAGCCCGTTGTCGCGATTCCCTTCAGCACCAGCAGTCCCAGCGCTGCCGACAGCAGCACCCAGGCCAGCGTCGGCCACAGGCCGATGGCCCCGCCCAATGTGACGAACAGGCCGATCTCGATCAGCGGAACCGCCAGAATTCCAAGTAGAACCCACATCGCTTTTGCCCCTCATGCGCAGCCGACTGGCCCCGCGTGGTAGACTTCGCCGGAACCCGCCCCTACATAAGAGCAAGCAGTACAAGATCCAAATGGAACAACAAGCCTTCTGAGGTCATAGATGAACGGGTCCCTGATCCAACTCCTGGTCCTGGCCGGGATCGCGATCTTCCTTATTCTCAAGCTTCGCTCGGTTCTGGGCACCCGTGACGGTTTTGAAAAGCCTCCCGTCCCGCTTGATGACGTGCGCCCGCGTGTCCGACGTGATTTCGAGGTGATCGAGGGTGGCCCCGACCGCGACATTACCGATCATGTCCCCGAAGGCTCGGACGCCGCCCGGGCGCTGGCCGAGATGAAGAAGGCCGATCCCTCCTTTGCCGTGCGCCCCTTCCTTGACGGCGCGCGCCAGGCCTATGAGATGATCCTGATGGATTTCGAAAAGGGCGATCTCGACCGCATCCGCCCCTTCCTGGCCGATGATGTCGAAGCCAGCTTTGCCGAAGCCATCGCCCAGCGTGAGCGCGAGGGGCTGACGATCGAGGCCAGTTTCGTCGGCATGAAGGAACTCGTCCTCCACGACGCCACCTTCAACAAGGACAGCGGTTTCGCGGAAATCTCCGTCCGTTTCGTGGGCGAGCAGACCTATGTCGTGCGCGACAAGGCAGGCGAGATCGTCGAAGGCTCCCCGCGGGAGATCAAGAAATCCCGCGATATCTGGACGTTCGCGCGTCGCATGGGGTCGGACGACCCGAACTGGCAGCTGGTCGCGACCGGCGACTGATGCGATGCGGGCGGGCCTTGGCATCCTTGTGGCGGCTGTGATGGCCGCCCTGCCTGCCCGGGCCGAAATGCTGGATTTCGACGCGCTTGATGGTTGGTACGACGACAACCACGTCGCGGCGCTGCAGACCTTCCTCCGCACCTGCGATCTGATCGACCAGCCCGACTGGAAACCCGTCTGCGCTGTCGCCGCCGATGTCCCGCAGGACGACGCCTCGGCGCGCAGCTTCTTTGAACTGTTCTTCCGCCCCGTCATCGTCGGCGATCCCCCGGCCCTGTTCACCGGGTATTTCGAGCCCGAGCTTGATGGCTCCCCGGTCCGCTCCGGCCGCTTCCAGTACCCGATCTACCGCCGCCCCCCCGAGCTGCAGGAGGGGATGGTCTACCATTCCCGCTCTGCCATCGAAGGCGGCGCGATCGCGGGCCGGGGGCTGGAACTGGCCTGGCTGGACGATCCGGTGGATGTCTACTTCCTGCAGGTGCAAGGCTCCGGCCGGATCCGCATGACCGATGGCACGGTGATGCGCGTGGGCTATGCCGGGGCGAACGGCCACGCCTACCGCTCGGTCGGGCAAGAGATGATCCGGCGCGGCACCCATACGCTCGATCAGGTGTCCGCGCAGGAAATCGCCGCCCATGTCCGGTCCGAACCCACCGCGGGGCGCGCGCTGCTGGACACCAATCCCTCTTATGTCTTCTTCCGCCGGATCGGGACACTCGACCCCCGGGATGGCCCGATCGGTGCGATGGGTCGGTCGATCACCACGCTCCGCTCGGTCGCCATCGATCCCCGCTTCACCCCCCTCGGCGCGCCGGTCTGGATCGAGAAGGACGGCCGCGATCCGATCCGCAGCCTGATGGTCGCGCAGGACACCGGCGGCGCGATCAAGGGGATGCAGCGGGCCGACATCTTTTATGGCACCGGCTCCAGCGCGGGGAACGCGGCCGGGACGGTCAAGGACCCGGGGCGAATGGTGCTTCTGGTCCCCATCGACCGCGCCTTCGCGATGCTGGAAGACTGACATGGCCCGCCGCCGCCATCTTTCGCCCGAGGAAGCCGACCTCTGGCGCTCGGTCGCCCAGACCGCGCGCCCGATGCATGCCGCGCCGCTTCACCTGCCCGACCCGCCGGAAGCCGCTCCCGCTCCCGAACCCTTGCAGCACACCCGGCCCCGCCTCTCGCCCTTCGTGCTTGGCGAAAAGACCCGCGCACCGGAACGCCGGGACCTTGCGCCGACGCTGCCGGAACTTCTTGGCCAGGCCCCGCTGCAGATGGACGCCAAGACCCATGGCAAGATGACGCGCGGCAAGCTGGCCCCCGAGGCGCGGATCGATCTGCACGGCCTCACGCTTGCCGAAGCGCATCCCGAGTTGATCCGCTTCATCCTGAACGCTCAGTCGCAAGGGATGCGGCTGGTCTTGGTGATCACCGGCAAGGGCAAGCGGCGTGAGGATGTTGGCCCCATCCCGCAGCGTATGGGCGCGCTCCGCCATCAGGTCCCGCACTGGCTGCGCCTGCCGCCGCTTGGCCCGGCAGTCCTGCAGGTCAGCGAAGCGCATCTGAAACATGGCGGCTCCGGCGCCTATTACGTCTACCTCCGCCGCCGGGGCTGAGGCGGAAGTTTCGAAAATTCCGCACCGGAGCCTTCAAAGGCTCCGCCCCGATTTCTTCGAAGAAATCGGTCCCCGACCGTGCCGTTCCGCCTAGTGTCGCGCCCGCCCGGCCATCCAGCCCCGCAGCTCGGCCTCTGCCCGTTCCAGCGCGCCGTGGTTCAGCAGTTTCCGCAGGATCGCCACGCTGACGGCCCTTGCGCGCAGGTTCAGAACCGGCTCCTCCCCCCCGGCTTCGGGGCGGCTGACCTCCAGCTTGTCATAGATCTGGTGCAGCCGGTTCTGCACCGACCGCAGCGACAGCCCGCGCCGTTCCGCAATCGCCCGGTCCGTCAGCCCCAGCGCGATGTCCAGCAGGACCTCGTACTCACTTTCCGTGAACCCGCCCGCCTGCCCCAGAGACCGTTGCTGCAAGCCCCGAACTTCGTTGTCTATCACGCACTGGTTCTGCAGGAAGATCCCCCGCAGGGCGAGCCGCAGCCGCTCCTCCGAAGCCGATTTCAGCACATAGCCATAGGCGGCCCCCATCGGCACGATCCGGCTGATCCCCCGGACATAGGCTTCGTCCGAATAGTTCGACCAGAACAGGATCCGCGTCGTTGGCCGCTCCCGCCAGATCGTCCGCGCCGCCTCGATGCCCGTCCGACCGGCCATCTGCAGGTCCATCACGATATCCGCCCCCGGATGCCGTCGCGCCAAGGCCTCGGCGTCCTGACCATTGGCGGCTTCGAACACCTCATCACATTCGGGCAGCGCCCCGCCGATCTGTTCGCGCAGATAGGACAGGTGCAGGGGATCGTCCTCGACCAGCAACAGCTTCATTCCGCCGCCATCCTTCCCGCCCCATCCGCCAGCCGGATCGTCACCCGCGTGCCCATCCCCTCTGGCCCCGGCTCCAGCGCGAAGCGGGCCGAGATCAGCCGCGCCCGCGTCTTCATGTTGTCGATCCCGCTGCCCCGCCGCGCCCGCTTGCCGCCAAAGCCGCGCCCGTCATCCGTCACCATGATCTCCGGCCCCCGGTCGCCGCGCAACTCCACCACGATACGGGACGCCTCGGCGTGCTGGACCGCGTTGTTCACCGCCTCCTGCGCGATGCGGAACAGCGCGATCGAGACCTTGGGGTCCAGCCGGTCGAAGGCCCCGCCGCTCTGGTCGTCCAGGCGCCAGTCCAGCGCCTGCCCGCTGTCACGGATCGACCGTTCCAGATGGTTCTCCACCGCTTCCGCAAAGCCGAACAGCTGCAGGACCGAGGGCTTCGCCTCCTCGATGATCTGCCGCAGGTCCTGCATGCAGGCGTGCAGGCCGCGTGTCACCGGCTCCAGCGCCTCGGCCGTCACCGGGCCCGAGCGTCCCAGCCGCTCCAGCCGCCGCACCAGCCGGGTCAGATCGGCCAGCGTCTGGTCGTGCAGGTCCATGCCGATCCGCTGCCGCTCGCCCTCCAGCGCCTCGGTCAGCCGCAAGGCCCCCTGGCGCAACCCTTCCTCGCGGGCCCGGGCCTCGGCCTCGGTCACCAGCGCCGCCTGCGCCTGGCGTGAGGCGCGCAGCGCGAAGAAATAGGGCGACAGCAGGTCCGCGATATAGCGCGCATGGCGCAGTTCGGTCGCGCCATAGGCCCCCGGCGCCAGAAGCGAGCAACTCAGCGCCCCGATGATCTCGCCATGCACCATCATCGGCACATGCAGGCGCGACCGCAGCCCGTGGTCAAAGATCGGCCGATGCCCCGGCCGCGCCGGATCGAACCTCGGATCGATGCAGGCATCCCCGGTCAGGATGTGATCCACCTCTCCCATCAACAGCGCCCGGATCGGGCTGTCCTCGACCGGGCCCATCGTGTTCCGGCTCCACCCCGTCTGGATTCCGCTTTCATAGGCCGTATGGAACCGCCCGTCGCCTTGCAGGATGCAGACATCCAGATGGTCATGCGGCAGGATCTGCGCCACTTCGGTCGCCACTGCCTGAATGGCCGAGCGGAAATCCAGCTGCCCCGCCAACAGGCGCGAGATCGCGAAGAAGCGATCGATCAGCTCGCGCGGGGCAAACTCCATGCGCCGTCTCCCTTTCCGCCGCATCATGCCAGAAGCCCCCACCGCCGCGCCATGTCGCAGTCTGCACCGATCCTGCGGATTCCCGCAAAGCCCTTGCGCGATCCCGCAAACGCCGTGCCGAATCCGCCCTATCCGTGCCGTGGGTTTGCCCGCATCCTTTTTCCGCCGGGAGGAGGACCTGGCCCATCAGAACACCAACGGGAGGAACCAGATGACTCGCACCATTCTCATGGCATCCGCCGCGCTGGCCTGTCTGGCCGGGACCGGCGTCGCCGACACCTCGGACAAGCGGATCGCGCTGTCGAACAATTACGCCGGCAATTCCTGGCGGCAGGCCATGCTGGAAAGCTGGGCCAAGGTCACCGGCCAGGCCGTGACTGACGGCGTCGTGGCCGCCGCCGATGCCTTCACCACGGCCGAAAACCAGGCCACCGAACAGGCCGCGCAGATCCAGAACATGATCCTGCAGGGCTATGACGCCATCGTCGTCAACGCCGCCTCGCCTACCGCCCTGAACGGCGCGATCAAGGAAGCCTGCGACGCCGGGATCGTCGTCGTCTCCTTCGACGGCATCGTCGACGAACCCTGCGCCTGGCGTGTGGCAGTGGATTTCGAGGCGATGGGGAAATCCCAGCTCGACTACCTCAAGACTGCCCTGCCCGACGGCGGCAACCTGCTTGAAATCCGCGGCCTCGCCGGCGTTTTCGTCGATGACGCCATCTCGGCCGGCATCCATGCCGGGGTGGCCGAGAACCCGCAGTTCAAGATCGCCGGCTCGGTGCATGGTGACTGGGCACAGGACGTGGCGCAAAAGGCGGTCGCGGGCATCCTGCCCTCGCTGCCGGAAATCGCCGGCGTGGTGACGCAGGGCGGGGATGGCTACGGCGCTGCCCAGGCCTTTGCCGCCGCCGGTCGCCCGATGCCGATCATCATCATGGGCAACCGCCAGGATGAGCTGAAGTGGTGGAAGGAACAGAAGGACGCCAACGGCTACACCACCATGTCGGTGTCCATCGCGCCCGGTGTCTCCACCCTGGCCTTCTGGGTCGCGCAGCAGATCCTTGACGGCAAGGATGTCCCCAAGGACCTGACCGTCCCCTTCCTACGCATCGACCAGGACACGCTGGAGGCGAACCTCGAGACCACGCCAGAAGGCGGCGTGGCCAATGTCGAATACAGCCA
>Ga0208242_100762_pt1 | contig 12916 bp, 10 predicted proteins | sample SubbioAug_CSW13A_FD_184825 | JGI IMG/M metagenome (GOLD analysis project Ga0208242, IMG submission 184825) | Serpentinite rock and fluid subsurface biosphere microbial communities from McLaughlin Reserve, California, USA - CR12Aug_CSW13A (SPAdes) | ecosystem: Environmental > Terrestrial > Deep... | reverse complement strand
CAATATCACGACATGGTTGAGTAATCACATCAGGTTGATAAACAATTGATCCTTCCATCTTTCCTTGAATAAGTGAAGGAAACACTCCTTGAAGCACATAGCCTAAGGTGGTTTTACCATGACCACTTTCACTTTGAATCAATACACTTCTTCCTTGATGTATCGTACACGATATCTCCTTTAAAGCTGCGTTTGTGCTACCTTGGTATGTGATGGATACGTTATTTAAAGTGATTAAAGCCATGATTGTCCCTCCAATCCAAGTAACACGATGAGTAGAATAAAAGTCATTATGATAATGCCTTTTTCAAATCGTGAAACAGGTTGATAAGTTGAGTTTACTTGATTCATTTGAAACCCTCTTAAAGCATATGAGAGTTGTCGTTGTTGACTCATCATCATTTGCTGATTCAGGATGGAAATCATTAATGGTATCAAACCTTTCAATCGATCTAAGAAACTAAAGGATATTTTACTTGTGCGGGTTTGTTGGATAAAGGTCAGATCTTTCAATGATTCGGTAGCTTCTTTAACGGTATTAAGAATAAGGAACCCTAAAACAATCATCATTCTTATCCATGATGATTGAAATGAAGATAATAAATCACGTCGTGAAGTATGCTTAAACAACGTCAGAAACACAAACACACCACTCACCACACTTTTAGTTTGAAAAAGGGTTGCTTGAATGCTTTCTTGACTAAATGAGAAGGAATAGAGTTGAAACCATACCTCTTGGGTTGATGTGACAAGAATTCCATTGATAAGCAGTAACATGCCAAAGTAAGACAAGACGATGAGAAATGATAAAAACCACGTCTTGAGTGTTCCATGTGTTAAATGAAGCAGAAACAACAATGGAACAGTAAAAGTAAATGCAACCCATGATGGATATATCAAGCTAGAACCATACAACGTTAAAAGGATGGTTAGTTTTGTCTTTGGATGCAAGGTATGAAAATTCATTAATTCACTATCCTATCTAAGAACGGGATGTTCAATCACTGTGATGAGTATATAAATGACCTAATGGTGTTTGACTTCTTAATCGTTGTGGAAGTGCTTGGATTAAACCATAAGCTATGATAACTGAGATAATCTTATCCACCGACTCTGTAATCAATGTGGTGGTAAGAACAGCTTCCCAAAGTCGTTGACCAACCGCTAACAAATACAGCGTAATGAAACTTGATCCAGAACCTGAGGTACCTCCAAATATAACTATCGTGATGGGAATGGCAGTAAGTTGAGATATCAACCACACCACAAAAGCCACAAGGGCTAATCCACCGTATGATTTAAACGCTCCTCTTTGAGCTAAGAATCCTACACTTAATCCTATACTGATTTGAACAAGTGCATAGGGAATCCAAATGGGGTTTTGTAGTCCAAGTACAAGGTTAGTGACAAGACCTGTGAGTGCACCCATCCAAGGACCTGCCAATGCACTGATCACGATCGTACCAATCACATCAAGAAAAAAAGGAAGTTTCAAGTGCATTGGTACCTGAGCAAGGACTAAATTAATCACCACACCTAAACTTACGAACACCATCTTGGACGTCTTCTGCGCTTTCATTTTTGCCCCTTATTGAGTAAATATCATCTCTATAGTGTGAATTATAAACTAAATTGTGTATAAATGTTGAAAATAACACGTATAAGTGTGAATGAAAATTGTGTTTATTTCACAATTTGATACAATTATTTCAGGAGATCAGGATGATAACTTTAAAAGAGATTGCTAAGGCGTGCAACGTGAGTGTTGCGACAGTTTCAATTGTTCTTTCTAATCGTCCACATCGCTTCTCATCAGCTACCGTTAATCGTGTATTGGAAACCGCGAAGAGTATGAATTACATACCTAATACCTTTGCGCAATCGTTAGTGACTAAGCGAACACGTATCATTGGATTACTTGTTCCAGACGTCAATAACGTTTTCTTTCTAGACTTCATTAACGCAGTTGAAAAAGTAGCGAAACATAGGGGATATACCGTCGTTTTAGTGAATTCAGAAGACGACGCATTAGAAGAACTCAGTAATTATAAGACTTTTATTTCTAGACGTTTTGATGCAACCATTGTGCTTCGCGCATCACTTAATTTTGAAGAAGGCACAAAGCAACTCCAACATTATGTCAGCAAATACAAAATGCCCACATTTTGTATGTGTCGAAATATTAAAGGAGAATCTGTTTTCAACTTATATACCAATGAAATCCTAGGAGCTTATTTAGCAACCAAACATCTCATTGACATTGGCCACAAGAAGATTGGATACATGAGTGGTCCTTTAGACGTTTCATTTAGTCAAATGCGCCTTGAAGGTTTCATGAAAGCCATCAATGAAGCTGGATTCACACAAGATCAGTATCACATTACTGAAAGCAATTATTGCTACTACTCAGGGACTGAGAAAGCTAAGGAATGTCTTGCCCTTGGATGTGATGCTTTGTTTGCGGCAAACGACATGATGGCCATTGGAGCTTATCAAAGCATTGCAGAAGCAGGCTTTACCATTGGAAAAGACGTCTCTATCGTAGGATTTGACGATATTCGCTTTGCCTCCATGCTTGTTCCTTCATTATCAACGGTTCATCAGCCCATGAAATCCATGGCTGAAGAAGGTGTCAGTGCCCTCATTGATTATGTGGAAGGCATTGTGACCACACCGTTTGAAAAAGAATACAACCCCCATCTTGTGATCAGAAACAGTACACGCAAAGGATAAAGACTTCCGATTTGGAAGTCTTTTCTTATGTCCATGCTTTCTTACAAAAAAAGACTTGGTTTTTCCAAGTCTTTTGAAATCCAATTACTTCTTAGTCACATGCAACTGTTGGAATTGGAGTCCATTTTGTGGGAAATTGAAGGTTAACTTCACAGGTCCTTGAGGAAGAACAAGTTCTTTTTCCTTCGTTGTCCACACCCCATCAGTACCATTGAAGACAAAGGTAGCCACAAACTCATCATTCAAACTTACATTGAGAGGGATTTGAGCTAATGGATTTAAAGTTGAACTCATCGCAAAGGCGAAGACATAGGCACCTGCTTCTTGTACATCAAGATTGAAGTTTTTCTTACTTCCTTGTGATGTGTCTGATCCATCAAAGGATAATAATCCATGACCATCAATCTTAACTAAGTTGGTAAGCACTTCATTGAATTCTTTCGCAAGTTTCACAAGATCAGTTTCGCCCCGTTGTAAGCGAGCAAAGGCTTCACTCTTAAGGATTACTTTAAGAATATTCTTAGCACACCGTTGTAACTCACCACGAGTCAATAATCCTGCTTCTAACGCTTCAAGTGTATTGTCATTTAAACTGTTTTCTTCTGCGTTTTCCACAACCATGTAAATGTCATTTTGGGCACGAACCATGGCTTTAGTGTTACGAACTGTGGCTGCTTCACCTTCATCATTCAACTTAGCCCACCAGTCTGTCATCACAAAGCCATCAAAGCCCCACTGTTCACGAAGAATGGTTGTGTTAAGGTCATAATTGCTTGCAGCCCATATGCCATTCACAGCACTGTATGAGGTCATGATTGAACGTGACTGACCTTGTTTCACAGCCATTTCATACCCTTTAAGATAAATTTCACGCAAGGCACGCTCAGATACAATGCAATCAATGAAGTGACGTGCGGTTTCTTGGTTATTGGCTGCGAAGTGTTTGAGTGTTCCACTTGCTCCCACACTGTGCATCCCTTTCATCTGTGCGACTGCCATAGATCCAGTTAAGAATGGATCTTCTGAGAAGTATTCAAAGTTACGTCCATTGAGTGGGTTACGATGAATGTTAATGCCAGGTCCTAAAAGGAAATCAATCTTATTTAGAATAAGTTCTTTGCCTTCTAACACATACAAATCTTCAACTAAAGGTTGATTCCAAGTACACGCAAGACATGTCCCATTAGGAAGTGAAGTTGCGATAGCACCATTGTCCATACGAATACCAGATGGACCATCTGAACATGCTGCTAAAGGTAATCCAAATCTTAATAAATGCAGTGTTACTCCACCAAACGCTGAAGCGACACCAGGAGTTACCTTAGGACTACTCATGCCTTCACCACGTACTAAGCATGCTAAATCATGATCACTGAACTGAGCGATAAATTCATCCATACTCACCTTACCTGAAGCCACATCCATGAGTTTATAGCCACGATCTGACGTTGGTTCTATGGATTGAGGGCGATGAGACGCAATTCTTTCATTTAAATCGTAGGATCTTAATGGAACATCTTCTAAGGTAAGTTGAACTTGCTTGTTTTCAAAGTGTGGTTTTATTCTCTTAAATGGTGTAACAGGTGCACATGCGGACTCAAGTTGTTCAATCACAATGACTTTGTCTAGATTCAACTCATAAGCAACATGTGTATGACGAACACTGTTACCGACATGGAAGCGATAAACTCCTTCTTCTAACACAAAAGCGAATGCCTGAACAACTCCAACATCATCATAGGAGGCACAATCTTTAAGGTCTACTACTAAGGTTAAGGATTGTGTTTGTGATGGCTCAAGCACATTTGTTTTCTTAAATGCTACCAATGAGCGAAGTGGTTTACCTAATTTTCCTTGTGGAGCTTCCACATAGATTTGAATGACTTCTTGGCCTGAAACAGACCCTGTGTTGGTCACACTCACTTCAAAACTCATGAGCTGATCATCGATAGTAACTCTTTGTGTCTTGGTTTCAAATGTTGTATATGATAATCCAAATCCAAAGGGATACAGCACACGATCATAGGCAAATGTTTCAAAGTATCGATATCCAACGTATATGTCCTCTTGATAGAAGTTATAGTCTTTACGACCAAAGTGCTGAGTTGAATAAACATCTTCAAGATCAATTGGAATAGTATTACTTAGCTTCCCACTTGGTGTGACAACACCACAAAGAACATCCGCAACTGCTCCTCCACCTTCCATACCTCCTTGCCAAACATAGAGTACTGAAGGTACTTGGTATTGTTCAACCCATTTCATATCAATGATATTGCCAACATTGAGGACCACAACACATCGCTTAAATTCCTTACTTACTTTTGAAATCAAATCTTCTTCAATATCAGTGAGTAAGTAACTTCCAGCTTCTTTACGAGCATCTTGATCTTCTCCTGCGGTACGTCCAATGATGATGACTGCCACGTCATTGCGTTGTGCCATCTTTGATACAAGTTCATCAGACACTTCCATTTCAACTTGAGACCAAGGTTCTTGTCCCCAGCCTGCTCCTTTTTCAAATGGATGTGCTTGCGTCCAGGTTTCATAAATGGAAACCAGTTCTTCATCCACCTGGGCAATGTGACTTGCCTTTAATCCATCTAAAATACTGATGGTGTAATCGACATTCACAAGTCCACCTGATCCTGTCCCTGATTTGTAGTAGCTGTTTTGGATACGTCCAAACACAGCTACTCTTTCACCTTGTTGGATGGGTAGGGTTGAATGCTCATTCTTAAGCAATACCGCTCCTTCAGCAGCTACTTTACGCCCAAACTGGGCAAATCCTTCTAAACGATGTTGACTAACATTCATGAGTTCTCCTTATTTATTCTCTTTATTTCATTGATTTATCCTCAATGAAAACGTTTTCTTTTAGTGTTTATACCGTGTATAATAATCTCAAAGAGGTTTACTTATGAAAAAGACACTACCAATGATACTCCTTCTTTCCTTGTCGGCATGTACACCTAAACCAGTGGTTGAAGTCCCTTCAACGCCTTGCCGTTCCATGGGATATACGTATGAACTCTCTGATTTAACCTATGAACTGGTTTGGTCGGATGAGTTTGATGTGGATGGAAAACCTGATCCTAACAAATGGGGCTATGATGTAGGTGGCAGTGGATGGGGAAACAATGAACTTCAATATTACACTGAAGGGGACAATGTTACTGTTCAAGATGGCAAGCTCATCATTGAAGCAAGAAAAGAAACAGTTAATTTAAGAGAATTCACTTCCACACGCTTAGTCAGCCGCAATAAAGGAGATTGGCGATATGGTAAGTTTGAAATTTCTGCCAAACTTCCAAATACTTTAGGGTCTTGGTCAGCCATTTGGATGCTTCCTACCATAAGACAATACGGTGATTGGCCAGGTTCGGGTGAGATTGATATCATGGAATATGTGGTTCAAACACCAGATATCATTCACGGTACTGTTCATACTTCCAAGTATAATCATAAGATTGGAACCCAACAAGGTTTCTCTAAACCTCTAAGTGATGTAAGCACCACATTTAATACTTATACCGTAGAGTGGCTACCAGATCAAATTCGCTTCTATTTAAATGATGAATTTGTGTATCGCTTTATGCCTTCCTTGTATTTGTCTTGTCCAACAAGCCAACATTGGCCATTTGATATTCCATTTCATCTTATTATGAATATCGCCGTGGGTGGTGATTGGGGTGGTGCACGTGGAATTGCAGAAGAGGGTTGGCCTACCACCATGGAAGTAGACTATGTCCGTGTTTACCAAGCAAAAGAAATGCCTACTATTTTAGAGGATAGAAAGTAAAATGAAACTCATGAAAATTGGATTAACCGCTGGATTAAGCAGTATGCTTGTGGCTTGTGCCCCAAGCACCCCACTTGAACCTACCCCGCAACCTCAAAAGCAATTTACTTTTGAAGGCCCTGTATCTGTACACATGTCTACCATTGATCAAACTCTGGCTTTCACCCAAGTCGAGGATGCTTTAGTCTTTAATCGCGCTGATGCTCCTAAGTCTGGATTTGATCTCACTCTTAATCCTAATGATACATTTCAAACCATTTTAGGATCTGGCGCATCCTTTACCGATTCTTCTGCTTACCTTATTAATCAAGTTTTAAGCGAAGCAGATCGTCAGGACTTAATGATGAAGTTGTTTGATAAAGAGGAAGGGATTGGCTTGTCCTTCATTCGTCAACCCATGGGTGCATCTGACTTTGCTCGTGATTTCTACACGTACAACGATGTCCCTAAGGGTGAAACAGATGAAGACTTATCCACATTCTCCATTGATCATGATCGAGCAGACATCCTTCCATTACTTAAGGAAGCATTACGACTCAATCCAGACATTAAAGTCATGGCCAGTCCTTGGAGTGCTCCAGGTTGGATGAAAACCAGTGATCATTGGATTGGAGGACAACTACTTCCTCAATACTATGAAGTGTATGGAGAATACTTCGCTAAGTTTATAGAAGCTTATGAAGCAGAAGGTATTCCAATTTATGCGATTACCCCTCAAAATGAACCTCTTTATGTGCCTGCCCACTATTCTGGCTTGGGCATGAATGCTCAACAACAAATCTCATTCATTCGTCGTGGTTTAGCTCCCGCATTGGCCAAAGCCAACCTTGACACTAAAATACTTGCTTATGATCACAACTGGGATCGCAAGGACTATCCACTGGATGTGTTAAAGGCTATTCCTGAGCTTGTGGATGGTGTCGCATGGCATGTTTATGGAGGTCATCCAAGTGCCATGAGCGATGTGAAGCGTGAGTTTCCAGATCATGATGTGTACTTCACCGAAGCTTCTGGTGGAGAATGGGTTCCTCCTTTTGAAGCCGCCTTCTTAGGTGCAGTCAAAACGGGAATTGATGTGTTTAGAAATCACTCTAAAACCTATGTGATGTGGAACTTTGCCTTAGATGAGAACAATGGTCCAGTCGTTCCTGGCTTTGGTCGCAGTACTGTACGTGGTATGGTCACCATTAACCAACAAACCAAAGAGCTCACCTACAACTTGGATTACACTGTTTTAGCTCACTTCAGTAAATTTACTCAAACCAATGCGATCCGGATTGAATCCTCGAAAGCAGAAGGGAACTTTACAAGTGTAGCATTCCTCAATCCGGATCAAACTGTCTCGTTGGTGGTCTATAATATGACCAACCAAGATCGAAATGCACTGATTCATTTGAATGATTCAACCGCTGTGGTTCCTATGCAAGGAAAATCAGTGGCCACCATTACATTCAAACTTAAAGAACTACCCTCCAATTAAACAGAAGGAAACTTCTGTTTTTTTATTCGTATCGTAGTCCAAATCCATAATCAAATAGAATGTTTGCACCATCACGGTCTGCTCTTTGTGTGCTGACAGTTGACGCATCACTGGTCTTAGGCCATGTGATAGGAAGTGTACCTGTGAAGTTCTTATCTCCATACAAGACGTCTGTAATGCCTTGTGCTTCACTTCCATACAACCATGCCATGACAAAAGCGTCCCAATCTTTAAGTTCTTCCGTAATAACACGTGGACGTCCTGAAGTGAGAATGGTAATCACAGGCTTATTGATGGACTTCACAAACTCTATGGCTGCTTGATTGTCAGGATGCATCATGTGTCCACTTAAAGTTAAGTCTTGTGCATCTCCGACGCCTTCCGCATATGGAAGTTCAGCTAATGCTAAAACAACGACATCCACTTCATTAAGTTTTGAAAGATCAGTGGTAATCATGCCTTGATGTTCACTCGCAACACTTTCAAAAGCCATTTTTAAAGTGGTCGCTTGAGGCAGATTAACCCCACTGTTTTCACCTTGCCAAGAATACGTCCAACCCCCATTAGCCAATCCAGCATTATCACTGCCTGGACCAATGAGAAGAATCTTCGTGTTTTTTTCTAATGGTAGAATGTTTCGATTGTTTTTAAGTAACACAAGTGATTGTGAGACCGCTTCTCTTGCGAGTTGCTTATGGGCATCAGAATACACCACATCGGCTGATTCAGGTGTAAAGGAGTTATCAAGGAGTCCTAATTCTTCTTTCACATAGTTGATGCGTGCAATCGCATCATCAATGCGTTCCATCGAAATATCATTGTTTTTGACCGCTCGATATAAACGATCCACACTGTCCTTCCAATTGTTGGGTTGCATCAACATGTCTACCCCTGCATTAATGGCTGCAACGATTTGCTGGTAGAGTGAACCTTCCAATTGATGAATGGCTTCCCAATCACTGATGACTAATCCTTTAAATCCTAGTTCTTCTTTTAAGACATCTGTAATCCAGTATTTGGATCCATGCATCTTCTCGCCATTAACACTACTGAAGGAAACCATAAGTGTTAACACTTCCCCTTCATTGATTGCGCTAAGGTAAGGTAGTAGATGAATGCGTCTTAGTTCTTCTTCACTGAGTTGGGCATCCCCTTGATCAATCAAGTATCCTAATGATCCTGTATTGAATGTAGTTCCACCATCCGCTAAGAAATGCTTCGCAGTAGCAGCGATGCCTGTGGATTGAAGTCCTTGGATGTAAGCAAGTCCTAAAGCTGACACCCGTTGTGGATCTTCAGAAAAGCTCTCATACGCTCTTCCCCATCGAACATCTTGAACCACCGCTAAGGTTGGAGAGAAATTCCAATGAATACCTGTAGCCTTCACTTCCTTGCCTGTCGCAATCCCAATTTGCTTCACTAATTCTGGATTATTCGCAGCCCCAAGTCCGATGTTATGTGGAAAGAGGGTTGCTCCTTTAAGGTTATTATGCCCATGAACTGCGTCCACCCCATAAATGAGTGGAATCTCTAGCTGTTCTTGATAAAAACTTACCATGCGCTTCCATCCTTCAATGGAATCATCCATCGGACGTGAGCCACCCCCACTTAAGACTGAGCCCAGTGGTATCTCTAAAGCATCACTGGATGTGAAATTGTTACGCTCAGTTTGAACCAGTTGTGCCACTTTTGCTCTTAACTCAGCTTCTTCATCCACTACATCAACCGGTTCTTTTACACATCCCACAAGCAGTGTTAATGTTAGAACAATCGCAAGACTACGTTTAAAGTGAATAATCATGTGGTAATACCCCTGTTTCTACCAGTTTCTTAAAATTCCAGTTGGTGCTGCCAGAACCAATCTTATAGTTCCAGAACACCCATCCATACCCTCTCTCAAATGCCATGAGTTGTGTGCTCGCAAAACTTCTCAATGCAAGATGCTGATTGAATGCATCCATGCCTTCAAAGTTATGAGGATGTAACCCTAAAGACCATTCTCCCACAATGCAACGCACATGTTTGGAAACTCGATCAATGACTTCAACTTGTTCATTTAAAGCATAATTGAGATTAAAGTAAATATCTGCGGTGTTGAATTTCTCATCAAAGCATTGATAAAGATGAAGGTCTAATACCACATTCTCTAATGGATTGTTTGTAAAGAAACTTTCCCATTCTTTGTTTCTGAAGGCATCGTGAAACACTAAAGTATGTTCCTTTGAAAGAATCTTTCTGAGTCGCTTATGGGTTTCAAGATAAAAGGATTGAATGATTTCCATTGGAATATCCCAACGAGGTTCATTCAGTGCTTCAATTCCCCATAATGCAGGGTGATCTTTATAACGATGTGCAATCTTCTCTAAGATTTGAATGGTTTTTTCAATGTTTGTAGGATCATGATGCCATGTGCATACCCCTTCAATTCCACCATTATCAAATCCATTTTGACAACCAGGAGCCGTATGCAAATCAAGGAGCACTTTAACCCCAACCTCATTAGCCCAATCCATCGCTTGGTCCAACCATTTTAATGCACTGAAATAAGGCTGAACATCTCCAAATATCCACCAAGGAAAAGGTAGACGGATAAGGTTAACCTTATGATCCGCTACCCATTTAAAATCATCAAAAGTAATAAACGTATTCCAATGATGGTGTAAGAAAGCCTCTGCACTAGGCTTTTGAAGTGAAAATACAGTTTCGTCATTGCCTTGTACACCTTCAAATAGCTCTCTTGACATCCATCGCTCTAATACGAGCCATCCCCCGAAATTCACTCCACGAACTTGCTTTAAATTATTCACCTGTAATCCCCGTCTTTTCTATTCCTTCCACAAATTGCTTCTGGACAAATGTATACATAATCATCATTGGAGCCATGGTAATCAATGTGGCTGCCATCTTAAAGGATTCGTTAATTCTAAATTGTCCACCTGGAGCACCCGGAACACCTGCAGACATCCGCTCAAAAATGGAATCAAAGAGCGATAATTGTAGAGGCATGAGTTTCATTGCGGATCGCACAAAAGTAGATGTGATATACGATTCATTGTAATTCCATACGAAGGAAAATAAGAACACAGTCGCAATGGTTGGAACTGACATCTTAAGGATAATATGAAAGAAAACTTGCCAAGATGTTGCACCGTCAATACGAGCAGCTTCATCCAAAGCCAAAGGAATCATTTTAAAGAAGTTTAAGAATATGAGAATAAGAATGGCTGAGTAAACCCCTTGACCTAAGAACGTCATGAGAAGTTGTGGAAAGATGGTACCAATCATCTTAATGCCTGTTAGGTTTTGTACCGTTGTGAACATCATCCAACGTGGGATAAGAACCAAAGGAACAGGAATAATGAAAGACATGAGAATCATTAAGAACCAGAAATTTTTAAACTTGAAGTTATAACGAGCAAAGGCAAATCCTGTCATTGCGGCCACAAAGGTTTGAGCTAAGGATAATGTGCCTGAATACCATAACGAATTTAAGATTGTTCCTGGCATATCCATGACAGACCAAGCCACTCTTAAGTTAGTGAACGACCAGTTTTGAGGGACCCAATCAATCTCTGGATTAATCAAGTCAGCACTGGACATAAAAGTCATCGATAACATACGAAGTAATGGATAAAGGAAAACATAGGCAATCGCAATCAGTAAGACATAGACAGCAGAGCGATAGATCCATCCATCCGTCATGTGACTTCCCATGAGTTTATGTCTTAGATTACTTTCAGACCAGACAAATCTTTGTTTCTTGGTTGTCATAACTACCCTGCCTTTCTATTGAACATCTTTTTCAATGGATTTTGTCGATTCATACGAGCAATGCGTTTTGCTTCTTTTTCAGCTTGAGCTTTACGCTCATCCACCACATACACTTCTTTAGAATTATCTTTGAGTACGAAATATATCATGCCAATGAGAATAAGGATCGTTAAGCTGTAAATCCAAGCATACGATGAAGCGACCCCTAATCCACCCACGGTATCAAAGATGGCGTTTTGAATCATGCCATAAACGGGATTGATAGGGAACATCCCGAGTGAAACTACGGTGAACACGGCAGCCACCAAGACAATTGGACGAATAATAGGCATGGTAATCTTCCATAAAATTTGCCATGATGTAGCACCGTCAATTTGAGCTGCTTCATAAAGGTTGGTATTGATTTTTTGTAAGCCACTCAAGAACAAGACAATTGGAATTCCTGTAAACCATAAAACAAGTGCAAAGTTATTGAATAAGAAGACAATGACTTCTGCCAGTTCACGGCTATAAGATTCAATGATTTGATATACGAAGATGTTTTGAACATTCCCGATTTGAACGTTTCCTGAACTCATCAATTGATTCATGACAGAACCCGAAATAACAATCACAGGAAGGAAGTATATGACACGGAAGGTGGTTCTAAACTTGAAGTTCCCATTAAGTAAGATGGCTAAGATAAAAGATATGATAAGTATCGTTGGAACATAGATGAGTTCAGTAATAAAGAACTGCACTAAAGCTGGAGTAAAATCCGGATTACGAAGTAATGCACTCACATAGTTATCGATTCCATTGAATGTGGTTGTCCATCCCAAGACATTGAGATTTACTCGATGGAAGCTTAAGTAAACGGTGTAAATGAATGGGAACAAGGTAAAGACAAGAAATCCAATCAACCATGGCGCAAAGAAGAGGTATCCTAAACGGTTTTGTTGCTTCTGGAAGTAACGACTTGGTTTATTCTTTTTCGTTTTCATTACTCTACCTCCATCACAATTGCACTTAAAGGTGCAATCACTGTTCCATTAAAGATAATGTCTTGATTGGTGTAGTTTATTAAAACCATTTTGCCATTATCATACACATTTTTAATGAACCCATTTTCAACCACTTGACGATCAATC
>Ga0208242_100761_pt1 | contig 12961 bp, 11 predicted proteins | sample SubbioAug_CSW13A_FD_184825 | JGI IMG/M metagenome (GOLD analysis project Ga0208242, IMG submission 184825) | Serpentinite rock and fluid subsurface biosphere microbial communities from McLaughlin Reserve, California, USA - CR12Aug_CSW13A (SPAdes) | ecosystem: Environmental > Terrestrial > Deep... | reverse complement strand
GCCGTGGTGTCTAACCCGGAGTTCCTGCGGGAAGGCGCGGCCATCGAGGACTTCAAGCGCCCCGACCGGGTGGTGGTGGGTCTGGAGGATGAGCGGGCGCGGCCTGTGATGAGCGAGCTCTACCGGCCGCTGTTCCTCAACGAGACGCCGATCGTCTTCACCGGCCGGCGGACCAGCGAGCTGATCAAGTATGCGGCCAACGCCTTCCTGGCCATGAAGATCACCTTCATCAACGAGATGGCCGACCTGTGCGAGGCCGTCGGCGCCGACGTGCAGCAGGTGGCCAAGGGCATCGGCCTGGACAACCGCATCGGCGGCAAGTTCCTCAACGCCGGGCCGGGCTACGGGGGCTCCTGCTTCCCGAAGGACACGCTGGCCCTGGTGCGTACCGCCACCGACTTCGGCGCGCCGGTGCAGCTGATCGAGACCACGGTGCGGGTCAATGACCAGCGCAAGAAGGCCATGGCCGACAAGGTGGTCCAGGCCATGGGCGGGGATGTGAAGGGCAAGCGGATCGGGGTGCTGGGCCTGACCTTCAAGCCCAATACCGACGACATGCGCGATGCGCCGAGCCTGGACATCATCCCGGCCCTGCAGGCGCTCGGGGCCACGATCACGGCCTACGACCCCGAGGGCGAGCGCGAGGCGCGCCATCTGCTGAAGGATGTGGCGTTTGCGGCCGAGCCCTATGCCGTCGCCAAGGACGCCGAGGCGGTGGTGATCATTACCGAATGGGATCAGTTCCGGGCGCTGGATCTCGACCGCCTGAAGGCGGCGATGAAGACCCCGGTCCTGGTCGATCTGCGCAATATCTACCGGCCTGACGACGTGCGTCGCCAGGGGTTCGACTATGTGAGCATCGGGCGGGCCTGAGGCGACGCCCAGAGCCGGGCTCTACTAGCCTAGCGGCATCAGGCTGAGCAGGTGTTGCACGATCCAGGCGGCGCCGGCCCAGAAGGCCAGGCTGAGGACGGCTACAAAGGCAAGACAGGCGATCGAGGCGGGGCCCCGATTGACATTCCCCTGCCCGCGACCCGCCATGGCGGTGTTGCGAGACATGCGTTTCTCCCAGTCGATCTTGTGTCATCGCGCCGGTCGAGCGGTGCGAACATTACGAGACTGACACAATAGCTGGGCCGTGGATAGGGTTTCCGAAAACCTGCGGGAAGTCGTTCAAATCCCTGTCAGGCCGCGGCCTGGCGCACCACGCCGGCGAGCTCGTGAACGATCTCAAAGATCAGTTTTTCGTCGTCGCCTTCGGCCATGATTCGAATCAGCGGCTCTGTGCCGGACGCCCGGACCAGAAGCCGCCCCGAGCCGTTGAGTCGCTGCTCGGCCTGGGCGATGGCGCCCTTGACGCTTTCGCTGTCGAGCGGGCGGCCGCCGCCGCCGAAGCGGACGTTTTCCAGAAGCTGGGGCACGGGCTCGAACTGCCGGGCGAGCGCGCTCATGGGCTTGTCGGCCTGCTTGAGCACCGCCAGCACCTGCAGGGCGGCCAGGAGGCCGTCGCCGGTGGTGGAGAAGTCCGACAGGATCACATGGCCGGACTGTTCCCCGCCCAGGTTGAAACCGCCCTCGCGCATCCGCTTCATCACCGCGCGGTCGCCCACGGCGGTCCGCTCCAGGATCAGGCCGCGCTCGCTGAGGAACCGCTCGAGACCGAGGTTCGACATAACGGTGGCCACCACGCCCCCACCGGTCAGCTGGTCCCGGGCGGCCCAATGGCCGGCGATCAGGGCCATGATCTGGTCGCCATCGACCACATGGCCGGTCTCGTCGCAGATCACCAGGCGGTCGGCGTCGCCGTCGAGCGCAATGCCGATGTCGGCGCGGTATTCCCGCACCATCTTGGCCATGGCCTCGGGATGGGTGGAGCCGCAGTCATTGTTGATGTTGAAGCCGTTGGGCTCGACGCCCAGACGGATCACCTCGGCGCCGAGCTCATACAGGGCGGTGGGGGCGACCTTGTAGGCCGCGCCATTGGCGCAATCGATGACGATGCGCAGGCCGTTCAGGCTGAGCCGGCGGGGGAAGGCGGCCTTGGCGATCTCCACATAGCGGGCCTGGGAATCATCGATGCGCGCCACCCGGCCCAGGGCGTCGGGCGCGGCCAGACGTTCCTGCAGCCCCTCGTCCATCAGGGCCTCGATCTCCAGCTCCCGGGCGTCGGAGAGCTTGTAGCCATCGGGGCCGAACAGCTTGATGCCATTGTCGGAATAGGCGTTGTGCGAGGCGCTGATCATCACGCCGAGGTCGGCGCGCATCGAGCGGGTCATCATGGCCACCCCGGGCGTCGGCATGGGCCCCAGCAGGCGGACATCCATGCCGACGCTGGTGAATCCCGCCACCAGGGCCGGCTCGATCATATAGCCCGACAGGCGGGTGTCCTTGCCGATCACCACCAGATGGCGCCGGGCGTCCTGGGACATGAACACCTTGCCAGCCGCCATGCCGACCCGCAGGGCGACCTCGGCGGTCATAGGGTGGCGGTTAGCCTCCCCCCGGATGCCGTCGGTTCCAAAATAGGCGCGGTTGGTCATGGTCGGACTCGCGAAACGATCGGAAACCCAGATTTAGTCGACGCCGCGTTTGCGAATGCTAAAGGCGGCGCGGGGCGAGAGATTAGGCGCGTCGGAGGCATCCGGCAAAACGGTGAGGTAAGGCCATGTGCGGCATCATAGGCATCGTCGGCAAGAGCGACGTCCAGAACCGGCTGGTGGAGAGCCTGCTGCGCCTGGAGTACCGCGGCTATGACTCCGCCGGCGTGGCGGGCGTGACCGCCCCTGGTCAGGTGGAGCGCCGCCGGGCGCAGGGCAAGATCCGCGCCCTGCAGGACGTCCTGGCGGCCCAGCCGCTGGTGGCCAAGGTCGGCATCGGCCACACCCGCTGGGCGACCCACGGGGCGCCGTCCGAGCGCAACGCCCACCCGCACACCGCCGGCCGCGTCACCCTGGTCCACAACGGGATCATCGAGAACTTCGCCGAGCTGCGCCGGGAGCTGGAAGCTCACGGCCGGGTGTTTTCCAGCGACACCGACACTGAGGTGATCGCCCAGCTGATGGACGCCCAGCTGGATACTGGCCTGTCGCCGCTCCTGGCTCTGAAGGCGACCCTGGACCGGCTGACCGGCGCCTTCGCCCTGGCCGTCCTGGTGGCCGGCGAGGACGAGGCCATCTTGGGCGCCCGGCGGGGCAGCCCCCTGGTGGTGGGCTATGGCGAGGGCGAGATGTTCCTGGGCTCCGACGCCCTGGCTGTGGGCCCGTTCACCAACAGGGTCGCCTACCTGGAAGAGGGCGACTTCGTCCGCATCGACCATGGCAAGGCCGAGATCTTCGACGCCGCCGGCGAAAGCGTGGTCAGGGAGGTTAAGCAGCTGGCCCGCGCCGCGGCCCTGGTGGAGCGGGGCAACTACCGCCACTTCATGGAGAAGGAGATCCACGACCAGCCCGAGGGGTGCCAGCGCACCATCGCGGCCTATGTGGACACCCTGACCAGCCAGGCGGCCATCCCCGGCGCCGTGGATTTCGCCAGCCTGGAGCGCATCCAGATCGTCGCCTGCGGCACCTCCTATATCGCCGGCATGATCGGCCGCTATTTGATCGAGCAGCTGGCCGACCTGCCGGTGGACGTCGAGATCGCCTCGGAGTTCCGCTACCGACAGCCGGCCCTGCGGCCCGGCGCCCTGGTCATCGCCATGTCGCAGTCCGGCGAGACCGCCGACACCCTGGCGGCCCTTCGCTACTGCAAGGCGCGCGGCATGCGCAGCGCCGCGATCGTCAACGCTACGGAATCCACCATCGCCCGTGAGGTCGACGTGGTCTGGCCGATCCACTGCGGACCCGAGATCGGTGTCGCCTCGACCAAGGCCTTTACCGCCCAGGTGAGCGTGCTGATCGCCCTGGCCATCGCCGCGGCCAAGGCCCGGAACAGGATCGACGGCGCGGAGGAGGCCCGGCTGGTCAAGGTGTTGCTGGGCGCACCGCGTCTGATGGCCGAGGCCATCGGCCTGGAGGACGCCATCAGCGCCATCGCAGCCGAGATCGCCAAGGCCAAGGACGTGCTCTATCTGGGCCGCGGGCCGATGTCGGCGCTGGCCCTGGAAGGCGCGCTGAAGCTCAAGGAAATCAGCTATATCCACGCCGAGGGCTATGCCGCCGGCGAGCTCAAGCACGGGCCGATCGCCCTTGTGGACGACCAGACCCCGATCATCATCCTGGCGCCCTATGACGCCTGGTTTGAGAAGTCGGCCTCGAACATGAGCGAGGTCATGGCCCGGGGTGGCCAGGTGGTGTTCATCACCGACACCGAAGGCGCCAAGCACGCGCCGGCCGGCGCCAAGGTGGTGGTCACCGCGCCGTCCTCGGACCCTCTGGTCTCGACCCTGGTGATGTCGGCGCCGATCCAGCTGCTGGCCTACCACGTAGCCGTACAGAAGGGCGCAGACGTGGATCAGCCACGCAATCTGGCCAAGTCTGTCACCGTGGAGTGAGGCCGCCCGGCCCTTAGGGCGCGGGCGGGGTCTCGGTGGCCGGCGACGTAGCCGCCGGATCCATGGCGGCGGGATCATTGACCGGCGGCGGCGTCATCCCATCGGCGGGCATGGCCGGGTCGGCCATGGCCGGACCGGTGGGCGCCATCGGATCGGCCGGGGTCATCGCGCCCATGGCGCCGGTTTCGGCGGGCATGGGTTCGGTGGTCTCGACCTCGTTGTCGCCACAGGCGGCGAGGGTGACGGCGGCGAGCGCGCCGATCGACAGGGTGGTCAGGTTGCGCCGTTTCACGAGTTTGGCTCCCGTCTGGATGAATTCCCGAAAATCTCGAACGTCGAGCCCGCGGCCGGCGTTCCCGCTTTCGTGATCAGTCCCCGGGCCGGGCGCCCAGAACCGGCGGCGTTCATCTGATGGTGGTGGATTTCCCGTAAGGCCTCGTCTAGCGGTTTTGCGGCTCGATGGAGGACGGACATGAACAGGCGCGTTCGCAAGGCGGTGCTGCCGGTGGCGGGACTGGGGACGCGGGTTCTGCCCGGCGCCAAGACCACTCCGAAGAACATGCTCAATGTCTTCGACCGCCCCATCCTGTCCTATGTGATCGAGGAGGGCCGCGCGGCCGGCATTGAGCACTTCGTCTTCATCGTCGGTCGCGGCCAGGGCGCCATCGAGGACTATTTCGACGCCGCGCCAGAAATCGAGAACGCCCTGGAGGCCAAGGGCAAGGCCGACATCCTGGCCGAGGTGCGCCGGGACCTGCCCAAGCCCGGCCAGATGAGCTTCGTGCGCCAGATGGCGCCCCTGGGGCTTGGCCATGCGGTCTGGTGCGCCCGGGACATCATCGGCGATGAGCCCTTCGCCGTCATGCTGCCGGACATGCTGATGGCCGCCGAACCCGCAGCCCTGGCCCAGGCGGTCAGCGCCCATGACCAGGCGGGCGGGAACATCATCGTCGTCGAGCCGGCGCCGGAGGGCGAGGCCCACAAGTACGGCATTGTCGATCTGGAGAGCCAGACGGGCCGCCTGAACCGCATGCGTGGCATGGTCGAGAAGCCGGCGCCCGGGACCGAGCCGTCCAACCTGTTCATCAGCGGCCGCTATGTCCTGCAGCCCGAGATCTTCCCCTTGCTGGAAAAGCAGGGAAAGGGGGCCGGCGGCGAGATCCAGCTGACCGACGCCATGGCCGAGCTGATGAAGGTCCAGCCCTTTCACGCCCTGGAATATGAGGGCGTGACCTATGACTGCGGCGACAAGATCGGCCTGCTGCGGGCCAATGTGGCCTTTGCCCTGCGCCATCCGAGCCTGGGCGCCGATGCGCGCGCAGCGATCAGCGGCCTGCTCTGAAGCCCAGGAAACCCGCCGGTCCTCCAGGCATTCCCTCGCTCAGCGCTTTCACAACGCCCCGCCGTTTGTTAGCCCTGGCGAAGGTGAAACCCTGCACGGATCGGAGCGGCGATGCGCGTACTCATTCTCGGCGGAGATGGCTTCTGCGGGTGGCCGACGGCCCTCCACCTCTCCGCCCGCGGCCACGAGGTGGCCATCGTCGACAATCTGTCCCGGCGTCGGATCGACGGTGAGTTGGGGGTTCAGTCCCTCACGCCGGTCCAGGACATCCACGGGCGGATCGCCGCCTGGAAAGAGGTGTCCGGCCACGAGATCGGCTTTCACGACATTACCGTGGGCAAGGACTATGACGCCCTGCTCGACCTGCTGAAGACGTGGCGGCCGGACTCCATCGTCCACTTCGCCGAACAGCGGGCCGCGCCCTATTCGATGAAGTCGGCCAAGCACAAGCGCTACACGGTCGACAACAATCTCAACGCCACCAACGACGTCCTCGCGGCCATCGTCGATTCGGGTCTCGACATCCATCTGGCGCATCTCGGCACCATGGGCGTCTATGGCTACGGCACGGCCGGCGCGGCCATCCCCGAGGGCTATCTGACGGTCAAGATCGAGACGCCGGACGGCTGGGTCGAGCGGGAGATCCTCTACCCGGCCAATCCGGGATCGATCTATCACATGACCAAGACGCAGGACGCCCTGCTGTTCCAGTTCTACGCCAAGAACGACCACCTGCGGATCACCGACCTGCACCAGGGCATCGTCTGGGGCACCCAGACCGAAGAGACCCGCAAGGACGAGCGGCTGATCAACCGGTTCGACTATGACGGGGACTACGGCACGGTGCTGAACCGGTTCCTGATGCAGTCGGCGGTGGGCTATCCGCTGACCGTGCACGGGGCCGGCGGGCAGACCCGCGCCTTCATCCACATCCAGGACACTGTGCGCTGTGTCGAGCTGGCCCTGGCCCATCCGCCGGAGCGCGGCGAGCGGGTCAAGGTCATGAACCAGATGACCGAGACCTGGCGGGTGCGGGATCTGGCCCAGATGATCGCCCGCCTCACCGACGCCGAGGTCACCCACCTGCCCAATCCCCGAGCCGAGGCCGACGAAAACGACCTGGTGGTCGAGAACAAATGCCTGCTGGACTATGGGTTGAACCCGATCCGGCTGGAGGACGGCCTGTTGATGGAGGTCGCCGAGATCGCCCGGGCCTATGCTGACCGCGCCGACCTGAGCAAGATCCCCTGCGTGTCCCACTGGAACGCCGAGCGGGCGGCTGCGGCCACTGCGCCGGGCAAGGCGGTGGCGGCCGAGTAGGGAAAGGGCCGTGCGGCTCTTCACCTTTGGCTACGGGTTTTCGGCCGCAGCCCTTGGGGCGCGGCTGAAGGGCGAGGGCTGGAGTCTGGCCGCCTCCTACCGACGCTCTGAGGACAGCGCGCGGCTATCGGCCCTGGGGGTTGAGCCGGTGTCAATCCATGACCAGGAGGGTCTGGCCGCGCAGCTGAAGGCGGCCGATGCGGTGCTGGTGACCGCCGCCCCCGACGCAGAGGGCTGTCCTGGCCTGCGGACCCTGGTCCCGGCCATGGCTCGGGGCGGGGCCTTTCCCGACTGGCTGGGCTATCTCTCCACCACCGGCGTCTACGGGGACCGGCAAGGGGGTTGGGCGTTCGAGTCCAGTCGCCTGGCCGCCCAGTCGATGGAGGGGGCGCGCCGGGTCGCCGCCGAGCGGGACTGGCTGGACGTGGGCAAGGGCATGGGCCTGACCACCACCATCTTCCGCCTGCCGGGCATCTATGGGCCAGGCCGCTCGACCTTTGATCGGCTGCGCTCTGGCCGGGCCAAGCGGATCACCGCGCCGGGCCAGGTCTTTTCCCGCATCCATGTGGACGACCTGGCTGCAGGGCTGGCCGCCTCCATCGCCCGGCCCCGGGCCGGCGGGATCTATAATCTGTGCGATGACGCGCCGGCCCCCAACAGCGAGGTGGTGGCCTATGCCGCGGGCCTGCTTGGCCTGCCTGTTCCGCCGGAAATCCCGGTGGAAGACGCCAATCTGGCCGGACCGGCGCAGCGCTTCTATGCCGAGAGCAAGCGGGTCTCCAACGCGCGCGCCAAGGCCGAGCTCGGCTGGCGTCCGGCCTATCCGACCTATCGCGAGGGCCTGGCGGCCATTCTTCAGGCGGGCGGCTGACCCAGCTCCCCGACCGCCGCGATCAGGCGGGCGAGATCCTCGGGTCGCGACAGGCGGTGATCCCCGTCCTTGATCAGCTGGAACACCACATCGGGGCTGTTGATCGCCTGGGCGAGTTCCAGGGCGTGGCGCCAGGGGACATCGGCGTCCTCGCCGCCCTGCAGAATACGCACCGGGGCGGTGATCGGCACGGGCCCCGGCAGGATCGACCAGCGGTCGCCGTCCTCCAGCAGGGTGCGGCTGATCGGATAGGGCTCCCCATAGTCGGACGGGCGCATCCAGACGCCGGTCTCGTCCAGGGCCCGGCGGGCGGCGGCGTCAATTTCCGGCCCCATCAGCTTTTCGGTGAAGTCCGGCGCCGGCGCGACCAGGACCAGCCCCCGCACCTGCTCTGGCCGCGCCATGGCCGCCAGACAGGCGATCCAGCCGCCCATGGAAGATCCGACCGGAACGACCGGGCCCGGCGCGAGCTCGTCGAGAACGGCGAGCGCATCCTCCCGCCAGCGGGTGATCGTGCCCTGGGCGAAATCGCCCTCGGAGTCCCCATGGCCGAAATAGTCGAAGCGCACATAGGCTTGGCCCGTCTCCAACGCCCAGTCGGCCAGGGCCTGGGCCTTGGTTCCGGCCATATCGGAGCGAAAGCCGCCCATCCAGACGACGGCCGGCCCGCGGCCGGCGATCCGCCGCCAGGCCAGCGACGTCCCGTCGGGGCGGCGCAGATATCCCGTTTCTTCATGCATGGAGCCTTATAGCCGGCTCCCCGGCCCCATCCCAGGTCGTGCGGGGTTTACCGAAGCGTGTTCTGCGGTATGCAAGGCGCCGTGACATTGCCCCCGGACTTTACGCTTCTGCAGGTCGTGCCCGAACTGGACACAGGCGGGGCCGAGCAGACCACGATCGACATCGCCCATGCGGTGGTGCGCAGCGGCGGCAAGGCCCTGGTGGCCACCCGCGGCGGACGGATGGCCGCGCGCCTTGAGTCCGACGGCGGACGACTGGCCCAGATGCCGGTCCAGACCAAGAACCCTCTGGTGATGCTGGGCAACGCCGCCCGCCTGGTGGATCTGATCCGCCGCGAGAAGGTCAGCCTGGTCCATGCCCGCTCCCGGGCCCCGGCCTTCTCGGCCCTGTGGGCGGCCCAGGTCACCGGGACGCCATTCGTCGCCACCTATCACGGGGTCTACAACGCCCGCAGCCGCCTGAAGCGGTGGTACAATGCGGTGATGACCCGTGGAGACCTGGTGATCGCCAATTCCGACTTCACCCGCGACCATGTGCTGCGCGAGCACAGCCTGGACGCCGACCGTATCGTCTCCATCCCCCGGGGCGTCGACCTGGAGCGGTTCAATCCCAACTGGGTGGCGCCCGAGCGGATCGCGGCCTTGCGGCAGGCCTGGAACGTCCCGGCCGATCCCACGGTCACCACCTTCCTGCTGGCCGCCCGCCTGACGCGGATCAAGGGGCATGGCACGCTCATCGCCGCCGCCGCCCGGCTGAAGGCTGCGGGACGTGGCGCCTTCCGGATCCTGCTGGTCGGCGATGACCAGGGCCGCAGCGCCTATCGGGCCGAGCTGGCCGCCCAGATCGCCGCCGAGGGGCTTGAGGATCGGGTCTTCATGGTCGGACATTGCGACGACATGCCGGCGGCCTATCTGCTGGCAGACGTGGCCCTCCTGCCATCCATCGTCCCGGAGTCCTTTGGCCGCACCGCGGTCGAGCCCCAGGTGATGGGCCGACCGGTGGTGGCCTCGCAACTGGGCGGCATGACCGAGACCGTGATCCAGGGCGAGACCGGCTGGCTGGCGGCGCCGGGGGATGTGGACGCGTGGACCCAGGCGCTCGGCCGGGCGATGGAGGTGGGTCCCGCCCGCCTGGCCGAAATGGGCCGGACAGCGGCCAACCGGTCCCGCCGGCTCTATTCGGTCGACGCCATGTGCGCGGCCACCCTTGAGGCTTACGAACGGGTCCTGGAGGCGAGGAGCTGATGGCGCCCCCCCGCGAGATCAAGAAGATCCTGGTGATCAAGCTGTCGGCCATGGGGGATTTCATCCTCGCCCTGGCCGCGGCCAAGCAGATCCGTCAGGCCCACCCCAAGGCGCGGATCACGCTGCTGACCACCCCGCCCTTCGAGGGGCTGGCCAAGCTGTGTCCCTATTTCAACACGGTCGAGACGGACGGGCGACCGGAGGGCGTCAGCGACTGGCTGGCTCTGGTCGGGCGTCTGCGCAAGGCCAAGTATGACCGGGTCTATGACCTGCAGACCTCGTCGCGGTCGAACCTGATCTTCCATGGCTTGCGCCCTTTCCCGCCGGAGTGGTCGGGGGTGGCGGCCGGCTGCGCCCTGCCCCACCGCAATTCCCGCCGGGACAAGATGCACACCCTGGAGCGCCATGCGGACCAGTTGAAGGACGCCGGCATCTGGCCCAACGCGCCCACCGAGCCTGGCACGGCGCCTGGGCCAGACGTGGCTTGGATCCTGCGCAAGGCCGAGGCGCCCCGGCCGGTGGCCGGCGGGATCGAGGCAAGGCCCTATGTGCTTATGGCGCCGGGGGGATCAGCTCACCGGCCCGAGAAGCGCTGGCCGGTGGAGCACTACAGTGAGCTCGCCCGCATTCTCTATGCCGCCGGCTTCGACATCGTGGTGATTGGCGGCCCTCAGGAAAGCGCCATGGCCCGCACCATCCAGCGCAGCGTCGGCAAGGCCCGCGACCTGACCGGGCGCACGGACCTCGCCCGAATCGCCATGCTGGGCGCCCGCGCCGCCCTGGTGGTCGGCAATGACACCGGCCCGGTGCATCTGGCGGCTGCGGCCGGTCCGCCGACCATCGTGCTGTTTTCCAAGGCCTCGGACCCGATCTTGTCCGCCCCCCGGGGCCATGTGGCCGTCCTGCAGGCCGACAATCTGGCCCAGATGCCGGTGGCCCAGGTGCTGCAAGCGGCCCGGGCGCTCACCCGGTTTCCCGACGGGTCGAATGCTTGATCGCCTACGGGCGCTTCGTCATATAGTCTAGGGACCGGCCGGCGCGTCTGCGCGCCTGCGACATTCATTGAAACAGACTCAGGAGCTTTGCCTATTCGCCGCCCCATGCAGGCGCCGCCCCAGAAGGAAGGGCCGCGCATCAACGAGGACATCCGCGTTCCGCGCGTCCTGCTGATCGATCAGCAGGGCGAGAAGCAGGGCGTCATGCCCACGTCGTCGGCTCTGGAAGCCGCCGCGGAAGCCGGCCTCGATCTGGTCGAGATCGTGCCCAACGCGGATCCGCCCGTTTGCAAGATCCTGGACTATGGCAAGTTCAAGTTCCAGGAACAGAAGAAGAAGAACGAGGCGCGCAAGCGGCAGAAGGTGGTGGAGATCAAGGAGATCAAGCTCCGCCCCAACATCGACACCCACGACTACGAGGTGAAGTCCCGCTCGATGCACCGCTTCTTCGAAGAGGGCGACAAGGTGAAGGTCACCCTGCGCTTCCGCGGTCGCGAGCTGGCGCACCCGGAACTCGGCATGAAGCTTCTGCAGAAGGTCAAGGCTGACTTCGAAGAGGTCGCCAAGGTCGAGTATGAGCCCCGCATGGAGGGCCGCCAGATGATCATGATCCTGGCGCCCCGCTAAGCGCGGTCACCGACGCAAGACAGGAGGGGCCGGCGGCGACGCCGGCCCTTTTTTGACGCCCGCGCCAGGAGCGCAGAGCCGGACTGACGCGGGGCTCAGAAATTCTGGTTATGAGGGGTCTTGCCGGACTCCCGGGTGACGCCTAACACCGCCTCATGTCGAACCCAGCGCCGGGCGCGGCGACTCCGTCCCCTATGGCTGCGCCGTCGCTGATCGCCGTTATCTTCATCAATATGCTCGGCTTCGGGATCATTGTTCCGTTGCTGCCCTTCTACGCCAAGTCGTTCGACGCGCCGGCCTGGCAGATCGCGCTGATCTTCTCGGCCTATTCGGCCGGCGCCTTCTTCGGCGAGCCCTTCTGGGGCCGGCTGTCGGACCGCTATGGCCGCAAGCCGATCCTGATCAGCACCATCGCCGGCAACTGCCTCTGCTATCTGGCGCTGGCCTTCGCCCCCAATGTGTGGATCGCCCTGCTGGTGCGCTTCCTGGGGGGCCTGGCCAGCGGAAACGGCTCGGTGATTCAGGGCTACATCGCCGACGTCACACCCCCGGAAAAGCGTGCGCGCCGCATGTCGCACATGGGCGCGGCCTGGAATGTCGGCCTGATCGTCGGCCCGTCCGTGGGCGGCATCTTTGCCCATCCCGAGGCCGGCCCGCTGGGCTTCCGCCTGCCGCTGCTGATCGCCTCGGGCCTGGCGGCGGCCTCGGCCCTGTCCATCCTGGTGTTTATCCGTGAGAGCCGCGCCCGCCAGGAGGTGTTCGAGCACCAGCCGAGCCGCTGGTCGGCCATCGGCGAGGCGGTGCGTCATCCGGTGGTCGGACGGCTTATGCTGCTGACCTTCATGGTGGGCTTCGCCTTCACGGGCGTTGAGTCCATCTTCGGCCTCTGGACCCAGGCCAGGTTCGACTGGGGTCCGCGGGAAATCGGCGTCTGTTTCGCCTTTGTGGGCGTGTGCGCGGCGACAACCCAGATGTTCATCACCGGCCGTCTGTCCGAGCGGTATGGCGAGGGGCCGATGCTGGCCGTCGGCATGGCGCTCACCCTGGTCAGCGCGCTGGCCCAGCCCTTCGCCCCCAACGGCGCGGTGGTCATCGCCCTGATGTGCACCATGGCGGTGGGCCAGTCGGTGGCCTTCCCCAATGTCAGTGCGCTGATCTCCCGCACCGCCGACCCGCACCGGACCGGCCAGATCCTGGGCCTCAACAACGCCATGGGCGCCCTGGCGCGGGTGGTTGGTCCCTTCTGCGCGGGTCTGGCCTTCGCCGGCATCTCGATCAGCGGCCCGTTCTTCATCGCCGCCCTGATGCTGGCGCCGGCCATATGGCTGGCCC
>Ga0208242_100759_pt1 | contig 13004 bp, 12 predicted proteins | sample SubbioAug_CSW13A_FD_184825 | JGI IMG/M metagenome (GOLD analysis project Ga0208242, IMG submission 184825) | Serpentinite rock and fluid subsurface biosphere microbial communities from McLaughlin Reserve, California, USA - CR12Aug_CSW13A (SPAdes) | ecosystem: Environmental > Terrestrial > Deep... | reverse complement strand
ACTTGAAACAAGTTAACCGTTTCATTTTGAATTAAATTCTTTTAAAATTGTCCACTTATAGAAAAAAGGAGCCGTAGCTCCATAAATAGTTCATCTCAAACTATCTATTTCGTTACAGCCCCTTTTTTATCTTAAGTATTGTTCTCTTTCAAACCGTTTCATGATGGAAGAAAAGAGATGATATTCATATCGATAAGACAAATGATTAAGGTTTCGAGCCCGTGCTCGTATATGCCTCAAATCCAAAATAAGTTGTTTCACTAAGCTTTTACCCTGTAGTGCTAATCGTTTTGATGCTTTCTCAAAATCTTCTAAACGATTTTCTTCTAAGAGTTCATGGGTGAGTGTGTTACGCTCAATGACCCAACCTTTAATGGTTTGATACAAGGTGATATCACACTCTTGAAATAACACGTGGTTATGTTGTATGGCTTTGACGAGCGTTTCTAACTCTTTGAATAAACCAAAATGCTCGGGATCTTTCACAAACCGCAGTTGTTTCACTTCAGGAACCACACTCAGCATTTTATACACACACTCTTCAATCACATTGTATTCAATGATAATGGCTGAGCCATAATCATCTTCTTTCAGTTGGGTGTTAATGTGTTTGAGTGCATTGGCTAAGGTGAGTATGGACTTGAGTTGTTGATTTAATGCACGTTGTGTTGCATCCATGGATTAAAGAATCTCTAGTTCAAAACAAACCACTTCAGCTGGAGCACAATGAATCATGAGGACTTTATGCTCATTCACATGGGCATGTAGATGAGGATTGTTTTCACTTGAGAATGCTAAGTTACAACGCACGTGTTGTCCAAAGAATTCTTTTGGTAATGAATCCAGTTTCACAGTGTGAGTTTGATGATTGTAGACATCTGTATTGACCACTGCAATCAAGGCTTTCTTACCACTCACAAATCCCATGCCTGCGGCAGGGTCCCAAGGAGCAGAGAAGCCTAATGGATAAGTATGTTCTTTAGAAATGATTGAATCAACGTATTGTTTTCTTAAAGTTGTTGCTTTCTCAAGTAAGTTTGGAATCACAAAACGTTGTTTATGATTCATATGGAAAGCATATTTATCAAACAAGGCTAATTTACCATAGTATGGATCATCTTCACTGAGTTGATACGCTTCATCAGGACGACAATCCAACCCTGTGTTCATCGGTTGACGCTCAAACACTTCTTGCCCACTGTTAAGGAAAGGAATGGTATTAGGAATAAACAGAGAGAACAGCGTAATCATCTTAGCCAGTTTCTCGCCACCTTCACGGGCAGCCAAGCGAGGGGTATCATGCGTTTCTCCAACCGCAAAGAGTGGAGATTCCATGTTCATGGATGAATACACAAAGTTATTGAAGAAGCCTTGAGCTACACGTGGAAGACGGATGAATCCATCTCCAATGATCATATTGTAGCCTTTCTCCATGGAGACTTTGGCATTCTCCACATCCAATTCTTCCGCAATGAAACAGAAGTTAGGATCAATCTCACGTGCTTTAGATAAAATCATGGAAACCAACTCTTCAGGTAAAGCATGCCCCATGTCAATGCGTGCTCCATCAATACCAAAGTTTCTTTGGAAGAAAGGAATGATATCCGTGAGTGTATCCCATAACGGTTGATTCACCACACTGCCTGGATTATACGATGATTTCGCAACATCAAAGAGAATGTATGGTTCCACATGACCAATCTTTTCTAAGAAAGGTTGAGCATTCAAAGGATGGTCTAAAAACAATCTAAAGAAGGTGACATCACTCCATGCTGGTTGAGGATCATTGATTCCATCTGAGAAGGCAGGGGCAATGGTCAATCCAAACATGTCTTGAACCAAGTCTAAAATCTCAACGGATCCCTTCGCTTCATGCCACTTAGCAACCACTTTATCCCATTTCTTCGGATCAGTGGATTGAGGGTTGGGTTTAAACTTCTTAATATGCGCAATGACTTCCTCACTCTTATACACTTCTTCCAAGTAAATGGCCTTAGCAGGAAGAACACTTTCAAGTGTAGGCACATGTGGTGGTTTATAATCGGATAAATCTTCATGATTAATCCAATAGAACCATTCTGGATGATCAACAATCAAGTCTGAATTCACGGAGTTGGTGCGTGGAATAATATCAATGATGACTTTCATGTCTAAGCGATGACACGCTTCCACAAACGCCTTAAACTCATCTTCAACGTTCAAGGCATCACCAGTCATTGGATCTTTTAATCCTTCATCCAGTTTAAAGAAGTTGGATACCCCATAAGGAGATCCTAACTCCCCTTTTTTATCTTTAAGTGAGTATTTTGAAATAGGAAGCATGTACACCACATCAATCCCCATTTTCTTTAGAAATGGAAGAATCGCAATGGCTTTCACAAAAGTGCCAGTTTCTTTTAATCCATACAAGTTTTCGTTCTCTAAATGACCTGAGCGATCATGATCATAACTTGCGGAAGAGCGAATCATCATGGAGTAAGCATAGCTTTGTCTAATCCATGCACCATCACTGAGTCCTTTAGGAAGCTTTTTTGGTTGTCCTAAGAAATAGGAGGTATGATAGTCCACTTTTGAAGATCCTTGTTTGAGGATCACGTTGTTGATGATTTCCTTATAAAACTGAAATGGATTAACAATCACATTGCCATCGTTGACATTGATCTTGGAATCCACACAGACAGCTTCATGATCCCATAAATCTGGAATCGCATAATTGAATACGGTTTTATGTTTTTTTTCTTGAGCAGCTAAAGCTGCAGAGACTTTCTTTAAATAACTCATAGTTCATTCCCTTTCGTCTCTATTCTAACATATCTAGCTCATTTCTAAGTCTTTGAATTTATGAAAAAAGGATATCTCATTGAAGATATCCTTTGTGAAGTGGGGGCTACTTGATAAAGCGAATACTGTCGCCAACTTTCACTTCGGGAATTTGATATGGAGATAATAAAGCACTTCCAGGGAGTAGACTGGCTCCTTCTTCTAAACCAAAATACAATGAAATATGACCTAAATCATACAAGGTTTGATTGGCCACATGACCAATGTCTTCAACAGTATAAGTCGTGTTACCAAACATGATTTTAGACCCTTTTTTAAGCATGTCTTTTTGTGGCTTGTCTTTAAAATCATGAATGATGGAAATTTCTCTAAATTCTGCTGGTGCAGTGCTGTTGAATAAGATAAGAATAGGATAGTCCTCTGAAATGGCAAGTTCACCAATCTCAACAATCTTTGATGAAATCATGCTCATCCTAAGAGTTCCTCCTGTAATTGACGTAGTTTCCAAACGGTAGTAGTGATATCAAGGGAGACATCATCCAAGGTTACGAATGTTCCATTAGGGATATCACGTTTCGCAACACAGTTACCCGCAATGAGTCCAATTGGAATGTATTGTTTCTCTTTGGTGACTTGATGTGATTCAATGACACCACGGACACAATAGCCACCAATACCATCCAAACGCTCTCTAGCTTTAATGTCTTTCTTCGCTACCGCAACCGTATCAGAGATTTGACCAATCGGAGTAATCGCTGCTTGTTTATTCAATAAAGCACGCGCAATGGTCACTGGGGTTTCAAGACTTGCTAAGTGGTATGGACGATAGAGAATGTGATGATCACGATCCACTTTCATCATGTAGTTCATGGTTTCCGCAACACCAGTGGATTGTGCCTTAATGATCGCAAACACCCCAGGAGCTAAGCCATCCACGTATTCCACAACACCGTATTTATCAAGAACTCCACCTTCAGACTTAAGTCGAAGTTGAGCGACGGTTTCTTCTAAATGACCTTTAGTCCCATGCATGCCAGTGACATCAGCCACATAACCGGTCGCATTAGAAAGCAATGTCATTTCAGCCATGGTTTTGGTTCCATCGGCGAAGGAAGCTAACATGTGTGCTGACATGTTTCTTTCTCTTGCTTCATCTCCTACGGAAGTAGGATTGGCTTCTGGACGAAGCTTATTGTTTTTACCTTTACCTAAGACCAACACTTCAAATCCCATGGTCTTCGCAAATTCATACAATTCAAAGGTAGAAGCAGGTTCATCCCCATCACTACCAGTATACATTAAGCCAGCAGCGGAGAAGAGTTTATGTAAGAGTGGACCCACCGTAATATCAATCTCAACATTAAGTAAGACTAAATGTTTCTTTGCCATTAAACATGCTAAGGCAAGTTTGGCTCCTACTTCAGGAACACCCGTCGCATCAACCAACACTTCTACGTTAGGATGATTCACAATGTCTTTAAAGTTAGTGGATAAGAACACATCATAAGGTAAGGTTGCTTTTTCATCAAAGGCTTTCTTTGCCTTAAGGGCATTCTCCATATTGATATCCGAAATCCCTGCTACGACCATACCAGGAATGGATGCGATTTGCGCAATCATGCCAAAACCCATCTGACCAGCACCGATGACCCCAACACGAATTGGGTTATTTGCTTTTTCACGTTCTAATAATTGTGTATAAATGCTCATAATACCTCCCTTATGGCTTTTTATGATTGAAGTGTATGTCAATGCGGTAACAAAAATCAAGTTTTATGAGCAAAGATGACATTTGTTACACAATTGTGAGAAAATGTGTGATAATCACATGATAGAAAATGCGATTTTTTCACATTTGTGAATGAAGCGTGGAAGTGAATCGCTTTTGTTGACAATGAACCTTGAAAAAACCTAAACTTAAGTTAACTTGAAAGATAAAGCGCTTTCAAAGGGGAAAGAGAGGTGTTGTTTTGGATTACACACGACTCATCTGGGCCTTTGCTGCTTTATGGTTAACTCAATCCATCTTGGCTTTCATTCAAAGCCGATCCATGAGTAAGAAGATTCTGGAACTGCAACGTTCACACAGTGTTGGTCATATGGGGATAGGACTATCACGTGCAAAGTACAATGCAGGCAAAGGAATCATCCTCACTGTGATTACAGACATGGAAGGGAAAATTGTAGAGTTTCAATTGCTTTCGGGATACACCGTAATGGCTCGCTTCAAAAGCATCCCAAAATATGTTGGTTTGATGCCACATGAAGTGGTCGCGTCGATGACATCGAAGAAAGATAAACGCCTTAGTCGTGCCTTTATCCAAGCGATCGAAAAGATCAACGACGAAAGATTGAAGCAGGGATTATCGCAGTTAGTTGTTTAAAACCTATATAAGGAGGAACATTATGGATTTCTTAGTTGAATTAGCTGAAGGGTTTATTGGGATATTCAATGCGGGTGGTGGAGTATTAACATCACTTGTAACTGGTATCTTACCAACCCTTATCGTCTTGTTGACATTTGTTAACGCCCTCATCGTATTGATTGGTGAAGAACGTGTAACTGGATTCGCTCGTCTGATGACTAAAAACATCGTCTTACGTTACACTGTGTTCCCAGTGCTTGCTGTTTTCTTCTTAACAAACCCAATGTGTTATTCATTTGGTAAATTCGTTGAAGAAAAGCAAAAACCAGCTTTCTATGATGCAGCGGTATCATTTGTTCACCCAATTACTGGATTATTCCCACATGCGAATGCTGGTGAATTATTCGTTTGGATTGGTATCTCCTCTGGTCTTACTACTTTAGGCTTAAGCTTAGGCCCATTAGCACTTCGCTACTTTATCGTAGGGGTAATCGTCATCTTAATTCGTGGTATCGTTACTGAAACCCTCACTAAGATGATGTGGAAAGACTAAGATTATGGCAGATGTAAAAGTCGTCAAAGTCACCAAAGGTAAAGGAGGATGGGGTGGCCCATTACTTCTAGCAGAAACTGACAAAAAGAAAATTGTTGCTTCTGTCACTGGCGGTGGAATTCATCCTGTAGCTCAACGTATTGCTGATTTACTCGGGGTCGAAGCTAGAGATGGTTTTAGTACTAAAGTAGAAGTCGATGAAATGATTTGTGCTGTTATTGACTGTGGTGGTACAGCTCGTTGTGGTGTTTATCCAAAACTTGGAGTTCTCACCATTGACTTGCATGCAATTACACCATCAGGTCCTCTTATGAAATTCATGAACGAAGAAAACTTCGTCTCAGGTGTTCGTGTTGAAGACATTGCAATGGCGGATGGAAGTACTCCACCTCTACCAGTGACTCCAACTAAAGAAGAAAAGAAAGCACATGTTAAAGCTGTAAAAGAGGAGGTCAAAAAAGAAATGGCTAGTAAACAAAGCCCTGTGGCTGCATTAATTAATAAGATCGGCCGTGCTGTTGGTGGAGTCGTAGGAGCATTCTACCAAGCAGGACGTGAATCCGTTGATATCGTTATTAAAAACGTCTTACCATTCATGGCATTCATTTCCATGATGATTGGTTTAATTACCTTTACTGGTGTTGGTACCGTAATTGCGGAAGCCGTCAAACCTCTATCTGGAAATATCTTTGGAATGGTTGTCTTGTCCTTCATTGCAGCAATCCCATTCTTATCTCCTGTATTAGGTCCAGGCGCTGTTATTGCTCAAGTTATTGGTGTGTTGTTAGGGGTTGAAATTGGTGCAGGACGTCTTGCTCCATCCATGGCTCTTCCAGCATTATTCGCCATTAACGCTCAAGTAGGTGCTGACTTCGTTCCTGTAGGATTAACGCTTGCAGAAGCAGAACCTAAAACTGTTGAAGTGGGTGTCCCTGCGGTATTATTCTCACGTTTAATCACCGGCCCAATCTCAGTTATCATTGCTTACTTATTCAGCTTCGGTTTATATTAATCTTGATTAAACAACGCTTCAACTTTCCAAAAAGATCAAAAGTAGGTATGATATACATGCCTACTTTTTCCTTGAGGTATCTATGAACTATCATTGCATCTACATGCATCAAAAAGGACCTTTAGCGCAACTTGTGCATCAAGACCGTTTATTTGCGCAAACATTGCAAAACAATGAAATAGGACTACGCTTTTATGAAACCAAAGGAGTAATCTTAGGAAAACTGGATCAGATGTGTGCTCATTTTGATCAAGGGGTATCCTATCTTCATTCTCAAGGTTATGAAACCACCATCCGTGAACAAGGGGGATTAGGCGTCGTGGTGGATGAAGGTGTCCTTAATGTCAGTCTTATTCTACCCACATCCCTTAAACCGTACAGTGGCTTGTATGAAGCATATGATACGTTAGTAATGCTGCTTCAGAAAGCATTTGAGAGCTGCCCTTATAAACTATATTTCTATGAGATTGAACATTCCTATTGTCCAGGAAAGTATGATGGGGTGATTAATGAAAAGAAATGGTGTGGCATCGCACAAAAAAGAATGAAGGAGAAAGTCATTGTCTCTGCAACACTCATGATCAGTGGAGATCAAATGCGAAGAGGGGAATTAATGAAAACCTTCTATGACATTGCGAACACCACCCAAGATCCTCGTTTTCCCACCATTGATCCATCATGCATGATGACTTTATCACAAGCACTATCAAAAGAACTAAGCAATGAAGAAGTCATTTCCACCCTCTTTAACACAATCAAAACATGGGTTCAAGAGTTGTGAAACAACGTAACATTTGTGACGTAACATGTGAAATATTCACAAAAAAACACTAGGTTTGTAACAATTGTTTGTTTCAAACCTTTTAATTTGACATTTGTTACAGTGCGTTTTATGATGTGAGCGAAGATGTAGTTTTCACAATGGAGGCCGTATGACGAACAAAGATGATTTACGCCTGCTGATTGACATTGCGCAAATGTATTATGGTGAAGAAGCCACTCAAGATGATGTAGCTAAACGCTTTAACATTTCTCGCTCCTTAGTGTCGAAGTACCTTTCGCGTGCTCGAGATTTAGGAATTGTTGAAATCAGAGTGCATGATGAACTGTTCCATCCTTACAAGCAATTGGAGGAGAGGATCAAGAAAAAGTATGACTTGGAGACAGTAATTTGTGTTAATGCTGCAGATCCTTCACAAGTCAAACAACGCATTGGTGATGCGACTGCCAAGTATCTTTCAAAGGTGATTCAATCGGATTCCATCATTGGTGTGAGTGCTGGAACGACCGTGTATGAGGTGGCGTCAAACATGTATTTGAATGTCACCATGAACAATTTAACCTTTGTCCCTTTAGTGGGAGGTCTTGGTAAAGAACACACTGATATTCAAGCGAATGTGGTGTGTGATATCTTTGCTCGTCGTACTGGCGGTGTGTCCGTGGATCTGCATGTTCCAGTGTTGGTGGACAATCCCATGGCCAAACAAGTGCTTCTATCCCAAAACTTCATTAAAAAGACATTTGATTTAATGAAGCGTGTGGATATTGCCTTAGTGGGTATTGGAGGAGCTCCTGTCTACGATGAAATGACAGGTGCATACTTGCATAAAGTGGATCCTACCGCACTAGAAAACAAAGAGAGGGTAACAGGGGATATTTGTTACAACTTCTTTGATAAAGAGGGTCAATACATTGATACCGATTGGAATAAACGGGTCATGGCCATTGATTTAGAAGAAATTAAAAAGATTCCACTGGTGATTGGAGCCTCAGGTGGCTTGCATAAAGTGGAAGGCATTAGAGCGGCTTTAAAAGGTCAGCTTATCAATGTCTTAATTACGGATATTAATACCGCTCGTGAATTACTGAAAGAGGAGTAAGACACCATGAACAAAACATTAGAGACAGTGATTATCGGTTCAGGTCCTGGAGGCTATGTGGCTGCCATTCGTGCAGCGCAACTGGGTCAAAAGGTGACCGTGATCGAAAGAAACGATATTGGTGGAACATGCCTTAACGTAGGGTGTATTCCATCCAAAGCCTTACTTCATGTGGCGCATGACTTGCATAAAGCCCATGGAAACAAAGATTTAGGGATTAAAACAGGTTCAGTTGAGTTTGATTTTGCCACGGCACAAAAATGGAAAAACAATCGTGTGGTGAAGAAATTAAGACTGGGAGTCACAGGATTACTGAAAAAGAATGGTGTGGAAGTGATCAGTGCGAGCGCATCCTTTAAGAATGCGAACACACTTATCCTAAGCACAGATACGGGAAGTGAAGAAGTGAGCTTCAAACACTGCATTATTGCGGCGGGGTCATCCCCGATTGTGCTTCCATTCCTACCTAAGTCAGAACACATCTTAGATTCCACTGGACTGCTTAACATTGAAACCTTACCAAAGCGTTTAGCGATTGTGGGTGCTGGATACATTGGCAGTGAATTAGCACAAGCGTTTGCGATGATGGGCAGTGAAGTGACCCTTATTGAAGGCACCGATCGTATTCTTCCAGGATTTGAATCAGATATCAGTGCGTTAGTGAAGAAAAACTTTGAGGGTTTAGGCATGAAAATGCTGACCAGTGCAAAACTAACGAAGGTTGAAGAAAAAAACAATGAACTTCACTTGTTCATTGAAGGACACAATGAACCACTAATGGTGGATAAACTCATGATTTCAGTGGGAAGAAAAGCCAACACGCAAGCGTTAGGCCTTGAGAAAGCAGGGATTAAAGTGAGTGATAAAGGACTCATTGAAATCAATGAACAAGGACAAACCAGTGTTAAGAACATCTATGCGATTGGGGATGTGGTTGCTGGGTTGGCTTTAGCACACAAAGCCAGTTATGAAGCGAAGATTGTGGCAGAAGTGATCAGTGGGCATAAGAGTGTCATTGATTATAAAGCGATGCCTGCGGTGTGTTATACCACGCCTGAAGTGGCTACGACAGGATTAACCCTTGAAGAAGCGAAGAAAGCTGGATATACTGCGAAACAATCCACCTTCCCAATGGTGGCGAATTCAAGAACCACAGCCAATGGTGGTGGTGAAGGGTTTGTACGAATTGTCTTTGATGAGACAACACAACTGGTGTTAGGGGCACAAATTGTGGGTGAACAAGCCGGTGAAATGATTACCGTGTTGACCACGGCGATTGAAACTTCACTCACCGTTGAAGACATTGCATTAACGATTTTCCCTCATCCAAGTTTAAGTGAAGCCATTATGGACAATGCGGAACTTGCGATGGGTTATCCGATTCATTTATAAACAAGGAGGACACAAGTATGCCAATATCAATACCTAATAAAGCCAATTTTGATGATGCGAAATTAAAAGAATTATTTGAAACCATGTGGGTGATTCGTTTGTTTGAGGAAAAGGTGGACTTCTTCTTTGCGAAGGGCATGATTCATGGAACGACACATTTAGCCGTTGGACAAGAAGCGTCTGCGACAGGTTCTGGAGCAGTGTTAAACACAACCGATTGGATTACCGCATCCCATCGTGGGCATGGTCAAACCATTGCGAAAGGAACCGATGTTCCTCAAATGATGGCGGAGCTTTTTGGTCGTCAAAATGGGACGAACCGTGGTAAAGGGGGATCCATGCACATTGCGGAAATGGCGACGGGAAACCTTGGAGCGAATGGGATTGTTGGGGGTGGATTTCCAATTGCGGTTGGAGCAGGGTTAACCTCTAAACTTAAAAAAGATGGCAAAGTGACGTTGTGTTATGCGGGTGATGGGGCTACCAATGAAGGTAGTTTTCATGAATCCTTAAACATGGCTTCCATTTGGGATTTACCGGTGATTTTCTTCATTGAAAACAACAAGTATGGTATGAGTGGTCCTGTGGATAAAATGACCAACATTAAAAACTTATCAGAACGTAGTGCTGCTTATGGTATTCCTGGGATTACCATTGATGGTAACGATTTGATTGAAGTCATCAATGCAACCTATGATGCGGTTGATAGAGCACGAAAAGGTGAAGGACCTACCCTCATTGAATCCTTAACGTATCGTTGGAAAGGGCACTCTAAATCAGATGCTAAGAAGTACCGTACCCGTGAAGAAGAAGAGATGTGGAGAAATTCAAAAGATCCAATTGCGTTAGCACAAGCTCGTTTCATTGAAGCAGGGGTCTTTACCTTGGAGGAAGCCCAAGCAATCAAAGAAAAAGCAGAAGCTCGTATTGAAGCGGCAGTTGAATTTGGCTTGAGTGGTGAAGTGGCATCCATTGATGATCTTTACACTCATGTCTATGCGGACTAAGGAGGGCATGATCATGAGAGAACTAACGTATTTAGAGGCAGTTAAAGAAGCCTTAAGAGAAGCAATGCAAGAAGATGAGAATGTGTATGTGATGGGTGAAGACATTGGGGTTTATGGTGGTGCCTTTGGGGTGACTCGTGGACTCATTGATGAATTTGGACCTGAGCGTATCATCTCTACTCCCATTTCAGAGAGTGCGATTGCGGGAGCTGCAGTGGGTTCAGCCATTACTGGAATGAGACCTGTGTTTGAACTTCAATTCTCTGATTTTGTGACCATTGCCTTAGACCAAATTGTGAACCAAGCAGCTAAGATTCATTACATGTATGGTGGTGCAGTGAGTGTGCCTTTAGTCATGAGAACCCCAGGGGGCTCAGGCACTGGTGCAGCAGCACAACACTCCCAAAGCTTAGAAAATTGGACAGCGCATATTCCTGGATTGATTGTGATTCAACCAAGCACCGCCTATGATGCGAAGGGATTACTGCACAGTGCCATTGAAAACAACAACCCAGTGATGTTTTATGAACATAAGTTATGTTACAAAACATCTTCCGTGGTTCCTGAAGGAAAATACACCATTCCAATCGGAGTGGCTGACTTCAAACGTCGTGGTAAAGATGTGAGTATTGTAGCGACAGGCATCATGGTGCATAAAGCCATGGCAGCTGCGGAAGTCTTAGAAAAAGAAGGCATTGATGTGGAAATTGTGGATCCACGTACCTTGGTTCCTTTGGATAAGAAAACCATTGTGGAATCCGTGAAGAAGACGGGTAAAGTGTTGATTGTGACTGAAGCGGTGAAACGCAGTGGGTTCAGTGCTGAACTTGCGGCCGTCATTGCGGAAGAGATGAGTTTTGACTACTTGGATCATCCAATCGTGCGTTTAGCAGGAGCTGAAGTGCCTATTCCATATCAACCAGATCTTGAAAAGAAAGCTGTTCCGCAAGTTGAAGACATCATTGAAGCGGTACGCAAAATGATGGGAAGGGAGTAACATGGCAAAAGAAGTCTTAATGCCTAAACTGAGTTCCACCATGGAGACAGGGTATGTCACAGAGTGGATCAAAAAAGAAGGCGATAAAGTTAAAGTTGGTGATCCTATCTTTGAAGTCATGACGGATAAGATTGCGATTGAAGTGGAAGCCTATGATGAAGGGGTGCTTCTAAAGGTTCTTGTGAAAGAAAATGAAGTGGTGCCTGTGAATTCGGTGATTGCCTACATTGGACAACCTGGAGAAGTGGTTGACACTTCAAAAGTTGCTTCTGCACCGCAAGTGAAAGAAGAAGTCAAAGCAGAGGTGAAGGAAGAAGTGAAGGGGGCTCCTGTTGCTTCTACAACTTCAGTGAAAGTAGACGTAAAAGATGTGCGTGCAACCCCAGCGGCTCGTCGTTTGGTCAGAGAAAAAGGATTGGACTTAGCCACTGTTTTCGCAAGCATGCAACCAAGCCCACGTTTAGTGGTGGCGGATGTCTTAGCGTTTGAACAACAAAAACCTAGTGTCTCAGGTTCAAGTACTACCCAATCTACAGCTCAAGTCAGCGCCACTCCTGTGGTGGATGAAGTGACATTCACGCCTTGGAAAGGCATACGTAAGCTTGTGAAGGAGCAAATGGTCAAGAGTGCTAGCACGATTCCTCATGTGACCTTGCACGCGAAAGTGGATGCACGTGAACTGCTTAAACTCAAAGATGAACTTACCAGTTCAACACAAAAGATCACATTAACCCACTTAGTGGCGTACTTCGTGTCTCGCACCTTACTCAAACATCCAAACTTGAATGCACGTACCAGTGAAGAAGGAATCTCATTGATCAAGAGCATTAACTTAGGGATTGCGACAGCGCTTGAAGAAGGGTTGATTGTACCTGTGGTTCATGGAGCAGACAAACTTAACTTAACTGATTTAGCACGTTCTATTTCAAATGTTGCATCCAAAGCACGTAAAAATGAACTTTCATTGGATCAACTTAAAGGTGGAACCTTTACGATTACTTCATTAGGAGCATCCA
>Ga0208242_100758_pt1 | contig 13006 bp, 11 predicted proteins | sample SubbioAug_CSW13A_FD_184825 | JGI IMG/M metagenome (GOLD analysis project Ga0208242, IMG submission 184825) | Serpentinite rock and fluid subsurface biosphere microbial communities from McLaughlin Reserve, California, USA - CR12Aug_CSW13A (SPAdes) | ecosystem: Environmental > Terrestrial > Deep... | reverse complement strand
CGGGCTTTCGTCGATCATGCGGCGCTGGTTCACCACGTCCTGCAGGCCGTAGGCCATCCAGGCGTTGGCGGGCTCGCCGTCGCGGCCGGCGCGGCCGGTCTCCTGGTAATAGCCCTCGATGTTCTTGGGCATGTCGAGGTGGGCCACGAAGCGCACGTCGGGCTTGTCGATGCCCATGCCGAAGGCGATGGTGGCCACCATCACGAGGCCGTCTTCGCGCAGGAAGCGGTCCTGGTGGCGCTGGCGCGTGGCGGCATCCAGCCCGGCGTGGTACGGCAGGGCGTTGAGCCCGGCCGCCGCCAGTTGGGCGGCCACGTCTTCCACCTTGCGGCGCGACTGGCAGTACACCACGCCGGCATCGTGGCCGCTGGCGCCGGTGTGCTCGTCGCGGATGAAGCGCAGCAGCTGCTGCAGGCTGTCCTTTTTTTCGACGATCTGGTAGCGGATGTTGGGCCGGTCGAAGCTGCTGACGAAGTGCTGCGCGTCTTCCAGCCGCAGGTGGTGCACGATGTCCTCGCGCGTGAGGGCATCGGCCGTGGCGGTGAGCGCGATGCGCGGCACCTCGGGGAAGCGCTCGTGCAGCGCGGCCAGGCCGCGGTACTCGGGCCGGAAATCGTGCCCCCACTGGCTCACGCAGTGCGCCTCGTCGATGGCAAACAGGCTGAGCAGCCCGCGCTCGTGCAGCGACTGCAGCTGCGCCATGAACCGCGGGGTGGTCAGCCGCTCGGGCGCGGCGTAGAGCAGCGTCAGCTCGCCACGGAAGAGGCGGCGCTCCACATCGGCGGCCTGGTCGCTGCTCAGGCTGGAATTCAGGTACGCCGCTTCGACGCCGGCCTCCAGCAAGGCCCCGACCTGGTCGTGCATCAGCGCGATGAGCGGCGACACCACGATGGCCACGCCCTGCCCGGCGCGGTGGCGCACGATGGCCGGGATCTGGTAGCACAGCGACTTGCCGCCGCCGGTGGGCATGAGCACCAGGGCGTCACCGCCCGTGGCCACGTGCGCGACGATGTCAGCCTGCGGGCCGCGGAAGCGGTCGTAACCGAAGACCTCGGCCAGCACCGCCGCGCAGGCGGCCGCGGTGGCGTTGCTCACATCTGTTCCCAGGGCAGCCCCTCGAAACGCCAGCCGTTGACGGTGGAGCGGTGGAAGCGCTCGTCGAGTTCGCCCTCGAAGCCGTGGACCACATGCGCCACGTCGGTAAAGCCGGCCGCCTCCAGGGCGTGCCCGGCCTCCAGCGTGCGTTTGCCGCTGCGGCAGATCAGCAGGATGGGGCGTTGCTTGCCCTCGGCTTCGGCCTCGACCTGGCGCGCAAAGCGCGCCGCGTCGGCCTGCAGGTCGGGGTATTCGTACCAGGGCACGTTGACCACGCCGGGCGGACGACCGACATAGAGCGACTCGATTTCCATGCGCACGTCAACGAACAGCGGCGCCTGCTCGGGCGGGTCGTCGGCGTGGGCCTGCAACCAGGCCCAGGCTTCTTTCGGTTGGAGGTGCTTCATGGCTGTATTGTCGCGCCTGTCGGTCGTGGCACCGGTCTGCGGCAGGGCGCGCTCAGCGCCCGCGCTCCAGGTAACGCTTGCGCCAGAAGTACACGCTCAGCCCCGCAGCGGTGACGCCCATGCCAACCAGCGCCAGCCAGAAACCGGCGCGGACGTGGAGCAACGGGATGAACTCGAAGTTCATGCCGAAGATGCCGGCGATGAGGTTGAGCGGCAGGAAGATGGCGGTGAGCACCGTGAGGGTGCGCATGATGTCGTTGGTGCGGTGGCTCTGGGCCGAAAAGTGGATCTGCACCGCCGTTTCGGCACTCTGCTCCAGCCGGCGCACGTGGTGCACCACCCGTTCGATGTGCTCGAGCACGTCGCGGCTGCGCACCTGCAGCAGCTCGCGTTCGCGCCGCGCGGCCGGGGTGTCGGGGGCCGGCCAGTCGGCCAGCGCGGCGGTCCAGTCCAGCAGGGCCACACGCTGGTCCTCGCTGATCTCGTCGAGCTGGTGCAAGGCCAGCCGCGCGTCCAGCAGGCTGCTCCAGTTGCTGAAGCGGGTGCGCGGGTTGAGGAGTTCGGCCTGCCAGTGATCGAGCTGGCGGGTGAGCTCGCGGCGCAGCTCGAGGTAGGCGTCCACCATCTGGCCCACCAGGCGCAGCATCAGGTCGGCGGGGCTGCTGGGCATGGCGCGCACCGGGGCGCTGCGGCCGGGCTCGCGGGCTTCGTGCTGGGGCAGGCCGGACAGCCCGAGCAGGCGGGCGGCGTAGGCGTCCAGAATGCCGCACGCCGTCGGGTGCACCGTGAGCAGCAGGCGATCGAAGCGCACCAGGCCCACCGGGCGGGTGTCGATGCGGCGCAGCACCGGCATGCCGCCCCGCTGCCGCTTGCGCGCCCCGCCCGCTTGGGGCTCGGAAGGGGGTTCGGCCGCGGCGGCCTGGGCCAGCCGGCGGAACACCAGCAGGTCGTAGCGTTCGGTGCTGTCGAAGGTGGAGGGCAGCGCCGGGTTGAGCAGGTCCGACACGTGCAGGTCGACCAGGGCCGCGCCGCACAGCCGCTGCAGGGCCGCCTGAACGTCGCCTTGGCGCGCCTCGAACTCCGCCTGCTCCAGGGCGACCCAGACAAAGCCGTCTGCGGGCAGCGCCTCCGGCCAGCCCGGCAACTCCCGGACCTGCGGCCCCTGCAAAAGGAAGGTGCGCATGGGCGCCGGCAACCGCGCGTCAGCCCTGGCGCAGCAGGCGCGCCGCGTCGCGGGCGAAGTAGGTCAGCACGCCATCGGCCCCGGCACGCTTGAAGGCGAGCAGGCTTTCCATCATCACCGCGTCGTGGTCGAGCCAGCCGTTCTGCGCCGCGGCCTTGAGCATGGCGTATTCGCCGCTCACCTGGTAGGCGAAGGTGGGCACCTTGAACTCGTCTTTCACGCGGCGCACCACGTCCAGGTAGGGCATGCCGGGCTTGACCATCACCATGTCGGCGCCCTCGGCCAGGTCCAGCGCCACCTCGCGCAGCGCCTCATCGGTGTTGCCGGGGTCCATCTGGTAGACCTTCTTGTCGGCCTTGCCCAGGTTGGCGGCGCTGCCCACCGCGTCGCGGAAGGGGCCGTAGAAGGCGCTGGCGTACTTGGCGCTGTAGGCCATGATGCGGGTGTGCACGTGGCCGTGCGCCTCCAGCGCCTGGCGGATGGCGCCAATGCGGCCGTCCATCATGTCGCTGGGGGCGACGATGTCCACGCCAGCCGCGGCCTGGCACAGGGCCTGTTTCACCAGCACCTCGACCGTCGGGTCGTTGAGGATGTAGTTGTGCTCGTCGAGCAGGCCGTCCTGGCCGTGGCTGGTGTAAGGGTCCAGCGCCACGTCGGTCATGATGCCGAGGCCGGGCACCTTGGCCTTGAGCTCCGCCACCACCCGGGGGATGAGGCCGTCGGGGTTGTGGGCCTCGCGGCCGTCGGGGGTCTTGAGCGACTGGTCGATGACGGGGAACAGCGCCATCACCGGAATCCCCAAATCCACGCACTCCTGGGCCACCGGCAGCAGCAGGTCCAGGCTCAGGCGCTCGACGCCGGGCATGGAGGCGACCGCTTCGCGGCGGTTCGCGCCTTCCAGCACGAACACCGGGTAGATCAGGTCGTGCACCGTGAGGTGGTGTTCGCGCACCAGGTTGCGGGTGAACACGTCGCGGCGCAGGCGGCGCGGGCGCGACAAGGGGTAGGGGGCGGGGGGCGTGTGCATGGTGCTATTGTGGCAAAAGTGCCCGCAGGGTCTTGTCAGCCGTGTCCGCGGCAGTACACTGGGCAATCATTCTTATCGACCCTTCGGTCCCGTCGATGCACCCGTGACCACGCCCGACCCCCACCCCACGGCTTCGGCCTCCGACGCAACGCCGCCCGCTGTGCCGCAGACGCCCTCTGGCGACTGGCGCATGGCCGAGCATTGGCCCGAGCTGGTGGTGGCGGTGACCGACCAGGCCCTGGAAACGGTGGACCGGTTGCTGCGCGGCCTGGAGGTGCTGGTGCAGCGCGGCCGCCTCAGCGACGCCGAGTTCCAGGTGCTGGCCACGCCGGCCCAGCGGCTGAAGCATTGCGGTGTGCACGCCCAGCAGATCGTGCGCTTCCAGAGCGGCCGGGTGCGGCAGTCGCACGAGAAGATCGACCTGGCCTACGTGGTGGAGTCGGTGCTGCAGGAACGCCGCAACGACCTGGCCATGATGGGCATCACGGTGCGCCGCAAGTTCCACCCCGCCCAGCTGCTGATCGACCCCACACTGGGCTACAGCCTGGCGCAGGCCATGCTGGACTGGTGCAGTCCGCTGGGCGACCACATCGACCTGCGGCTGGACCTGGACGGCACACCGGCCCGGGCCCGGCTTTGGATGAAGGTGCAGACGCACGAGCCGCCGGTGCAAAGCCAGGTGTTCGAGGACAACCTCCAGTGGCTGCTGTTGCGCCAGATCGCGGCCACCGACGGCGGCATCGAGCTGACCCGCGAGGTGCAGACCGACGGCGTGGAGCTGACGGCGGTGTTCCGGCGCACGCTGGCGCCCCAGGCGACGGTGACCGACGACGCCACCCCCGCCGATGCGGGGCCTTCGACCACCTTCAAGACCGTGACAGGGGCCTACGTGCTGGTCTGTTCGGCCGCGGCCGACACCCGGCTGCAGGCCCTGGGCATCGTGCGGCAGCTGGGTGCCACCGCCGACGGGGTGGCCAGCGGCGCCCAGGCGGTGGCCGCGATGCGCGACCGCGACGTGCACCTCCTGGTGCTCGACGAGGCGCACCCGCCCGCCGACGTGGCCACCCTCCAGCTGGACCTGGCCACCCAGCACCCCACCTTGACGGTGTTGCGGTTGACCGCCCCCGGCAGCCCGGCGGTGGCCGCCTCACCCGGGCAGGCCGCTCGGGTACCGGTCGATGGGCTCGACGCCGCGCTCGGCTCGGCCGTGATGTTCACCCTGTCCAACGTGCTCTGAGCGGCCCCACTGGCCGCCGACGCTGTCCTTGGAGACCCGCATGAGCGCCCCCTGGTTCGACGGCTTTGAATCCCACCGGCTGCAGCTGCCGGGCCGCACAGTGCACTACCGGCTGGGCGGCGCACTCGACGGACCCGCGCTGCTGCTGTTGCACGGCTTTCCGCAGACCTCGGCCATGTGGCACCGCGTCGCGCAACGGCTGCGCGGCCGCTACCGCCTGATCCTGCCCGACCTGCGTGGCTACGGCCAGTCCCAGGCCGAGGTACCCGATGCGCCCGACCACGCGCCGCACAGCAAACGCGCCATGGCCGCCGACGTGGTGGCCCTGATGGACCACCTAGGGCTGGACCGCGCCCACGTCTGCGGCCACGACCGCGGCGGCCGGGTGGCACACCGGCTGGCGCTCGATCACCCCCAGCGGGTGCGCACGCTCTGTGTCATCGACATCGCCCCCACGCTGGACATGTACGCCCGCACCGACATGGACTTTGCCCGGGCCTACTACCACTGGTTTCACCTGATCCAGCCCGCACCGCTGCCCGAAACCATGATCGGCGGCTGCGCACGCGGGTACCTGCATGCCAAGCTGGGCGGCTGGGGCAGCGGCGGACTGGGCCACATCGAGCCCGAAGCGCTGGCCGAATACGAAGCCGCCTTCTGCCGGCCCGAAGCCATCCACAGCGCCTGCGAGGACTACCGCGCCAGCGCGGGCATCGACCTGGAGCACGACACCGCCAGCCGCGCCCAGGGCGAGAAGATCGCGTGCGACACCCTCGTGCTGTGGGGCGAGCGGGGCGTGGTGCACCGCCTGTTCCAGCCGCTGGCACTGTGGCAGGCCCAGTGCGCCGGGCGGGTCAGCGGCCACGCCCTGCCGGCCGGGCATTTCATCCCCGAAGAGCTACCGCAGGACACCGCACACGCTTTGCAGGCCTTCTTTGCCTGACCTCCACTGTTGCATTTTTTTGAATGTTGCGACAGTTTGAATTCAACCTTTGTTGCAGGGTTGAAGCCTACAGTCGAGCCATCGCAACTTCACCGGAGATTCCACCATGTTCCTGCAACACCCTTTATTCCCCCTGATTGCCCGCCTGCTGATGGTCGCGGTGTTCCTGCCCGCCGGGCTCAACAAGGTCATCGGCTTCGAAGGCACCGTGGGCTACATCGCCTCGGTCGGGCTGCCGCTGGCCACCGTGGGCGCGGTGGTGGCCATCGTGGTCGAAGTGGGCGGCTCGCTGGCGCTGCTGGCGGGCTTTGCCACCCGCTGGGCGGCGCTGGTGCTGGCGGTGTTCACGCTCGCGGCCTCGGTCTTTTTCCACAACTACTGGGCCATGCCGGCCGACCAGCAGTTCGTGCAACAGCTGCTGTTCTCCAAGAACGTCGGCCTGGTGGGCGGTCTGATCGCCCTGGCAGTGGCCGGTGCCGGTGCCTGGAGCCTGGACGCCCGCCGCGGCGACGCCTGAGCCCACCCCCCACCCGGAGATCGCCATGTCCCAACCCGCTGACCACCCACCCCTGACCACCTTGCAGGGCCACGAGAAAGACCTGGGCGGCGGCTTCCTGGTGCGCCGTCTGCTGCCCCAAGTGCAGCGGCGCGCGGTGGGGCCGTTCGTGTTCTTCGACCACATGGGGCCACTCAGTGGCGTGGGCCAGCGCGAACACGACGTGCGGCCCCACCCACACATCGGCCTGGCCACCCTCACCTACCTGCTGGCCGGCGCCATGATGCACCGCGACAGCACGGGGGCGGTGCAGCGCATCGAGCCCGGCGCCGTCAACCTGATGACCGCTGGCCGGGGCGTGGTGCACAGCGAGCGCACGCCCGACGACCTGGTCGGCCAGCCGGTGCACACCCACGGCCTGCAGCTGTGGCTGGCGCTGCCGCGGTCGCACGAAGAAGCCCCGGCGGCTTTTGAGCATGTGGCGGCCGACCGCTTGCCGCTGGAGCAGCACGGTGGTGTCGGCGTCCGCGTGCTGGTGGGCGAGGCCTTCGGGCAACGCTCGCCGGTGGCCCTGCCCATGCAGACGCTGTACCTGGACCTGCGGCTGGCCCCGGGCGCCTCGCTGCGCGTGCCGCGCCTGGCCCCCGAAGTGGCGCTGTACGCGCCCGAGTCACCGTTTGTGGTGGACGGCCAACCGGTACCGGCGCGGGTGATGGCACTGCCCGACGCGAGCGGTTTTACCCTGAGCGCCCCGGCCGACGCCCCCGCGCAAGTGCTGGTGGTGGGCGGCGAGCCACCCGACGCGCCGCGCTACCTCTGGTGGAACTTCGTGTCCAGCCGGCGCGAACGCATCGAACAGGCGGTGGCGGACTGGGAAGCAGGACGCTTCCCGCCGGTGCCGGGTGAAACCGAACGGATCCCGGCACCGCCGTGGCGGCCGCTGAAGGCGCCGTAGCCGCTCAGGCCTGACCGGCCTTCACCTTCAGGCGCCAGGCGTGCAGCAGGGGTTCGGTGTAACCGCTGGGCTGCTCCTTGCCCTTGAACACCAGGTCCAGCGCGGCCTGGTAGGCCCCGCCCTGCGGGTTGGCCACCAGCGACTTGTAAGCCGGGTCGCCCGCGTTCTGGCCGTCGACCTTGGCGGCCATGCGGGCGAAGGTGTCGCGCACCTGTTGCTCGGTGACGATGCCGTGGTGCAGCCAGTTGGCCACGTGCTGGCTGGAAATGCGCAGCGTGGCACGGTCTTCCATCAGGCCCACGTCGTTGATGTCGGGCACCTTGGAGCAGCCCACGCCCTGGTCCACCCAGCGCACCACGTAACCCAGGATGCCCTGGATGTTGTTGTCCAGCTCGGCCTGCTTGTCGGCCTCGCTCCAGTTGGGGGTGGCGGTCACGGGCACGGTCAGCAGGCCGGTGAGCAGGTTGTCGCGCTCGGCGTCGGCGTCGATCTTCTCCAGCTCTTTCTGGATGTCGGACACCAGCACCTGGTGGTAGTGCAGCGCGTGCAGCGTGGCGGCGGTGGGGCTGGGCACCCAGGCGGTGTTGGCACCGGCCTTGGGGTGGCCGATCTTCTGGTCCAGCATGGCGGCCATCAGGTCGGGCATGGCCCACATGCCCTTGCCGATCTGCGCCTTGCCGCGCAGGCCCATGCCCAGGCCCACCTGCACGTTGTTGCGCTCGTAGCTCTGGATCCAGGCGCTGCTCTTCATGTCGCCCTTGCGCACCATGGGGCCTGCCAGCATGGCGGTGTGCATCTCGTCGCCGGTGCGGTCCAGGAAGCCGGTGTTGATGAAGGCCACGCGGCTGGCGGCCGCGGCAATGCAGGCCTTGAGGTTGACCGAGGTGCGGCGCTCCTCGTCCATGATGCCCAGCTTGACGGTACTGTCGGGCAGGCCCAGCAGCTGCTCCACGCGGCCGAACAGCTCGGCGGCGAAGGCCACTTCCTTGGGGCCGTGCATCTTGGGCTTGACGATGTACACGCTGCCGGTGCGGCTGTTGCGGATGCCGTTGGCGCCGTTGCCCTTGAGGTCGTGCAGCGCGATGGTGGTGGTGACCACCGCGTCCATGATGCCCTCGGGGATTTCGCGCGCGGTGCCGTCGGCGCCGGTGTACAGGATGGCCGGGTTGGTCATCAGGTGGCCGACGTTGCGCACGAACATCAGGCTGCGGCCGTGCAGGCGCACTTCGCCACCGTTCGGGGCGATGTACACGCGGTCTGGGTTGAGGCCGCGCGTCATGGTGCGGCCACCCTTCTCGAACGACTCGGTCAGCGTGCCCTTGAGAATGCCCAGCCAGTTGCTGTAGCCCAGGACCTTGTCTTCCGCGTCCACCGCGGCCACGGAGTCTTCGAGGTCGAGGATGGTGGACAGGGCCGCTTCCAGCACCACGTCGGCCACGCCGGCCGCGTCGGTCTGGCCGATGGGGGTGGCCTTGTTGATGACGATGTCGATGTGGTTGCCGTTATGCACCAGCAGCACCGACTTGGGCGCGGTGGCCTCGCCCTGGTAACCCACGAGCTGGGCAGCGTCCTTCAGGCCGGTGGTGGCCCCGCCTTTGAGCGTGACTTGCAGGGCGCCGCCCGCGATGGCGTAGGCGGTGGCGTCGGCGTGCGAACCGGCGGCCAGCGGCACGGCCTGGTCGAGGAAGTTACGGGCAAAGGCGATGACCTTGGCGCCGCGCTTGTCGTTGTAGCCCGGGCCCTTGGCACAACCGTCCGCCTCCGAAATGGCGTCGGTACCGTAGAGCGCGTCGTACAGGCTGCCCCAGCGCGCGTTGGCGGCATTCAAGGCGTAGCGGGCGTTCAGGATGGGCACCACCAGCTGCGGGCCGGCCTGCACGGCGAGTTCTGCGTCCACGTTGGCGGTGGTGGCCTTGACGCCGCTGGGCGCGGGCACCAGATAGCCGATGGTTTCCAGGAACTGGCGGTAAGCCGCCATGTCGGTGATGGGGCCGGGGTGGGCGCTGTGCCACTTGTCGAGTTCGGCCTGCAGGCGGTCGCGCTCGGCCAGCAGGGCGATGTTCTTGGGCGCCAGGTCGGCGACGATCGCGTCGAAGCCCGCCCAGAAGGCGGCCTGGTCCACCCCGGTGCCGGGCAGCACCTGCTGGTTGACGAAATCGTACAGGGCGGTGGCCACTTGCAGGCGGCCGGTGGTGGTGCGAGCGGTCATGAGAGAACCTCCAAGATGAACAACAGCGGCAGACGCCGGGCCCGACACAGACGGGTGCGACCCAGCTTGCATGAGGCGTACTGTAAGCGACCCCACCGCTGCCATTGCCTGCATGGACACACACTCAGAAGTGACTTTTATACACATAATGGCTGAGTTTTTATAGAAAACAGCATCCCCATACACACCTAAACCACCAGCCACCGTGGACAAGCTCAAAACCATGGAAACCTTCGTGGCCGTGGCCACCAAAGGCAGCCTGACCGCCGCGGCCCGCGCCGAGGGGGTGGCGCCGGCCATCGTGGGGCGGCGGCTGGACGCGCTGGAAGCACACCTGGGCGTGAAACTGCTGATGCGCACCACGCGGCGCATCACGCTCACCCACGAGGGCAGCGCGTTCCTGGAAGACTGCCAGCGCCTGCTGGCCGATCTGGCCAACGCCGAGGCCAGCGTGAGCGCCGGGGGCGTGAAGGCCAAGGGGCACCTGCGCATCACCGCGCCGGCCGGCTTTGGGCGGCGGCACGTGGCGCCGCTGGTGCCGCAGTTCCACGAACGGCACCCCGAGGTCACCCTCTCGCTCAACCTGAGCGACCGCGTCATCGACCTGGCCGCCGAAGGCTACGACTGCGCGGTGCGCGTGGGGGACTTGCCCGACTCGTCGCTGGTGAGCGTGCGTCTGGCCGACAACCGGCGCCTGTGCGTGGCCACGCCGCGCTACCTGCGCCAGCACGGGCGGCCGCAGCACCCGCACGACCTGGCGCGCTTCGACTGCCTCACGCTGTCGTCGGACGCTTCGCAGACGCGCGGCTGGGCGTTCCAGCTGCCCCCGGGCGACGACGGCAAACCAGGGGAGCTGATCCACCTGCGCCCGGGCGGCCCGCTGGATTGCTCCGACGGGCAGGTGCTGCACGAATGGTGCCTGGCCGGCTACGGCATCGCGTGGCGCAGCATCTGGGAGGTGGAAAGCGACATCGCGGCCGGCCGGCTACAGAGCGTACTGGACGAATTCGCCGCGCCGCCCAACGGCATCTACGCGGTGTTTCCCCAGCGCAAGCACCTCGCGCTGCGGGTGCGGCTGTGGATCGACTTCCTGCGCAGCCGCTACGGGCAGCCGGATTTCTGGTCACGCCCGGCCGGGGCGGGCTGAGCGCACCCCCAAGGCCAACGCGGCGCCGTCAGACCACCTGCAGCTTGACGCCACCGGGCTGGGCCTCGGCGATCTCGCCGACCTCGGCCGCGTCGGCAAAGCCGTGCCGCTGGAAAATGGCCAGCACCTCGGCCACCGCCTCGGGCGCGCAAGCCACCAGCAGGCCGCCGCTGGTCTGGGGGTCGGTCAGCAGCGCGCGGTCCACCGCGCCCAGGTGTTCGGCCAGGGCCACCTCGTGGCCGTAGGCGGCCCAGTTGCGCCCGCTGGCCCCGGTGACCATGCCGGCGCCGGCCAGGTCGCGCACGCCCTGCACCAGCGGCACCCGGTCCATGGCCAGGCGCACCGTGGCGCCGCAGCCGCGCGCCATTTCCAGCGCGTGGCCGGCCAGGCCGAAGCCGGTCACGTCGGTCAGCGCGTGCACGCCGGCCAGCGCGGCCAGGTCCGGGCCCGGGGTGTTGAGCTTGGTGGTGTGGGCGATCATTTGCGCGTAGCCCTCGGCCGGCAGCGCGTCTTTCTTCAGCGCCGCCGACAGCACGCCCACGCCCAGCGGCTTGCCCAGCACCAGCCGGTCGCCCACACGGGCGTCGGCGTTACGCTTGACGCGCTGGGGGTGCACCAGGCCCAGCGCCACCAGCCCATAAATCGGCTCCACCGAGTCGATGGTGTGGCCGCCCGCGATCGGGATGCCGGCCGCGCGGCAGACGCTTTGGCCGCCTTCCAGGATCTTGCCGATGGTGTCGGTGGACAGGACCGAAATCGGCATGCCCACCAGTGCCAGCGCCATGATGGGCGTGCCGCCCATGGCGTACACGTCAGAAATGGCGTTGGTGGCCGCGATGCGCCCGAAATCGAACGGGTCGTCCACGATGGGCATGAAGAAATCGGTGGTGGCGATCAGCGCCTGCTCGTCGTTGAGCTGGTACACCGCCGCGTCGTCGGCGGTCTCAATCCCCACCAGCAATTCCTTGGGGATGGGCATCGCGCTGGTGCCCTTGAGGATTTCCGACAGGACGCCAGGCGCGATCTTGCAACCGCAGCCGCCGCCGTGCGACAGGCTGGTCAGGCGGGGTTGGGCGGCGGGCGTGGCGGGGGCGTTCATGGGGCGGTCCTTCTACAAGAGTTCATCGATCACCGCGCGCAAGGCGGCCCGCTCGGCGGCGGGTTCGAACAGCGCGGCGCGTTGTGCGCATTGTGCTTGCAAGCTCGCCAGCACGCCGTCGGGCGCGCCGATGTCCGCACGGCAGCGGCGCAGCCCGTCGGCCAGCGCCTGCGCATCGCCCGGGGGAAAGTAGCCGGCATAGCCTTCGCCCAGCATGCCCACGTTGCCCGGCACACGCGAGGCCAGCACCGGCGTGCCGCACAGCACCGCCTCCATGACGACGTGGGCGCCGCCTTCCATGCGGCTGGGGTGCACCAGCAGGTGGGCGCGCTGGATGCGCTGGCGCGCGGCGGCGTGGGGCAGGCCGCCCAGCCAGCGGTAGTGCGGGCAGGCGGCGGCCGTGGCCCGGGCCAGCTCGCCCAGGGCCGGGTCCAGGGCTTGGCCGATGTGGTCGATCAGGATGCCTTCGTCGGGGAGCAGGAGGCGCGCGGCCTCGAACAGGGTCTGCGGCCACTTTTCATCGCGCAGGTGGCCCACCGCGACGGCCCGCAGGTGCGCGGCGGTTTTGGGCAGGGTGGCGCGCCGGGTGCTGGACTGGAACACCACCCGGCACTTGTCGCGCCACGCAGCCGGCACATCGGCCGGCGCCTGCTCCTGCAGCACGATGAGCCGCGTGGCCAGGGCCAGAGAGCGCTGGGCGTCGGCGTCCACCGCGATGTCGCGGTACAGGTCGGTGCCGGTGAGGGCCACCACCAGCGGCCGGCCCGGGTGGGCCTCGGCCCAGGCCGCGATGCTGGCGGCCGAGCGGCGCGCGTGCAGCGCCAGCAGCACGTCGGTGCCGGGGTCGGCCGCACCGGCATCGGGCCACTGCCGCGCCAGCCGCACCCGATAATGGCCGGACAGCAGGCGCGCCCAGCGCCGCGCCGTTTGCCAGTTGCCGTTGTTGGCATCGGCCAGCGCGGGGGTGACAATGCAGAGAGTGGGTTTGGCGTTCATGGACGGGTACTCGATGGGCATTGTGGACGAAACCGGGGCGCGTTGCCTGGACCGTGACGGCTTGGCCGCGGCGCTGCAAGACAGCCGCCGGCGCACCCTGGCGCTGCTGTCGGCCTGCGAGCGCGCGCTGGGCCCGGCGCTGCAGGTGCCCTGCACGGCCGAACTGAACCCGCCGCTGTGGGAGGCTGGCCACATCGGCTGGTTCGCCGACT
>Ga0208242_100756_pt1 | contig 13015 bp, 13 predicted proteins | sample SubbioAug_CSW13A_FD_184825 | JGI IMG/M metagenome (GOLD analysis project Ga0208242, IMG submission 184825) | Serpentinite rock and fluid subsurface biosphere microbial communities from McLaughlin Reserve, California, USA - CR12Aug_CSW13A (SPAdes) | ecosystem: Environmental > Terrestrial > Deep... | reverse complement strand
GGCTGGAGGCGAAGGGCTGCGTCGTGAAGTTCCGCGCAAGCCTGGAGGACGATCTGGCCGCGATGCAGGCCTTTGCGCCGGATCTGGCCATCGGGACGACTCCGGTGGTTCAGAAGGCGAAAGCGCAGGGAATTCCAGGGCTTTACTTCACGAACCTCATCTCGGCCCGCCCCCTGATGGGGCCGGCAGGGGCGGGTTCGCTGGCGCAGGTAGTCAATGCGGCCATCGCCGGGCGCGAGAGGATGGCCGGGATGCGCGCCTTCTTCGAGGGTGTGGGCGAAGGCGATACCGCGGGCATCTGGGAGGGCGCGCCGAACCTGCGGCCGGACTTCCGGGCGATCCATCAGAAGAAGCTCGACAAGGCGGCCAAGGCGGCCAAGGCGGAGGAGATGATATGACCCTCAGCCGCGAAAACCCTGTCTGCAAAGTGTCTGGCATCCGTCGGGCATCCGTCGGGCATGTCGTCCGGCGGGGGAAGGTGTCCCCATGCTGATCCAGGACCACGACCGGGCGGGCGGCTACTGGGGGGCGATCTACGCCTTCTGCGCCGTCAAGGGCCTGCAGGTCGTAATCGACGGGCCGGTCGGCTGCGAGAACCTGCCAGTGACCTCGGTCCTGCATTACACCGACGCGCTGCCGCCGCATGAACTGCCGATCGTCGTGACGGGTCTGGGGGAGGAAGAGCTGGGCCGCGACGGCACCGAAGGCGCGATGAAGCGGGCGTGGAAGGTGCTGGACCCGGCGCTGCCGGCGGTGGTGGTGACCGGGAGCATCGCCGAGATGATCGGCGGCGGCGTCACGCCGATGGGCACGAACATCCAGCGCTTCCTGCCGCGCACCATCGATGAGGACCAGTGGCAGTGCGCCGACCGGGCGATGACCTGGATCTTTACCGAGTTCGGCATGACCAAGGGCCGGATGCCGCCGGAAACCGCCCGCGATCCCGGCCAGAAGCCGCGCGTCAACATCCTTGGCCCGATGTACGGCACCTTCAACATGGCCTCGGACCTGGCAGAGATCCGCCGTCTGGTCGAAGGGATCGGGGCCGAGGTCAACATGGTGATGCCGCTTGGCGCCCATCTGGCCGAGATGCGGAACCTGGTGAATGCCGACGCGAATGTCGTGATGTACCGCGAATTCGGCCGGGGCCTCGCCGAAGTGCTGGGCAAGCCCTATCTGCAAGCGCCGATCGGGCTGGAGTCCACCACTCTGTTCCTGCGCAAGCTGGGCGAGATGCTGGGGCTGGACCCCGAACCCTTCATCGCGCGGGAAAAGCATTCGACGCTGAAGCCGCTCTGGGATCTCTGGCGGTCGGTCACGCAGGATTTCTTCGCCACGGCGAGCTTTGCGGTGGTGTCGAACGAGACCTACACGCGAGGCATCCGCAACTTTCTGGAAGGCGACCTCGGGTTGCCTTGCGCCTTTGCGACGCCGCGCGTCGCGGGACAGAAGACCAACAACGAAGCCGTGCGCGCGGCCCTGCGCCAGCATCGGCCGCTGATCGTCATGGGTTCGATCAACGAGAAGATCTACATGGCCGAGCTGAAGGCCGGCCACGGGCCGCAACCCGTCTTCATCCCCGCCGGTTTCCCCGGAGCGGCGATCCGGCGGGCCACGGGGACGCCCTTCATGGGCTATGCGGGGGCGGTCTATCTGCTGCAAGAGGTCTGCAACGGCCTGTTCGACGCGCTGTTCCACATCCTGCCGCTGGGCTCGGAGATGGACAGCGCCGAGGCAACCCCCACGACCCTGCGCCGCGATTTCCCCTGGGATGCGGATGCGCAGGCCGAACTGGACCGGATCGTCAGCGAACACCCGGTCCTGACCCGAATTTCCGCCGCGCGCAGCTTGCGCGATGCGGCCGAGAAGGCCGCGCTCGACCATGGGGCCGAGCGGGTGGTGCTGGAATTCGTCGCGGCCCTGCGGGGCGGCGGCAGCGAACCACAAGGGAGGCACGCATGAGTGACCATACCGCAGGCAGCGGGCTGGGGCAGGGGGCGCAGCACGTCCACCGGACCCCGAAGCTCGAATTCTACGTCTATTTCGCGCTGATCTTCCTGGTCGCGATCCCCTTCGCGACCGTGGCCTGGGCCTTCGCCCTGCTGCGCGACCGTCATCTGCCGGTGCATGGGCCGCTGGCCCGCGCCTGGCGGGAAGCCGGGGCGATCACCCCGGCGATCTTCCGGCCCTAGGGCCGGAGACCCCATCGCCTCTCCCGCAGGACATCGCGGGCCGGGCAGCTTGCGCCGGGACCGGAAAATCCCGGCGGCTCGATCCTTCCGGTGGGCGAGCGCCCGCGCCATCGGACCACCATTCGCCGTTCCCCAAGGGGGGCGGAGAAACTCGGGGAGGCATCCAGCCGAACCGTGAACCCGGCCGCAGGGTATGCGGCTCAGTCAAACCCCTTCGGAGGATATGATGGCTGATAGAACCGACCTGAGTTTCACAGGTCTTACCGACGAGCAGGCGCAAGAGCTGCACTCCGTCTATATGAGCGGGCTTTGGCTGTTCACGGCCATCGCCGTGGTCGCTCATATCCTGGTGTTCATCTGGCGCCCCTGGTTCTGAGGAGAGAAGAAAATGTCCAAGTTTTACAAGATCTGGCTCATCTTCGATCCGCGTCGGGTTTTCGTCGCGCAGGGCGTGTTCCTGTTCCTGCTCGCGGCGATGATTCACCTCGTGCTGCTTAGCACCCCCGGCTACAACTGGCTTGAGGAAGCAGGGGCCCGCGCGCTGGCCGCGCAGGGCACCGTCGCCTCGAACTAGGCCGTGGCCCCAGTTGCGGGCGGCGGTCCTGGTATCGCCGCCCGCGACAAACGAGGGAACGTCACATTCCGGGGGACCCGTGTCCCGCGCCCGATGCGCACCCTGGACATAGCGGAGAGAGAAGCATGGCAGTGCTCAGCTTCGAACGAAAATACCGCGTGCCGGGCGGCACGCTGGTCGGCGGGAACCTGTTCGACTTCTGGGTAGGTCCCTTCTACGTCGGCTTCTTCGGCGTCACGACCGTCTTCTTCGCCGCCCTGGGCACGATCCTGATCTTCTACGGGACCGCGCTGGAAGGCGTCTGGAACCCCTGGCTGATCTCGATCGACCCGCCGGCCGTCGAATACGGCCTGGCCTTCGCTCCCCTGCGCGAGGGGGGGCTGTGGCAACTGATCACGATCTGCGCCATCGGCGCCTTCACCAGCTGGATGCTGCGCGAGGTGGAGATCTGTCGAAAACTCGGCATGGGCTATCATGTGCCCTTCGCCTTCGGCGTGGCGATCTTCGCCTATGTGACGCTGGTGGTGATCCGACCGGTCCTGATGGGGGCCTGGGGTTATGGCTTCCCCTACGGGATCTGGACCCACCTCGACTGGGTGTCGAACACCGGCTACCAGTATGGCAACTTCCACTACAATCCGGCGCATATGATCGCGGTGAGCTTCTTCTTCACCAATGCGCTGGCCCTTGCCCTGCATGGCGCGCTGATCCTGTCCGCCGCCAACCCCGAAAAGGGCAAGGAGATGCGGACGCCGGACCACGAGGACACCTTCTTCCGCGACTTCATCGGCTATTCGGTCGGCACGCTGGGCATTCACCGCCTGGGCCTGCTGCTGGCGCTGAACGCGGGCTTCTGGAGCGCGGTCTGCATCGTGATCTCGGGCACCATCTGGTTCGAGCAGTGGGTCGTCTGGTGGGACTGGTGGCTGCAGCTGCCGTGGTGGGCTGGCATTCCGGGAGGCGTCAATGGCTGAGTATCAGAACATCTTCAACCAGGTGCAGGTCCGCGGCGCCCCCGAACCGGGGATGGTCGAGGGCGTGGACCTGGCCAACCGGACCCGCTGGGCCACCTTCTCGACGCTGGCGGGCTGGTTCGGCAATGCCCAGCTTGGCCCGGTCTATCTTGGCACCATGGGGGTGATCTCGCTTTTCTCGGGGATCGTCTGGTTCACCATGGTCGGCGCCTGGTACTGGGATCAGGCAGGCTATAACCCGGCCGTGTTCCTGCGCGACCTCTTCTGGTTCTCGCTGGATCCGCCGGATGCCTCCTATGGCCTGCGCTTCCCGCCGATGGCGGAGGGCGGCTACTTCCTGATCGCCTCGTTCTTCCTGTTGATCAGCGTCATGGCCTGGTGGGTCCGCAGCTACCTGCGGGCCCAGGCGCTGGGGATGGGCAAGCACGTCTGCTGGGCCTTCGCCAGCGCGATCTGGCTGTTCCTGGTGCTGGGCCTGATCCGGCCGATCCTGATGGGCTCCTGGTCCGAGGCGGTGCCTTACGGCATCTTCAGCCACCTCGACTGGACCAACAACTTCAGCCTTGCCTACGGCAACCTGTTCTACAATCCGTTCCACGCGCTTTCGATCGCCTTCCTCTACGGTTCGGCGCTCCTCTTCGCGATGCACGGGGCCACGATCCTGGCCGTCTCCCGCTTTGGCGGCGACCGGGAGCTTGAGCAGATCGTCGACCGGGGCACCGCCTCGGAACGCGCCGCGCTCTTCTGGCGCTGGACCATGGGCTTCAACGCCACGATGGAAGGCATCCACCGCTGGGCCTGGTGGTTCGCGATCCTCGTCACCCTCACGGGGGGCATCGGGATCCTGCTGACGGGCACGGTCGTGGACAACTGGTACGTCTGGGCGCAGGAGCACGGCTACGCGCCGTCGAACTGAGAGGGAAAGCACATGTCCAACGACTATTTCCGCGAAACCCGTTCGACCAACCTCGCCTTCTGGGGCCTGGGCCAGATGATGCGGGGTGCCGGCATGGCCGCGGCCTTCGTGGTGGCGATCGGGCTGGTGCTCTGGGCGCTTTACGCCGTCGGGCTGCTCTTGCCCGAGGAAAGCAAGCAGGCCCCCGACCCGAATACCTGGAGCAGCCTTGCGCTGCCCGCCGAGGAGCGGACGGTCTGACAGCGGATCGGGGGGCGGCGTGCCCGCCCCCCGCAATCTCCGGGCAATTGCCAGCCCGGATCCGGGGCGCAACCACAGCCCGGTTCCCTTCCTGTTGGCGACAGGGACCTGGTGCCGTGTGGACCTATCCCCACACGGCACTTTTTTCACATGGAGGCGCTGATGGACACCGACAGCCGTACCCCGACGCTCGACCGCGTGGCCGGGCCTGCGGACCTCAAGACCCTCTCCGATCCCGAACTCGGCGCGCTGGCGCGCGAGTTGCGGGCCGAGACGGTGGAGACCGTCAGCCGCACCGGCGGCCATCTTGGATCGTCGCTTGGCGTGGTGGAACTGACGGTGGCGCTTCATGCCGTGTTCAACACACCCTTCGACAAGCTGATCTGGGACGTGGGCCACCAGTGCTATCCGCACAAGATCCTGACCGGGCGCCGCGACCGGATGGGGACGCTGCGCCAGAAGGGCGGGCTCTCCGGCTTCACCAAGCGGTCGGAATCCGACTTCGACCCGTTCGGGGCCGCGCATAGCTCCACCTCGATCTCGGCCGCGCTTGGCTTTGCCATGGGCCGCAAGATGGGGATGCCGGTCGGCGATTGCGTGGCGGTGATCGGCGACGGCGCGATCACGGCGGGCATGGCCTATGAGGCCCTGAACCACGCGGGCCACCTGAAGGAGCGGCTTTTCGTCATCCTGAACGACAACGACATGTCCATCGCGCCCCCGGTCGGCGCGATGTCCGCCTATCTGAACGCCATCGCCGAGAAGGGGCCCTTCGCCATGCTGAAGGCCGCCGCCGAGGGGCTGGAGGCGGCGCTGCCGGGGCCGGTCCGCGACGGCGCGCGGCGGGCACGGTCGCTCGTCACCGGCCTGCCGGGGGGCGGCACCCTGTTCGAGGAATTCGGCTTCGACTATATCGGCCCGATCGACGGGCATGACATGGGCCAGCTTCTGACCACGCTGCGCGCCGCCAAGGCGCGGGCGACGGGGCCGGTCCTGATCCATTGCGTGACGGTCAAGGGCAAGGGCTATGCCCCGGCCGAGGGTGCGGATGACAAATACCACGGCGTCGCCAAGTTCGACGTCGCCACCGGGGCGCAAGTCAAGGCCAAGTCCAACGCGCCCAGCTACACTCAGGTCTTTGGCGAGAAGCTGACCGAGATGGCCGCGCGCGATCCGAAGATCGTGGCGATCACCGCCGCCATGCCGGGGGGCACGGGGCTGGACATCATGCAGAAGCGCTTTCCCGCCCGGGTCTTTGACGTCGGGATCGCCGAGCAGCACGGCGTCACCTTCGCCGCCGGCCTGGCCGCCAGCGGGATGCGGCCCTTCTGCGCGATCTATTCCAGCTTCCTGCAGCGTGGCTATGACCAGATCGTGCATGACGTGGCGCTGCAGAACCTGCCGGTGCGGTTCGCCATCGACCGGGCGGGGCTGGTCGGTCAGGATGGTGCGACCCATGCCGGGGCCTTCGACATCGGTTTCCTTGCCGCGCTTCCCAACATGACCGTGATGGCCGCCGGGGACGAGGCCGAGCTTGTCCACATGCTTGCCACCGCCGCCGCGCATGACGCGGGACCCATCGCCTTCCGCTATCCCCGCGGCGAGGGGGTGGGGGTGGAACTGCCTGCCCGCGGCGAGGTGCTGGAGATCGGCCGTGGCCGCGTGGTCCGCGACGGCGACCGGGTGGCGCTTCTGTCCTTCGGCGCGCATCTGGCCGAGGCGCTGGTGGCGGCCGACCTGCTGTCGGCCGAGGGGATCGAGATCACCGTCGCCGACGCCCGTTTCGCCAAACCGCTGGACACCGGGCTGATCGACCGCCTTCTCGCCGACCACGGCGCGCTGGTCACGCTGGAGCAGGGCGGCTCCGGCGGCTTTGGGGCGCAGGTGCTGGAGCATCTGGCGCGCGTGGGCGGGCTGGACCGGGGCAAGCGCCTGCGCAGCCTCACGCTGCCCGACCGCTTCATCGACCAGGCGAGCCCGCGGGAAATGTACGAAGAGGCGGGTCTGACCGCGACGCAGATCGCCGGGCAGCTGCGCGAGCTGCATCAGGCGCTGGGGCAGGGCGTCGTGCCCCTGCGTCGTCCCCGGATCACCTGACGGCTCGGGGTCCACGGGCCAGCCCCTGTGGACCCTTGGCCGCAGGGCTGGAATTCCGGGCCAAAGCCCGTTGCGGGTCATGGGCTTCTGTGGCAAGACTGACCCAGTGCACAACCAAACCGATGAGTTCAGAATGAGCGAATTCGCCACCCGCCGCGTGATGATGGTGGATACGCAGGTCCGCCCCTCGGACGTGACCAAGTTCCCGATCATCGAGGCGATGCTCTCCGTCCCGCGTGAGGTCTATGTCCCCGGCGACCGGCGCGAGGCGGCCTATGTCGGCGAGAACCTTCCCCTGACCCCCGGCCGCGTGATGCTTGAGCCGCGGACTCTGGCCAAGCTTCTGGATGCGCTGGATATCCAGCCCGACGAGATGGTGCTGGACCTTGGCCCCGGCCTTGGCTACTCGGCCGCGGTCCTTGCGCGGCTGGCGCAGACGGTGGTCGCGGTCGAGGCCGATGAGGGCATGGCGGCCGAGGCCGAGCGGCTTCTGTCCGAACAGGGCGTCGACAATGCCATCCTGATCGCCGGGCCGCTGGAAGCCGGTGCCGCGCGCCACGCGCCCTATGACGTCATCACCCTTCAGGGCGCGGTCGAACAGGTGCCCGAGGCGCTGCTGGCGCAGCTCAAGGACGGCGGCCGGATCGGGGCGATCTTCATGGACGGCGCGCTTGGCGTGGCCAAGGTCGGCATCAAGGCCGATGGTCAGGTTTCGTGGCGCCCGGTGTTCAACGCGGCCGCTCCGGTCCTTGACGGGTTCACCCGCGCGCGCGGGTTCGTCCTTTAAGGCCAAGGCCCTGCCGAGGCGGGCCCATGCCCGCCCGGTGATCGTGCAACAAGGCGGGCGGCCGCGCCGCGCGCAGGAAAGGCGGAAGTCATGCGCTCCTGGATTCGGGCAATGGTGGTCACGGTGGCGGCTCTGGGAACCGCAGCATCGACGCAGGCCGAGACGCTGACCGATGCACTGATCGCGGCCTATCGCAATTCGAACCTGCTGGAGCAGAACCGCGCCGTGCTGCGCGCCGCGGATGACGATGTCGCCGTCGCCATCTCGGCGCTGCGCCCGGTCATCTCCTATACCGCCTCGGCCGGTTGGGGCCGGACCACCGATGCCATCACCCCGGCGGGCCGCGCCACGGTCGAGGGGACCAGCGCCGCGCTGGCACTTTCGGCCGAGCTTCTGCTGCTGGACTTCGGCCGTCGCAAGGCCGGGATCGAGATCGCCCGCGAAAGCGTGCTTGCCACCCGTCAGGGGCTGATCCAGGTCGAACAGCAGGTCCTTTTCGCCGCCGTGGTGGCCTATGTCGACGTCCGTCTCGCGCAGGATGTGGTGGGGCTGCGGCAGTCGAACCTGCGCCTGATCACCCAGGAACTGCGCGCCGCTCAGGACCGCTTCGAGGTTGGCGAGATCACCCGCACCGATGTCTCCATCGCCGAGGCGCGGCTTGCGGGGTCGCGCGCCGCGCTGGCTGCGGCCGAGGGCGACCTGATGGTCGCGCGTGAGGCCTACAAGGCCGCGACCGGCGCTTATCCGGGTCGGCTTGCGCCGCTGCCGAAGGCGCCCGCGCTGCCCCGGACGCTGGAAGAGGCGCAGTCGGTCGCCCGCTCTACCAGTCCGCTGATCCGTCAGGCGCAGCATCTTGTCACTCTCGCCGGGCATCAGGTCGAACTGGCCCGCGCCGGGATGCGGCCGACGCTTTCTGGCCGGGTGACGCTTGAGACCGACCATCAGGGCCAGAACAGCAGCTCGGTCGGGCTGGGGATGAACCAGACGATCTATGCCGGCGGCCGGCTCTCGGCGTTGCTGCGTCAGGCGATCAGCGGCAATGACCGGGCGCGGGCGGGCCTGCAGCAGACCGTGGTCAGCGTGCTGGAATCCGTCGGCGTGGCCTGGGCGGGGCTCATGGTCTCAAGTGCGTCGATCGAGGCTTCGGACCGCCAGATCCGCGCCGCGCAGACCGCTTTTGACGGCGTCCGCGAAGAGGCGCAGCTGGGCGCGCGCACCACGCTTGATGTGCTGGACGCCGAGCAGGAACTGCTGGATGCCCGCAACGCCCGCCTGCAGGCCGAGGCGCAGCGCTATGTCGCGACCTATCAGGTCTTGGCGACCATGGGGCTGCTGACCGTGGAGCATCTCAAGCTCGGCATCCCGACCTATGACCCCGAGGCCTATTACAAGACCGTGGAACGCGCGCCGTCGCACAGCGCGCAGGGCAAGAAGCTCGACCGGATCCTCGAAAAGATCGGCAAGTGAGCGGCGCCCTGCCGGGCTGGCGAAAGCTGTTGCCCGGCAGGGGTTTGCCAGAGTAGGCTGACCGTCGGGGAGTTCGCCTGGGGTCGAACGGAAAGCCGCTATGCCTGAATCGCTGACGTCGAACTCGTCCGAGGATGTCGTGTCCTCTGTCCGCCGCCTGGTTTCGACGGGCGACCGTTCCCCCGTTGGCGATACGCCGGACAAGCTGATCCTGACGCCTTCGCTGCGCGTCGTGGCGGAGCCTGAGCCGCTTCTGTTGACCGAGCGGGCCGAGGACGATCCCCCCTCAGACGAGGTGGAGTGGGTCGAGACACCGCTTTGGCCCGCGCCCGAAGCCCCGCTGGCCGAGCTTGCCTTGACGGCGGAAGAGGCGGAACTGGTCGGTGAAGCGCCGATGTGGCCCGAGGCGGAGGAAAACTGGCTGGACGAGGCCGAGCCTGCACCCTCTGTCGCCCCCGTGGTGCCCTTCCCGCGCGCCGCAGCGCCGCAGGATCCGCCGCCCGCCGCGCCCCCGGCCGCCGAGGAAAGCTCAGCGGCGGAGGAGGAGATCGACGTTGCCGGCGTCCTTTCGGCCGCGATGTTGCAGGATGAATCGATCCGCGTGATGGACGAGGCCGAGCTTCACGACCTGGTGCGCGAGCTGGTCCGGCATGAGTTGCAGGGCGCCTTGGGCGAACGCATCACCCGCAACGTGCGCAAGCTGGTCCGGGCCGAGGTGAACCGCGCCCTGGCCGCCCGCGCGCTGGACTGACCCCGCACTGGGCGCGGACCCCGGAAAAGACAACGCGCCCCGGTGGGGCGCGTTCTGGCTGCAAAGGCTGGTAGAAAGGTTCAGGCGGCTTCGGCCTGCTCTGCTTCCAGCGCATGGCGACGCTCGGATTCCTCGCGCGACAGGGCAACGCTGGTACGCACGCCCTTGGAGACGAATTCCATCAGACCCTTCACCACGCGTTCGTTCGGGTCGATCCCGGCGCAGGACAGAACCTCACGCCCGTCGCGCGACCGCGCCCAGCGGGCGATCTGGTCGGGACCATTGCCATATTTCTTGTCATCCGCGATGGCATCATCCAGCGCTGCAAGCACAACGGCTGCGAAGAGCTTGCGCGCGCGCTGGCCTTGCTCGAAGTTGAAGGCGGTGCTGTCGATGGTGTCGAGCATCGGCTTTCCTTTTTTCTTGCTCTTGCAATTCCTCAACGTCCGAGGGTTGTAGCGATTAAACCTTGATTCGGGGCTTTCCTTTTGGAATGACTGCTATGCGTTTGACGCATGGCTGTCGTGCCCACCCTCAGCATCTAGTCGGTCACCACCGGGATCAGCCTCGACATATAGAAAGCTGGGAAGCGTTTTCAACCTTCTGGTAAGATTTTCCCTGCGCCCGCCGCAGGATAGGGGTCAGGCCGGAACCACCCGCGCGCTTCCGGCGGTCATCGGGCCCGTGCTGCGGTCGAAACGCAGATAGGCGATCCCGTGGCCGCCCGATTGGGTGAAAAGCCGCCCTGCGGGTTTCCCGTCGGCCAGGATCTCGGTCCCGACCGGCGCCGCCCCCTCAACCGCCACCCGGACCAGGCCCTTGCGCAGTTCGGTCTTGTGCTTCATCCGCGCCGTGACCTCCTGGCCGACGTAGCAGCCCTTGCGGAAATCGACGCCATGCAGCCGCTCGAATCCGTGTTCCAGGATGTAGCTGTCGTCGGGCACCAGCTCGATCCCGCTTTCCGGGATCACATGTTCGACGCGGATCGCGTCCCAGTCGATCGCGGGGGCCTGACCCGGAGCGGTGCTGAACCCGCGCCATCCCAGCGCCGGATGGCGCGGATCGGGCAGGGCGCCCGCCGGAGCCGCGCCCAGCCCGCGCAAGACATGCACCCCGGCCGGAGCGATCTGCACATCCGCCCGGAGCCGGTAGAGCGTCAGCCGCTTCAGCGTGTCCGCCGCCAGCGGCGTGGCGATGTCGAGGAAAACTGCGCCCTCCGGGTCCCGGGCCACGAAGAAATCCGCCAGATACTTTCCCTGTGGCGTCAGGAGCGCGGTCCAGACAAGACCCGGAGCGCCCTCCAGCGGGCGCAGGTCGTTCGACACCAGCCCCTGCAGGAAGCCGAGGGCATCCTTGCCGGTCAGGGTCCAGACGGTGCGGTCGGGGGCGGTCTCGCCGAGGATTGGGTCGATCATGTCGCGCAAGATAGGTCCGCCCACGCCCGGCGAAAAGGGTCAGTCGCGCAACTGCGCCTGCTGCAACTGCGCATAGGCCCCGCCACGCGCCATCAGGCTTTCGTGCGTGCCTTCCTCGATCAGCCGGCCCTGATCCAGCACCAGGATCTTGTCCGCGCCCTTCACCGTCGACAGCCGGTGCGCGATCACCAGCGTCGTGCGGCCCGCCTGCGCGCGCCCAAGGGCCGCCGAGACCGCTGCCTCGGTCCTTGTGTCGAGGGCCGAGGTCGCCTCGTCCAGCAGCAGGATCGGCGCATCGGCCAGCAGGGCCCGCGCAATCGCGATCCGCTGCCGCTGCCCCCCCGACAGCGAGGAGCCGCGCGGCCCGGCATGGGTCTCCAGCCCCTGCGGCAGGGTGGCGGCAAAGCCCGCGACCTCGGCATCGGCGAGGGCCTCGGCCAGCCGCGCCTCGGCCACATCGGTGCGGCCCAGAAGCAGGTTCTCGCGCAGGGTCTCGTCAAACAGGGCCGCATCCTGCGTGACCGAGGCCAAGAGGGCGCGCTGGTCAAACAGGCTCATCTCCTGCACATCGATCCCGCCGATCAGGATCCGGCCCGCCTGCGGCTCGATCAGCGCGCTGATCAGCTGAAAGACGGTCGATTTCCCCGCGCCCGAGGCCCCGACCAGCGCGGTGACCTTTCCGGCTTCGGCGGTGAAGCTGAGCCGGTCCACCACCGGCCGGTCGGGATAGGCGAAGGACACCGCCTCGAAGCGGATTTCGGGCGCGCCGGGGGCAGGGCGGGTGCGGCTGACGGCGGGGCGGCTGCCCTGGGGCCTTGTGTCGAACAACAGGAAGATCCGCTCCAGGCTCGCCTCGGCGACCTGCCATTGCCCGGCCAGATCGCCCAGACGGCGGATCGGCTGGAAGGTCAGGGCCATGGCAGTGAAGAAGGACATGAACTCCCCCGTCGTGCGTTCCCCCGCCGCGACCTCGCTGCCGCCCAGCATCAGGACGGCGAAGAAGCCCAGCCCCGTGATCACATCGACCAGCGCCGGCATGGCGGTGCGGCCCAGCACGGTCTTGATCTCCGCCCGGACGATTGCCTGCACGATCCGGCGGAAGCGGGCGGTCTGATAGGCTTCCATCCGGTTCAGCTTGACGGCCTGGATGCCGTGGAAGATCTCGTCCAGCCGGGTGGCGCGCAGACCGGCCTGTTCCCGCGTATGCATCGCCTTGCGCCGCAGGTAGCGGCGCAGCACGACCGCCGGCAGGACAAGAAGCGGCGCGCCGATCAGGGCGGCGGCGGTCCAGATCGGGTCGATCAGGATCGCCACGGTGAAGAGCCCCACAAGCGAGACGAGATCCCGGCCGATGCCCCCGATCACTAGCGTCGCGGCACCCTGCACCGCCAGCGTGTCGCCCTGCACCCGCTCGATCAGCTTGCCGGGAGAGTGTTTCTGGAAGAATCCCGCATCCAGCGTCAGAAGGTGGCCCAGCAGGTCGCCCTGCATCTCGCCCGCGCTGGTCTGGTTCACCTGCGCCAGAAACCAGCGCCCCAGAAGCGAGGTCACCGCCCGCAGGACGAACAGCCCAAGGATCGCCCCGCCGACCCAGATCAGTGC
>Ga0208242_100755_pt1 | contig 13047 bp, 12 predicted proteins | sample SubbioAug_CSW13A_FD_184825 | JGI IMG/M metagenome (GOLD analysis project Ga0208242, IMG submission 184825) | Serpentinite rock and fluid subsurface biosphere microbial communities from McLaughlin Reserve, California, USA - CR12Aug_CSW13A (SPAdes) | ecosystem: Environmental > Terrestrial > Deep... | reverse complement strand
GAAGAAAAACAAAAGAATTTCTAGAAGCAGAAAAGTTACTACATTTGGGACATAAAATTAAAAGTCAGAAACCCTCTATTTTAGCGGATTTCTGACTCTTTTTATTCTTTAAGTGTCAAAGACGAGACTTTACCATAAACTTACTTTTTGTCAATCTTTAATTCACATAACTTTTTAGGTATACTAAGAGCATGGAAAAAATTACATTTATATTTGATTTAGATGGTACTTTAATTGACCCTGCATTGTATGAAGTTCCTTCTACTGCCGTTGATGCGATTGTGCATTTGAAACGATGTGGATACCGATGTTTGATAGCGACGGGTCGAGCTTATCATTCAGTATGTCAAACCAGTGTTAAAGATATCATCCCTTGGGATGGTTTTATATGTTCCAATGGTCAGCATGTTCTTGATCAACATGGTAATACCATTCATAAATACACCATGGATCCTAAACGAGTGCACCAAGCGGTAGCATTGGCACAAACGTATGATATGAACATTCAATTTCAAGGTGATCCTTCATTTATGTTGAAAGAGGTTGAAGATGTTGTGATTAAAGCTCACTCCTTCTTTCATGAACCTATTCCCACACTCATTAAACCTTATGAAAATGAACCGTTAGATATGCTTATGATTTATCATGAGGATGTTGAAAAATTACTATCATTCAAAGCTATTGATGGATTAGATGTTTTTCTAGGTCGCTCTACTTATGCTGATGTGGTGGATGCGGGTCAATCCAAATTCAGAGGAATTAAAACATATTTTGAATATGTTCAAGAACCTATTCATTACGTGGCTTTTGGTGATTCTGACAATGATATGGATATGATCGAAAATGCAACCATTGGTGTTGCGATGGGTAATGCAACATTAGAACTAAAGCAATTGGCTACTCATGTCACCTCTGATGTTCATCAAGATGGAATAGCCAATGGTATCGTCAGTGTATTAAAGAAAATAACTGCTTGAAGTGAAGCAGTTATTTTTTAATGATTTGTGAGAGTTGTTTAAAGTCTTGATCTGATAAATCACTGTGATAATCAGCAAATTCTTCATCAGAAAAGATATCTAGTACCATGGTTTTCACATGAATTTTGCGCTCGTTTTCTTCGATGATGGACATCATTCCTCGTTGAGTTTTAATTACTTTATTGTGAATTAGACAGGATTCATCTTCAATTTGAATGTAGAGTCCATCCACTTCGGCCAATTGTTTTCCTTTTAATATTAATGTTTTTTTATCTTGTAATTGTGAAACAAAGTTATGATAGGTATCAGGTAAATCGTTGTTCATTCCAGTAATAACAATGAGTGAAGGCCTTAATTCATTAGCGAATTTTAAACATCGTTCACGTACAGTATTGCATCGATATGAATTAGTAAAAAAAGTATGTTTAATGACAAAAATTCTCATACGGACCTCCTCTCACAATTTGTACCATATTCCACAAGAGAATGCAAAAATAACGCCTCAAGTGAGGCGTTATCGAGATCTGAAGAAACTTGGGATGGATTGTTCTTCCTCATCCATCAAAGGTGATTCTTTAACAGGTTGTTGGTTTGGAACATTCACTTGCTTTGGTAGAGGTGTAGCTTTTTGATCAAAACCAGTTGCAATCACTGTGACAATAACATCATCTTCAAGGGCATCATTGATGGCAACCCCAAAGATGATGTCAATCTCATTGCCTGCGGCTTGGCGAATATATTCAATCGCATCATTCGCATCATATAGATTGATGGAGAGACCTCCTGTGACATTCACAATCGCATTGGAAGCGCCTTTGATTTGCGCTTCAAGCAAAGGTGACGTGATGGCTTTAATGGCTGCTTCAACGGCTTTATTCTCACCTGATGCCATACCAATACCAATCAATGCATTACCTTGATTTTCCATGACAGCACGAACATCCGCAAAATCTAAGTTAACCAGTGCTGGCACTGCAATTAAATCGGTAATGGTTTGCACACCTTGACGAAGCACATTATCAGCTTCTTTAAATGCTTCAATGAATGGAATACGACCAATGACTTCTAAAACTTGATTATTTGAAACAATAATCAAACTATCTACATGCTTACGTAACTCTTCAAGTCCACCAAGGGCTTGTGTCATTCGTTTTTTACCTTCAAAGTTAAATGGTTTAGTCACAATTCCTACAGTTAATGCTCCTAACTCTTTCGCAATGCGCGCAAAAATTGGAGCAGCTCCTGTTCCTGTACCCCCACCTAAACCTGCAGTAAGAAACACCATATTCGCACCTTGCATCGCTTGACGAATGTCGGCTTCACTTTCTAAAGCTGCTTTCTCTCCTATGAGAGGATTGGCTCCTGCCCCTAATCCTCCAGTGGTTGTACGTCCTAATATAATCTTATTTTTAACGACACTGACATCCAGAACTTGCTTATCGGTATTGCATACAAAGAATTCAACTCCTTGCATACCTTCATCAACCATGCGATTTACCGCATTGCAACCTGCACCACCAATGCCAAAGACTTTAATGTTTGCTACTTGATATTGAAACTGTTCACTCATGAGTCTGCCCCTAATCCTTCTTCGAATCGAAGAAGCCCTTCACTTTTTTAGATAATGTGCCATCTGAAGATTCACCTAGTTTAACACTTTTTAACATTGTATCAAATTCAACTTCATTCACACAAGTTGCATTCGTATTCGAATACAACAGATGATCTTTATGGGCATACAGTGCCCCTAAAACTTGGGTTAATCCAGGGTCTCTGGCCCCCATGGTTTCAGGAACATACACTTTGGTTGGAATCGTGGTGATTTTCTTGAATCGCTCACTTAAACCTTCGATAAGACAGCCTTCTCCTGTTAAAACAAACTCTCCAAATGACTTGGTAAAGATAGGTTCGCAGATAGCATAAATGTTTTCAATCGTACGATCAATGTGTGACTCGACGCAATTCATGATATCTGCTTGACTGGTGGTATATGTTTGTTCCTTCACTTGCCACAAAAATATTGGATGTGTGCTATATGTTGATTGTTTTAAGTCAACATTTTGAAGCAACAAGCGGTGTGCAACATCAAACTGAAGTTGATGTTCGTTCACAATGGCTTGCACCCATGAACCATACCCTTCATCCACCCATTGAGCTGAGATCAGTCGGCCATGGTAATAAAGGGATAACAAGGTTCGATTCAGATTAACTTCCACAATAATAATACTTGATTTTAAGGAAGCATCTATGGCTGCACTCTCTTTACCCAAAGCCCAAGCATCCAACACAATATCAAGGATTTTAACATCTGCTCGCTCAATGCATTGTGCTAACCTATATGTTGTCTCTTTGTCCGCAACATAATAATCTAAATCACAAACAATGGATGTCAAATCAAGATTACTAGGTAGTTTTTTATATGAACTTTGGTTAGCGATGAATTGATTGATGTTAACGAAAATAATTTCTTTGTCTTCACGAACAGGAGAATTCATTGCTTTTTTGAGTGCTAAAATGATATCTCTATTAGAAATGAACTCTGAAAACTGAGGATAAATTTTCATCTTTTCATGATAGCGATCCATTCCAATCGAAGGAACACACATGATAACGCTTGTTAAGGATGCACCTAAGTTAGTTGCAATATGATCAAATGCTTTCTTTAATGAATTAACAATGGCTTTTTCATCTAAAATGTGTTCACCATCAAAACCATCACAGGTGACTTGTTCTACTTTTAAGACATTGAACTTAGTGTTGAAAAACTGTGCAACTAGCACTTTTACTTTGAATTGAGAGAATGAAACAACCGCTAAAATTTGTTTTTCCATAGACGACCTACACTTGTGTTTATCATATCATAATCTTTTGTATGTGACCACACGAATCAAAAGTCAATTAAAGATAAAAGACTTGCCAATCATGTTTTCATGTGCTATTATTTACAAGCAATTATGAAAGGGGGTTACGGTATGCCAAGAGTATGTGCCGTATCCGGTAAAAAAGCACTTTCGGGTAACAAGCGTTCTCACTCACTTCGCGCAACACGTCGCAAATGGAATGTGAACCTTCAAAAAGTGACACTCATTGTCGATGGAAAACCTCAAAAGGTCCGTATTTCCACCCGCGCCTTGAAATCACTCAAAGCTCAACAAGCTGCTTAAAAAACAAACGGTTTTCACCGTTTTTTTATTGACTTAAAATCACAAGAACAGGTTGATTCACTTCAATTATAGCTTCATCATGAATAATTTCATTGGATAAACATAATGTATCAAGTGCTCTTAATCGATGATCCTTTAGTGGGTATTTAACTCCACTCATGCTTATTATGGTTTCTGTAACAGGAAAGATGGAACAATACATCTTTTCTTTTTTAATGGTTGTTTGTCCATTCACCACAAAGATAATGTGCTGATTATTGATCAGTTTGGCATGAGGATACTTAAACAGTGATAACACATTGGCCCACTCATGATCAAGCCGTTGCCCTAAACCACCCACAATCAACACCTCATCTTCAACAGATGTTAAAGAGAGTGCATATTCTGTGTCTGAAACATCCTTATCCTTGGATAATGTGTGAACTTCATCCGCATAATGATGTATGAGTGCTAACTGCTCAGATGTCACTGAATCAAAATCACCTACCGCTATACTCATTCTAAGACCAGCTTGTGCACAGACAAAAGCTCCATAATCACATCCTATGATATTGTCAAAGCCATAACACTCATGAGGTTGAGCTAATGAAGCAATGATACCTACTTTCATTGAAACTCCTGAATTCGATTTTCTAAATCTTGAAACAGATAACTACCAACAACACAATTTTCAACACCAGCATCTTTACAAAGTTGTCCATTTTGCTTATTAACTCCACCATCAATTTGAATCATGAATTTAGAGTGATGTGTTTCTTTGTATGTTTTTAGTTCTTTGACTTTATCAAGAGATTCAATCATGAATGCTTGACCACCAAACCCAGGTTCTACACTCATCACTAGCACTAAATCGACCTCATTCAGCAAAGGTAATATGGACTGTACCCCACTATTAGGTTTAATGCTAATGCCTGCTTTAATACCATAACTTTGAATAAGATGAATCAAGGTTCTGGCTTCTTCTAGGCTATGACATGCTTCAATGTGAATGGTAATCACATCAGCCAATGACTTATAAAAGTCAATGAATATTTTAGGCGAAGAAACCATCAAATGGACATCATACACGAAGTTAAATTGTGCTTTTATTTGCTTCAAAATATCTGCTCCAAAGGAATGATTAGGTACAAAATAACCATCCATAACATCATAATGTAACCATGTGATTCCTTTGTCTTGTAATGTAGTTAACTGCTTTTCTAAGCAAACAAAGTTTGCTGCTAAAAGTGATGGTGCGCAGATCATACTCTTTTCTCCTCTTTAATTAATGCAATTATTTCTTGATAATTATCTAATCGTGATTGAGCGATTTCACCGCTTATAACAGCATTTTTAATAGCACAATCAGGCTCATTCACATGCAAGCAGTTTCTAAAACGGCATTGTCCAACATATGGTGCAAATTCCTTAAACAAGTAAGCACAAACATGCTCATCACAATGAGCAAAAGACAAAGATGAGAATCCTGGAGTATCCGCAAGATAACCCTCTCCTACCTGATGAAGTTCCACATGTCTTGTTGTGTGTTTACCACGGTTAAGTGCTTTTGAAGTTTCTTGAGTCTGTAGCTGAAAACTTGAGTCTAAACGATTGATTAAAGCACTCTTTCCTGCTCCACTCTGCCCAGTAAGGACACTGATTTTACCTGCTAATTGATGAAGGATAGACTCACTTTCATACCCTTTACCAGTGTATAAAACCGTATACCCTGCTTTTTCATAAATTTTAACTTGCTCAAAAACAGGGTCATCAGCTTCCACTAAATCGCATTTAGTAATAATAATGACAGGCTCAATGTTTTCATAGGCAATAAGCATCAGTTGACGATCAAGCAATATCTCTGAAAAGTCTGGACGAAACAAAGAAGTCACAACCATTGCTTGATCAACATTGGCTATGGAAGGACGAATCAATTGATTGAATCGAGGAAGCACTTTCTGGATTACATACTCATCTTGACTCTTAACCAACTCACACCAATCCCCTACCATGGGAGACAATCCAAGACGAAGTTTTCCACTCGCTTTGACCACTGTGACAACACCATCAATGATAAAAGAATAATGATTTGAAATATGTTTTATGCATCGTGCTTTAATCATCTGACTCATGGATAATACGTTAACTCAAGTGAGCGACCTTCAATTTGGGTATATAACGTTCCAGGCTCAACGGACATCCCTATAACGACATTGTATTGGATGTTCTCTAGTTCTTCTTCAGTGAGCCCTTCAGTGGATAATTTTCTCAAAGACACCACCACACCTTGGCTCTCAAGTTGTCCAACTGCAGTCTCAATAGGTAATCCAATCAAACTAGGTGTAATGATCTCCACAAAAGTGGATACCACAAGTTTGATTTCATATTGACGTCTTGGATCTAGTTTATCATTAGGCATAAGTAGTTCTTGGCGAATAATGGTTCCTGCTGGGATGTCAGAACTTTGTTCTTTCTCAATACGAATCATGATGCGTGTACCTGCTAGTTGTTCTTGAACACTATCAATGGTTTGTCCTACATAATTACCCACAACCACGTAGATACCATCAGAAATGAGCACTGAGATAGCTGTTCCTTTTTCAACCTTAGCATTCATGCCTGGAGTGAATGAAATAATTTTACCAAACTCCACATCATCCGTGAGTTGATATCGGACATTGGTACTTAAAAAGAGTCCCAAGTCTTCCAATACCTCCCTAGCCTCTGAAAAGGTTAATCCTACAATGTTCGGAACTTCGACCGTATTATCAACAGGTTCACGATTAAACCAAGAGGTTGCTTCTACTCCCAAATATAAAATAAGCCCCGAAAGCAGTATTCCCACAAACAGTGTTATCCACCATGATGTTTTAGATTCTTTAACTTCAACTTTTTGATAGACTTGCGTTGAATCCAAGTTCACTTCTTTTTCAAACACTAATTTCTTTTCGTTTTTACGATCTAACGCTTCATCCAAAGAAGACAACATGTCATTCGCTGATTCAAAGCGAAGGGATTTGTTTTTGGCGGTTGCTTTAAAGATGATGTTCTCAATCGATTGAGGAATTGAAGGATTAAAGGATCGAATCGAAGGAAAGTCTTCTTGCATGTGTTTTAAAGCCACTTGCACGGACACTTCCGCCGCATAAGGCACTTGCCCACTTAACAACTCATAAAACACAATCCCTAAAGAATAGACATCACTTTGAATAGAGGCTATTTCACCGCGAGCACATTCTGGAGCCATGTAATGAACAGAACCCATGACTGAATCCACTTGCGTGAGTTGAGTGGCATCCATCGCCATCGCAATTCCAAAATCAGCGATTTTTATAGATCCATCATCTTTCACTAAAATGTTTTGTGGCTTAATATCACGATGAATGATGTTGTTGGTGTGAGCGTGGGCAACAGCAGAAATAATCTGACGCATTATGAAAATGGCTTCTTTAATGTCTAATGCACCACGTTGTTGAATAAGTTCTTTAAGTGTTTTACCCTTGACCACTTCCATCACAATGTAATGACGTCCATCTTCTTCACCCACATCAAAAATCTCAACAATATGAGGATGGTTTAATTTACTTGCTGCATTGGCTTCTCTTTGAAAACGTAAAAGATTGACAGGATCAACCGACAACTCCTGACGTAATATCTTAATCGCAACTTCTCGATTGAGTAAGGTATCTGTTGCCATATAGACATCAGACATACCCCCTTCACCAAGTTTGCGTGTGACTAGATATCGATTTCGAATAATGTTACTCATATTCATCCCCTCCCATATCAATAATAATGAGAGTGATGTTATCACTTCCTCCTGCTTGATTAGCCAGTTCAATTAATGTTTTTGCTTTGTGTTCAAGTGATGATTTTGAAGTTAATACTTCAATCATGCTTAAATTTGAAATAAGGTTACTCAATCCATCGCTGCACAGTAAAATCATGTCATACTTCTCAGTGATAGACGTAATATCCACTAAACAACCATTGGGCATGCCAATGACTGAAGTCAACATGTGCTTAAAACGCTGATCGATTTGAGGCTCTTGATGATTATTCCTTTTTAAAAACTCATTCATCATCGTGTGATCATCACTCAGTTGCAATAATTGATTTTGTTTCAAACCATAAGCACGACTATCACCCACATTGATTAACCACGCTTGATCTTCTTTCATTAAAAAAGCCACCAATGTTGCTCCCATACCATGGGTTTTAGGATGAGCAATACTGTAATCAACAACATGTTGATTGGTTTGATTAACAAAAGCAAGTAAAGACTCTTTCGTCCATGACTTGTCTTCTAGAAGAAGTTGACTAAAAAAGTGAACCGTCTGACTTGATGCAACATCACCATAAGGAGCACCACCCATCCCATCTGATACAATAGCTATCAATGGTTCTTCATGAATAAAATAAGCATCTTCATTGCGTTGACGAAGACGTCCAACATCACTTATACCAACACACTTCATACTTGACATCCTTTCAACTTTTTACTCCGCAGTTGCCCACATGCAGCATCAATATCAGCCCCATGTTCCATTCTTAATGTTGCTGTAATTCCAGCTTTTTTTAACGTTTCAAAGAAACGTTGTGCTTGCTGAGGAGTCACTTGTTCAAAAGGTTGTTCTTCAACTTTATTGTAAGGAATAAGATTAACATACACATGCTGTCCTCTAATCAGTGAAGCCAATTCTTTCGCATGAGCCACACTATCATTTACATCCTTTAATAGAATATATTCATACGTTACCTTACGATTGGAGTGTTTAAAATAATACTCCATCGCACTCATTAACTCTTTTAAAGGATAAGCTCGATTGATGGGCATAATGGATGAACGTAGTTCATCATTTGGAGCATGTAGAGAAATAGCTAAGTTCACTTGAAAAGGCTCTAATGCAAACTTTCTTATACCTGCAGGTATACCACAGGTTGAAACCGTCATATGACGTGATCCAATGGCTAGACCTAAATCATGATTGAGAATACGTATGGTATTCATCACATGATCATAATTATCAAATGGTTCACCAATGCCCATCACAACCATATGCGAAACACGAAGCTCATCTTGATCTAAATCTTTTTGAACATGCAACAACTGACGAACCATTTCATCTGTTCTAACATCACGTGATTTTTTGATTAAACCTGATGCACAAAAAGCACATCCCATGTTACAACCAATTTGAGAAGAGATGCAGACACTATACCCATAAGGTTGAATCATCAATACCGTTTCTACCATGGATAAATCGTCAAGTTGTAAAAGGTATTTACGAGTACCATCAGTTGACACCTGTTTTTCAATTTCAATTAATCCTTTAAATTCAAAAGCTGATGCTAATGCTTCTCTAAGTGATAATGATAAATCACTCATTGATTCAAAAGAATCAACTCTTTTTTGATATAACCAACGAAACGTATTTTTCGCATGAAATGCTTTAAAACCATGATCGATAAACCATGTTTCAAGTTGAGGGTAAGTTAAACTGTAGATTGAAGGTTTCATGGGACTATTTTACTTTATTTTCCTTAAAGTTGCCATAAAAAATCCATCTCCACCTGTTTTAAAACTATCAAAAGGCGTTATGGACTCACAACAAAAATCATCATGTTGAGCTAAGAAGCGTTCGATTTGCTTTTCATTTTCTTTTTTATTGAGTGTGCAAGTGCTATAGACGAGCCAACCATTGACTTTGAGGACCTTTGAACAACTTTCCAAAATTTCAGCTTGTAATTGGACAAGTTGATCAATGTCTTCTGGAGTAATGAAGTGTTTAATCTCTGGTTTACGCCTTAAGACACCTAGCCCTGAGCAAGGCACATCAGCTAATATACCATCAAAGGTATTAGATTCAAAATGCTCATGTGTTGTTCTAGCATCCATGACTTGCACCTGAATGCTATTTAAATGTGCTTGGGAAACCACTTTCTTAACAAGCTCACAACGATGTTCAGACACATCACTACAGATGATTTCAGCCTGATCAGACACACTCATGGCCATCATGATGGATTTACCACCTGGTGCACCACATGCATCTAAAACCTTTTGATGAGGTTGTATTGGGGTATTAAACCCTACAACTTGAGCATGAATATCCGCAATAAAAACGTTTTTATTGATGAAATCAGGATGAGTTAACAAAGACTTGTCTGCGATGAATCCTCGTTGTGATACTGGTTGTCCATAAGATGATAATGGTTCATTGTTTTGATAATGAGTAAACCCAAAGACTAAAGAAGGTTGATTAGAAAACTGAGCAAACTGATAGGCAAAATCATTTCCATAATGGGCTTGCCACATCTTAATGATCCATAAAGGAAATGACGTTTCTAAGGCTACTCCCTCACTGTCTTCACTGTTTTGAGCAACACTTGTGTGTGCAATAAGGATTTTTTCAAGCATGGCATGAATGAATGCCTTCGCATATGGGGTGTGCTTTTCAGCAAGTTTCATGGCCTCTGATTTAATCGCATAATTAGGGATGTCATTCATAAAATGTTTCTGATACGCACTCATGCATAAAATGACATTCACAGGCTCGCTCACCTTTTGTTTTGCATACGGCTGAAACATGGATTGGCATTGAATTAAATTCTGTACCACACCATAAACAAGCGCATTCACAAAAGGCATATCAGGATGAGATACACCTTTAAGCTGCAAATTGATGTAAGAGCGATGTTGAAGGGCTTGTACAAGGATGTTAAAAGCCAATTCTCGAGATGAAATCATAATCCTCCTAGGGCATATGGGTTAGCGATGACCTTCACATCCCATTTAGGATGTTCGGTAATTCTTTGATCTTTAAGCATCTGTATGCTCTTTAGCCAATCTTTTGTTTTAATGATCAGTTGATACCGGGTAAGTCCTCGTTTTTTAAGGAGTTGTGATGGACCAATCACATGCATTGTTTCTTTGAGCTGCGATGCAAGGGTTAATGCTCCTTCATACGCCACATTGGCATGGGCATGAGAGATTTCAATGCTAATGAGGTATTGATAGGGAGGAAGTTGAGTTTGATGCCTGAACTTCATTTCCTCTTTAAAGAAGCGATCATAATCATGTTCTTTTAAACATTCAATGACACGATGATGTGGATCCATGACTTGAACAATCACTTCTCCATGTTTCGATGCTCTTCCACTACGTCCAGCTGCTTGCATCAGCATCGCAAAAGTGGATTCACTGCTACGTAGATTCAAGAAGGATAAAGCTTGATCTGCTTCTAGAATGCCTACACAAGTCACATTCTCAATATCCAATCCTTTAGAAACCAAGGATGTTCCAACTAAGATATCAATTTTCCCTAGAGCGAAATTTTTTAATAATCGTTGTGATTCAGATGTGGAATCAATATCTGAATCCAATCGTTCAATGCTTGCCAAAGGAAAAAGTTGTTTTAAACGTGACACAACACTTTGTGTTCCATACCCACTTCCAGTAAAGTGGGTGTGACCACATTGAACACACGCATACTGTTCATATACCTTTGAACAATAATGACAATGCATTTTTTGAGTGTCTTGATGAAAATTCAAATGAAGCCCACAATCAGGACATCGAGCGGATGTTAAACAAGATTGACATGTAAGTGTAGGAAAAGCACCTCGACGATTGATTAAGATTAAGACTTGTTCTTTCTTATGAAGACGCTCTTTAATAGCTTGAATGAGTGGTGATGAAATCATGTAGGATTGATGTTTTTTGATGTCTTCTCTCATGTCTACAATGGTCAATGAAGGCATTGATGCCTCAAACCGCTTCGTGAGAACATGCAACTGATATACCCCTTTAAGTGCTTTCGCATAGGTTTCTAGTGAAAGGGTTGCACTAGCTAAAATTAATGGAATGTTTTTCTTTTGCGCAATAAAGGTAGCCACATCATGCGCATGGTACACCATAGGTGTGGACTGATAAAAGCTTTGATCATGTTCTTCATCAATGATGATAAGACCAAAGGATTCATCAATGAAAAGCCCAGATCGAGTAGCAATCACAATGCACACAGGTGTTGATCGGATCAATGCCAATGCGTTCATCTTCTCTTTAGGTGTCAAATACGAATGATATTCAATGACTAAACAATTAAAATATGCTTGAAATCGCTCAATCATTTGAGGGGTTAAAGAAATCTCAGGAACACACATTAAAACGCGTTGTTGTTGAGACAACACTTTATGTGCACAAGACATAAAGACATGTGTTTTACCACTTCCTGTGGGTCCTTTGATGACATGCACATCGTATCGTTCTATATCAATCGCATCCACGATCGCTTGTTGTTGAAGGTTTAAGGGTGGTAAGTTAAGGGTTGCCTTAATCTGAGGTACATTTAGTGCTTCAAAGGAAGTGATGTATCCTTTTTTCTCATAACTTCTTAACTGCGCTTTTGAAAAAACACCTTCAGGAATGATTTGATTTGGTTGCAACTCGTTTAATCTTTGAACTTTAGGATGATGGATTTCAAGATCTGTTCGTCTGTAGTATTTGATTGTGGATGGAGTCAACTTCCTTTCATTGAGTTTTTTATCTAAAGGAAGACATTGTTGCAAGATATCGTATTTTGTGTCACAAGTGATACTTTGAAGATAAGAAAATAAGTCTAAAAACAAAGGTGAAAGCACTGGTTTTTCATCTAGTATTTCTAAGATTGGATTGAGTTTAAATGGTAGTGTTTCATCCTCTCGACACTTCACCACAAAGCCAATAAGTGATACTTGATTCAACATCACTTTCACACGACATCCAATAGGAATCAGTGTAGGAGAAAAATAATCCAGCTCTTCCTTCCCTTTAATACGATTTTTAATAACCACCGAAATTATCATAACGTCATTATAACAGATGGATTCCTTCCAGTGATGAAAAAAAGCGACTAGGTCGCTTCTGAGTAACGTTTGATAATGAC
>Ga0208242_100754_pt1 | contig 13050 bp, 12 predicted proteins | sample SubbioAug_CSW13A_FD_184825 | JGI IMG/M metagenome (GOLD analysis project Ga0208242, IMG submission 184825) | Serpentinite rock and fluid subsurface biosphere microbial communities from McLaughlin Reserve, California, USA - CR12Aug_CSW13A (SPAdes) | ecosystem: Environmental > Terrestrial > Deep... | reverse complement strand
AGGGCGCGGCGGAAGGGCGCAGCCTGCCCGAGGCCCTGCGCCGCAAGCCGGGAATGCCCGCAGAGTTGCGGATGCTGCCGGGCCTCTACTGGCACCGCATCACCGAAGCTGCGGGGCAGCGCTTCTTCGAGGACACCTGGAAGGTCGCCCCAGAAGCCGACAGGATCGGCTACCGCTTCAAGGCTGGGCATCCGCTGGAGTTTGTGCCCCGCGAACAGCCCTTCGGGGCGGGGTCCGATCCGTCGAACATCGTCGACGCCTGCTACCCCTACGGATCGGTGCAGGTCCCCGGCGGGACCGAACCCATCGTTCTGCATCGTGACGCCGTGTCCGGAGGCGGCTATTTCATGGTCGGGACGGTCATCTCGGCCGACATGGACCTGATCGGCCAGTTGCAGCCGCACACACCGACCCGGTTCGTCAAGGTCACGATGGAAGAGGCGCTGGCAGCACGAGCTGACCGCAAGCGGGTGCTGGACGGCATCGCAGCGGCGCTCGCCTGACAGGGCGATGACATTGGCGCGGGCGACCGTCCGCCCGCGCCCAACGAAGACCGAGGGCCGATGTACATTACCGGAGACCAGACGCAGCTTGCCGCGCCGCCTACCCTAACGCGTCGGTCGCTAAGGGTGTTGGGCACATCCATCACGCTGCTGCTCCCCGTGCGCGAACAGGCGCGGGCCGATCTTGGCTTCGACATCGACTTCACGGAACTGGACTTCCTCGACTGCCAGCGCCAGGCGGCGATGGTGCCGTCGGCCTATGACATCTACGAACAGTGCTTTCACAACCTCGACATCGTGTGGTTCTGGGGTGCGCTGCAACCCATCGACATCGCCCGTATCCGCGAGTGGGATAATATCTCGGACCTCGTGAAGCTCGGCGGGGTGTCGAAATATGCCGGGCGCGGGCGCGGCGACGCGCCGGTCAAGAAGCTCTATATCCAGCCCGGCGGCTTTCTGGGGTCGAAACCTTCGCGCCATATCAGCATGTTGCCCACCGTGCACAACATGGACAGCTTCGGCTTCGATGCGCGCGTGTTCGGGTCGGGGCCGGACATTCGGCCCAGCTGGGCCTGGCTCCTCGACCGTCGCGCCAAGGGGCGCATCGCGCTGGTCGACGAACCCGCCATCGGCTTCTTCGACGCGGCGCTGGCGGCTGAAGCCTCGGGCGAGCTGGAGTTCGCCGACATCGGCAACATGACGATCGACGAGATCAACGCCCTGATGAAGTTCCTGGAACGCAAGCGGGTAGACGGGTTCTTCCGCGGCACATGGCGCGGCGGGGACGAGGCGGCAGCACTGGCCGAAGACGGCAGCGTGGCGGTGCAAAGCATGTGGTCGCCGGTCTACGGAAAGCTGCGCCGCGCCCGCCCGCATTTCACGGAAGCTGCGCCTGTGGAAGGCTACCGCGCCTGGCACGGCGGGGCGAGCCTGTCGCATCACCTGCGCGGGGCCGAACTGGATATGGCCTACGAATACCTGAACTGGTGGCTTTCGGGCTTTGCAGGGGCCGTGATGGCGCGGCAGGGGTACTATATCTCGAACCCCGCACGGGCGCGCGACTATCTGGCGCCAGAGGAATGGGCCTATTGGTATGAAGGCGCACCCGCCGCGCGTGATCTTGCTGGACCGACGGGTGACCTGGCCGTCTTTGCCGGCAGCCGCAGGGCAGGGGGACCATACGTCGACCGGGCCCGCCGGATTGTCATCTGGAACACGGTCATGGACGAATACAACTATGCGGCCCGCGCCTGGGACCGCTTCGTCCGCCGCGTGCAGGAAGGATCGGCGGCTTGATCCGGTCGGCAAATCCTCTTGCGCAGGAACCCCGCTACGAACTGATCGCCCGGGTGCTGCGCGACAACATCCGGTCGGGCACGCTGCCGGCGGGCTTCGTCCTGCTTGAAGGCCCGATTGCCAAGGTGATGCAGACCAGCCGCGTGCCGGTACAGACGGCGCTGCGTCAGTTGCTGGAAGAGGGTTTGATCCATCGCTTCGACGGGCGCGGCTATCTTGTCGGAGTCGAAAGCGGCGCCGTGACACCGATCCGTCGCGATATCCGCGACCTCGACCTCGACATTCCGCCCCTTGTGGACGACGCGCTGCAAACCCGCGGCACCTGGCGCCACGTCTATGACAAGGTGGAGGAAGAGGTTGCCTCCTGTCAGATAATCGGGGAATTCCGCATCGTCGAAACCGAGCTGGCCGATCATCTGGGCGTCAGCCGTACGGTCGTGCGCGACGTGCTGGCCCGTCTTCAGGAGCGGGGGCTGATTCGGAAAAACGCCGCGTCGCACTGGATCGCAGGGCCCCTGACCGCGCGCACCGTGAGCGAGAAATTCGAACTGCGCGGCATCGTGGAGCCGGCGGCGCTGCGCCTGGCGGCTCCGCACATCCGCTACGCTGAGGTTGAGGCGCTTCTGGATCGGATCGTCGGCGACGCGACGGTCACGTCGCAGGAACTGGGGGAGGGGCTTTTGGAATATTGTATCGCGCAGGCACCAAACACAGCCCTGGTCGAGATGATCCGGTCCAACCGGCTGCTCCTGTCAGCGGTCGACCGCGCCCTCATCCGGCTCGGCCTGCCAAGGGACGAAGATGCGATCGAACAGTATCAGACGCTTTTCGACCTGATCTCCCGCCACCCCATTGATTCTGCGTGCGAATATCTGCGGGATCATCTGTCCATCACCGCCCGGCGCCATTTGGCGCGCATGAAGATCGTCGCGGTTATCCCTGAAGCGGGGGCCTTCGCGCCTTATCTTAGCCCCCAGTAAAACGCATTTTGCGTACTGTGGTATGCTGTATCCTGGGGCGATCTTTGCCATTCGCCCGCTTTTCGCGCCGAAATCTGCTGAATATTGCTGAAATTGTGCCCTGCCGCGCAACTTGATATGCTGTTGACAGAAGGCAAAACTAACGATGTTATGCGAAGTACATTTTGTGCCGAGTAAGGCGACTCATGTCCGGGTCAGCGGCCGGATGAAAAAGATAAAGGGGCGGCCACAAATGCGGCCCCGCACCACGGGTGAGGTAAAATTTGGATACGTCGGTCTTCAGACTGGACGGCGTCACCAAGCGCTATGGCGATTTGGTCGCGCTCGACAAGGCTTCGCTGGAAGCGGGGGCGAACGAGTACATCTCGTTCCTCGGCCCGTCGGGGTCTGGGAAAACAACGCTTCTGCGCGTGATCGCAGGCTTCGAGGCCCCCGAAGCCGGCCGCGTCTATTTCAACGGCAAGGACATCACGAACCTGCCCGCGCATGAGCGCGGGATCGGCTTCGTCTTCCAGAACTTTGCGTTGTTCCCGCATCTCAGCGTGCTCAAGAACGTCGGTTTCGGCCTCACGCACGGGAAATCGGGCCTGAGCCCGGCCGAGATCGAGCGCCGCAGCCTGGAAATGATCGAAATGGTCGGTCTGTCGGGCATGGAAGGCCGCGGCGTCGACCAGATTTCCGGCGGGCAGCGGCAGCGCGTGGCGCTGGCGCGCACGCTCACCATGCGTCCCAAGCTCGTGCTGCTTGACGAACCGCTGGGCGCGCTGGACGCCAATCTGCGCTCGCGTATGCGCAACGAGTTGCGCGCGATCCGCGAACGTCTGGGTGTGACCTTCGTTCACGTCACGGGCAGCGAGACCGAGGCGCTGGCGATGGGTGACTGCGTCGTCGTCCTGGACCGGGGCCGGATCATCCAGACCGGCACCCCCGGCGAAGTCTACGACGCTCCCGCATCGCCGGAGGTGGCCCACTTCCTCAATCGCTTCAACCTATTCGACGGCACGCTTTCCGGCGGCATGTTCAACGCTGTCTTCGGGTCGGTCCCGGCCCCCCATGCGGTGCGGTCCGACCGCGATGTCTATGCCGTGCGCTACGACCGGATGCAGGCGCTTCCCGTCTCGGCCGCGCCCAAGGGTCCCGCGATCCCCGCGCGTTTCATCGCTTCGGAATACCTCGGCTCCTCGGTGATGAACTTCTTCGAGGCGCAGGATGGCCATGTGATTGAGATGGAGCACCACCTGAGCCTGGGTGCCCCGCAGGAATTCGAACCCCGGCAGGATTACCTGCTGACCTGGAACCCCGAACAGGCCATCGTTTTCGGTCGCGAGGCATCCCGATGAGCGTCCCCACCACCATCCAGAAGCGTCAGGCGAACACCACCCGCTGGCTGCTTCTTCCCGGCATCGTCTGGATGTCGCTTTTTCTTGTCCTGCCGATCCTGATGATCGTCTACGTCTCGTTCTGGACGCAGACGACCTTCAGCATCTCGTCGGATCCGACGCTGGCGAGTTGGAAGCAGTTCTTCTCATCCGACACCTACACCGGCGCGCTGTGGACGACGATCCGCATCTGGTTGATCGTGCTGGCCTGCACTTTCATCGTCGGCTACCCGACCGCGTTGTTCGTCGGGCTGTTCATCAAGTCGAAGACGCTGTCGACGATCCTTCTTGTCATCTGCGTCATTCCCTTCTGGACCTCTTTCCTGATCCGCGTGCTGGCCTGGCGCCCGATGCTGGGCAAGGAAGGCGCCATCAACATCGTGCTGATGAAGCTTGGCGTCATCCAGCAGCCGATCGAAGTCCTCCTCTTCACCGAACTGTCGGTCATCATCGGCATGACGCAGATCTATTGCGTCTTTATGGTCGGCCCCATCGCCTTCATGCTGAGCCGGATCGACCGCAACATCATCGAGGCGGCACGCGATCTGGGCGCGGGCTTCGGGCGCATCTTCTGGAAGATCATCTTCCCGCTGTCGCTGCCTGGCGTCGTCGTGGGTGCGATCTTCGTGTCGGTCATGGTGCTGGGCGAATTCGCCACCTCGGGTGCCCTGTCGGGCCGCAAGGTCAACCTTCTGGGCAACATCATCGTGACGCAGGTCGGCTCGCTGAAATGGGCGATGGCCTCGGTCGTGGGGGTGGTCCTGACCATCGTGATGGGCTTCGTCATCGCGGGCTTCCTCCGCATCGTCGACCTGAAGCGGGAGCTCTGAAGTCATGGAATCGCGTATCCTCAAACCGGTGCTCGTCCTTTACGTCGCGCTGTTCATCCTGTTCCTCTACGGTCCCTTCGTGGTGCTGACGATCATCTCGTTCCAGCAGGGGCCAGAGGGCGGGCCGCAATTCCCGATCATCGAATGGTCGACCTACTGGTATCGCCACATCTTCGGCCTGACGCCCCCGTCGCGGATCGCGCCGCTGCCCTTCGGCGAGGCGCTGCTTCGGTCGCTGGCCCTGGCCCTGATGACGACGGTCGTGTCCACCGTGCTTGGCGTGATGTCGGCGCAGGCCTTCCGCCGCAAGTTCAAGGGGGCGGGTGTCGTCTTCTACCTGATCGTGCTGGGCATGATGGTGCCGGGCGTGCTGACCGGGCTGGGCACCTCGCTTCTGGCCAACAACGTCATCGGGATCGAGCGGCACTGGTACACCACAGCCTTCGCGACCCATGTCGCCTACACCTTCCCCTTCGCCTTCCTGGTGATGCTGGCAATCATGAACCGGTTCGACGCGTCGGTCGAGGAAGCCGCCTGGTCCTTGGGTGTCGATCCGTGGACGACCTTCCGCAAGGTCACCTTCCCGCTGATCTTCCCGGGCGTGCTGTCTGCGATGCTTTTTGCCTTCACGCTGTCGCTTGACGAATTCCCACGCACGCTGTTCGCCTCGGGCCGTGACCAGACCTTGCCGCTGGCGATCTATGGCACCTTCGCCGTCGAAATCCACCCGAACATCTTCGCTTTCGGGGTGCTGACTACGCTCTTCTCCTTTGCGCTGCTGTCGGTCTACGGCATCCTTATGGCGATGTCGGTCCGCCGCGCCAAGAAGATGGCCATGCAGGAAGACATCGCATGACCAGCGCCGGAACAGTCATCGTCACCGGGGCGGGATCCGGCATCGGGCGGGCCATTGCCCTGCGGCTTGCCGCCGACGGCTTCAACGTGATGGTCAACGACTTTCGCGCCGCCGCCGCCGCCGCTGTCGCCGCCGAGATCAGCGGTTGTGCGAAATCCTGCGGCGGGGACGTTTCGGACGAAGCCGACGTCGCCGCGATGGTCGCCGCCGCCGAAGCCGCCTTCGGGCCGGTCACGCATCTGGTGAACAACGCGGGCCACGTCCATCAGGGACGGTTCGAGACCCTGACTCCCGCCGATTTCGACCGGATGATCGCGGTCCATCTGCGCGGCACCTTCCTGTGCACGCAGGCCGTGATTGGCCGGATGCTGGCGCGCAAGTCCGGGGTGGTGGTCAACGTCGCCTCGCAGCTGGGCCAGATCGGCGGGGTGGAGCTGGTGCATTACAGCGCCGCCAAGGCCGGCATCATCGGCCTGACCAAGGCGCTTGCGCGGGAAGTGGCGGCGCAAGGCGTGCGCGTCAATGCCGTGGCTCCCGGCCCGATCAACACGCCCCTCGTCCGCAGCCTGTCCGCCGACTGGCAGCGTGCCAAGGCCGCGGAACTGCCGCTCGGCCGCTTCGGCGAACCCGAGGAAGTGGCCGCGTCGGTCTCGTTCCTGTGCTCGCAGCAGGCTTCGCTTTTCGTGGGCCAGACGCTCGGCCCCAATTCCGGAGATGTGATGCTATGACCGAAACCTGCCTCATCACCGGCGCCGGCATCGGGATCGGCCGCGCCACCGCCAAGGCCTTTGCTGCTGCCGGTTACCATGTCGTTGTGACCGATGTGCTGGATGCCGAGGGTCAGTCCTGCGTGGCCGAGATCACGGCGACTGGCGGGAGCGCGGAATATCACCGCCTCGACGTCCGTTCGACCGAGGCATCGGATGCGCTGGTCGCGCGGATCGAGGCCGAGCGCGGCGGGATCGACGTGATCGTCGCCAATGCGGGCATCGCCCACAAGGTGCCCTTGCCCGCGCTCACCGACGAGAAGTGGGACCACACCTTCGACATCGACCTGAAGGGCATCTTCCGCGTCGTCCGCCCCGCGCTGGCCGGTATGAAGGCCCGCCGCAAGGGAGCGGTAATCGCGCTGTCGTCGATCATGGGCGTGGCCTATGGCTGGGACGAGCACGTCCACTACTCGGCCGCCAAGGCCGGCGTCGTGGGCCTCGTGCGCGGTCTGGCGGTGGAACTGGCGCGCGACGGCATCCGCGTGAACGGCGTTGCGCCGGGCTACATCCGCACCGCGCAGCTTCTGTCGAAAGAGAATTCGCTCGGGCCCGAAGGGGCCGAGAAAGCGGGCGAATTCATCCCGATGGGACGGATCGGCGAACCCGAGGACATCGCCGAGGTCGTCCTGTTCCTGGCATCCAACGGCGCCCGATACATGACCGGACAGGTCGTGGTCGTGGACGGAGGATTGCTGGTCGGGCGCTACTGACGCCCGGTCGCAAGAAGAAGACGTCAACCAACATACGAAAAAACAGGAGGTACTACCAATGAATACACAGTCGCTTTCGCGGCGCCGTTTCCTGCAAGGGACCGCAGGTTCGGTGGCGCTGGCTGCGGGCGGGATGCCCTTTCTCGGGGCGCAGCAGGCTTTCGCCGCCGATCTGGGCTCGCAGGAACTCCGCACCGTCGGTCTTTCCGTGACCGTTCAGGAACGCATCCTGAACGACTTCAAGGCGGCCTCGGGCGTGAAGGCGGTGTCGGGCAAGGCCGACATCTTCCCGAACACGCAGACCGAACTGCTGTCGGGGTCGACCGCCTATGACTGCTGGGAAACCATCGGCGAGCGTCTGCCCGCCATCGTGCAGACCGATCTCGTCGCGCCGATCCCGACCGCCTCGCTGAGCAACTGGACGGGTATTGGCGAATCCTTCCTGAAACCCAGCGACAAGTGGGAAGCCCGCGCCCAGATCGTCGGCCAGATCTGGACCGACGAAAGCCAGACCGCGCTCAACATGGTGCCGACGGTCTACAACTTCGACTCCATCGGCTTCCGCCCCGACCTCGTCGATGCGGAAGAAGCCTCGATGTGGTCGTCGCTGTTCGATCCGAAGTTCAAGGGCAAGACCGGCCTGAACGTCGACCCGCTGATCGCCTTCGGTCAGGCCATCATGGCCATGAACGAAATGGGCATGCTGGAAGTGAAGAACCCCGGCAACCCCGACGCGGCGGCCATCGAGGAAGCGGCGAAGTTCCTGATCTCGAAGAAGAAGGAAGGCCAGTTCCGCGCCCTCTGGGGTGACTTCGGCGAGTTGGTGAACCTCCTGGCCTCGGGCGAGATGATCCTGGCCGACGCCTGGCAGCCGGCCGTCATGGCCGTCAAGGCGCAGGGCGTGCAGTGCTCCTACGCGACGATGAAGAACGGCTATCGCGGCTGGGCCATAGGCGTGTCGGCGCTGAAATCCTCGCCGAACTTCGATGCGGTCGTGGCCTATGCCGACTACTGGCTGTCGGGGGGTCCGGCGGTCGCTGTGTCGGAACAGGGCTACTATTCGCCGAACGACAAGGTGAAGTCCGTGATGGCACCCGAGAAGTACGCCTTCTGGTACGAAGGTGCTCCGTGGGTCGGCGCCGAAGAGCGCGGCATCAAAGAAGGCGACCTGCGCGATGGCGGCTCGCTCGCGACTCGTGCGGCGAACGTTGCCTACTGGCACCAGTGGCCGGACGAATACGACCTGCTGATCCAGAAGTGGGACGAATTCCTGTCTGCCTGATCTGTCGTGACCCTGCGGTCGGGGGATCACCCCCCGGCCGCGCCAAGACCCGAAAACCCGAGGATTCTCCAGTGGCCTACGACCTGCAACTCTCGCACATCGGCAAGGTTTACGACAACGGCACCCCTGCCGTGATCGACTTCAACCTTGACGTGGACAAGGGGGAATTCATCGCCTTCCTCGGCCCGTCGGGCTGCGGCAAGACGACGACGCTGCGGATGATCGCCGGGTTCGAATCGATCACGTCGGGGGATCTGCTGATCCGGGGCAAGCGGGTGAACGACCTGCAACCCGAAAAGCGCCCGACATCCATGATCTTCCAGAACTACGCGCTGTTCCCGCACATGACCGTGCGCCAGAACGTGATGTTCGGGCTGGAGGTGAAGCAGCTCCCCATCGCCGAGGCGAACCGGAAGGTCGACCGCATCCTCGACAAGCTGGGCCTGACCGAAGTGGCCAATGTCCGCCCGACCCGCCTGTCGGGAGGTCAGCGCCAGCGGATCGCCCTTGCCCGGTCCCTGGTGGTGGAGCCCGATATCCTGCTGCTCGACGAGCCGCTGGGCGCCCTGGACGCGAACTTGCGGAAGTCGATCCAGAACGAGCTTAAGCTCCTGCAACGCGATCTCGGCATCACTTTCGTCTTCGTGACCCATGCCCAGTCCGAGGCCCTGGCCCTGTCGGACCGCATCGTGGTGATGAACGCAGGCCGCGTCGAACAGATCAGCCCGCCGCGCGAACTCTACACCCGTCCGCAAAGCATCTTCGTTGCGCGGTTCATCGGGGCGAACACGCTGATCAACGGCGCCGTGAAATCCGTATCTGGCGGCCAGGTGACGGTCGAAACCGCATTCGGCCAGCTGATCGCCAATTCCTCCGGCGTCGCCCCATCGATCGGCGGACAGGCGTCCATCGTTCTGCCAGCCGAGGCGATGGATGTCCTGCCCGCCACGATGCCCGAAGCAGAGATCCGCGCCAAGGGCGGCAGCAACATGGTCCCCTGCACGGTGACGCGCCTGCAACTGGTGGGGCACATCCTGCAGATCGGGATGGTGCTTCCCAATGGCGAGGCGGTCTCGCTGGAAGGCCATGCCGACAAGTACCGTGACACGCTGTCGACGGGGAGCGCTGCGGTGGTGGCCTGGAACCCCTCGGATGCCACCCTGATCGCGCAATAGCAGTACCGCCATGACAATCCCGACCGCCAGTCAGCTTGCGCAGGACCTCCGCAATGGAACGCGCGACCCTGTCGACCTCGTGGACGAGGTCTTTGACCGGATCGCCTGTCACGGCGACGAGGCTCTGTTCATCCGAAAGAGCCGCGACCGCGCGATGGCCGAGGCGCGCGCGTCGCGCGAACGGCTGCGCGCGGGGAACCCGGCCAGCCTGCTGGACGGCGTGCCCCTGGCGTGGAAGGACCTTTTCGATCTGAAGGACACGGTCACGACCGCCGGGTCCGACGTGCTGCGGACTGCGCCGCCCGCCACGGCGGATGCGGCGCTGGTCACGGCGGCGATGCGCGCGGGCATGGTCAGCGTCGGCACGGTCAACATGACCGAATTCGCCTATTCCGGTATCGGGCTGAACCCGCATCACGGCACGCCGCGCAACCCGCGCGACGCGAAAGTGCACCGCTCTCCGGGCGGGTCGTCCTCGGGCAGCGGGGCGGCGGTGGCGGCGGGGATCGTGCCTTTGTCCATCGGCACCGATACGGGCGGATCGATCCGCATTCCCGCGGCTTTCAACGGAGTGGTGGGCTACAAGACATCGACGGGACATTACCCGATGGGCGGCGTATTCCCGCTGTCGCCCACGCTCGATACGCTTGGACCCCTGGCCCGGACCGTCGAGGATTGCGTTCTCACCGATGCCACCCTGCGTGGCCTCATGGCGCCGCAGGCCCGCGCCGCCGACCCCGCGACGCTGGATTTCGTCATCCCCGACGCGGTGGTGTTCGACGATCTGGACCCCTCCGTTGCCGCGGCCTTCGACGCGACGGTGACGCGGATTGCCGCGACGGGCGCGCGCATCCGCCGCATCGCCCTGCCGGAACTGCGGGAAACGGTCGAGGTGATCGCCAAGCTCGGCCCGCTGGCCTCGGCCGAGGCGATGGACATCCATCACGATCGCCTGCACGGCCCCGACGAAGCACGGATAGACCCGCGCGTCGTGCGCCGCATCCGCATGGCCGACGGGATGACGGCGGTCGACCTGATCCGCCTGCACGCCCATCGCCGCCGCCTCAGCGCGCTGGTGGCCGACAAGCTGGGTGATGCCTTGCTGATCTGCCCAACGACGCCATCGGTCGCCATGCCCATCGCCCCGCTGGAGGCGGACGTGGAGGTATTCTTCCGCCACAACTTCCGCACGCTGCGCAACACCGCCTTGGGCAACTTCCTCGACTGGTGCGGACTTGCCGTCCCGAACGGGCACGATGCTGATGGCATGCCCACCAGCCTGATGGTCTGCGGCCGCCACGGGCGCGACCTGCCGCTTCTGTCGGCCGGGTTGGCGCTGGAGCAGACGATCCGCGGCTGAGGCCGCCCCGAACCGGAAGGGGGCGGAATGGACCGCCCTCACAACTGATGACTAGGAGGAAGACGGATGACCAAGAAAATCATGTGTGCCTTCGGCACCGACATCGACTCGGTGGCGGGCTGGATCGGGTCCTATGGCGGTGGCGACAGCCCCTCGGACATCCAGCGCGGCATCTTTGCGACCGAGGTCGGCGTGCCGCGCCTGCTGCGCCTGTTCAAGAAATATGACCTGAAGACCTCGTTCTTCATCCCGGGCCACAGCCTCGAGACCTTCCCGAAAGAGATGGAGATGATCGTCAAGGACGGTCACGAGGTCGGCGCGCATGGCTATCTGCACGAAAACCCCATCGCGATGACCCCGACCCAGGAAGAGGACGTGCTGGTCAAGTCCATCGAACTGATCAAGGGTCTGACCGGCCAGGCCCCGCGCGGCTATGTGGCACCGTGGTGGGAGATGTCGAACTCGACCGCCGCGCTTCTGCTCAAGCACGGGTTCACCTATGACCATTCGCAGGGCTACCGCGATTTCCAGCCCTTCTACGCGCGCGTCGGCGACAGCTGGAACACCATCGACTACTCCAAGTCGGCCAAGGACTGGATGCTCCCGCTGAAGCACGGCACCGAGATCGACCTCGTCGACATCGCGGCGAACTGGTATGTCGACGACCTTCCGCCCATGATGTTCATGAAGAAGTCGCCCAACAGCCACGGCTTCGTGAACCCGCGCGACATCGAGGAACTGTGGCGCGACCAGTTCGACTGGGTCTACCGCGAGATGGACTATGCCGTCTTCGCCTTCACCATCCACCCGGATGTGGCCGGCCGCCCGCAGGTGCTGCTGATGCTGGAGCGCCTGATCGAGTACATCTCGAAGCATGCGGGCGTCGAGTGGGCGACCTTCGAGGACATCGCCAACGACTTCCGCAAGCGCTATCCTTTCGCCAGCGGCAAGCGCCCCGAAGTGATCTGACACGAACAAGACCGGGGGGCGCGCCGCCCCCCGGTTTCCCTGAAAGGCTCGACCATGTGCAACGCCTGCGGAAACCCGGCCGCCCCCGGCCACTGGACCGAAGCCGGTGCCGCAACGCTCGGCGACCGTCTGCGCGCGCGTTTTCACCGGGCCGCGCTGCTGAATGCCGTGCTGAAACCCTATGGTCTGTCGGCGCATGACGGCGGCGTCGTGCCCGGCATCCAGGTGGGCACCCTGGCCGGCGCGCAGACCATCGTGCACAATCTCGAGGATCTCTGGGCCGAGGCGGAGCGTCTGGCCGGCCGACCCATCGACCCGCTCGACCCGCGGTATCTGGATGACTGACACGCGCCTGAGGCTGACGATCCTCGGCGGCTATCTGGGGTCGGGCAAGACGACCTGGCTGCGCCACCAGCTGCATGTCGGCGCCTTTGGGCAGCGCGTGCATGTGGTGGTGAACGAGGCGGCGGAAGTCCCAGTCGACGACGCCCTTCTGGTCGGGGCCGAAGGGATGACGCTCTTGTCGGGCGGTTGCGGTTGCTGCGTCGGGCGCGACGACCTGATCGCCGCCCTGCGCGGCCTGTGCAATGCCCGCAGCCGCCTCTCTGCCGATGCGCCGCGGTTGGAGCGCATCGTGCTGGAAACCAGCGGTCTGGCCGATCCCGGCGCCATCGTCCAGGCGATCCAGGTCGATCCGGTGCTGATCAACCACATCGTCGTCGACGAGGCCATCGTCGCGGTCGATGCCCTTCACGCGCTGGCCCAGCTTACGACCGAGCCCCTGGGACGGCGACAGGTCGAGGCGGCGGACCGGATGATCCTGACCAAGACCGACGCTTGCGACCCGGCCGCTCTGGCCACCTTGCGCGCGACGCTTGCCACGCTGAACGGACATGCCGCGATGTCGGCTGCCGTGCTGGGCGATGCCGTGGCGCTGCCG
>Ga0208242_100749_pt1 | contig 13131 bp, 14 predicted proteins | sample SubbioAug_CSW13A_FD_184825 | JGI IMG/M metagenome (GOLD analysis project Ga0208242, IMG submission 184825) | Serpentinite rock and fluid subsurface biosphere microbial communities from McLaughlin Reserve, California, USA - CR12Aug_CSW13A (SPAdes) | ecosystem: Environmental > Terrestrial > Deep... | reverse complement strand
GCTGACCGAGGTCTGGCGGCTGACAGACCGCAGGTTGCTTGGCCCCGGCGGCAGGGCGATCCCCCGGGCGCAGATCCGCGAGGCGAGGCCCTTCCTCGGCGCGGTGCAAGTCACCACGACCACGGGTGACCGGCACCTGATCAAGTATCAGGCCGACCCCTCCGCCACCGCCACCCGCATCCTGGGGGGCCCATGACCAGCCTGACCATCCCCGCCCGCGACCGTGACGGCATCCGCGTCTTCACCGCCGCGCTGGCACCGGAGGAGCTGCAGCGCGACAAGGCGCGGCTGGTGACGGGGCTTCTGGGCGACCCCGACCTCGACCCCGCGCATGTGGAGCTTTTCGATCTGTCTGACCTCTCGGAGGTCGGGCTTGCGGGCTATCTGACCGAGGGGCTTGGCGTCTCGGAGACTGCCGTCGCCGCCGACCGCGCGCGGCTTGACGCCCTGACCGGCCCGGTGCTGATCCTGCGCTCGCCGGCGCTGCATGGGCGGGGGGTCACGCTGACCCCGGACCCGCGCCTGACCCTGGTCGCGACCTATGCCGAAGAGCACCCGCCGGTGCAGTTCCAACCCCTGCCGACGGCAGCGGCCGAGGGGGTGCTTTCGGCCACCCCGGCCCCGACCGGGCCGCAGCGACTGCCGGGAGTCTTCCTCCTCCTGCTGGCCCTTCTGGCCCTGTTGACGCTGGCCACGCTCTGGCTGGCCTTCGGGTGAGTTCCGGTGGACAAGCCCCCCGCACCATCGCATATCGGCCTCGACCCTCGGACGGACCGCCCATGACCACGCTGCATTTCCAGAACGCCCGCCTGATCGACCCCGAGGCCGGGACCGACACCTCCGGAAGCCTGACCGTGAAGGACGGGGCGATCCTTGGCCGGGATGGCAAGGCACCGAAGGGGGCGGTGGTCGTGGACTGCGGCGGCAAGTGCCTTGCCCCCGGCATTGTCGATTGGGGCGTCAAGATCGGCGAACCCGGCGAGCGGCACCGCGAGAGCTTCCGCTCCGCCGGATTGGCGGCCGCCGCCGGGGGCGTGACGACGATCATCGCCCGGCCCGACACGGCACCCGCCATCGACACGCCCGAGACGCTGGAATTCGTCACCCGCCGTGCCGCCGAGGCTCCGGTCCGGATCCGTCACATGGCAGCCCTGACGAAGGGCCGCGCGGGGCGCGAGATGACCGAGATCGGCTTCCTGCGCGATGCAGGGGCGATCGCGTTCTCGGATGTGTTCGAGGTCTCGACCGACGCCAAGGCGATCACGCGGGCGATGAGCTATGCCCGCTCGCTGGGCGCGCTGGTGGTGGGCCATCCGCAGGACCCCGGCCTGTCGTCAGGGGCGGCGGCGACCAGCGGCAAGTTCGCCAGTCTGCGCGGCATCCCGGCCGTGTCGCCGATGGCCGAACGGATGGGGCTGGAGCGCGACCTCGCGCTGGTCGAGATGACGGGGGTGCGCTACCACGCCGACCAGATCACCACGGCGCGGGCGCTTCCGGCACTGGCGCGGGCGCGGGCGGCGGGGCTGGATGTGACGGCGGGGACCTCGATCCACCATCTGACGCTGAACGAGTTTGACGTGGGCGACTACCGGACCTTCTTCAAGCTGACCCCTCCGCTGCGGTCGGAGCAGGACCGGCTGGCGATGGTCGGCGCCGTCGCCGAGGGGGTGATCGACGTGATCTCCTCGTTCCATACCCCAGCCGACGAGGAATCGAAGCGGCTTCCCTTCGAGGAGGCCGCGCCGGGTGCGGTGGCGCTGGAGACTTTCCTGCCGGCCGCGATGCGGCTTTACCATGCGGGGCATCTGGACCTGCCCGCACTGTTCCGGGCGATGGCGCTGAACCCGGCCAACCGCCTTGGCCTGCCGCAGGGACGGCTGGCTGAAGGGGCGCCGGCCGACCTGATCCTGTTCGATCCCGAGGCCCCCTTCCTGATGGACAGGTTCAAGCTGCGGTCGAAGTCGAAGAACACCCCGTTTGACGGCGCGCGGATGGAGGGTAAGGTCCTTGCCACCTGGGTCGCCGGGACCCAGGTCTACGCCGCGGAATAGCCATGCCCGAGATCACCACCTCGACCGAGCTTCTGATCCTGACGGCCGTGCTGGCCTATCTCCTGGGCTCGATCCCCTTCGGTCTGGTGATCACCCGGGCGCTGGGGCTGGGCGACCTGCGCAAGATCGGGTCTGGGAATATCGGAGCCACGAACGTGCTGCGGACGGGGAGCAAGGGGGCCGCGCTGGCAACCCTGCTGCTGGACGCGGGCAAGGGCGGGATCGCGGTGCTGATCGCGCGGGGCCTGCTGGCCGAGGATGCGGCGCAGATGGCGGCGCTGGCCTCGTTCCTGGGGCATCTTTATCCGGTCTGGCTGGGGTTCAGGGGCGGCAAGGGGGTGGCGACCTTCCTCGGCACGCTTCTGGCGCTGGCCTGGCCGGTGGGGCTGGCGGTCTGCGCGACCTGGCTGGTGGCGGCGGCGGTGCTGCGGATCTCCTCGGCCGCAGCCCTGGTGGCGGCGGCGTCAAGCGCGGGCTGGCTGTTCTGGTTCCAGGAGGGGCGGCTTCTGGTTCTCTGCATGGTGCTGACCGTGCTGGTCTATGTCCGCCATGCCGAGAACCTGCGCCGGATCAAGGCCGGGACCGAGCCGAAGATCGGGCGGAAGAAGCAGGCGACCGAGGGCTGATGTCCACGGTGGACAAAAGCCAGGACGATAACAATATCAAGGGTTTGTCCGAGGACGTTTACCGATTTTTAACCCGCGCTGCGGCGTGGCTTGCCGGCAGGTAGGCCGCCTTTAGACAGGCTCGATCACCACGGCGTTCAAGAGGCGCTTGATGACCGAGAATTGGTACAGGATCAGCGCAAGGCCCAGCGTGACGATGGTCAACAGGACCCAGATCACGGCGTGTCCGAGAATCTCGGCCAGGTTGACATCGACTTGCAGCCGACCCACCACCCGGCCCGAGGCGTCCACAACCGCCGTCTTGTTGATCGGGGCTTTGAGGAAATAGTAGGGCGCGACGAAGAGCGCGAGGCCCAGCGTCACCACCACCAGCAAGACCCAGATTATGACATGGCCGATCCCCTCGGTTACCGAAAAGGAACAGGACAGGCGAGAACCGGGGGGAAGTGCGGGCAACATGCGAACCTCTTAACAATGGCGACCGGTCCGACCATGGTCGGCCGGGGCGGGATATCAAAGGCTGGCAGCCTCATAAAGCGGGGTCAGATCGCGGCCCCATGCGCCCTGATACAGGTCCAGCCATTTGTCCGCCTGCACCTTCCCGGTTTTCAGGCTTTCGACCAGCGGCCGCAGCTGTGCCTCTTCGCCCAGACCCCGTGCGGCGAGACCGGCATGGGACAGGCCCACGGCCGCCCTTGCGAGGTCGAGGAGCTTTACCCCCTCGGCCTCACCCGCCAGGGCCGAGACCGAGGCGGCGACGCGCAGCCCCTCCCGCGTTTCGGCGTCCAGTCCCTTGACCAGATCCCAGGCAGCATCCAGCGCGGTCTGGTCATACATCAGGCCGACCCAGAAGGCGGGCAGCGCCGCGATATGGGCCTGGTCGCCGCAATCGGCCCCGCGCATCTCGATGTATTTCTTCACCCGCGCCTCGGGGAAGACGGTGGTCATGTGGTCGGCCCAGTCGGAGAGCGTGGGCTTCTCGCCGGGCAGCGCGGGCAGTTCGCCCTTCAGGAAATCGCGGAAAGACTGGCCAAGGGCGTCGATATACTTGCCGTCGCGGTAGACGAAATACATCGGCACATCGAGCACCCAGTCGACGTAACGCTGGAAGCCCATCCCGTCCTCGAAGGCAAAGGGCAGCATCCCGGTGCGGCTGTCGTCGAGACCGCGCCAGATCCGGCTGCGCCAGCTGCGGTGGCCGTTGGGCTTGCCCTCGAAGAAGGGCGAGGACGCAAAGAGCGCCGTCGCCACCGGCTGCAAGGCCAGAGCGACGCGCAGCTTCTTGACCATGTCGGCCTCGGACGCGTAGTCGAGGTTCACCTGCACGGTGCAGGTCCGATACATCATCTGCGTGCCATGGGTGCCGACGCGGCCCATGTAATCGGTCATCAGGCGGTAGCGGCCCTTGGGCATCACCGGCATCTGGTCATGCGTCCAGTCCGGCGGCGCGCCGATGCCCATGAACTTTACGCCCATCGGCCCGGCGATCGACTTCACCTCATCGAGATGCTGTTGCAGTTCCGCCGCGACCTCGACGGTCGAGGTCAGAGGGGCCCCCGAAAGCTCGAACTGGCCGCCGGGTTCGAGGCTGATGTTCGCGCCGTTCCGGGTCAGGCCGATGACATTCCCGCCCTCGCGCAACGGCTCCCAGCCATAGCGCGATTCGAGCGCGGCGAAGATGGCCGAGATCGAACGGTCACCGGCATAGGGCAAGGGCGCGCGGCTGTCGGTGAGCCAGCCGAATTTCTCATGCTCGGCCCCGATGCGCCATTCCTCGCGCGGTTTGCAGCCGGATTCCATGAGGGCGGCAAGCTGGTCGAAACTTTCGATCGGTCCGCCGCCGGACTGGGGAATGGACATGGGCAGGCTCCGGGGGTGGATGCGTCGCTCCGGCAGGATGGCCGGGCGCCAACAGGTGTCAAGGGCGGCGGAGCAAGTCAAGAGGGCCGGTGCGGGCGCCGGCGCAGGGCTGGCCGTGCGTCAGCGCACGACGACCCCCTGCCCCTTGCGCGCCCAGACCAGCCGGTCGACCGTGTTCAGCGCGATCACTGTGCTGTCGGACGGGGCCTCGGTCCCCAGCGCGGCGACGAGGGCGGCGGTGTCCATTCCGGGAAGGGCGGCGAAGGCGTCGAAAAGCGCATCGGCACCGTCGGATTCGATCGGGATGTGCAGGAGCTGGCCATCGGCCTGTTTCAGCTTCCAGATCCGGCGGCCGCGCAGGGTGAGGAGGCGGATCTCCACCAGGTCGGGCAGACCGATGAAGCCGCCAGTGCGGGGGCCGAGATAGGCGATTTGCGCCTCGGTCACGCGGAGGATGCCGGGGGCCTCGCCATCCTGGCGAAAGCGGAGGCGGCGAAGAGATTGGAGCGTCCAGCCAAGGCCGAGAGCCGCGACGACCAGGCCCAGGGGAAGCAGGAGATAGCCGCCCTGCCAGGCGGTCCAGAAGCCGATGGCGGCGACGGCAAGCCCCGCGATGACCTCGCGCCAGCGGTAAAGCTGCGCCCGGAGTTCGGGCCGGATCATCGCCAGTCCCCGCAGGCGGCCTGCCAGAGGGTGATGGCGGCCACGGCGGCGGTGTCGGCGCGCAGGATACGGGGACCGAGGGAGAGGGCCAAGGTATCGGGGCGGGCACGGAGGCGTTGCGCCTCTTCGGCGGAAAAGCCGCCTTCGGGGCCGATCAGGATGGCGGCAGGCCCGGTCGCCGGGGCCAGGCTGGCGGGCTGGCCGGCGGCGGTTTCGTCGCACCAGTAGAGGCGGCGATCCTCGGGCCATTGGCGCAGGAGGCGGTCGAGGGGGATCAGGTCGGCGACCTCGGGCACATAGGTGGCGCCGCATTGCTCGGCCGCCTCGGTGGCGTGGGCTTGCAGGCGGTCCTGGCGGATGCGTTCGGAATTGGTGTGGCGGGTCTGGACGGGCAGGATGCGGGCCACCCCAAGTTCGACCGCCTTTTCGACGATGAAATCGGTCCGGGCCTTCTTGATCGGCGCGAAGAGGAGCCAGAGGTCGGGGGGGAGTTGCAGGGGCCGGGTCTGCGCGTCGCAGGTGGCGATGGCGCCGCGTTTCGCGGCATGGGTCAGGGTCGCGCGCCATTCGCCATCGCGGCCGTTGAAGAGGAAGACGGGGTCGCCGACCGTCAGGCGCATGACGCCGACAAGGTAATGCGCCTGGTCCTGCGACAGGGCCACGGCTTGCCCAGGGGCAAGCGGCTGGTCTACATGAAGCCTGATTTCCGACATGAGCGTGACCCTATGACCCCGAAGCCGCAAATTCCAGAGGCCGAGACAGCGGGCGTGGTGGCCGATGCGCCGAAAGGCAACTGGGTGGATGTCTACGCTCCTCTGGCGGCGCGGCCCTATCTGCGGCTGAGCCGGGCGGACCGGCCGATCGGGACCTGGCTTTTGTGGCTGCCCTGCCTGTGGGCGCTGGCTCTGGCGGGGGGTGCGGGCGGCTTCACGGTCTGGGACCTGTGGCTGGCGGTGTCCTCGGGCGTGGGGGCCTTCCTGATGCGGGGGGCGGGCTGCACCTGGAACGACGTCACCGACCGGCATATCGACGGGTCGGTGACGCGGACGAGAAGCCGGCCGATCCCCTCGGGGCAGGTCTCGGTCCGGCAGGCGCTGGTCTGGATGGTGGTGCAGGCGGCTTTGGCGGCGGGAATCCTGTTCACCTACAACTGGCTGGCGGTGGCCCTGGGCGTCGCGAGCCTGGCGCTGGTCGCGATCTATCCCTTCGCCAAGCGCTTCACCTGGTGGCCGCAGGTCTTTCTGGGGCTGGCCTTCAACTGGGGCGCGATCCTGATGTGGGCGGCGCATTCGGGGACGGTGCCGCTGGCCTCGGTCCTGCTGTATGCGGCGGGGATCGTCTGGACGCTGTATTACGACACGATCTATGCCCATCAGGACCGCGAGGATGATGCGCTGATCGGGGTGAAGTCCACTGCGCGGCTTTTCGGCGACCGGAGCCGGGCCTGGCTTTGGGGCTTCTTCGTTCTGACCGTGCTGCTGTTCGGCGGTGCCGTGGTCGCCGCGCATGAGCGGCTGGCGCCGCTGGTCGTGGGGCTGCTGGGCGTCTGGGCGATGGGCTGGCATATCGTGGGCCAGATGCTGCGGCTGGATCTGGACGATCCGGCCTCGTGCCTGGTGGCGTTCCGGGCCAATCGCAACGCCGGGCTGATCCCTGTGCCGTTTCTTGCCGTCGCCGGATGGCTTGGTTGAACCCAGAGCCCCAAACCCCTAGGAAGCCCAAGGCGCCCGCTTTGCGCCTGAGTCGCTTTCGCCGGTTTACGTGCTGCCCCTGATCCGAAAACTCTCCTCGACCACCCTGGCTCTGCTGGCCTTCCTGCTGGCGGCGGTCCTGATGATGTCCGTGGCATGGGGCACCGCGCTGGTGATCGAATCGCGCACCCAGCGCGCGGTCGAGGCGCGGCTGGCCGAGCAGCGGATCGACTGGATCACCGTCCGCACCGATGGGTTGCAGGTCCACCTCACGGGGACCGCCCCGAACGAGGCGGCGCGTTTCCGCGCGGTGAACCTGGTCGGGGCGCTGATCGACAGCTCGCGCATCCGCGACGGGCTGGACGTGACCCCGGCCTCGGCAATCAAGGCGCCGGATTTCTCGGTCCAGATGCTGCGGACCGAGGACGGGGTGCAGCTGATCGGGCTGATGCCCCTGAACACCCCCGAAGGCGCACTGTCCGAGACCGAGCTGGCCGAGGCCGCGGCGGCGCTGGTTCCGGGGGTCGAACCGAAGAACATCCTGGAATCCGCCGATTATCCCCCGCCTGAAACCTGGGGCGCGGCGCTGGATTTCGGACTGAAGGCGCTGCAACGCTTGCCCCGTTCCAAGGTCTCGGTCGGGGCCGAGCAGGTGGACGTCACGGCGATTGCCGACAGCGCGGCGCAGAAGGCGCAGTTCGAGCGCGAGCTGAAGTCCTGGACGCCCGAGGGCGTGCGGCTGGTGCTGGACATCTCGGCCCCGCGGCCGGTGATCACCCCCTTTACCCTGCGTTTCGTGGTGGATGCCGACGGAGCGCGGTTCGACAGCTGCTCGGCCGATACCGAACGGGCGCAGCGCCAGATCCTTGCGGCGGCGGCGACGGCCGGTGTGACGGGCCGGCCAAGCTGCACCATCGGCCTTGGCACGCCGACCCCACGCTGGGCCGAGGCGGTGGTCAGGGCGATCGGGGCGGTGGCGGAGCTTGGCTCGGGTTCGGTGACGTTCTCGGACGGGGATGTGACGCTGCTGGCGGGCAGCGAGGTGAGCCAGACCGCCTTTGACAAGGTGGTGGGCGAGCTGGAGACGGGATTGCCGGATGCCTTCTCGCTGACCTCGACCCTTGAGAAGAAGGAAAGCACGACGCAAGGCCCGGCCGAATTCACCGCCGTGCTGAGCGACAGCGGCAGGGTCACCCTGCGCGGCCGTCTGACCGACGACATGCAGCGTCAGGCGGTCGATGCCTTCGCCCGCGCGGCCTTTGAAGGGGCCGAGGTCGTGACCGCGACGCGGGTGGACGAAACCCTGCCCGACGGCTGGCCGATCCGGGTGCTGGCGGGGCTTGAGGCGCTGTCGCTGGTCGAGAACGGCTCGCTTCTGGTGCGGGCGGATCTGGTCGAGGTGACCGGCGTCACTGGCTCGACCGAGACGCGGGGCAGGATCACGCAGATCCTGTCGGGCAAGCTGGGTCAGGGCCAGACCTTCCGGGTCAATGTCCGCTATGACGAGGCCCTGGACCCGATCGCGAGCCTGCCCACGCCCGAGGAATGTGCGGCCGACGTGAACCGGGTGATCGCGCAGACGAAGATCACCTTCACCCCCGCCTCGGCCGAGATCGCGACTTCGGCCCGGCCGGTTCTGGACGAGCTGGCGGGCATCCTGACCGCCTGCCCGCCGATGCAGCTGGAAATCGGCGGCCATACCGACAGCCAGGGTTCCTCGACCGGGAACGAGGCGCTGAGCCAGGCCCGAGCCGAGGCGGTGCTGCTGGCGCTGCAGGGGCGGCGGGTGGATATCACCGGGATGACGGCGGTGGGCTATGGCGAATCGACCCCCATCGCGGACAACGGGACGGAAGAGGGCCGCGAGGCGAACCGGCGGATCGAATTCGTGCTGAAGGGCGTGCCCTCGGTCGAGACGGTGCCGCTGGATACGCCCCCGCCCGCGGGCGCGCGCCCTGAGGACGCGGGCGATGCTGCTTCGGCCGAGGTCGGTGCCACGGCCACCGTCGCGCCGGAAGGGGCGGAAGATACCGGCCCCTCTGTTGCTCCGGCGGAAAAGACGATACGACCCTTGCCACGGCCCGCCGATCTGAAAGCCGCGGAAGACCCATGAACCGCACCGAATACGTCATCGCCACGGCCATCATCCTGCTTGTCGCCTTTGCGATGGGCTGGTTCACGCATTGGATCCTGCACCGTTTCACCCGCGTGAAGGGCGGCGACATGGCCGAGATGGACAAGCTGGCGCAATCGCTGCACGAGGCCGAGGAACTCCGCGACCAGGCGCTGGCCTATATGGAACAGCGCGAGGCCGAGCTGATGAACCACATCAGCCAGACCGAGGCCGAGCTGAAGGCGGCGATGGAAGGGCTGCGCGACGCCCGGCACGAGGCTGAGGAAATGCGCGGCTATATCGAGCGGATGCACGCGAACGGCTGAGACGGCGATTACCTGGAAGAAATCGCGGCGGAGCCTTTGAAGGCTCCGGTCCGGAGTTTGCGAAAACTCCGGCACATCGGTCCAGCTTGCGGCGGATTTGATCAAACCCTGGCCTCAGTCGGGCCTAGCAACTGGACATACCGCGTCCCGCGTGGCACCTCTCTGGCCATGCATAAGGAGGGCCCACCCATGCTCGATTCCGTGACCGATCTCGCGTCGCTTCTGAAAGACCCCTCGCTGCTGGTGACCAAGGCCTATGTCGCCGGTGAATGGACCCTCGCCGACGACGGTTCGACCTTTCCGGTCACCAACCCGGCGCGGGGCGACGTGATCTGCGAACTGCCGAACCTTGGCCGGGCCGAGACGGCGCGGGCGATCAAGGCGGCGCACAAGGCGCATCGCGAATGGGCGGCGCGGACGGCCAAGGAACGCGCGCAGGTGCTGCGCAAGTGGTTCGACCTGTGCATGGCGAACCAGGACGATCTGGCGACGATCCTGACGGCCGAGATGGGCAAGCCCCTGGCCGAGGCCAAGGGCGAGATCGCCTATGGCTCCAGCTACATCGAGTTCTACGGGGAAGAGGCCAAGCGCACCTATGGCGACATCATCCCCGGCCACCAGCGCGACAAGCGGATCCATGTGCTGAAGCAGCCGATCGGCGTCGCGGCCTCGATCACGCCCTGGAACTTCCCCAATGCGATGATCGCGCGGAAGGTGGCCCCTGCCCTTGCGGCGGGCTGCGGTTTCGTGGCGCGTCCGGCGGCGGAAACTCCGCTGTCCGCCTTGGCGCTGGCGCTGCTGGCGGAACGGGCCGGGGTTCCGGCGGGGCTCTTCTCCGTCATCACCTCGAAGCGGTCCTCGGACATCGGCAAGGAATTCTGCGAGAACCCGCTGATCCGGAAGCTGACCTTTACCGGCTCGACGGAAGTGGGACGCATCCTGTTGAAGCAGGCGGCGGACCAGATCCTGAAATGCTCGATGGAGCTGGGCGGCAACGCGCCCTTCATCGTCTTCGACGACGCCGATCTGGATGCGGCGGTCGAGGGGGCGATGATCTCCAAGTTCCGCAACAACGGCCAGACCTGCGTCTGCGCGAACCGGATCTATGTGCAGGCCGGGGTCTACGATGCCTTCGCCAAGAAGCTGGCGGCGGCGGTGGAGAAGCTGGCCATCGGCGACGGGCTGAAGGCGGGCGTCACCACCGGCCCTCTGATCAACGAGGCGGCGGTCGAGAAGGTCGAGGAGCATATCCAGGACGTGCTGTCGGGCGGCGGTCAGGTCGTCACCGGCGGCAAGCGGCATGAGCTGGGCGGGACGTTCTTCCAGCCGACCGTCGTCACCGGCGTGAAGCCCGACATGAAGGTCGCGCAGGAAGAGACCTTCGGGCCGCTGGCACCGCTGTTCAAGTTCGACACCGAAGAAGAAGTCATCGAACTGGCCAACAACACGATCTTCGGGCTGGCCTCCTATTTCTACGCCCGCGACATCGGCCGGATCACCCGGGTGCAGGAGGCACTGGAATACGGGATGGTCGGCGTAAACACCGGCCTCATCTCGAACGAGATGGCCCCCTTCGGCGGCGTGAAGCAGTCGGGTCTGGGGCGCGAGGGATCGCGGCACGGCCTCGATGACTACATGGAGCTGAAATACGTCTGTCTCTCGGTCTGACCGGGGCAGACGGATACCATCGGGGCGGCCTTCGGGCCGCCCTTTTTGCTGACCTGTGCATTTCAGCAGGCTGGAGTCGCAGTCGCGGGCCACTGGCATGTGGGACTGCGACACACTAGCTTCCTTGTCCGATCCCCGAAAGGAAGGGCAATCCGATGCCGAACGACTATACCCCGCCGAAGGTCTGGAAATGGGAGCAGCCCTCGGGCGGCACCTTCGCCAGCATCAACCGTCCCATCGCGGGGGCCACGCATGACAAGGCGCTGCCGGTGGGTAAGCATCCGTTGCAGCTTTATTCGCTGGCGACGCCGAACGGGGTCAAGGTGACCATCCTGCTGGAGGAGCTGCTTGAAGCCGGGCACGACGCGGAATACGACGCCTGGCTGGTCGAGATTTCCAAGGGCGACCAGTTCGGGTCCGGCTTCGTCGAGGTGAACCCGAATTCGAAGATCCCCGCGCTGATGGACCATTCACAGACTCCGCCGCAACGGGTGTTCGAGAGCGCCTCGATCATGCTGTACCTGGCCGAGAAGTTCGGCGGGGCCTTCATCCCGAAGGACCCCGCCAAGCGGACCGAGATGTTCAGCTGGCTGTTCTGGCAGATGGGGTCGGCACCCTTTGTCGGCGGTGGCTTCGGGCATTTCTACGCCTATGCGCCGGTGAAGATCGAATATGCGATCAACCGCTATGCGATGGAGACGAAGCGGCAGCTGGACGTGCTGGACCGGCATCTGGCCCAGAACGAGTGGATGGCCGGGGAGTATTCGCTGGCCGACATGGCGATTTTCGCCTGGTACGGCAGCCTGGTCCTGGGTCGTGCCTATAACGCGGCCGAGTTCCTGGATGTGGCGAGCTACCGGAACGTTGTCGCCTGGGCAAATCGGATCGACGCGCGGCCAGCGGTGGTGCGAGGGCGGATGGTCAACCGCTCTTGGGGCGAGGAATGGGAGAAGCTGCCCGAACGCCACTCGGCAGCGGATTTCGACGCGCTGCCGAAGGCGCCCTGAGCCGACGGTTCATCGGCGGGGAACCCATCGCTGCGATGAAACGGGGGCGGAGCCAGGGCAGGCTCCGCCCCTTGCCTATCGTCAAGGTCCGATGCGCGCGGGGCGACGGGCGGCCGCGGGCAGAAGCCGTCAAGACCATGATTTTTAAGGTGTTATCTGATAACAGTCGGTCGTTCTTGCCTAACGGGGCGGCGCTTTTGCCTAACGTGGACGGAAGGCCCATACCTTCTGGCATCCACCCGGACTGCCCGGGATACCACGAAAGGACATGACATGCTGCTCTCTGTCACCAAGGCCCGGAACGCGCTGATTGCCGGCCTGGCCGCTGCATCGATCGCCATTCCCGCGGCTCCGGCTCTGGCGCTGAACGAGAAGGAAAAGGGCTTCGTCGCCGGTGTGGCCACTGCCGTGATCGTCGACGAACTGCTGAAGCAGGGCCGGATCGCCCGCGAGGCGCGGCGTGCGCCGCGGGTCGTCTATGTCGATCCGGCTCCGGTCTATCGGGCACCGGCGCATAGCGCGACGTCGATCTATGCCACCCCGGCCGCCCGCGCCTTCCAGAGCTATTCGCTGAACGAACGCAAGGCGATCCAGCGCAACCTGCGCGCCTGGGGCTACTACCGCTCGTCGATCGACGGGAAGTTCGGTCCCGGCACCTATAACGCGATCACCGCCTATGCCCGCGACGAGGGCGTGTCGCTGCGCACCACCGCCAGCGCCTATGGCGTCTACGACGGCCTGCTCTACTGATCCCTTTTTCCCCAGGTGATCGAAGACCTGAACAGGCCCATGACCCCCGGACCGGCTTCCCCCCGGACCGGGGGTCTTTTTGTCCGGGGCAAGGATTTCCGCGCGCGCCCCGCGAAGCGGGCCAAGGATTGCGCGGGCGCGCGCGTCATGGAAGACGTGATGCTGATGGACACGCCGGACGAAATGCTTGCCGCTGCTGCTGCCCGGGGCGACCGGGCTGCCTTTGCCACCCTGGTCGGGCGGCACTATGACCGGGTGCACGGGCTGGCCTGGCGCCTGACCGGATCCAAGGCCGAGGCCGAGGATCTGGCGCAGGACATCTGCGCGGCCCTGCCGGTGAAGCTGCAGAACTGGCGGGGCGAGGCGCGCTTCACCA
>Ga0208242_100748_pt1 | contig 13134 bp, 12 predicted proteins | sample SubbioAug_CSW13A_FD_184825 | JGI IMG/M metagenome (GOLD analysis project Ga0208242, IMG submission 184825) | Serpentinite rock and fluid subsurface biosphere microbial communities from McLaughlin Reserve, California, USA - CR12Aug_CSW13A (SPAdes) | ecosystem: Environmental > Terrestrial > Deep... | reverse complement strand
TCGAGGCCGGCGCGCATACGATCTATTGTGGCTTTGCCGACGAGACCAACGCCCGTAATTTTCCGGGTCTGAACTTCGACCGCGAGGAGATGGCCGAAGGCGTCGCCTTTGCTCACGCGCGGGGATGCAAGGTGTTGGTCGCCATCAACACTTTCCCCCGGGCCGGAGCCGAAATTCTCTGGCACCGCGCCATCGCCGCTGCCAAGGCCTGCGGGGCCGATGCTGTGATCCTGGCCGACATCGGTCTTCTGGCCCATGCCGCCGAGCACCACCCCGAACTGCGCCGCCACCTTTCGGTCCAGGCGGCCGCAGCCAACCCCGATGCCATCGCCTTTTATGCTGAGGCATTCGGGGTGAAGCGCGTTGTCCTGCCCCGCGTACTGACCGTTGACGAGATCGCCGCCATCAACCGCGAGATCGAGGTGGAGACCGAGGTCTTCGTCTTTGGTGGCCTTTGCGTCATGGCCGAGGGACGCTGCTCGCTTTCTTCCTATGCCACCGGCAAGTCGCCCAACATGAACGGCGTATGCTCTCCCGCAAGCCATGTGGATTATGCCGAAGAGCCCGGCGGGCTGACGGCTCGTCTGGGCGGTTTCACCATCCACCGCACTGCCAAGGGCCAGCCAGCGCCCTATCCGACCCTGTGCAAGGGCTGCTTCACCTCGGGCGACCAGACCGGCCATGTCTTCGAGGACCCGGTCAGCCTTGATGCCACCCGGCTGATCCCCGCCCTTGCCCGGGCCGGGGTGACGGCGCTGAAGATCGAGGGCCGCCAGCGCAGCCGCGCCTATGTGGCTGAGGTGGTGCGCAGTTTCCGCGCCGCGATCGAGGCCGAGGCCGCCGGCCGCCCGATGCCGGAAGCGGCCCTGGCGCGGCTGAGCGAAGGTCAGGCCGCCACTACCGGCGCCTATGCGAAAACCTGGAGATGATGATGGATCTGACCGTCGGCCCGAACCACTTCTTCTGGGAAGCGCCTGCAGTGCGTGCCTTCTACCAGAGCCTTGCCGCCGCCCCTGTTGCGCGGGTGGTCCTTGGCGAGGTGGTCTGTTCGAAACGCCTGCCCTTCTGGCAGGACGAGATCGCCCCCGCCGCCGAAACCCTTCTGGCCGCAGGCAAGGATGTAGCGATCACCAGCCTGGCGCTGGTCACGCTGAAGCGCGAACGAAAAGCCACCACCGCCCTGGCGGAGATCGGCCTGCCGGTAGAAGTCAACGACCTGACCGCCTTGCACTCCTTGCCGAAAGGCCAGCCTTTCTGGGTCGGCCCGCTGATCAACGTCTATAACGAAGGCACGCTGCACTGGTTGGCAGCGCGCGGGGCGGTGCGCGTCTGCCTGCCGCCGGAACTGCCGCTGGAGTCGGTCGCCGTTCTTGCCGGGCTTGGCCGCGATCTGGGCGTGGCGGTCGAGGTCTGGGGCCATGGCCGCCTGCCGCTTGCCATCTCCGGTCGCTGCTATCACGCGCGGCTGCACGACCATGCCAAAGACAGCTGCCAGTTCGTCTGCGGGCTGGACCCGGACGGCCGCGATGTCGAAACGCTGGACGGGCAGAAGTTCCTGGCGGTGAACGGGGTGCAGACGCTGAGCCAGAGCACGGCCAGCATGGCGCATCAGATCGAGGTACTGCGCGAGGCGGGGATCACCTCGCTGCGCCTTTCGCCACAAAGCACGGATTTCGCAGGCGTTTGTGCGGCCTATGCCGACCGGATTGCCGGTCGGATGACGGCAGAGGCTTTGGCTGCCGAGCTAAGGACCAAAGTTCCCGGCGGCCGTCTGTCGGATGGCTTTCTGCGCGGCCCGGTAGGGGCGCATTGGTCCGGCAGCGCGCCACAGGCAGATCGTCTGGCCGTGTGATCCGGTCTGCCGGGACGGGTCGGCAAGCCAGCATTCCGCTCTTGCAGGTGGACCTTCCGACCGTCATCCCTTACGGTCAGGACAGTTCGCTTGCTGGTGGCAGCGTTTTAACCCCCTGATATCTTGGAGGATCTCCCAATGAAGTTCACGCTTTTCAAATCCCTTGCGGGAGCCGCGCTTGCGGTCGGCCTGATGGCACAAGGAGCCGTGGCACAAGACATGCAGTTCTTCCGGATCGGAACTGGTGGCACTGCGGGCACCTACTACCCTATCGGCGGCCTGATCGCGAACGCCATCTCGAATCCCCCCGGCTCTCGGGCCTGCGAGGATGGCGGGTCTTGCGGCGTGCCGGGGCTGATCGCAACCGCGGTCGCCTCGAACGGGTCGGTCGGCAATGTCAATTCGATCAATGGCGGCACTCTCGAGGCAGGCTTCAGCCAGTCCGATGTCGCCTATTGGGCGCAGACCGGCACCGGAATCTGGGAAGGCCAGCCGCCGGTCGAAAAGCTGCGGCTGATTGCCAATCTCTATCCCGAAAGCATCCATCTGGTCGCGAGCAAGGCGTCAGGCATCACGTCGGTCAACGATCTTAAGGGCAAGCGCGTGTCGCTGGACGAGCCGGGGTCGGGCACGCTGGTCGATGCCAAGATCATTCTGGGCGCCTTCGGACTGTCCGAGGCGGACATCACGCCGGAATACCTGAAACCCGATCAGGCGGCGGACCGGATGCGCGATGGTGCGATGGATGCGTTCTTCTTCGTGGGTGGCTATCCGGCTGGCGCAATTGCCGAACTTTCCAGCCAGCATGAGGTTGTGATGGTTCCGATCACCGGCCCCGAGGTCGAGGCTCTGCGCAGCGAATATACGTTCTTTGCGAACGACGTGCTGCCCGCAGGCACCTACAACGGCCAGGACACCGATGTGCCGACCCTGTCCGTCGGCGCCCAGATGGTGACCTCGGCCGATCTGTCCGAAGATCTGGTCTATGGAATCACCAAGGCCATGTTCAACGAGACCACCCAGAAGCTGTTCGCCAACGGCCACGCCAAGGGCAAGTTCATTACCTTGGAAAATGCGGTGAAGGGTGCGGGCATCCCGTTCCATCCCGGCGCCGAGAAGTTTTACAAGGAAGTCGGCGCGATCGAGTGATCCGCCTCTTCTGACCTGATGGGGAACGCGGCCGCCACAACGGTCCGCGTTCCTTTCAACTAGCCTGCGAGGATACTCCGATGAGCGACGGCCAACGCGCGATGACAGCCGCGGAGCTTGCGGCGATCGAGGAACAGTTCGATCCCGAAGCACGCTTCCGCACCGTCACGCGTCCGGTCGCCATTCTGGCGGGGGTGATCCTTTTCGCGCTCGCCTGCTATCACTACTACACCGCTGGTTACGGCATCCCGCGCGCGACGACCCATCGCGGCCTCCATATGGGTGTGTCGCTGCTTCTGATCTTCCTTAGCTTTGCCGCGTTGTCTTCGCAGCGGCACAAGACCACGGGTTTTGTGATCCTTGGCCTGCCGGTGATGGACTGGCTCTTCGGCATCGCGGCCCTGGTCAGCGCAGTTTATGTCCCTTGGATCTATGACCAGCTTGCCTTCCGCATCGGCAATCCGCTGCAGATCGATGTCGTCATGGGCACGATCCTGCTGGTGACCCTGCTTGAGGCAGTGCGTCGGTCAATGGGCTGGCCGCTGCCTCTCATCGCGCTTTTGTTCATCAGCTATGCCTATTTCGGCCAATCGATGCCGGGGATCTTCGTGCATCCAGGGGCAGATTGGTCCGGGATCGTCAACCACCTCTATCTCTCGTCGCAAGGTGTCTATGGCACCGCGTTGGGGGTGATCGCGACCTATGTCTTCCACTTTGTGCTGTTCGGAGTCATGGCGCAACGGATCGGGCTGGGACAGCTGTTCATCGACCTGGCGACCGCCCTTACGGGGCGCTATTCCGGCGGGCCTGCCAAGGTCTCGGTGGTTTCCTCCGCGCTGCTGGGATCGATCTCGGGTTCCTCGATCGCCAACACGGTGACGACCGGCGCGCTGACCATTCCCACGATGATCAAGATCGGCTTCAAGCGCCATTTCGCGGCCGCGGTCGAGGCGGCGTCTTCCACGGGTGGGCAGATCACGCCACCGGTCATGGGGGCGGTTGCGTTCCTGATGGTGGAATATCTGGGAATCCCGCTGCGCACGATCCTGATCGCGGCCATCGTGCCGGCCTTCATGCACTTCTTCGGCGTGCTGGTGCAGGTGCATCTCGAGGCGAAACGGCTGGGAATCCGCGGTCTGCGCAAGGAGGAATTGCCCAACGCTCTTCACGTGATGCGCAGGGGCTGGCTGTCGATGCTGCCGCTGATCCTGCTGGTCTACATGCTCATGTCGGGACGGACCCCGTTCCTGGCGGCCTTCTGGGCGATTACGGCTTGTATCATCATCTATGCCATCCAGCGCGTGATGGCCGCTGGATTGGCCGACGGCGCCCGGGAGTTCGTGGTCGGGATCTACGAGGGCTTCGTCTCGGGCGCCAAGAGTTCGCTTGCCGTGACGGCCGCCGCGGCATTGGTGGGGGTGGTGATCGGGGTGGTCACGCTGACCGGCATCGGCTTCAAGATCGCCTTCATGCTGACCTCTGTGGCGCAGGGCTGGGCCGAAAGCACCCATGCCTTCCTGTCCTTCCTGCCGATCGAGTTGCTGAGCCTGCCCTCGCTGGCGCTGTTGTTCACGCTGATGATGACGGCAGTGGTATGCATCGTGATGGGCTGCGGCATCCCCACGACGGCGAATTACATCATCATGGTGGCGGTGGCGGCCCCGGTGCTGGCGATGATGAACGTGGACCCTCTGGTCGCGCATTTCTTCGTATTCTACTATGGGGTGCTGGCCGACGTGACGCCTCCGGTGGCAATGGCGGCCTATGCGGCCTCGGGCATCGCCGGCGCCAATGCGTTCAAGGCGGGCAACACCGCGTTCCGGCTTTCGATGGGCAAGGCGCTAGTGCCATTCATGTTCGTGTTCTCGCCGTCCTTGCTCTTGGTGACGGCGGATTTCACCTGGGCGTCTTTTGCACTGGCCTTCTCCGGCGCGGTGCTCGGCATCGTTGCGTTGTCGGTGGCAATCACAAACTGGCTGTTCCGACCGCTCCTCCTGATCGAGCGGGTGATGCTTCCGATCGCTGCCCTGCTTATGATCGCGCCCGAATTGGTATCGACGGCGATCGGCGCGGCCATTCTGGCAGCCGTGGCCTTGCGTCAGTGGTTTGCGGGTCGGCTCCAGCCGCCTGCCGTCGCCTGACCGACGGGTTGGCGCGCCCAGCCGTGTGGCCGCCAGGCGTCACAGACATTCGGCCCCGTCGATCACCAGCGCCTGCCCGGTCATGAAGGCTGACTGGTCCGAGGCGAGGAATACGATCCCTTGGGCGATCTCTTCCGGCGAGCCCCAGCGCCCCATGGGAATACACTGGGCGACATAGGCCTCCAGCGCCCGACGGCCGCCCATCTGGCGTTCGAATCCTTCGTTGAAGGGCGTGTCCACGAAGCCGGGGCACAGCGCGTTGCATCGGACATTGTGGCGGGCATAGTCCACCGCCATCTGCCGGGTCATGGCTATGACCGCGTGCTTCGTCGTGGCATAGGCGATCATCTCACGGTCGTATTGCACCCCCGAGTTCGACGACGTGATGATGATCGACCCCCGGCCCTGCGCGGTCATCACCGGCATGGCCGCCCGCGCAGCGACGAAGTGCGAGCGCACGTTCATCTGCCATGACCGGTCCATGTCCTCGGGGGTCACCTCGTCCAGCCGGCCCGGGATCTGGATCCCGGCGTGGGAATGCAGGATGTCGAGCCGCCCGTGCCGTTCCGCGGCAGCGGTGATTTCTGCCGTCAGCGCCGCATCCTCGGCTACGTCCAGGACCCGCGCCTCGGCCCGGCCGCCAGACTGGACGATTTCCTTGGCCACTGTCTCGGCGCGCACTGACTCACGGTCGGTAACGACAACCAGCGCGCCCTCGGCGGCCATGGCCAGCGCCCCGGCCCGGCCAATGCCCGAACCAGCCCCCGTCACGAAGGCCACACGGTCTTGCAGCAACATCTGCATCTCCCTTGGCATCATCCGGCCTGCCGTCCGCGCTGGAGGATCGCCTGCGCCGTCACCAGGAGCAGCAGCGAAACGGCCAGCACCATCGTGCCGATCGCATTGATCTCGGGCGTGACGCCGCGACGGATCGAAGAGAAGACGTAGACCGGCAGCGTGGTCTGAGATCCGGCGACGAAGAAGGCGATGATGAAATCGTCAAAGCTGAAGGTGAAGGCCAGCAGGAAACCGGCCAGGATCCCGGGGAAGATCTGCGGCAGTGTCACCTGGCGGAAGGTTCCCCAGGGGGTGGCACCCAGGTCGGCCGAGGCCTCGACAAGGCTCCGGTCCATCCCGGCCATGCGGGCGCGCACGATGATGATCACCAGCGCCATCGAGAACAGCCCATGCGCCGCGATCAGCGAGCCGTAACCCAGCGACAGTTTCGGCGCGCCGTCGGCCAAGGGCCAGACGGCTGCGAGAACCGGATTCAGCCAGTCGAACAGCGTCACCAGCGCGATCAGCGTCGCGATGCCGATGACGATGCCCGGCACCATGACCGCGATATAGATCAATGCGTCGAAAGCGATCCGCAGCCGCCCCTTCACCGATTGGAGCGCCATCGCCGCCGTGGTGCCGAATAGAGTGGCCAGCACGGCCGAGCTAAGCGCGACGGTCAGGCTGGTCTTGAAAGCGTCCACCACGAAGGGGTTGGACAGCGCCTTGCCGTACCATTGGACTGAAAAACCTTGGAACTGCGAGGCATGGCGTCCGGCGTTGAAGCTGAACAGCGCGATGACCCCGATCGGGATATAGAGGAACAAGTAGACCGCAAAGGCATAGATCCGCATGGTCGGCTCCTACATCAACGAGACATCGTCGCGCCCGCCGGCCCAACGGCGGGTGAACCGCAGATATGCCGCGACGGTCACCAGCATCACCACGACCAAAGCCACAGCCACCGCGGCGCCGAACGGCCAGTTGCGCGACTGCAGGAAAAGGTCGACGAGCGCATTGCCGATGAAGAACACCTTGCCACCGCCGAGCATTGCGGGGATCAGGAACTCTCCCATCAAGAGGATGAAGACCAGCATGGAGCCCGTGGCAACGCCAGGCATCGACAGGGGCAACGTTACCTGCAGGAAGCTGCGCCACGGAGGGCTGCCCAGGTCCGACGAGGCCTCTAGCAACCGCTTGTCGAGGCGTTCCAGCGCGACGTAGATCGGGAAGACCATCAGCGGCAGGTATCCGTAGACGATTCCGATCAGCACGGCGAAGGGCGTGTTGATCAGGCGCGGATTGCCAAAGCCAAGCGCGTTGAGCAGCGATGGGATGCCCTGCCCGCCCAGCAGGTAAATCCAGGCGTAGCTGCGGATCAGGATCGAGGTCCAGAACGGCACGATCACCAAGATCAGCAGCAGTGTCCGCCAGCGCGCCGAGGCCCGCAACGCAAGGAAATAGGCCAGTGGATAGGCGATCAGCAGGCAGGCGAGCGTGCCCAGCGGCGCCAGGATCAGCGTATTCTTGAAGGCCGTCCAGCGCGCGCCGAGATTGGCGAAGTTTTCGAAGGTGAAGGCGGGGACATAACCGCCCGCTGCCCCGCGCTCACCGAAGGCAAAGACAAAGACGACTATCAGCGGCAGGATCAGCATGCACAGGAACCATGCCCCCGCAGGGACAAGGAGCAGCCATGTCCGAAGATCCTGCCGCTGCATGGGATCAGGCTGACTTGAAGCGCGCCATCAACTCGGCGCGGTTGGGGTCGGTCAGGGTGACGGCTGCACCGAATTCCAGCGGCGACAGAAGCTCGGCCGCCGGATACATGATCGGATCGTTCAGCATTTCCGGCGGCAGGATCGCGTTGACCCGGGCATCTGCAACGGGATAGCCGTGGAAGGCCACTTCCTTCGCGTTCACCTCGGGGTTCAGCAGGTAGTTCAGCAACGCATAGGCCGCCTCGCGGTGCGGCGCACCCTTCGGGATGGCAAAGAAGTCGCTCCAGAGCTCACCGCCCTCCTTGCCAAGCACATAGTCGATCTCCGGCATGTCGCGGTGAAGCTGAATTCCGTCCCCAGTCCAGGCGATGGACATCCACGCGTCGGTCGACCGCATCGAAGGCTGGTAGTCCGAGTTGATCGCGAAGAGATGCGGCTTGGCGTCGAGCAGGAGTTTCTCGGCCTCGGCCAGCTCGGCGGGGTCGATCGAGTTGAAGGAATAGCCAAAGTATTTCAGCGCATTGCCGATGGTGGTCAGCTGGTAGTCATGCACCATGGTCCGGCCGGAGAACTCGGCCCGGGTCATGTCCCAGAATTCCTTCCAGCTGCTGGGCTTCGGAAGGTCGCCGAGCATCGAGGTGTTCACCACAAAGCCCGTCGTGCCCCAGTTGCGCGGCACGGCATAGACCACGCCATTTACTGTACCGGCATCGGCAAAGCGGGCGTCAAAGCTGGCGGCGTCGTAATTGGGCAGCTTTGAGAGGTCGATCGGCTCGATCAGATCCTGTTCGACATAGGTGGTGATTGTGTAGTTCGTCGGCACGAACACGTCCCATCCCGAACCACCGGCCTGCAGCTTGGCCAGCATCTCTTCGTTCGAGCCAAAGACGTTCAGGTCGACCGCGGCCCCGGTCTCGGCGGTGAAGGCGTCGAAGTTGGCCGGGTCGTGGTAGTTTGGCCAGCTCGCCACCACCACGCGGTCCCCGATCGAGCCTTGCGCATAGGCGGCTGAGCGCAGGCCCGGCACAGCGGAACCAAGGACGCTGCTCGCCAGTCCCAGGCCCGTCACGCCCAGGAAATGCCGCCGCGTCACCGAGCCCTTTTTGTAGCGCCAGAGCTCCTGCATGAACTTCTCGCGCGTCAGGAAGTCTTTCCGGTCTGTCATGGTCATTCTCCCAGTTGGTTCTGCTTGTTTCTCAGTCGTCGCCCAGGATCAGGGCCGTCCCCTCGGGCCAGGCGGCGAAGGCCTGATCGCCGGGCCCGAACCCGCCTTCCGCGGCTTCGGCCTGACGGGACACCAGCACAAGGAATTCGCCCAGGTCACCGTTTCGGACGAGGTATTCGGTGTGTTCGCCAAGGAAGATCCGGTTGACCACCGTTACTGGCACCCCGTTCCCCTTTCGGGACAGCGCGATCTGCTCCGGCCGCAGGCTCGCCGCCGCGTCTCGACCTGCCCCGATCTCGACCGGCGCAAGGCCTGAGATTCGGTGCCCGCCCGCTGAAATGAGGACAGTCCGCCCGGCAGCAACCTCAGCGATCCGGCCGGGGAAGAAGTTCGATTTCCCCACAAAATCTGCCACATAGCGGCTGGCGGGGCGATCATAAAGGTCACGCGGGGATCCGACTTGCACGATCCGCCCGCCGCGCATGATGCAGATCCGATCCGACATCGACAGCGCTTCTTCCTGGTCATGGGTGACCAGAATGAAGGTGATCCCCAAGCTCCGCTGAAGCGTCTGAAGCTCGATCTGCATGTCACGGCGCAACTTCTTGTCCAGAGCCGCCATCGGTTCATCCAGCAGAAGAATCTTCGGCTGGTTCACTATGGCCCGTGCGAGTGCGACACGCTGTTGTTGACCGCCAGACATCTCCCAGATCCGGCGCGGGCCAAAGCCGGGCAGCCGCACGGTTTCCAAGGCCTGGTCCACTGCACGGGCGATCTCTGCCTGAGCCGGGCGGGGACGGCGCTGTCGCAGGCCATAGGCGATGTTCTGTGCGACTGTAAGATGCGGGAAGAGCGCGTAGTGCTGAAACACCATGTTCACCGGCCGCTGATGCGGCGGGACATCGTTGACGCGTTGGCCGTCCAGCAGGATCTCGCCTGCGGTCGGGCGTTCGAACCCTGCCAGCATCCGCAGCGCGGTCGTCTTGCCGCAACCCGATGGGCCAAGAAAGGACAGGAACTCACCCCGCCGGATGGTAAGGTTAAGTCCTTGGGCCGCAACGACGGCACCGTAATGCTTGCTGGCATCTCGAAGCTCGGCGATCGGGGTCGCTCTTGCTCCGATGACAGATTTCGGGTTGCTTTCCATCGTGCGGGGTATATGCCTTTGTTCGGATGCAAGCGTAGGAATGACGCCGTCTATTGTATATACCACAAATTGCATACTCCGCCGACCAGGATGGGCCATATGGATAGGTCAATGCTTTTGTCTAAGGTTGGTGCCGTGATCGCTGCCATGGGCGGCGACAGGTTTCCCCCTGACCTGACCAGTCTTCTGCAGGGCGTTGCGCCCTACACCTATACGGTCATCTTCGGTTACTGCGGCGCGGCCCGGCCACTGGACCTGTATGACGATTTTCCCGCCTCCAAGCGGCGCATCTTCGTCTCCGATTACCAGGAGGGGCCCTATCTGCTGGATCCATTTTACCTGGCGGCGACACGTCCTGTAGCCGCAGGGCTCTACCGCATCCGCGATCTGGCACCCGACCGCTTCTACCAAGGTGAATACTTCCGCAACTATTACGTTCAGACTGGGCTGGCGGAAGAAATCGGTTTCTTCGTCGATGTGGCACAAGACGCGACAGTGATCCTGTCTCTGATGAGGGATGAACGGCCTTTCAGCAATCGCGAGATGAAGGCGCTAGGGGAACTCCGCCCCGTGGTCGAGGCCACGATCCGACGCCATTGGGTGGATTTGCCCGCCCGCTTCGACCAGTCCTCGCAGTCCAGACAGGGCTTGGCGATCGAGAGCCAACTCGACCGATCGTTCCACAGCTTCGGCGACGGCCTTCTGACGGCGCGTGAGCGCGAGATTGTCGAACACACGCTCAAGGGTCATTCGGCCGAAGCCGTCGGGCGCATACTCGGCATCTCACCCGGAACGGTTCGGATTCACCGGCGCAACATTTATGCCAAGCTGCGGATCAGTTCACAGGGGGAACTTTTTTCGCGCTTCATCAAAACATTGGGTCGGATCTGACGCTGCCCGCAATGCGGACGCTTCTTCCACCCATTGCGGACAACCCCGAAATGAAGTTGCCTCCTCGGCCGCGATGCCGTGAGGGTCGGAAGGGTCGCCGTGACCTGATCCGTCCCTCGCCTTCCCGGGCGCGATCCGTTGTGCGCGTCCGCCGGGAATTGTTCTCATCCGCCACCTAGATGCTGGCCGGACCGAGATATCGCGTCAGGATGGCGTCGGCGATCTCGCCCAGAAGGCGCCCGGCGGCGACGCTGTCACGGCCGGCAACATCGGTAAGGGCGACAAGACCCTCGACCCCCGCAACCGCCGAGAGCGAGGCCACCAGATCGGCGGCCTGTGCAGGGGAAAGGTCATGCGGCAACTCGCCTAGGGCACGCTTCATGTAGCCTACCCGCCGTGCGCCCCGGCTGCCCGATCCGTCGGTCGCGGTCACGGCATGCGACAGGTACTGACGAAAGGCCGCTTCGTTTTCCAGGGTCAGCCGGATCATGGCCGCTACTATGGCCGCCAGACGTGTGCGCAGGTCGGTGGTTCCGGAAATTACGTCCTCGTAAGGCGGAACCAGCGTGGCAAGGCCGGCTTCCAGCGCCAGAGCCTGGGGGTCCGAGAAGTAGCGGTAGGCCGTCGCACGGGAGATACCGTGTTCGGCTGCCGCAGCCGCGACCGTGACGGGCTCGCCGCGGCTCATCAGCCGCCGCGCGCCGTCAAGGATGGCATCACGCGTCCGCTGCTTCTGGTTCGTGCGTTCGGTTCTCTCCGACATCGGGGCTCTCGGTCATTTTCCATATTGAGACAAGTGTCTCATTGTGCTTATAGAAGTCTTATCGCGGGAATCGGTCCCGTCAAGGAGAAACACATGACGACTTCGCGTCACTACGACGTCTTCGGCCTTCTGCTCAGCTTCCGCGTCCTGCCTGAAGAGGTGGGTGGAAAGTTTGCCCTGATGGAGGCCGTCGTACCACCCGGGCTGGGCGCGCCGCCCAATTCCCATGCCGGTGAAACCGAAACCTTCCGGATTTTGGACGGCGAGTTCCTGTTCATCATCGACGGCCAACCTGTCCCGGCAAAGAGTGGCGACACGCTGGTGGTTCCCGATGGCGCACCGCACGCCTTCCGCTGCACGGGCGATGCTCCCGGCAGGCTTCTGATCCTGAACGCCCCAGGCCGGATGCATGTCGATTTCTTCCGCGGGGTCGGTCGCCCGCTGGCTGATGACAGCACGCTACCAGCGGCTCCGGACGGCCCGCCCGATATGGTCAAGGTGATGCAGGTCGCACAGGCTACAGGCATGACGCTGCTTTCCCCTGAACAGGAGGTCGCGCAATGACGCAGTTCGATGCTCCGTTCCGCCCGACCTGCGTGCCGGCGCTTGCTCGAATCCAGTTCCGGGCGGCCACCTGTTATCTGATGGCCGGTCTGGTCCTGGGTATCGTGATGGCGGCAAGCGGGGACTTCACGCTGAAGGGGGTGCATGGCCACATCCACCTGCTCGGCTGGGTGACGCTTGGACTGACGGGGGCCGTCTATGCGCTCGCACCTGATATGGCGAAGAGCGGCCTGGCGCGATGGCATGTGATCCTGCACAATCTCGGACTGCCCATCATGCTGGCAGCACTGACGGCCTATCTTTCGGGCGTTGCCGCAGCGGAACCGGGGATCGCTATCGGCGCGATCCTCAGCAGCCTCGGCCTCGGAGCCTTCACGCTGGCAATCTGGCGCGCACTCTGAGCGCCAGTCACCCTTTCGCCGCCGGTCGAACGGTGGGTGAGATCGATCCACGCGGACGGCGCCGCCCACAGTGGCACGATTGGACGAAGGCAGCAGGACGATAGCCATCCGACCGAGAGCGTCGCGCAGACGCTGGCATAAGCCAGGTTTCGGTTTGGCCTGCTTGGGGATCAACCCTGCAAGAATGAACAATCCAGCCGCTGTCGTTCAAACCACCAGAACGACAGTTGGATAGGCAGACGATTGACCTTCAAGCAGAAATTGTAAGTGCCGGTGAGCGGCAAGGATAATCCAGTAGAACTTTCAATTCAGGATCGAGATGCAGTACCGAGAGAGACAGTCCGACCATGTCCAGAGAGGTATAATACCCGCCCACGAGGCTGCGATGCACCTTCAGGCCCCGCGCCTTCATCCGCTGTCGAACGCGCCGCAGCACGATATATAACTCATAGTTCGGAGTGCTGCCCAGCGAATTGACCATGATCGCCACTTCATCCCCCGCCGTACAGGGCAGTTCCGCAAGGATGCGATCCAGCAGGAGGTCCGCGCAGGCATCGGCCTTGTCC
>Ga0208242_100745_pt1 | contig 13167 bp, 14 predicted proteins | sample SubbioAug_CSW13A_FD_184825 | JGI IMG/M metagenome (GOLD analysis project Ga0208242, IMG submission 184825) | Serpentinite rock and fluid subsurface biosphere microbial communities from McLaughlin Reserve, California, USA - CR12Aug_CSW13A (SPAdes) | ecosystem: Environmental > Terrestrial > Deep... | reverse complement strand
TCAACGTGTTCCGGCGCATGCATCGCAAGATCGTCGTGGTCGATGGCGAGGTCGCCTTTATCGGCGGCATCAACTTCTCCGCCGATCACCTGGGTGACTTCGGCCCGGCCGCCAAGCAGGACTATGCCCTGCAGGTGGAAGGTCCCGTGGTGCGTGATATCCACCACTTCGCACTGGCGCAGATCGCACCGGACAAGCCGACCCATCGCTGGTGGCGGCGGCGCATGCGCCTGCACCACATCCCGCACGGGCCTGTCCATGCCGTCGACGCCACGTCGGGTCCACCCATCCTGATCACCGGCGCCACCGGCACCTTGGGGCGCGCCTTTGCGCGCCTGTGTGAGCTGCGCGGGCTGCCGTTCTGCCTGCTGGGGCGCGCAGAGCTCGACATTGCCGACGAGCACGCTGTGGCGCAAGCTTTGATGCGCTGGCAACCCTGGGCCATTGTCAACACGGCGGGCTTCGTGCGTGTGGATGAGGCCGAAGCCAACCCGCGCCAATGGCGCGAGAACGTCACCGGGGCAGAGGTGCTGGCTCGCGCCTGCCAGGCGCACGGCGTGCAACTGGTGAGCTTCTCAAGCGACCTGGTTTTCGATGGGCGTTGCCAGCGGCCGTATGTGGAAAGCGATCCGCCCGCGCCGCTCAATGCCTACGGGCGCGGCAAGGCTGCCGCAGAGGCGGCCATCCTGCACCATTGCCCTGCGGCGCTGGTGGTGCGCACCGCGGCCTTTTTCGGGCCTTGGGATGAGCACAACTTCGTCACACAGGGGCTGCAACGTCTTCGACGGGGCGAGGCCTGGGGGGCGCCCGATGACCAGATCGTCTCGCCGACCTATGTGCCCGATCTGGTCCAGGCCACGCTGGATCTGCTGGTGGATGCCGAACAAGGCATCTGGCACCTGTGCAACCAAGGGCAGGTCAGCTGGCATGACCTCGCCTGCCAGGCGGCCGAGATGGCTCATCTGGACACCGGCCTTGTGCGGCGCATCGCCAGCGCCGCGCTGATGCTGCCTGCGCAGCGCCCCGCCTACAGTGCTCTGGGCAGCGCCCGAGGGCTGTTGCTGCCGAGCCTGGATGAGGGCTTGCGCCAGTACTTTACGCACCGTCAGGCATCAGAGGTGGACGACACGCGGGACGCCGATGCGGCCATCAAGCATGCCAGGGCATGCGGTTTGCTGTCTGCGTTGCAGGCTCCAGCGATCTGGCTGACGCCATTCGAACGCAACAAGGAAAGGAAAGTGACATGATCAATCTCATTACCTGGTTGGTGGTTGGCGGGGTGATTGGCTGGATTGCCAGCCTCATCATGAAGACCGATGCGCAACAAGGCATCTTTCTGAACATCGTGGTGGGCATTGTTGGCGCAGCGCTCGCGGGCTTCCTGATCTCGCCGCTGATCGGTGTCCCCAGCATCAATGAGAACGCCTTCAGCCTGGGTGCCATGCTGGTTTCGTTACTGGGCGCCGTCTTGTTGCTCGCCATCGTACGGCTCGTGCGCGGACGAACCGTCAGCTGACGACAAGGAGCACACGCATGGACAACACCAACACCAACACCAGCCCGAGTTCCTTGGGGCCGACGAACCTGCAAGCGGCGGGCACCCACGCAGAAAACGAGGCCTCGCTGCATGAGCAGATCAGCATGATCGAGCGCGCCACCCAGGCGGCCCACGCCGCGATCGACCGTTTTGCCGGTCGTGCCGAGGCCACCATCCGCCGCGTACGTGGCATGGCGGATCAGGCGTCCAACCGCCTGTACGATGGCCGCGTTGCCTACGTCGAGTGGGAAGAACGGTGCGTGGAGGATGGCCGTGAGCGCATTCGCTCGCGTCCCTTGACGGCAGTGGCCGTGGGCGTGGTCGCCGGCCTGCTGATCGGGCGGATGACACGCCGATGAGCGGACCACCTTCCGCAGACGAGCAGGCGGCCCCCGATGCCCCATCGGGGGCCGCTTCCACACCGCCATCCGATCTCGGTCTGGGATGGCTGGCTGCCGTGCTCAAGGGGGTCCAGGCGCGTGCGCGCCTGCTGGCGCTGGATGTGCGGCGTGCTGGCCTTTCGCTGGCTCAGATCGTCATGTTTGCGCTTCTGTGCGGGCTGCTCGTGTTCACGGCCTGGCTGGGGCTGATGGCGGTCTTGTGCCTGGCTGTTCTGGCCATGGGTCTGCATGCCGTCTGGGCCGCCGTGCTGGTTATTGCGCTGAACCTGCTGGTCGCGCGCTTGTTGTGGCATCGCATTTCCTACCTGGCCACCTTGTTGACCCTGCCCGCCGTGCGGGCGCATCTGTTGGGGGGAGAGCCACATGGCTGACATCCATCGCCTGCATCACGACATCGAGAACGCCGTGGCCGATCTGCACGCAGCTGACCACCGTGTCCACCAGGGATGGCTGCACACCCGCAAACGGTGGCGCAGCCTGGTGTGGCCCTGGGGTGCGGTGGCCATGGGCGCCGGCGCGCTGACCTGGTTGTGGTGGCAACGTGCGCCCGCAGGTCGGACCTTGCGGACGCAGGCGGCAGCGGTGACCGCCTCTGCTGTGGCGCCGTTGCGGCAACATTGGCATGCATTGGCGCTGGGTGCCATGCCCCTGGTGATGCAATACGGCGTGTTGCCCTTGTTGCCGCCACGTTGGCGTACCTGGGCCGCTCACCCGCTGGCCATTGCGCTCATGGGCAAGTGGTTGCAACGGAATTGACAGACGTCACACAGGGCGCAGATCGTGCGCCCTGTGTGCTCCGGTCCAAGCTTCGACCGCTCTTGGGTCAGGAATGGGTATCACATGCCGCGATGCTGTCCCGGGGTGTCGCCAGCATTGCCTTGCTGCTGGGTGCCCGACTGTTGCCGGCCGCCTTGCTGCTGCTGATCCGAGGGTTCGCTCTGCAAGTCGCTGCCTTGCGATTGCTGGCCTGAACGCTCACCACCGCCTTGCTGGCCCGAGCTTCCGCCCTGCTGGGTTTGCTGCTGAGGCGATTTCGTGCCCTGGTCCTGCTGATTCTGTTTGTTTTGCTGGTCCTGCTGACGCTGCGGCTGGCCGCTTGAACCACCCTGCTGCTGGCCCGAAGAGGAAGAGCGACCGGTATCCTGCTCCATCTGGCCACTGCGCTCCTTCTTGTCGTTCTGCTGCTCGCTGGACTGCCCCGGCGCGTTGCTGCCCTGGTTCTTGCCTTGCTGGTTCATGATCTGCTCCTGTGAATGAAAGGTCCGTGTGCATGTGCACGTCTTCATTCGGCAAGGGGTGTTCCTGATGGACTGGCGTCCAGCAGCGCTTCCAGGCGGACAGGGTCCAGGGGCTTGACAAAGTGATGGTCAAACCCGGCTGCATGGGCGCGTTCGACATCGTGGGGCTGGCCATAGCCCGACAGCGCCACCAGGGTGCCGCGGTAGCCCGCCGCACGCAGTTTCTGAGCCACTTCAAAGCCGGTCAGTCCGGGCAGCCCGATGTCGATCAATGCCACATCAGGGCGCGCACTGAGAATGAGGCGCAAGCCGTCTTCGCCATCTCCGGCGGACAATGTTTCATGCGGCCCGATCAGCTCAAGCATGGCGCACAGGGAGTCGCGCGCGTCGTCGTTGTCCTCCACGATGACCACGCGGCGCAAGGCCTGCGGGGGCGGCGTACGGGGCTCGTCCGCGCTCTCCGGCGCGCGCATGGCTGGCAGCATCACGGTGAACGTGGATCCCAGCCCGGCGCCTTCGCTCGCTGCTTGAACCTGCCCCCCCTGCAGCTCGACCAGCCGGCGTACCAGGGTCAGACCAATGCCCAGGCCGCCTTGCTGCCGGTCGAGCGTGCGCTCGCCCTGCACAAAAAGGTCAAACACCCGGTCACGCAGCTCCGGGCTCATGCCAACTCCGGTGTCTTGCACGCTGAGCACGGCCTGCCCCAGGTCGTCCTTGACCGTTACCGTGATCGCGCCGCCATCGGGCGTGTACTTCAAGGCGTTGCTGAGCAGGTTGCTGGCGATCTGCTCCAGCCGCGTCGCATCGGCGTGCACCCAGACGGAGGAGATGTCCGTGCTCACACGGTGAGACTGCAGGCGTCCGGCCATCTCGAGCGCATGCAGCACGCGCTGAACAAGCTGGCCCAGTTGAACCGGTTGCCGCATGAGCAGCACCTTGCCCGAGATCACACGTGCGACGTCCAGCAAGTCGTCCATCAGGCGAGCAAGATGACGGGTCTGTCGGCTGATGATCTGGCGCGCGCGCTGCGCCACCTCGTTGCCCTGATCAATGCGGTTGAGCACTTCCGATGCCGCAGAAATCGCGCCAAGCGGGTTGCGCAGCTCATGGCCCAGCATCGCAAGAAACTCATCCTTGGCCCGGTTGGCATTCTCGGCAGCGTGCCGTGCCTGCTGCTCGCGCTCAATCAGCTGCGCCCGCTCGCGGTCAACCTGCTTTTGCTGGGTGATGTCCACCACCACGCCGTGCATGTGCAGGGCGCAGCCGTCTGCATGCGTCAGCGTGGCGCGCGTGGACAGCCAGCGCGTCTGACCATCGGGCCCACCGACACGGAACTCGAAACTCGTCTGTCCCAAAGCGCGCGCAGTGGCATCTTGCAAGACCGCCTCGACGGGCTCCCGGTCGGCCGGGTCCAGATGGGCCAGCAGGGCAGCCCACGACAGATAGGTGTCGGATATCGGCAGGCCAAAGAGCCGGGCCATGCCCGAGGTCAAGGTCACCTGTTGGCTTTGCAGGTCGAGGTCAAAGAACCCCACGTGGCCTGCAGCCTGCGCCAGTTCCACCAGGTGCTGGCTTTCGCGTAACCGGCGTTCTGCCAGCATGAGCGATTCTTCTGCCTGCTTGCGTTCAGTGATGTCGGTGTAGGTGCCAATCGCACCGCGTGGCTGACCACGTCCGTCAAGAAGCGGCACGGCATGGGCAATCAGCCGCACGCTGCGGCCGTCGGCATGGCGAATCTCCAGCTCCACGTGGTCCTGGCGCATGCCAGTTACAGCGGCACGTTGCAACGGCTGCTCTTGCGGCAAGAGCACGCGGTCTCTGCTGAGAACCGTCAGATCGGGCCACCGCGTGCGCGAGCCATCCGTGTCTGGCTCGCCCAGCATGCGCGTCAACGCAGGGTTGCGCAACACATGCTGACACTGGGCGTCTTGCGTGATGGCCAGGCCAATGGGGCTGCTGTGAAACAGCGTCTCAAATTCGTCGGCTTTGGCCTGCAGGGTTTCGCGGGCGTGCTCACGTTGCCGCTCAGCCTCGCGCAGGGCCTCGTGCAACAGCGCGATCTCACGCACCTGGCTGATGTCACCGCGCGGCAGCGGGCCGTGCCGGGCCAGGGTGCGCAGCGGGGTGGTCACGCGTTTGGCCACCAGCATGGACAGACTCACCCCGGCAAGCAGGGAGAGCAAGCCCGCGCCCAGCGTGGACGCCAGATACCGCAGATGCGCCTGGTCAATCGGTCGAGCGGGCTCCCCCACCACCACGCCCCACCCCGTGGGTTCCAGGCGTTTCCAGGCGCCATAGACGCTGTGCCCTTCGACCGCACGGATCCGCGCCACACCGCTTTCGCGACGTTCTTTCATGGCCTGTTGAGACACATCCGGCAAAGGCTGGCCGACCACATTTTCGATACGATGGCTGCGCGCGATGAAGCGCATCTGCGCATCGTGCAGCGTCAGAAAGCCTTCTCGGGCCTGCTTGGGGGCGCTGAGGATCAGGCCCTGCCAGCTGGCAGGAGGGATCCATGCGCCCAAAGCATAGGCGAGATGGCCGTCTACAAAAACGGGCACCAGCACGGTGGTGCTCCATTGTCCGCTGGGGTCGCGAATCAGGTCGCTCCACACCGGCTGCCCGTCTCGTTTGAGGCGCGCCAGCGCCTCTGCCGCGTCGAGCTGGCTCAATTCGGCGCCGGGCGGCTGCTGGGTGTTGAACAGCACCTTGCCGTCGACGTCGATGAGGTAGGTGCTGCTCCATGTGACCCGGAGCTGTGGCATGGCCGCCAGCGAGCTGAAGAACCCCGCGATGTCGTGGCGCTGCAGCGCGTCAGAGTAGGACAGGATATGAAGCGCGTCCACAGACGAGGCGATCTCGCGCTCGACGGTCAGCGCAAACGATGCTGCCGCCCGATTCAGGCCTGCATCCAGTTGTTCCCGAGCCGAGATGATGCTCTGGCTGATGAGGTAGGCGGCCAGAAAGCTCATCGGAACCGTGGCCACGAGGATGACGGCCACGAGGTACGCACGCAAAGACGCCCGGGGCCACGGCAGCCCCAGGCGTCCTTGTCGCTGGAGCCTGGGCCACGCAGCGCGCAAGCCCAGGTCCTTCCACTGCGTGCTCATGCTCAGGGACGTGTCCCCGTGGTGGTTCGGGCCAGATCCTGTGCCGAGCTCAGATGGTGCTTGAGGGTCGGAAGCGTAGCCTGCACGAACTCCTTCAACGCCGGATCTTGCACCTCGCGCTGAGCCCGTTCGAACATTTCTACATCGGATTGATGCGCTTGGATGCCCACAGTCTGGAGGAACTGCCGGTCGAACTCGGCGCCCGAAGCCTTGCTCAGACGCTCGATCACGCTCTGTTTGTCGGCAGGCACGCTGGCAGGCATGCTGGCCCGCCCGGCTGCAATCTGCGCCAAGCGGTCGTTGGCGCGCCGGTGGTCGTCAAGCAGCAGGTTGGCCATGGATTTGATCCGGTCGTTGTTGGCTTTTTCAATGGCCAGTTTGGCCACCGCGATTTCATACATGCTGGATTCGGCCGCGCGCTTGATGAACTGCTGATCAATCTGGCTGAGCGCAGCTCCGCTCATTCCCGCTGCGGGCGGATCGTTCTCCAGAATGGTACCCGGAGTTGCACCCGGGGCGCGCATGCCTTCCGTCCCGGCCACCGTGCCATCAGCGGGGGCGCCTGTTCCGGGGGTGGCGTCCATGCCGCCCATGGCCGTCGTGTCGTCGTTCGTGCCCATGCCGGGCACGGTGGCCGAGCCGAGGTCACCGGTGGTGGTTTCTTCGGCGTCGTTTTGCGCGATCTCGGGGTCGGCACCTTCCCGGCGGTCACAAGCAGTCAGCAACCCACCTGCAAGGGCGAGGGCGACGGCAAGGCTCACAACAGAGCGAGGTGTGGTCATGTTTAGGCTCCTTGTTGGATGAAGAAAGTGCGCCAGACGGCGCGTCCCTTCACCTTGGCACACGGCGTGCCGCCGGGTGGCGTGTGTCAATGTGCGCGTGCGCTGCCGTTGGCCTCGGTCTCAGCGCTCCCTTCAGTTCCCTCGTCTTCGGCCAACATGCCGCGCTCTGCCATCATGTCGCGTCGGGCTTGGCGCATCTCGTCAGACAAGGTCCGCCAATCAATGCGTGCCCTTCCCAGATCCTTGAAGATTTCGCCTTCTTCTTCCTTCACGTGGTGTTTCACATACTCGCTCAACACGGTAAAGGTCGCCACGAACTTGTCGTCTGTCGGCTCCATCGCCTTGAGCTGGTCGATGAGCACCCGCAAGGTCATGTGCTCGACCTCGGCCTCGTCCAGCAACGCCTCTTCCGACAAAGCCGAGCGGGCAGCCGGGTAGAACAACTCCTCTTCCAGTTCTGCATGGATCTCAAGCTCGGTGCACACTTGTTGCACCAGTGCATGACATGCCTCTTCGTCTTGCATGTCCATTTTCTCGAAATCGCGAAAAGCCTTCTTCACGCGCTTGTGGTCATCGCGAAGCATGCCCAGCACCTCGTCACGGGCGGCGGCCACGGTACGGGTGGAGCTGCGTTGCGCGGAGGAAGGGCGTGATGTGTTTTGTTGACTGCGGGCGTTGGCCATGGATGACTCCTGTGGGGTGGTATGTGCCGCAATGGGATGACGGCATACATGCTCAGGGGCAAGCGGCATGCCGTCGCATGGCGGCTGACGAGACAGGCCACCATGGGCGCATCGTTTGCCCGGTACCGGCATGACACCCGCAGCCCCACACCACCCCTCGGCCCCCCCGCCGGGCCAGCCCAGTCAGGCCGGTCAGCCTGAACCCGGCCTGCACGACCCGCTGGTGCGACCAGTGCGCCAGCCCAATGACCTGCATCCGGACGACGATCCGCCAGACACAGACCGTCGCTTGCCATCTGAGCGCGACCAGTCCCCCGACAGTCAGCAACGCGATCTGGACCCCGTAGGCGAACAGGCATACGAAGATGTCCGCAGCGGCCAGCGCGACACCGGGCGCCAACCTCCCATGCAGGACACCTACCGGCGGCAGCAAGACGACATACCGGACACCCAACCCGGCGACGGGCTGAAGCCGTCGGCCTGAGGCGGGCATGCTGCTTGCTCTACGGGGGGCTGACCTTCAAAACAGGGAGCCTCATACATGATTCACGCTGTCAGGTGGCGCGGCATGCCGCAGGTGCTGGTTGGGCCGCTCAGGCCCGAGCGCGCATGAGCGGAGCGGCCAATGTGGGCGCGCATGGCAGCAAGGGGACGTTGGGGAGCGGCCCTGCTGGCCTGCTCGCTGATGACGTGGCTGGGCGCAACGCCCGTGGAGATGAAAGGCGAGGCGGCCGCCGCCGAGCAGCGCCCCCCCCACGTGGTCAAGGCGGACTTTCTTTTGCGCTTTCTCGACTACATCGAGTCGCCCGCCCTGGTGCAGACGCCGCCAGGCGGCGCCGTCGTGATGGTGGTGGGCGGGTCGGACGAGGTGCTGCAGGCCCTGCAGCTGGCCACGCAGGGCAAACGGGTGGGCAACCATCCCGTGGTGTGCCGCGGCATGCTTGAAGGCGAAACGCTGGAGCAGGTGCACCTGCTGTACCTGGGCCCGGACATCGATGTCGCCAGGCACCCCGTTGTCAAGCTGGCCCAGGCGCGGCCGGTCGTCCTGGTGACGGATGTGCCGCGTGGCGACCCTGTTGGCGTGATCAATTTCATCTGGGCACACGACCGCGTGCGGTTCGACGTGTCGCTGGACGCCGCTGAACGCGCCGGGCTCAAAGTCAGTTCGCGCATCCTGCAGGTGGCGCACCGGGTGGTGGTGGGTAGTCGTTGATGTCTCTGCTTTCCCGCCGCTCGCTCAGCGGCAAGCTCATGCAACTGGTCCTGGCCACCACCGCGGTGGCGCTGTTGCTGAGTGCCGCCGCCTTGCTGTTCTATGAGATCACGATGTACCGGCAGGGTTGGGTCAACGACCTGACCACGCAGGCCGACATCATCGGCCAGACCAGCAGGGCCGCCCTGGCCTTTGACGACCCTCAGGCTGCCAGCGAGACCTTGCACATGTTGCGCCTGCGGCCGGACATCGTCACCGCCGCCGTGCACCGATCGGATGGCAGCCTGTTTGCAACCTACCAGCGCCCGGACGGGACTGCGCCCGTGGCCCTGGCCTTGCCCTCACTGCCAGGCTACCGCTTCACCGCCCGTGAGGTGGCGCTGTGGCAGCCCATCATCGACGACCAGGGGCGCACAGCAGGCTTTGTGTCGTTGCAAAGCCTGCATGACCTGACCAGCCGGGTGGTGGACTACCTGCTCATCCTCGCCACCGTGATGGTGGCCAGCCTCGTCATTGCCCTGATGGTGTCGATCTACCTGCAACGCACCGTGACCGGCCCGGTCGTGGCGGTCGCCAGCCTCGCGCGCCAGATCATGGAAGAGCGCAATTTCGGCCTGCGCGCGGCCAAGGTGTCCGACGACGAAGTCGGTGAGCTGGTCGATGCCTTCAACGGCATGCTGCATGAGGTCGACACACAGACTTCTGCCCTGGCCGCCTCCAACCAGCACCTGCGCATCGAAATGGCCGAACGGCGGCGCGCAGAAGAGGCCTTGAAGGAGTCGTCTCGCACCAAGGATGCCTTCCTGGCGACACTCGCCCATGAACTGCGCAATCCGCTGGCGCCGATCAGCACCGCTTCGGAGATCCTCAAGCGGCTGGACGATGGCGCCGTGCCGGCACGCCGCAATGCGATCGACATGCTCGGCCGGCAACTGCAGCAGATGGTGCGGCTCATCGACGACTTGCTGGACGTCTCCCGCATCAGCACAGGCAAGTTGCTGCTAAAGATCAGCCCGGTGGACCTGATCTCGGTGCTGCACAGCGCAGAAGAAATTGCCGCACCCCTGATCCAGCGGCGCACGCACACCTTGCAGCGCGACTACCCTCCACCCCCGCTTTACGTCGAAGGCGACGCCGTTCGGCTGGCGCAGGTGTTTGCCAACCTCCTGACCAATGCAGCCAAGTACACCCCCCCCGGCGGCCAGATCGCTGTGCACGTGACCTCGGGTGACGAATGGGCGAGTGTGAGCGTGCGCGACAACGGCATGGGCATTCCGCAGCACCTGCAATCGGCCATCTTCGACCTGTTCGTGCAACTTGACCAATCGCTCGAGCGCAACAACTCCGGCTTGGGCCTGGGCCTGACACTCACGCGGCAGCTGGTGGAGCTGCACGGCGGCCAGATCGAGGTCCACAGCGACGGGGCGGGTTGCGGCGCCACCTTCACGGTGAAACTGCCGATCAAGCAGACTCCCTCATCGGCGCTGATGGCGCCCGCAACCGAGCCGCCAGAGGTTGCCATCGATGCACCCTTGCGCGTGCTCGTGGCAGACGACAACATCGATTTCGTCAACAGCCTGGCCACCCTGCTGGAATCGCACGGTCACCAGGTCATGCGTGCCTACAACGGGCGCCAAGCCTACGAAGCGGCTTGCGTGGCCCCGCCTGACGTTGCCTTTCTCGACATCGGCATGCCCGAGCTCAACGGCTATCAGCTCGCCACGCGCCTGCGCGGCCATGCGGCCACACGCCACACCGTGCTCGTTGCGGTCACAGGATGGGGCCAGCCCGAGGACAGGGAGCGCGCGCAGCACGCGGGGGTACACCATCTGCTTGTGAAGCCCATTCAGTGGGAGCAGATCGCCCCGCTGCTGACGCTGCGCCGATCGCGCGCCTGACTGCTTTGATGACCTTGATGAGGGGCTGCCATGTTTCAGAACCCACCTCCCCGCTTCACCCAACGCCGTGTGGTCGGCAACCAGCCGGAGCAGACCGAACCGCATCCGACCGACAAGCGCCATGGCGCCTTGCCCGCCGACGCCCATCCAGACGACCCGCACCGCGGCGCCCTCAGCGGCGGCACGCGCACCGATGGCAGCGGCTCGTATGGCGACTTCGTGCCCGATCGGCCACATGAGCCGGGCCTGGAGCCCTACGACCCGGCGCGTTCGGCTTCGGGCGGCTCGGTGCCCCCGGAGGCCACCGGCCCTGGTGGCTCCGAACGGCGCGCGCGCCACCCGGGCACGAGCTGATCGGCCGCCGTCCAACGCGTCACGTCCTCGGGCGCCACGCCCATCCGGATCGCAGCCTCCGCCAGGCTCAAGCCCTCCCGGTGTGCAAGTTGGGCGATGCGGGCGGCGTGGTCGTAGCCCACCTGCGGCACCAGGGCGGTCACCGTCATCAGCGAGCGTGCAACGTTGTCTGCCAGTTGCGCCTCGTTCACCCGGATGCCCTGCACACAATGCGCCTCGAAGCTGAAGCTGGCATCGGTCAGCAGCCGCAGGCTTTGCAGCAGGTTGTGCGCGATCAAAGGCTTGAATGTGTTGAGTTGCAGGTTGCCCTGCGCGCCGCCCAGCCCGACCGCCACATCGTTGGCCAGCACCTGCGTGCACACCATCATCATCATCTCGCACTGGCTGGGGTTCACCTTGCCGGGCATGATGGAGCTGCCGGGTTCATTTGCGGGCAGCTCCAGTTCGCCCAGCCCGCACCGCGGACCCGATCCCAGCCAGCGCAGGTCATTGGCGAGCTTCATCAACACCACGGCGAGCTGGCGCAGGGCCCCATGCAAGCCCACCAGCGCGTCGTGCCCTGCGATGCCGGCGAACTTGTTGTCGGCCTCGCGAAACGGCCAGCCCACCTCACGCGTCAGCACCGCACACACCCGCTCACCAAACTCGGGCGGGGCGTTGAGCCCGGTACCCACAGCGGTGCCGCCTACAGGCAGTGCCAAGACTGGCAGCAGGCTGCGTTCGATGGCGTCACTGCACATCGCCAGCTGCGCCTCAAAGGCCGTCCATTCGTGCTCCACGGTCATGGGCACGGCATCCTGCAGGTGGGTGCGGCCCACCTTGATCACTTCGGCGTACAGGCGGGCCTTGGCCATGATGGTGGCGCGCAGGCGCACCAGTGCGGACAACAGACGCTGTACCGCCTGCACGCAGCTCACATGCAGCGCTGTGGGGATGATGTCGTTCGATGACTGGCTGCGGTTCACGTGGTCATTCGGGTGAACCGGCACAGGCATGCCACCCGGGCGCGTCAGCCGCTGACCTGCGAGATGCGCCAGCACCTCGTTCATGTTCATGTTGGTCTGGGTGCCCGAACCAGACTGCCACACCCGCAGCGGGAACTCGGCCAGGTGACCGCCCGCCACCACCTCGTTGGCGGCCTCGATGATGGCCAGCGCCACATCGGCGTCAAGGACGCCCAAATCGGCGTTGACCTGGGCACAGGCCTGCTTGACCTTGGCCAGCGCCTGTAGAAACTCGGGCGGCAGGCATTCGGCCGAAATGGCGAAATGCTGCAAGGCGCGCTGCGTCTGCGCCCCCCACAGGCGACCGGCATCGACCGACACGGGCCCAAGCGAATCCGATTCCATGCGCTCGGCCATGAACGTGCTCCGGTGGTGGTGGCCACCCACAGGGCGAAGCGCATGCCTGGGCGCTGTCGGCGTGGTGAGCGCAGGTATGTCGATTGCTGGACAGCTTTCCGGTTACCAGGAGTTTTGCCGATGTTTGCCACCGTCATGTCCGCCCAGCTGCCCCAACACCAACGCCATCCAGCGGCTCACCAGGCCCCGCCACCTCGACGGGTACGGGTGCTGTATGTCGAAGACAACCCCGTCAATGCCATGGTGATGGCCGAGGTGCTGCGCCTGCATCCCGCTTTTGACGTTGAGGTCGCGGAGACCGCCGCAGCCGGATGGCGACAGGCCACCCAGTGCCCGCCGGATCTGCTGCTGCTGGACTACACGCTACCTGACGGCAATGGCCTGCAGTTGCTCGACCAGCTGCGCACCCGACCGGGTCTGAGCCAGGTGCCCGCCATCCTCGTCACCGCGGATGATCAGGTGTCGATCACAGACACGTCGGTGCAGGAACGGTGGCTGAAACCCATCGATGCAGGCCATGTGCTACACCGACTGCAGACCATGTTTTCGCTGGAGGCAAGCCGTCTGGGGTGACATCTCGGGCGCGT
>Ga0208242_100744_pt1 | contig 13176 bp, 15 predicted proteins | sample SubbioAug_CSW13A_FD_184825 | JGI IMG/M metagenome (GOLD analysis project Ga0208242, IMG submission 184825) | Serpentinite rock and fluid subsurface biosphere microbial communities from McLaughlin Reserve, California, USA - CR12Aug_CSW13A (SPAdes) | ecosystem: Environmental > Terrestrial > Deep... | reverse complement strand
ACCGGGACGCCGGCCGGCATCTGCACGATCGAGAGCAGCGAGTCGAGGCCGTTGAGCGCCTTGCTCTGCACCGGCACGCCCAGCACGGGCACCGGCGTCATCGCCGCCACCATGCCCGGCAGGTGCGCGGCACCGCCGGCGCCGGCGATGATCGCTCGCAGGCCGCGGCCCTGGGCGGCCTTGGCGTACTCGGCCAGCAGGTCGGGCGTGCGGTGCGCCGAAACCACCTTCACTTCGTGCGGCACGCCCAGCTTCTCGAGCCGGTCGACGGCGTGCTGCATCGTCTCCCAGTCGGAGCGGGAGCCCATGATCACCCCGACCAGCGGGTTCTTGGCGGCTTGGTTCATGGCGGGCGGCTTTGGCAAAACGCTATTCTAGACCCAAGCTCCCGACCCGGACACCGGCCACCCCATGGACCGCAAATTGCTCGACATCCTGTGCTGCCCCGCCAGCAAGCAGCCGCTGGCCCTGCTGGCGGGCGACGACCTGGCCCGGCTCAACCGCGCCATCGCCGCCGGCGGCATCGTCCGGGCCGACGGCAGCCCCCAGTCCGAGGCGCTGTCGGAGGCCCTGGTCACCCGTGACCGCCGCACCGTCTACCGCGTGGACGACGGCATCCCGGTGCTGCTGGCCGACGAGGCGCTCGACACCGCCCAGGTCGCCGACTTCCCGCGCTGACATGGCCCTGACCCCGAGCCCGCCCGCGCCCGAGGTGGTGGCCGGGGACGTCGCCCGCGCCCTGGCCGAAGACCTCGGCCCCGGTGACGCCACCGCCGACCTGCTGCCTGACGGGCCGGCCGAGGCCTACGTCATCGCCAAGGAAGCCGGCGTCATCGCCGGCCGGCCCTGGTTCGACGCCTGCTTCCGCCGCCTCGACCCGGACGTGCGGATCGACTGGCGCGTGGCCGAAGGCCAGGCCGTCGCCGCCGGCACCGTGCTGGTGACGCTGGCCGGGCGCGCCCGCGCGCTGGTCAGCGCCGAGCGCCCGGCGCTGAATTTCCTGCAGACGCTCTCGGCCACCGCCAGCCGCACGGCCGAGTGCGTGGCCGCGCTGGCCGGCAGCCGCACCCGCGTGCTCGACACCCGCAAGACCCTGCCCGGCCTGCGCCAGGCGCAGAAGTACGCGGTGCGCGCCGGCGGCGGACTCAACCACCGCATGGGCCTGTACGACGCGGTGATGCTCAAGGAAAACCACATCCATGCCGCCGGCTCGATCGCCGCGGCCGTGGCCAATGCGCGCCGCCTCCACCCGGCGCTGCCGCTGATCATCGAGGTCGAAACCCTCGACGAGCTCGACCAGGCCCTGGCCGCCGGCTGCGACCGCATACTGGTCGATGAGTTCAGCGACGCCGACCTGCGCGAGGCCGTGCGCCGCGCCGCGGGTCGCATTCCGCTGGAAGTGTCGGGCGGCGTCACGCTCGCGCGCCTGGCGGCGCTGGGCGAGATCGGCGTGGACTACGTTTCGATCGGCGCGCTCACCAAGCACGTGCAGGCGCTGGACCTCTCCCTGCGCCTCGGCCCGCCACCCGCCTGATGCCGCGGCTCAGCCGCGGCCGAGCACCAGGGCGACGATCACCACGATCGCGGCGGCCGTGAGCATGATCGGCACCCATTTGCTGATGCCGCCCGACGCCGCCGGCGCGGCCGGCTCGCTGGGCCGGGCCAGGCGCGTGGCCTGCTGGGCCATTTCCATGCCCGGTGCCACGAGGATGAAGCGCACCGCGTCCAGGCGCAGCTCGTCGCCGGGCTTGAGGAAGCCCTGCTGCACGCGCTTGCCGTTGATGTAGGTGCCGTTCGAAGAGCCCAGGTCCTCCACCGACAGGCCATCCTGCGTGGGCTTGACCAGGGCATGCCGGCGCGAGATCTCGTCGGCGGCCACCGGGATGTCGGCCTCGGCCGCGCGGCCGATCACCACCGGCCCCTGCACCGGGAAGACCTTGCCGAACACCGCGCCGGACACACCGCGCAGGAGGTACTTGGGCACGGCCATGCGCACGCGCGTGGCGCCCGTGTCCTCCTCGTCCGCCGCCGCCGCCGCGGCGGCGCTGGCCGGCACCGCGCGCGCGGCCTCGACCACCACGAAGCGCGCCTGCACCGGCCCGATGCCCAGGGTGTCACCGGCGCGCAGCGCCATGATGTCGGCCACCGGCTTGCCGTTGACGCTGACCTCGCCGCCTTCGTCGGGCACCTGCAGGTTGGCGCCGGTGCTGGTGACGTGGATTTCGCAGTGGCGCTCGAGCACGCCGTCGACCGCAAGCACCACCGCCCCCTCGGCCGAGCGGCCGATGCGGTTCACGCCGTGGCTGAGCAGCACCTGCGGATGTTCACCATTGGGAAACACCAGTTTCATTTCGCTCTCCTGCGATTCGGCGCGTGCCGCCGGCGGGGCGGGTCCGGCCCTATCTTAGCCATGTGAAGGCGATGCGGGCAGGGGGCGGCTTGTGGCGCGCTCCGGGCGCCCCCACACTCCCCGCATGCTCACCACCCTGCTGATGTCGGTCCTCGCGATGGGCCTGCTGGTCTTCTGGTTTTCCGGGCGCGCCGCGGCGGAAACAGCCACTGTCATCGGACAGCGCGCCTGTACGCGCGCCGGCGTGCAGTGGCTCGACCACAGCGTGCACCTGGTGTCGATGCGCGTGCGTCGGGGCCCGGACGGTTGGCTCGGCCTGGAGCGGCACTTCGGCTTCGAATACTCCACCGGCGGCGAGGACCGCCACGCCGGCCGGATCGTCCTGCACGGCCGCAGGCTGCTGGCCCTGGCCGGGCCGATGCCGCCGGAGCCCGGCCTGCACTGAGCCAGGCTACTTCACCACGCGCAGGTGGCTGCGCCGCGGCGGCTCGCCGCCGCCCTCCGGCCCCGGCGGCGGCTCGGGGCCCTCGCCCGCCTCGCCGCTGCCATCGTCGGGCAGCATCATGCCTTGCCCCGTTTCCTGGGCGTAGATCGCCAGCACGGCCGACACCGGCACGTACACCGACTGGCTGACGCCGCCGAAGCGCGCGAGGAAGCCCACGCCCTGGTTGTCGATGTGCAACTGGGCGACGGCGCGCGGGGCGATGTTGAGCACCACCCGGCCATCCTTCACCGAGGACGCCGGCACCTGCACCCCCTCGCTGGTGGCGTCCACCAGCAGGTGCGGGGTCATGCCGTTGTCGTTGATCCACTCGTTCAGCGCCCGCAGCAGGTAGGGGCGGTTGGAACCCATCCGGGGCGTATCGGTCATTGCGGCAGTTCGCGCAGGCCTTTCTCTTCGGGGGTCAGGCTGCGCAGGTAGGCGGGGTTGCGGAAGATGCGGTTGCCGTAGTCCTCGATCAGCTTGGCTTCCTTGGGAAGCTGCACGCCGAGCGCCGGCAGGCGCCAGATGATCGGGGCGATGGCGCAGTCGGCCAGGCTCATCTCGGGATTGAGGAAGAACTTGGAGGCCTTGAACAGCGGCAGCGAGGCCAGCAGCAGTTCCTTCAGGCGCTTGCGGCCGGCGTCGGCCTGGGCCTTGGTGCCGTGCTGGATGGCCTGCACGTGCGGCACCCAGTCGTGCTCGAGCCGCAGCATCGCCAGGCGCAGGCGTGCGCGGGAGAGCGGATCGACCGGCATCAGCGGCGGGTGCGGGTAGCGCTCGTCGAGGTACTCCGACACCACCGAGGCGGCGTAGAGCACCAGGTCGCGGTCCACCAGGGTCGGCACCGAGTGGTAGGGATTGAGGTCGACCAGGTCCTCGGGCGGATTGGCCGGATCCACCGGCACCAGCTCGTAGCTGACGCCCTTGGCGGCCAGCACCAGCCTCACGCGGTGGCAGACCACGCAGTCGCGGGCGGAAAACAGGGTCAGGGCATTACGCAAACGCGGACTGGCTGCCATCAAAGGGGTCCCCCGGGGTGCCGCCAGCCCCTGCCAGCGGTTTTCACAAGCCCTGACCATGCCCGAAATGCCCGGTTTCCCGCAAGACGGTGCCCCGGAAAGCAAGTGGCCGCCCGTAGGCGGCCTCAAGCCATTGATTCCAATGAGGAATCAGTGAACGTCGCGCCAGAACTCCAGCTTCAGCAGGTAGGCGATGAAGGTGAAGAAGGCCAGGAACAGCAGCACCCAGACGCCGATCGACTCGCGCTTGAGGGCGGCCGGCTCGGCCACGTACTCGAGGAAGGCGCTGATGTCGCGGGCGACGCGGTCGAACTCCTGCGGCGACAGGCGGCCGGGGCTGGCCAGCTCGAGGCGGACCAGATGCGGCTGGCCGTCGGCGCCCTGGTCATAGACCGGACGCTGGATGCCCTGCAGCTCCCAGAACACGTTGGGCATCGAGGCGCCCGGGAAGACCGTGTTGTTCCAGCCCATCGGACGGGCTTCGTCGATGTAGAAGCCCTTGAGGTAGGTGTAGATCCAGTCCGAACCACCGTGCTTGGCGCGGGCGGTGAGGCTCAGGTCCGGCGGGGCCTTGCCGAACCAGGCGTTGCCGTCGCCGGCACTGATGCCGGTGTGGATGTTCTCGCCGATGCGGGCCTGGGCCGGCATCAGGTGCTGTTCCACCAGCTCCGGCGGCAGGTCGAGGTCCGAGGCGATGCGCGAGTACCGGTGCAGCGACAGGGCGTGGCAGCCGGCGCAGTAGTTCATGTACAGGCCGGCGCCGCGCTGCAGCGAGGCCTTGTCGCTCAGGTCGGTCCCGGCCGACTCCAGCTTGACGGCGGGGCCGGCCGCGAAGCCGAGGGCCGGCGCGAAAGCCAGCAGGAGGGCGAAGAGGCGCAGCTTAGTCATGCGAGGGCACCCGCTCGGGAACGGCCTTGGTCTGGCCCCAGGTGGACCAGAAAGGCATGAAGATGAAGAAGGCGAAGTAGTACGCGGTCAGGATCCGCGCCACCAGCTTCTGGGTGTCGGAGCCGCTCTGCGCGCCCAGCCAGCCCAGCACCACGAAGCTGATCACGAACAGGGCGATCAGGATCTTGTGCAGCATCGGGCGGTAGCGGATCGAGCGCACCTTGCAGCGGTCGAGCCACGGCAGCGCGAACAGGATCATCGTGGCGCCGCCCATCACGATCACGCCGAACAGCGGGTGCGGGATGGCGCGCAGCATCGCGTAGAACGGGGTGAAGTACCAGACGGGCTTGATCAGCGCCGGGGTCACCAGCGGGTCGGCGGCCATGAAGTTGTCCCACTCCAGGAACCAGCCGCCCATCGCCGGGGCGAAGAACACGATGAAGGCGAAGATCATCAGGAAGAAGCCGGCGCCGAACAGGTCCTTCACCGTGTAGTACGGGTGGAAGGGGATGCCGTCCTTGGGCTTGCCGGTGTCCTTGTCCTTGACCTTCTTGATGTCCACGCCCTCGGGGTTGTTCGAGCCAACCTCGTGCAGCGCGCCCAGGTGCAGCACCACCAGCAGCAGCAGCACCAGCGGCAGCGCGATCACGTGCAGGGCGAAGAAGCGGTTGAGGGTGGCGTCGGCGACCAGGTAGTCGCCGCGGATCCACTCGGTCAGCTCGCCGCCGATGAACGGGATGGTGCCGAACAGGTTGATGATCACCTGCGCGCCCCAGTACGACATCTGGCCCCAGGGCAGCACGTAGCCCATGAAGGCCTCGGCCATCAGCACCAGGAAGATGACCACGCCCAGCACCCAGACCAGCTCGCGCGGCTTCTGGTACGAGCCGTAGATCAGGCCGCGGAACATGTGCAGGTACACCACCACGAAGAACAGCGAGGCACCCGTGGAGTGCATGTAGCGGATCAGCCAGCCCCACTCGACGTCGCGCATGATGTACTCGACCGAGGCGAAGGCCTCGGTGGCGGACGGCTTGTAGTGCATCGTCAGGAAGATGCCCGTGACGATCTGGTTGACCAGCACCAGCAGGGCCAGCGAACCGAAGTAGTACCAGAGGTTGAAGTTCTTCGGAGCGTAGTACTCCGACATGTGCTTCTTGTACGCCGGGATCAGGCCCGGGGTGCGGTCGTTGAACCAGGTCGTGACCGTCTCGACGGTGCGGTTGATGACGTTGGCCATTACGCGGCTCCTTCCGGCGGAACGCCCACGATGACGCGGTTGTCGTCAACGAAGTGGTAAGGCGGGACCTCGAGGTTCGACGGGGCCGGGACGCCCTGGTAGACGCGGCCGGCGAGGTCGAAGCGCGAGTTGTGGCACGGGCAGTAGAAGCCGCCCTGCCACTCGCCGTCGAACGCCTGCGGCTGCAGTTCCGGGATGTAGCTCGGCGAGCAGCCCAGGTGGGTGCAGATGCCGACGATCACGGCCACTTCGGGCTTGATCGAGCGCACCTCGTTGCGGGCGAAGGCCGGCGTCTGGTCGGCGTTCTCGGACGCCGGGTCGCGCAGGCGGTCGTTGAGCGTCGGCAGCGCGGCCAGCTGCTCCGGCGTGCGCTTGAAGATCCACACCGGCTTGCCGCGCCACTGCACGATCATGCGCATGCCCGGCTCGAGGTCGATCTTGCTGATGTCGACCTCGACCGGCGCGCCGGCCGTCTGGGCCCGTGCGCTGGGCTTCCAGGAACTGAGGAACGGCACCGCGGCGAACCCGACGCCCACCGCGCCGACAACGGCGGTGGTTGCGGTCAGGAAGCGGCGGCGCCCCGTGTTGACCCCTTCGTTAGCCATCCGGCTCTCCGAAACGTTTGCTAAGTGGCTGAAAACCCATGGGCCGGACCCCGAGGGGCCGGCAAAGACGCGCAATTGTAGCGGACGCGGCGCGACAGCGACAACGCCGCGGCCCGGGGCCGCGGCGCGGGCCTCAGTGGGCCGCCAGTGCCCCGCGGTAGCGCTCGGCCAGCTGGCCCACGCGCTGGACGTAGCGCTGGGTCTCGGCGTAGGGCGGCACGCCGCCGTGGCGGTCCACCGCGCCCTCGCCGGCGTTGTAGCCGGCGGCGGCCAGGGTCAGGTTGCCCTCGTAGCGCTTGAGCAGCCAGGCCAGGTACTGCACGCCGCCGCGGATGTTCTGGCCCGGATCGAACACGTCGGAGACACCGAAGCGCTCGGCGGTGGCCGGGATCAGCTGCATCAGGCCCTGGGCGCCGGCGTGCGAGACCGCGTTGGGCCGGAAGGCCGACTCGGCGTGGATGACCGCGCGCACCACCGCCTCGTCGACGCCGAACTCCTGCGCCGCCGCCCGCACCTCGCCGGCATAGGCGTCGAGGTTGAGCCGCACGGTGCCGAAGTCGACGCCCGGCAGCAGGCCGCAGGCGTAGCAGGTCTCGACGTAGCTGAACAACATCTGCGCGCCGCTGCCGGCCGGGCGGACGTTGGTGTAGTGCACCACGCCGTCGCGCTCGTACTTGTAGATGGCGCCGCGGGTGACGCGGGCGCCGCCGCTCGCGGCCGGCGCGGCCGGCAGGGCCTGGCCGGCCGAGGCCGTGTGGAACTGCACGGCCGGGCGTGGCCCGCCGCCACCCCCGGCGGCCGGGGTGGCCGCGGGCGCGGCCGGCGCCGCGGCGCGGGGCCGGGCGTCGGAGGGCCGGTAGGTGGTGGCCACGGTGCAGTGCGCCCCGGGCACCTTCTTGCTGGAGAAATTGGGCACGCCGTCGGCGCCGGTGCACCGGTACAGCGTGCCGGCGGCCGCCGGGTGGGCGGCGGCCAGCAGCAGGACGGCCAGCAGGGGCACTTGGCGGCTCATGGGCGCGAGGTTTACTCCTTGCCGGGGCGATTGCCAAGGCTTTCCGGGGCGAACGGGCCCCGGCCGCCCGCCCGGACAGCCGGCCGGGGGCTACAATACGCCCCCCTTCCGGAACGGATTAAGCGCCGACATGCCCGGGACTTCGCCCGCCAGAGGCAAGCTCTACATCAAGACCCACGGTTGCCAGATGAACGAGTACGACTCGGCCCGCATGGCCGACGTCCTCGCCGCCGAACACGGCCTGGAACTGACCGACGACGAGGCCGAGGCCGACGTCATCCTGGTCAACACCTGCTCGATCCGCGAGAAAGCCCAGGAAAAGGTCTTCTCGCAGCTCGGCCGCTGGAAGCACCTGAAGAAGGACAAGCCGGTGCTGATCGGCGTCGGCGGCTGCGTGGCCAGCCAGGAGGGCGAGGCCATCCTCCGGCGCGCGCCCTTCGTCGACCTGGTCTTCGGCCCGCAGACCCTGCACCGCCTGCCCGGCATGATCGAGGCGCGGCGCGAGAGCGGCCGGCCGCAGGTGGACATCAGCTTCCCGGAGATCGAGAAGTTCGACCGCATGCCCGAGCCGCGCGCCGAAGGCCCCACGGCCTTCGTGTCGATCATCGAGGGCTGCTCGAAGTACTGCAGCTTCTGCGTGGTGCCCTACACCCGCGGCGAGGAAGTGAGCCGGCCCTTCGACGACGTGCTGCTCGAGTGCGCGCAGCTGGCGGCGCAGGGCGTGCGCGAGATCCACCTGCTGGGCCAGAACGTCAACGCCTACCGCGGCGCCACCGCCGAGGGCGACGAGGCCGACCTGGCGCTGCTGGTGCGCGCCATCGCCCAGATCGAGGGCATCGGCCGAATCCGCTACACCACCTCGCACCCGGTCGAGTTCACCGACGCGCTGATCGAGGCCCACCGCGACGTGCCGCAGCTGGCCGCCTTCCTGCACCTGCCGGTGCAGTCGGGCAGCGACCGCATCCTGGCGGCGATGAAGCGCGGCCACACCGCGCTCGAATACAAGGCCAAGATCCGCCGCCTGCGCGAGGCGCGCCCGGACATCACCCTCAGCTCCGACTTCATCGTCGGCTTCCCGGGCGAGACCGACCGCGACTTCGAGGCGACCATGAAGCTGATCGAGGACGTCGGCTTCGACCAGAGCTTCTCCTTCGCCTACTCGCGCCGCCCCGGCACGCCGGCCGCCAACCTGCACGACGAGGTGCCGCCGGCGGTGGCCAGCGAGCGCCTGCAGCGCCTGCAGGCGGCCATCAACGCCAACGCACGCCGCTACGCCGAGGCCATGGTGGGCACCATCCAGCGCGTGCTGGTCGAGGGCCCGAGCGCCAAGGACCCGGACGAGCTGACCGGCAAGACCGAGAACATGCGCAACGTGAACTTCCCCGGCGGCAAGCGCCTGATCGGCCAGTTCGTGGACGTGCGCATCACCGAGGCGCGCACCAACTCCCTGCGCGGCGAGGTCGTGCAGGCCGCATGAACAAGCAGACGACGCACCGGGATTTCGTGCTCGAGCCCCAGGACGTGGGCCGGCTGGCCAACCTGGCCGGGCCCTTCGACGAGCACCTGCGGCTGCTGGAATTGCGCCTGGGCGTGCAGATCGCCAACCGCGGCCACGTGTTCCGGGTCAGCGGCGAGGAAAAGCCGGTGGCCGTGGCCGAGAAGCTGCTGCGCACGCTCTACGACGAAACCGCCACCGAGGTGCTCGACCCGCACAAGCTGCACCTGCGCCTGGGCGAGGCCAGCCTTGGCCACCTCGACGAGTCCTACTCGCCGCAGGAAGTGGCCATCAAGGTCAAGCGCGGCACCGTGCGCGGCCGCGGCGCCAACCAGCAGAAGTACCTGCACGCCATCGCCACCCACGACATCAATTTCGGCATCGGCCCGGCCGGCACCGGCAAGACCTTCCTGGCCGTGGCCATGGCGGTCGAGGCGCTCAACGAAAGCCGCGTGCAGCGCCTGCTGCTGGTGCGCCCGGCGGTGGAGGCCGGCGAGAAGCTGGGCTTCCTGCCCGGCGACCTGAGCCAGAAGGTCGACCCCTACCTGCGCCCGCTCTACGACGCGCTCTACGAGATGCTGGGCGTGGAGAAGGTGGCCAAGCTGCTCGAGCGCAACGTCATCGAGGTGGCGCCGCTGGCCTACATGCGCGGCCGCACGCTCAACGACGCCTTCGTCATCCTCGACGAGGCGCAGAACACCACCATCGAGCAGATGAAGATGTTCCTCACCCGCATCGGCTTCGGCTCCACCGCCGTCGTCACCGGCGACCTGAGCCAGACCGACCTGCCCAAGCACGTCAAGTCCGGCCTGCGCGACGCCATCGACGTGCTGCGCGGCGTGGAAGGCATCAGCTTCAATTTCTTCACCGCCCGCGACGTGGTCCGCCACCCGCTGGTCGCGCGCATCGTGCGGGCTTACGATGCCCGCGACGGCAAGGAGTCGCAGGAATGACCAAGGGTCCCGTCCAGCTCGATGTCGGCGTCAGCTACGGCCTGCCCCGCAAGGGCCTGCCGGCGGCCACCAGCTTCCGCAAATGGGCCGCGGCGGCCGCGAAGGGACGCATCCGCAAGGCCGACCTGGCCATCCGGCTGGTGGACGAGAAGGAGGGCCGCGCCCTGAACCACCATTACCGCGGCAGGGATTACCCCACCAACGTGCTCAGCTTCCCGGCCGACCTGCCCGAGGGCGTGGACCTGCCCTTGCTGGGCGACCTGGTGATCTGCGCCCCGGTGGTGGCCCGCGAGGCCCGCGAGCAGGGCAAGGACCTGGCCGCCCACTACGCCCACCTCACCGTCCACGGCGTGCTGCACCTGCTGGGCCTGGACCACGAGGACGAGCGCGAGGCCGAGGCCATGGAACAGCTCGAGCGCGAGATCCTGGCCGGCCTGGGCCTCCCCGACCCCTACTGAAAAGCGGGTAAACTCGGGCTTCCGCCCTGCGTGGCGCACCACCCCAGAGAAATGTCCGAAGACTCCCCTAGTAGCCCGCCGGAACGCCGCTCCTGGCTTGAACGCCTGAGCCTGGCCTTCTCCGGCGAACCCCGGACCAGGGACGACCTGGTCGAGATCCTGCGCGAGGCCCAGGCCAACGGCCTGCTCGAGCCCGACACCCTGAAGATGCTCGAAGGCGCCCTGTCGGTGTCCGAGCAGCAGGTGGGCGACATCATGGTCCCGCGCTCGCAGATGGTGTCGCTGCCCATCGATGCGCCCTTCATGGAGCTGATGCGCCTGGTGGTCGAGTCCGGCCACTCGCGCTTCCCGGTGCACGGCGAGGACCGCGACGAAATCCTCGGCATCCTGCTGGCCAAGGACCTGCTGCGCGGCATGGTCAGCGACAACGGCCCCGGCACCATCCGCGAACTGCTGCGTCCGGCGGTGCTGATCCCCGAATCCAAGCGCCTTAACGTGCTGCTCAAGGAGTTCCGGCTCTCGCGCAACCACATGGCCATCGTCGTCGACGAGCACGGCGGCGTCGCCGGCCTGGTCACCATCGAGGACGTGCTCGAGCAGATCGTCGGCGAGATCGACGACGAGCACGACGACGCCGACGAGACCAAGCTCATCGCCGCCCAGGCCGACGGCCAGTTCATGGTCGACGCGCTCACGCCGATCGAGGACTTCAACGAGCGCTTCGGCGCCGACTTCCCCGACGACGAGTACGACACCATCGGCGGCCTGGTCACCGCCGCCATCGGCCACCTGCCGGAGGCCGGCGAGGAGCTGGCCCTGGGCCGCTTCCACTTCCGCGTGGGCCGGGCCGACCAGCGCCGCGTGCACACCTTCGTGGTCAGCGTGCATGGCGAGGAGTGATCGCCGGCGCGCGCCGGCCTGGCTGACCGCCCTGCTCTGCCTGGCCTGGCTGATGCCGGGCCTGGCCGCGGCGGCCGCGCCGCGCATCGGCGTGATGACGATGGAGCCGGGCGAGATCTTCTTCGAGCGATTCGGCCACAACAGCATCGTGGTGCAGGACGCCGCCACCGGCCAGGCCCTGAGCTACAACTTCGGCTTCTTCGACCTCGACGAGCCCGGCTTCCACTGGAACTTCGTGCGCGGCCGCATGGAGTACCGCCTCGAGGTGCTGCCGCTCGAGCGCGACCTGGCCTACTACCGCCACGTCGGCCGCGGCGTGGCGGTGCAGTGGCTGGCGCTGGAGCCGGCGCAGGCGCGCGCACTGGCCGCCGCCCTGGCCGATAACGCCCGGCCCGAGAACGCCCGCTACGTCTACGACTACTACACGGCCAACTGCTCCACCCGGGTGCGCGACGCGATCGACCGCGCCGTGGGCGGGCAGCTGCAGGCCCAGCTGGTCGGCCGCTCCCAGGGCAATACCTGGCGCAGCGAGTCGGTGCGGCTGGCCGCGCCGGCGCCCTGGATGGCGCTGGGCTTCCACCTCGGCCTCGCCGGCAGCGCCGACCGGCCGCTGTCGCGCTGGGAGGAGGCCTTCATCCCGATGCGCCTGCGCGACGCGCTGCGCGAGGTGAGGCTGGCCGACGGCCGGCCGCTGGTGGCCGCCGAGGAAACCCTGCTGCCGCACCGCCTGGCGCCGCCGCCGGCCGAGGCGCCGCAGCTCTCGGGCAAGGCCTTCCTGGCCGGCCTGGCGCTGGCGGCGCTGGTGCTGCTCGCCGGCAAGCGCGCGCCGCGCACCCTGGCTGGCTTCGCGCTGGTGTTCTGGACGGTGGCGGGCCTGGCCGGGCTGGTGATGGCCTTCATCTGGCTGGGCAGCTCGCATGCGGCCGGCCACGCCAACCAGAACCTGCTGCTGCTCAGCCCGCTGAGCCTGGCCCTGCTGCCCGGCGGCTGGGCGCGGCTGCGCGGGCGCGAACCGTCGGGGCGCTTCCGGGTGCTGCTGTGGATCGTGACCGGCGGCGCCGCGCTGGCCGGCTTCCTCAAGTTCCTGCCCTTCCTGCCCCAGCAGAACGTGGAATGGGTCGTGCTGCTGCTGCCGCTACACTGGGCCCTGCTGCGCAGCCTGGACCCGAAGCGATGAACACCTGCGTCGTCAACTGCGTGCGCTACGGCCGCGACGGCGGCCGGCGCGACATCACCCTGGACGAGATCAGCGACGTGCTGGCGGTGGACGACGGCAGCTTCGTCTGGGTGGGGCTGTACGAGCCGGGCGAAGAGCTGCTCGACAAGCTGCAGGAAGAGTTCGACCTGCACGACCTGGCCGTGGAGGACGCCCACCACGCGCACCAGCGGCCCAAGATCGAGGCCTACGGCAACTCGCTGTTCATCGCCGTGCACACCGCCCAGGCCCGGGACGGCGAGGTGAGCTTCGGCGAGACGCACCTCTTTGTCGGGCCGCGCTACCTGGTGACGGTGCGCCACGGCACCTCGCTGTCGTACAACACGGTGCGCGCCCGCTGCGAGCGCGAACCCGAGCTGCTGGCGCTGGGGCCCACCTACGGCCTGTACGCGGTGCTCGACTTCATCGTCGACAATTACCTCCCCATCGTCGACGAGTTCCGCGACCAGCTCAATGCGCTCGAGCACGACATCTTCGCCGAGAATTTCAGCCGCGACACGGTACGCAAGCTCTACGAGCTCAAGCGCGAGCTGACCCGCCTGCGGCTCCCCCCCCC
>Ga0208242_100742_pt1 | contig 13185 bp, 11 predicted proteins | sample SubbioAug_CSW13A_FD_184825 | JGI IMG/M metagenome (GOLD analysis project Ga0208242, IMG submission 184825) | Serpentinite rock and fluid subsurface biosphere microbial communities from McLaughlin Reserve, California, USA - CR12Aug_CSW13A (SPAdes) | ecosystem: Environmental > Terrestrial > Deep... | reverse complement strand
GGATTCGGACAGGGCAAATTTCGCCGATCCTGCCCTTGCCGATTTTATCGCCCTTACAGAAACCATTCTCATTTTCAGCATGGGAGTCTACCTGTCCAGCTTTTTGGTAGCCGGCTTGGCTATCCTGTCCGCTGTGGGGAGTATCGCGGGGGAAATCGAAAACGGCACCCTTTATCCCCTGATGGTCCGGCCCCTTTCCCGCCGCGACCTGCTCCTTGGCAAATTCTTCGGCCTGGCAGCCATGCTGGCCACCTATGCCGCCCTCTTTTTCTTGGCTCTGGCCGGCTTGATTTACTGGCAAACGGGGCTTGTCATTCCCGGACTGGCACCGGCTTTGGGCCTATTTGTCCTGAAGCCAATGGTTCTTTTATCTGTTACTCTTTTGGGGACCACCAGGCTCACAACCCTGGGCAACGGCGTTTTCGCCTTCGGCCTCTACTCTTTGGCCGTGGTCGGGGGCAAGATGGAACAGATCGGCGTCCTCTTGGGAAGCACTGCTACCGTTTATACCGGCGTGGTCACCAGCCTCATCCTGCCGGCTGATGCCGCTTACCGCAGGCTGGTGGCGACGGTAGTCGACCGGATAGCGACAGGCAACGGCCAGGACCTGCCCTTCTTTAATCCTCAGAATATCCTTGGTCCTTTTGGCAGCCAGTCTACCCCCAGCGATTGGATGCTGGTTTATACCCTGGCATATATAGTTTTTATGCTGGCTGCTGCAGTCAGCACCTTTAAACGTCGGGATATTTGAGTTCTATCTTTCGTGGGCTTACTCTGAAGCCAAGGATCAGTTGAATTCATGTACTGGCTGATTGCTCCTGTTTTCTTCATTTCGACTTTGACGTGGACCTGCGTTGATAATATCTTTTAACGCCGGTTTGCAAGGGAACAGGCTTCAAATAGAGGAGGGGGGTTGGGTTTTGGTTTCAATACGAAAAATTCTGCAAGCCTCATTTATCCTGGTATTTCTTTTTGCATTGATTTTCAATTTAGGAGCCATTTTTCAAGAAGGCAATCCGTTGCCTGTATTGTGGGCAATTATTAAGCTAGAATTTACTGACTCTAATATAGTCGCATTTACAGAAAATAAGCTTATCCAAAAAGACGGCCCTGAAGCTCCCCTTACTAACTATCTGGCTGAACACGGCTGGACTTTTAAAGACAGGCTGGGATCATTAATTGTCTACACTAGAGGTACCGATGAGCTTTACGTAAAAAGCCGCAGATTAACTACTTTTTATAATGTTTACGAGCTTGAATATCCATTGATAGATATTAAAGCAAATTGAGCCTTATTAGCGGTTGGCGTTTCGTGTTGATGACAATATGGGGGAAACAGCATCGGATATCGCCCAAAAAGCCATCACCCAAAGATATGCCGGGCTTGGTTACACAGTTGAATTCCTGAGCGGACATAATGCGATGATTGGCAGCTCGCCCCTTTGGTTCGCCGATTTCCCGTATCAGGTATTATATTGGCGGTGGTCTGGTTTTACCCGGTTTGCCGCTCCTATTGACATCGGGCTGGATTATAAGGTGTTTAACGAGCAGGGGCATTTTGTCAAACGCGAAGGAGTTCGCTACTATGTGCTGGGAGAAAACAGGCTTTTTTTATCGCATCTACCCTGGCAAATTGATAGATATTACAAATAGATAGATATTAAAGGAGGCTGATTGTCCGTGGAGATTCCATCCGTAAATTTAAGGGGCAAAATGAGGAGCGCCGGAGCCATTTTCATTTTTATCGCAATGCTTTCTGCTTTGGTATTATCTACTGGCTGTGCTCAGGTTACTCAACAACAAAATAATCTCACAACTGGCACTCCCGAGGCTGTGCATGAAGGGTTCAAGGTTGTCAGCTCCCCGTTTTTTTCCGCAGAAATACCGCTTGCCTGGCAGATGGAAGCGTTAGATGGGGCCCCTATGTTCTGGAGAATCAGCAAAGACGGCTATCACGTTGGAGAGATCATGTTTATCCCTTATTTTACAGAACATGAAGAGCCCCAAACAGGTGATGGGTTTTTGTATGCCTCTTTATCTGACGAGGCCTTGCTGCGGAGGGTTTTAATCAATGTCAGCGCAAACCATGCCGATCAAACGATACTGGACAAAATAACGGGCAGCTTCAAAATGGTTGCCGGACCATATACTTCAGTTGATATGCAGACTGCCGCCCAACAGCATATCAGGGCAGGAGGCAGGGAGATATTCGGCAAAATCGCAGAGGTGGTGCTTGCCGAAGGAAACCCTGTCGGGATATTGATTAAAGAAAAGGAATTTATCCTTGACCACGAGGCGCCTAATGGCTTCAGAATAGAAACTTTGCCGAAAGTGCCGGCAGAATATCCTGTTGCGTCCGGGGCAAAAGTACTTCCCCTTGTTCCGCCGCACTATTCCAGTCACGGAGCTTACTACATGCCGCCGCTGAAGGATTTCATAGTTAATTACAATTACAAGGACTATTTCTATAGCTTTATCGCAGGAGCGGACGGAGAAATCAAACTGATCCTGCAAAAGTATGTGCCGTAAGAAAGGAGAATACAACCAATGAAGAAAACAATTGTACGTGTGATATGTTTATTGCTTATTGCTTTGTCCCTTTCAGGGTGCAATAATTTGCAGACTATTGATGAGCAAGATAGCGAACAAAATTATGGAAATGGTCAAAATTCAACAATTGCTAAACCGTCAAAACTCATAAATTTGGCGGGATGGATAGTAATCAACGATAACAGGCTTTATCTTGATGAAGCTAAGGTATTCATACAAGAGCTTCCTCCGCACGAACCACTCTATCCCTTATATTCTCGTCATGCAGGCGAAAATGTCATCGTTATTGCTGATGGAGATAACGAAAGACTGTATGAGTACGGTTTTTTTAGAGATTATTTTTGGCAGGAGTATTATTGGGGTAACGGTATTTGGGGCTATCGTCAAATAGACAGAACTATTGGTAATGAAGAGAATTTTTTCAAAGATGAGGACGGGTTTTATCGGGATGACGGGACTTTTGGCGGAGGACGATGGGAAGCACGGCGAAAATATGGCATAATGCCGAATGGGTATGGCAGAGCGAATGGGTATGCCATAGAACATCTTGGCAGAAATATAGCCTCTTTCGAAGTGACAAGTAATACTGTATTTACATTCACTGACACAAATTTGCATTTTGTGGATAAGTTCTCTATGGACAGAAAATACCCAACGACAACCCTTGAAGAATTTTTGATGCATCGTGGCATTTCAAATCGGCTTCATTGTTTTTACAATATTGATTATGTAATGACGCCGGAAGAGTTTCTATTGCGCAGCACATGCGAGTGTGCGCTCCGTAGATACCCCATTGTATTTATACAAGTAAAAGATGGGCGAGTCATCAGCGTTACAGAAGAGTTTCTGTTTACACAGTAGAACTGGAGTCTTGCGCAGCAAACAGTCAAATATAAATACGCGGAAGAGGGAATTATCAGATGAAGATAGTGTCAGCATTGAGTGTGTGCATAAGTTTACTGTCTCTGATGGTATCAGCCTCCGGTTGCCAAGTTGAAAACCGTGATTTAGCACCGCCCCCCACACCTATGTCACCTTACGCAGCAGCGGCGGCCCTCCCCGGCAACTTAGCGCCGGCAAGGAAGATACCCTGCCTTTGTGGTATCCCGACGGCAGGCACCTGCTTTTTGCCGCGGACAGCGGGCGGGTCAGCGTGGAGGAGCGGCCGGTTTGGCGGATGCTCACCCGTCTGAACGTTGACAACCCGGAGAAAAGGGAAATATTGGTGAGGGAGCCGCAGGTGTATTCGACCTATGATTGGCTTATTCCCGGGCAGGTGCTGGCCGTGAGTACGGGTTGGGATGACGCTTGGCGCTGGTGGATGCTGCACCGGTCGGGGGAGATTGTGGACATTGGGGTGACGCCGCAATGGTTGCTTGGCTATCAACATTTCGCCTGGTTGCCGGGGAAAGGCGTTGCCGTACTTGCCCACAATGAACAGGACGGGGTGTCTATGCTGGAGATCCGGGATGTAAACGGTACATTGCTGCACAGCCACCAGTTAAGCGGGTTTATGGGCTTTCCGCCTCTGGAGCGGGTCTGGGCCTTGCGAGGCTCTCCCTGCGGAAAGTTCCTGGCCCTTGCCATCCAAGGGCCGGGTGGAGGGAATCTTTGGGTCGTCAACACCGGGGAAAGCCTTGATTTCCGGCTGATCACGCCCCTGATTAACGAAGGTCATCTCCTGGTCTCCGAGCAGTGGGGAGATTGCCTTGTTTGACGGCAAAACACTGAAGGTGCGTTCAATTAAATTGGAATAGAAATGCGGGAGGGATTGCATTTGTTAAGGAGGTGGCAAGTCAGATGAGGAAAGCAGGTATTTCGTTTTTAGTCATCGCCTGTGTGATACTGTGGGCCTGTGCCGGGACCGGGACGGCTGCTGCGGGGACACAGGCCGAACGCGCCCGATCCGCAAAACCGCAAGTAAGTCAAGTAAGTAGTGGGGGCGACTTCACCGCGGCGGTCAAGGCGGACGGCACGCTCTGGACCTGGGGATATGACCAGCGCGTGGCACAATTTGGAATTAATACGTTCAGGCCGGGGCAAGTCGGCAGTGATACCAACTGGTCAACAGTCTCTGCCGGAGGTAATCAAGTCTCGGCGGTAATCGCGGCGCTAAAGAAGGACGGCACGCTCTGGACCTGGAACTGGCCTATAAGATGGGACATGGAAAGATACCTTCGCGATAACCCTATTGCCCCCATGGTACCGGCGCAGGTCGGCAAAGACCGCGACTGGGCATCTGTTTCTGTTGGAGGCGCCCACATAGCGGCGCTAAAGAGGGACGGCACGCTCTGGACCTGGGGGGCTAACGGGCACGGACAACTTGGAGACGGAACTACGGTACCAAGGAACGCGCCGGTGCAGGTCGGCAAAGACCGCGACTGGGCTGCTGTTTCCGCTGGGACCGCTCACACCGCGGCGCTAAAGAGAGACGGCACGCTCTGGACCTGGGGCTGGAACTTGTCCGGACAACTTGGAATCGGCACCGGCGGCGATCCAAGGGCCTTTGCTTCAGGTACGCGTATTCCGTCGACCTATGCGGACGAACATACGCCGGCGCAGGTGGGCAAAGACCGCGACTGGGCGGCTGTTTCCGCAGGGTCGTGGCGGACTGTAGCTATCAAGACGGACGGCACGCTTTGGGCTTGGGGTATGCACGGAATCGCGGCGCCAGGAGTATGCGGAATACAAGTGCGGCCGCTGCGGCTAAGCAGAGACACCGATTGGGCGTCTGTTTCCTTAGTGAACAACTATGCCGCGGGGAACGAGCATGCCGCGGCGATGAAGACAGACGGCACGCTCTGGGCTTGGGGAAATAACGGATCGGGACAGCTTGGCATTGGGATTGATTCAGTCCCGGGGCGTACCACCAGTACAGCGTGGCTGGTGCAAGTCGGCAAAGATCGTGACTGGGCGTCTGTCTCTGTTGGAGGCGCCCACACCGCGGCGTTAAAGGCGGACGGCACACTCTGGACCTGGGGATTGAACTATCACGGACAACTTGGCGACGGAACTCTTCCCGATGGCGACGGCGCCAGATATTTTCCCTTCAGAAATGCGCCGGCGCCAGCGAAACTGGCGCCGGACAACGGCGCGGAGGCCAGGCCCGGCGCCCCCAAAATGGTTAAGATCTACCCCAGGGGGCGAACAAACGGTGTTTCCGCAGCCTATGCCGCCGCCCTGCGTGGTGAGTCTTCAGTACCTTTTATAGAGAACGGCCGCACGATGGTCCCGCTGCGTTTCCTGGGTGAACAGTTAGGCGCCGTGGTCCGCTTTGATTCGGCCAAAAAAGAAGTTACCCTTACCAAAGGAACGGTCACGATACAATTACACCTTGGTGAGAAAACGGCGCGTGTCTCTCAGGATGGTGCCGCTCCCAGGACGGTCGTGCTGGACGTACCGGCCAGGGTGGCGCGTGGCCGGACGGTGGTCCCGCTGCGTTTTATGTCGGAAGCCCTGGGCGCTGCGGTCATTCGGACGGATGTTGGAACAATCATCGTCCGCTTGCAAAATTGAACAATCAACGAGGGGGTATTTAAATGCTTGGAAAGTATAAAGGCTATGGGGTCTTCATTTTGACTGTCCTGCTTATGTCCCTGCCCTTGCAGGCGGAGGCTACTGTGCCTGTGTCCAGCGGTTATAAAAGCCCGGGAGAAGTTGTTTTTATTGTGATGCATTATGAGGATGCCAGTGCGATTGCGCCCATTCAGTTAAAACTTGAACAGGATTTACTTGCGCTTGAACATGCTTTTAAGACGCTTCAAAAAGAAGGTAAACTTGACCCGGATTTCCCAAGACTTGTCATCATTGCCTCAAAATACTATAGGTTGGAAAACAGGTTTGAAACAGCTCCGGCAGAGCTTTCTTTCACTAATTCAGCAACTTTTGTTTCCAACCATCCAGAATCACCTCAGTTTGAACCAAAGGAATTGGGTCCGGCTTACGTGATCAGGATAAGTACAGGACTTTTAAATTATCGGGATTTAGCAGCAATGATGCCTCTATTAGGCGGGTTGAATGACCAAGCTCCCAGAATAACGATTAACAGTGAAGAGAAGCTGGCTGTGTGGAAAAGACAACCTGACTTTGAAAGGTTAATAAGTTTAATAAATGTTCCCGAAGAATTTGGTGCTGTTGCAGGTGGATTTAGAATAGCTGCATTGTGGAAAGCAGAAACAACGTTTTATTCACTGACAGATGAGGAGGGCAACAAAATTCTTGACCTTTTTCCGGCAAATATATACAAAGGCAGACCAGCATGGGCGCCTGTTGAACGTCCCGAACTCCACGCCAGAATTTTGGCATATGCGACTGATGAGCAAGTAATTATTTATGATTTCACTAAAGGCACTTATATAATATATCACCTAAACCTTGATTTTACTTTTAATGACCGCAGAATTCAGGAAATATTTGATGGAATGCGCGATGCTATACATGTGCATTTTGCCGTAGATGCTGTGGAAGATAAGGTATATGTTTTACCTTTTGGTAGAATGGGATGGATAAACGTTGTATATTCGCTGGATTTGGATACAGGCGCATGGACAAGAGAATTAGAGGGCGGGCTTGTCTCTGATGAGGTATGGAAAAATAAACAAAATGGAAGCTGGATTGATTTTATTTCCGCGGTGCCGGATAGAAAAATCGTCGGAAATGTTGATATTTTGACGGAGGAATGGACTGAAGGACAAAACTTTCCAGCCGTGAGCGTTAAAAGAAATCAAACCATTTTGCTTTGGCTCAGCTTATTGATTATTCCCGGAGCAATGCTGATCTATCTTAAACTACGGAAAAATATTAAGATGGGGGGAAGGGATGATGAAAAAACGTCTGTCGCTAATCATTAGTCTGGTAGCGGCAATTGTCCTGCTCAGTGCGGCGAGCGCTCTTTTTCTGATGGATCGGGAGCAACCGGCAGCCCATAAGGCAATAAAATCTGAAAGGCCAAGGGTAGCTTCGCCGGATGCGATTGATTCGGAGATCAAGGCTCTGGTCGATGGAAACCGTGCCTTCGCTTTCGAACTATATCAGGCGCTCAGGGAGACCGGGGGCAACCTTTTTTACTCACCCTACAGCATTTCGCTGGCTCTGGCGATGACTTATGCCGGCGCCCGCGGCGAAACCGCTGGAGAGATGGCTCGCACGCTCCAATTTCTCCTTCCCCAGAATAGCCTCCACCCTGCATTCAACAGCCTGGATATCGAGCTTGCCGGGCGGGGTGAAGGCACCCAGGGCAGGGATGGGGAGAGTTTCCGCTTGAATATCGTCAATGCCATCTGGGGACAGAAGGACTTCAGGTTCCAATCCGGGTTTCTCGATGTTTTGGCCGCGAACTACGGTGCCGGGCTCAGACTGCTCGATTTCGCAAAAGTACCGGAGGAGTCCCGCCTCACCATCAACGACTGGATAAGTGAGCAGACGGAAAATCGGATTAAAGATTTGATTCCACAGGATGCTATTAACAGGCTCACGCGCCTTGTCCTGACCAACGCCATCTACTTCAACGCCGCATGGCAGTTTCCGTTTGAAGAGCATGCGACTCGTGATGGCATCTTTTATCTGCTCGATGGAAATGAAGTCACTGTGCCGATGATGAGACAGGCGAAGCATCTCCAGTTTGACGAAGGAAAAGGCTATCAGGCGATCGAACTTCTGTATGACGGAGGCGAGTTCTCCATGGTGATCTTGCTTCCCGATTCCGGCCACTTTGAGGCATTTGAAGAATTGCTTTCTGCCCAAAAGATAGTACCGATCGTGGATAGATTGGAACCCCACTACATTACACTGACCATGCCCGTGTTCGAATTCGCATCTGACTTCAGCCTCAAGGAAACTCTCATGGCAATGGGTATGCCGGCTGCCTTCTCGCCGGAGAACGCGGACTTTTCAGGGATGACGGGCGGGCGTGAACTGTTCATTCAGGATGTGATCCACAAGGCGTTTGTCTCAGTAGATGAAGCCGGCACAAAAGCCGCTGCGGCCACTGCCGTTGTGGCGCCATCAGAGCCGCCCCGGCTACCGCCAGTTGCGGTCAATGTGGACCGTCCCTTTCTCTTCTACATTCGGGATATCGAGACCGGCACGATCCTGTTTGTCGGGCGCGTGCTAAACCCGGGGGTATGAGCCATATGTTGATTTAAAGAGACGACATTTTATTACGGGTATTAAGACTTAAGGAACCAATAAGGGGATGTTTATTTGTTATGAATGGAAGGCCATATCCAGTCATTAAAACCATCAAAACCGGGATCGGCTTTGGCTGTTGTCTGGCCATGATCATTTCCTGGAGTATCTACCAGTCCGTTATTTATGCCTTGTTACACGGCATCCTCGGATGGATTTTTGTTCTCTGGTACCTGATTTTTATCAGATAAGTGCGTCAGCACCGGTTTAAATCTTTTTTGATGGTTAGCACACAGGTCTAATTGTGCCGGCGCGAACCTTGGATGACTGTACTCCTCGCAGATATTTCTAATATACTGGTGATAATCCCGGCGATATTCCGGGGTGCTGCTGCGATAAAACCTAAGGGGGCGTTTAAAGATGACGACAGCTGAGGATTCTGCCAACAATACGACAATAGCCGCATCGCCGGAAAGGAAGACTGGCCTTTTTAATCCGGATAAAGCGGATCTGTGGCTGGCCTGTGTATCATTTGTGCTTGGATTTCTGTTCATGCGCTGGGTCTTTTTCGCCTGGCAGGGTTGGGGCGCAGCGCTTTATACCGTTCTGTTCATAGCCGTGGTGCTGTTCTACTTAAAGCAAAAAGGGAAACGCATGGCTGGTGAGGCGTGGTTTTGGTTTGCCCTATTGCTGCTCACCGCGCTTAGTTTTGCCCTTTGGCCGGGGCATGGTGTTTTTTTCTGGCGCTCCCTGTTGCTGCTCGGCACGGCTATCTATTGGGTGCGGATGGTCGCCGGGGCAAATTTATGCGGTAAAACCAGCGACTGGCTGCCACTTGATCTGCTGCGGGCTTTCTTTTCCACACCGCTTGTATATTTATCTGCCCAGTACAGCATTCTGGCGGCAGCGGGCAAAAAGCAAAAAGTGGCGGCTGGCAATATCCTGCCTATAGTATTGGGCGTAATACTAGCGGCAATAGTGTTCGCAGTAGTCGGACCTCTGCTCATGCGGGCTGATGCCGGTGGATTTGCGTTACTTCTGCGCAGCCTGCAGTCGCAGCTTGCCCGGTTTGGGCAGATCGACCCCTTGCTGTTCATACAGATTATCCTCTCCATCCCTGCCGCAGCATATATCTTTGGTTTATTAGCCGGCAGTATCCGTGGTCAGCGCATCGATCTGCACAGTGCGGAAAGTTTCGTCGAAGCTCTCCGCAAACTGCCATTCGCCACGGCGTCTACTTTGCTGCTGCTGTTAAATGGACTGTACTTAACCTTTATCATTAGCCAACTGCCCTATTTTTTCTCCGCTTTCCGTGGTACTGTGCCGCCCGGCTGGGAGTCATATGCCGAGTTTGCCCGTTACGGTTTCTTTGAGCTATGCGTTATAGCTGTGATTAATATAGTTATTTTGGCCGGGGTACATCTCGTCACCGCGCTTGTCAATCGTCGCCGGGTTGAACTCAAAGTGCTTTGCAGCCTGCTGGCAGTGTTTACGCTTCTCCTGATCACCACCGCCTTCAGCAAGCTGGCGTTATATATCAGTATCTTCGGGCTGACCACCCAGCGCTTGCTGCCGGGTGTCTTTCTCATCTTTCTTGCTGTGGTGTTCATCGGTGTGATCGTGCGGCAAAGCAGGCAGCTGTCGATTATGCGCCTGACGGCTTTTACCGGCGCAGTCCTGCTTTGTCTGCTCTGTGTGGTTAATACTGACTCTTTTGTGGCCGGCTATAATGCAAACCGTTATCTGTCAGGCACCCTTAAAAAGTTTGACACGATCGTGCTGTACCGGGCAGGCACTGCTGGTTTAAGCGCAGCCTTTTTGTTATATGAGCAAAGCGACAATCGTCAGCTGCGCCAGCAGCTAAGCAGCTATCTTGCCTATGTCGGTCGTGAAAGCATGGTTAATGCCGGGACGCTGCGGGATACATGGCAGGACCGCCTGGCCCGCCGGAAATTAGCGGAGCATTTCTCCGGCGATAGACCTTGACAGAGCGATTTCATCTTCACTGCGCTTTGCGAATCAGCGGGAAATTGCAGCCGCAGAGAAGAGCGGTGAGGAGCAGCATACTGAGGGCGGCGCTAAACGGATAGGGAACAGGTGTGGAAAGGCCCATGGCTGCTGTCAAAACGGCAAATGCCGCTTGAAAAATCACACCGTCCGCACCTTTAATCGTCGGGATATCTGAGCATATCTTTCGGGGTTTTATGCAACGCCGCTTTAAAGTGAACACGCATTCAAACGGAGGTATATTGCAGTGACGCCATTGCGCCGGGTTCTTCCACCCTCAATTGTACTGGTGTTAGTTTTTGCTATTGTTAATGTAGGAACTATCTTTCAGGATGGTAATCCTCTGCCTGTATTGCGGGCAATCATTAAACTTGAATTTACCGGCTCTAATATGGTCCAATTGGCAGAAAATAAGCTTATGCAAAAAGACGGCCCTGAAACTCCCCTTACTGACTTTCTGGCCGAACATGGCTGGGAGTTTAAAGATAGGTTGGGATCTGCAATTTTCTACACCAGAGGTAATGATGAACTTTTTGTAAAAACCCGTAAGCTTTCCGGATTTTATACAGTATACGAGCTTGAATACCCATTGCATAGATAATAAAGCAAATTGAGCCTTATTAGCGGTTAGCGCGCAGGTCTTATTGCGCCGGCGCGAACCTTGAATGAGTGCAAAATGAACAAAGGAGGGATCAAAATGTTCCGGTTAATAAGGTTTTGCCTGATCATGACAATCTTTGCAGGGCTGATGCTGCCCGGCCATCCGGCAGCGGCCACTGTTGATGTGACCACAGGCTTTGTGAGCGAGCGAAAAACCACATTTATCAGCCTGCACCATGAAGATGCCTCACCGATGCCGCTATTGGTCGCCGAGCTGGCGCAAAATGTGGACGCGCTGGATAATGTTTTTCATCGCCTGCAAAATACAGGTCGGCTATTGCCAAGCCACCCCGTTCTTGCCATTAAAATCAGCGGTGGCGCTTACCAGTGTGTTTTTTCGGGAGCCAGAACGGATGGCTATGCGGTCTTGTCGCTGGAAAATGATTACCACCGGGATTTAGATCCTCACGACATAATCTCTGCAGACGCTACTGCCTTTGGTCCGGTTTACCGCATTGAGCTTGCCCTCTGGCCGGTCAGCGAAAAAGAGCTTTTTGCTTTGGTATTTCTCCTGCCGCGGCTAAGCGCGGAGAATCCCCGTATGGAGCTTTTGGCTGCGGATATTTGGCAATACCGGGATAAATTTGACGACAAGATAAGAAATGATGCCAGTAAATGGTCATGGTCACAATCCGACCTGCTTTGGTCGCCGGACGGCAATCTCCTCCTATTGGCTGAGTGGTTTAACCGCGGACTGAACTATCAGCTGTTCAATTTCGCCGCAAATGAGCGTATGTCCCTTGAACGGCTTGAACACTACATCCTGCCGCCGACTTTTACTCCCGATTCCCGCTTTATTGTCTACTCCTCGCAAACAGAATTAAGAATTGTTGATCTTAAAGAGCGCCGCACCGCCGGTTTTTCGCTCCGGGAAATGATTCCGGGCGATTATCCATTCATTAGCGTGGTTGATTTTGCCGTAAACAAAACAGGCGACACTTTGGTTTTTTCTCTGCGTGGCTGGGACATGCCTGCTCCGGTGACCTTTCTTTGGCGCAGCGCTGATCCCGATCAGCTGGAAACAATCAGCGGCTTAGGGTTTTTGGAGAAGCCAAATCTTCCAGGAGATACCTGGAGCTATTTTTTGCACAGGTGGCATGCCGCGATTGTCAGAAGATTTGCTGGACCCGCTGAACTTAAAAAAGAGGAGACGGCTGACTCAATAAATATGGAGTTAGCGGCAAATCGTGAAAGACTCCAGGCCAAATACGGTGCTATTTACAGTGAAACGATAAACTACCCCAGGAACGATCATCTGGCGATATTGATCGAAGGCGGGGGCAGGCTCGAAGCGCGGGTGCTGACGCTGCCGTCCCTGGAAGAAATTGACACACTCCTGTTTGCTCTTGTACCACCCAAGCCACAGCCCCATATCCCCGGTACAATAGCCGGAATATCCCTGTTTAATATGATTGTGATGACGTTGCTATTATCGATGGCAGCCGGTATCACCGTGTTGATTTTATTTGTCAAACAAAAATATGGCAGGCAGCCAACCGCATCCATAAGTAAAAAGAAAAAGCTCTTGTTCTTTACCAGCGCATTTTTGATTACACTGCTGCTTCATTTTGCGGCTGCTATCTATTTAACCGGAATTGTTGACGACAATATGGGGGAGAGAGCAGGTAGCATTGCTGAGCAAGCCATCGAACAAAAATATGCCGGGCTTGGTTACACAGTTGAATTCCTGAGCGGACATAATGCGATGATTGGCCGCTCGCCCCTTTGGTTCGCCGATTTCCCGTATCAGGTATTATATTGGCGGTGGTCTGGTTTTACCCGGTTTGCCGCTCCTATTGACATCGGGCTGGATTATAAGGTGTTTAACGAGCAGGGGCATTT
>Ga0208242_100741_pt1 | contig 13215 bp, 12 predicted proteins | sample SubbioAug_CSW13A_FD_184825 | JGI IMG/M metagenome (GOLD analysis project Ga0208242, IMG submission 184825) | Serpentinite rock and fluid subsurface biosphere microbial communities from McLaughlin Reserve, California, USA - CR12Aug_CSW13A (SPAdes) | ecosystem: Environmental > Terrestrial > Deep... | reverse complement strand
CGGCCACGCCGGCCCCGCCGCTGCCTTCCACGCCGGCCACCGGCGTGCAGGGCGCCTGGCGATGGCCGGCCAACGGGCAGCTCATCGGCCGCTTCGTCGCCGGCGACCCAAAGCGCCAGGGCCTGGACATCGCCGGCAACGCCGGCGACCCGGTGCTGGCCGCGGCCGACGGCGTGGTGGTGTATTCGGGCGCGGGGCTGGTGGGCTACGGCGAGCTGATCATCGTCAAGCACAGCGACGAGTGGCTTTCGGCCTACGCGCACAACCGCCGCCGCCTGGTGGGCGAGGGCGCCCAGGTCAGGGGCGGACAGCAGATCGCCGAGATGGGCCGCACCGGCACCAGCCGCGACATGCTGCACTTCGAGGTGCGTCGCAACGGCAAGCCCGTCGACCCCCTCCAGGTCCTCCCCCCTCGCTGACGCCGCTCCTTTGTGGGTGGGCCTTCAAGCCCGACTGGCCTGTTTGTGCCGGGCTCGGTCCCGGCGAAGGTCCGCCGTACGCGCAGCGCTTTGCCGGGGACGCCGTGAATACGTCCATGTAGTCTTTTCGAAAACGTCCATGTTTTCGAAACCCCGGCAAAGCGCTGCGCGTACGACGGACCGCGAGGGACTTGGGCCGGAGGATCGATTTCAGAGCTGCCAAGCCGGCCCGGATTGCCCGCGCGGGTCGTCGCATGAGAAGTCCCCAGGCCGGACCGTCGGAGACACGGATGTCGACGACGAGGCTACATGGACGTACTTGCGCCGTGTCCGGCCTGGGGACTTCTCGTGCGGCGGCCGGCTGCCGGGAACGATCCCGGCACGACGCAGCCAGTCGGGCCTGAAGGCCCTCCCACAGAAGGGCCTCCCACAGACCTCCGAAGCAAGAGATTCGCGCCTGAAGGCGCTCCTACAGGGGGTGGCGGGGGAGGGAGTCAGCCGGGGACGAGGAAGGCGGCGACGACGGCGCGGCCCTCGGTGGCGAGCACGTTGAAGGTGCGGGCCGCGGCGGCGCTGTCCATCACTTCCATGCCGAAGCCGCGCTGGAGCACGGTGGCCATGACCGCCGGGCCGGGGAAGCGCTGGCGCGGGCCGGTGCCCAGGATCACCACCGAGGGCTTGAGGTCGAGCACGACCTGCAGGTCGTCGGGCGAGAGTTCGTCCACCGAGGCCGGGCGCCAACCTTCGACCAGCTGGAAGGGGGTGAGCACGAAACTGCGGGTGAGCAGCTGTTGGTTGACCCGCACGCCGTCCGGGCCGGCGCCGCGCAGCACGTAGGCGAATTCCGGGTTTTCCTGGAACAGCTGCATCGCGTGGTGCCGGGTCAGCCCTTGGGCAGCACGATCATCGGCTTGTCGGCGCTGCGGCGGTAGAGCACCGCCACGTTGCCGATGCGGGTGACCAGGGCGGCGCCGCTGCGCTCGCACAGTTCGGCCACCCAGGCGTCGCGCAGTTCGCGGTCGCCCGCGTGCACCTTCACCTTCACCAGCTCGTGCTGCTCGAGCACCAGGCCGGCTTCGGCCACCAGCGGCTCGGTGATGCCCTTGGCGCCGACGATCAGCACCGCCTTGAGGTCGTGCGCCAGGCCGCGCAGGTATCGCTTCTGGGAGTTGCTAAGGGCGGCGGCCATGGGCTCGGGGCGGGTCGTGAGGGGGCGCTAGGGTATCATGGTGGCCACTTCCCCCGCCCCGACCCCATGGCCCGCAGCCGCAGCAGCCAACGCTGGCTCAAGGAACACTTCGACGACCCCTTCGTGAAGAAGGCCCAGGCGGAGGGCATGCGCTCGCGCGCGGCCTACAAGCTCGAGGAACTGATCGAGCGCGACCGCCTGCTCAAGCCCGGCATGGTCGTCGTCGACCTGGGCGCCGCCCCCGGCGGCTGGTCGCAGGTGGTGCGCCGGGAACTGGGCGACCGCGGCCGCGTGCTGGCCCTGGACATCCTCGACATGCCCCCCATCGCCGGCGTGGAGTTTATTCACGGCGATTTCAGAGAGGACGGGCCATTGTCGGAACTGGAGTCCCTCCTGGGCGGCGACGCGGTGGACCTTGTGCTTTCCGACATGGCCCCCAATATGTCCGGGGTGGACACCGTGGACCAGGCCCGGGCGATGTACCTCTCGGAGCTGGCCCGCGATTTCGCCGACCGCCACCTGCGGCCGGGCGGGAATTTCCTGATCAAGCTGTTCCAGGGCGAAGGCTTCGACGCCTACGTCAAGGACCTCAGGACCCGCTACGACAAGCTGGTGGTCCGCAAGCCCGCGGCGTCACGGCGCCGCTCGAACGAAGTCTATGCGCTGGCCACCGGCAAGCGCCGAGGAACGAAGTGATGAACGACCTGGCTAAAAACCTCCTGCTCTGGCTGGTCATCGCCGTCGTGCTGATGGCGGTGTTCAACAGCTTTTCGGCGCCGGGGGCGGCCAGCACCGAGCTGACCTACAACCAGTTCATCGAAGAGGTGAAGTCCGGCCGCGTGTCCGAGGTCACCATCGCCGACAACGGCCTGGCCATCAGCGGCACCCGCCGCGACGGCAGCCGCTTCACCACGTCCAACCCGCGCGACAACCGCCTGGTGGACACCCTGTTCGAGAACAACGTCAACACCATCCAGCAAAAGCCGCAGGAGCGGTCGATGCTGTTCACCCTGCTCATCAACTTCCTGCCGGTGCTGCTGATCATCGGCTTCTGGTTCTGGATGATGCGCAACATGCAGCAGGGCGGCGGCAAGGGCGCCATGTCCTTCGGCAAGTCGCGCGCCAAGCTGCAGGGCGAGAACGACGTCAAGGTGACCCTGGCCGACGTGGCCGGTTGCGACGAGGCCAAGGAAGAGGTCGGCGAGCTGGTCGAGTTCCTGCGCGACCCGGGCAAGTTCCAGAAGCTCGGCGGCAAGATCCCGCGCGGCGTGCTCATGGTCGGCCCGCCGGGCACCGGCAAGACCCTGCTGGCCCGCGCCATCGCCGGCGAGGCCAAAGTGCCGTTCTTCTCCATTTCCGGTTCGGATTTCGTCGAGATGTTCGTCGGCGTCGGCGCCAGCCGCGTACGCGACATGTTCGAGACCGCCAAGAAGCACGCGCCCTGCATCATCTTCATCGACGAGATCGACGCCGTCGGCCGCCATCGTGGCGCCGGCCTGGGCGGCGGCCACGACGAGCGCGAGCAGACCCTCAACCAGCTCCTGGTCGAGATGGACGGCTTCGAGGGGGGCGAGGGCGTGATCGTCATCGCCGCCACCAACCGTCCTGACGTGCTCGACCCGGCCCTGCTGCGCCCGGGCCGCTTCGACCGCCAGGTCACCGTGGGCCTGCCGGACGTGCGCGGCCGCGAGATGATCCTCAAGGTGCACATGCGCAAGGTGCCGCTCGACTCCGACGTCGAGCCGGGCACCATCGCCCGCGGCACGCCGGGCTTCAGCGGCGCCGACCTGGCCAACCTGGTCAACGAGGCCGCGCTGTTCGCCGCCCGCGAGAACGCCAAGTCGGTGCGCATGGAGCACTTCGACAAGGCCCGCGACAAGATCCTGATGGGTGCCGAGCGCCGCTCGATGGCCATGAGCGAGGACGAGAAGAAGCTCACCGCCTACCACGAGGCCGGCCACGCCATCGTCGGCCGCGTGGTGCCCGAGCACGACCCGGTCTACAAGGTCACGATCATCCCGCGCGGCCGTGCGCTGGGCGTCACCATGTACCTGCCCGAGGGCGACAAGTACAGCTACAACCGCACCGCCATCGAGTCGATGCTGTGCTCGCTGTACGGCGGCCGCGTGGCCGAGGAGCTGATCTTCGGGGCCGACAAGGTCACCACCGGCGCGTCCAACGACATCGAGCGCGCCACCAAGATGGCCCGCAACATGGCCACCAAGTGGGGCCTGTCCGAGGAACTCGGCCCGATCGCCTACGGCGAGGAGGAGGACGAGGTGTTCCTGGGTCGCTCGGTCACCCAGCACAAGAACGTCTCGGACGACACCGCGCGCCGCATCGACGAAGTCGTGCACGGCATCCTCGACCGCGCCTACGCGCGCACCACGAAGATCCTCACCGACAACCTCGACAAGCTGCACATCATGGCCGAGGCCCTGCTGACCTACGAAACCATCGATGCGCAGCAGATCGACGCCATCATGGAAGGCCGTCGCCCGGGTCCGCCGGCCGACTGGGCCAAGACGGGCCGCATCTCCAAGGACGACCCGGGTCCGGCCGCGCCGCTGGGCGGCCCCGCGCCGCAGACCTGATCCAGGGGATGTTCGACACCACCCCCCAGCTCGATTGCGGCGGGCGCGTGCTGAAGCTCGACGTGCCGCGGGTGATGGGCATCGTCAACGTCACGCCGGACTCGTTCTCCGACGGCGGCGCCCATGACACGGTCGAAGCGGCCGTCGCCCACGGCCTGCGACTGGCGGTCGAGGGTGCGGACATCCTCGACGTGGGCGGCGAATCCACCCGCCCCGGCGCCAGCGAGGTGCCGGTGGAGGAGGAACTGCGCCGCGTCATCCCCGTCATCGAGCGCCTGGCGCGGGAAACCGCGCTGCCGATTTCGGTCGACACCTCCAAGCCCGAGGTGATGCGCGCGGCCGTGGCCGCCGGCGCCGGCATGATCAACGACGTCTACGCCCTGCGCCGCGAGGGCGCGCTCGACGCCGCGGCCGCGGCCGGCGTGCCAGTGGTGCTGATGCACATGCAGGGCGAGCCGGGCTCGATGCAGGACGCCCCCGCCTACGACGATGTCGTGGCCGAGGTGCACCGTTTCCTGGCCGAGCGCATATTCGCCTGCGAGATGGCCGGCATCCCGAAAAAGCGCCTCGTGCTGGACCCGGGCTACGGCTTTGGCAAGAACACCGACCACAACCTGCGCCTGCTGCGCCAGCAGGCGCGCCTGCTCGACCTGGGGCCGCCGCTGCTGGCCGGCCTGAGCCGCAAGCGCAGCCTGGGCGAGATCACCGGCCGCGGCACCGGCGAGCGCGTGTTCGCCTCCGTCGCCGCGGCGGTGCTGGCGGCCGAGTACGGCGCCCGCATCGTGCGCGTGCACGACGTCGCCGCCACGGTCGATGCGCTCAAGGTATGGGCCGCGGTGGCGGCACAGCCGGCGCACAAACCAGCCGCGTCGCCGGCCGCCGGCATCCGCTGGCCGGACGAGGATTGAACCGGCCACTGGTCATGGATTGACCAACGTGGCCGCGGGCCGCGCCCCGCCTGGCGCTGCGCGTTTCATCCACATGGCTTCTCCCAGGCTTGTCCACAGGCCCTGTGGAAACCTGCCATCGGCTGGTCAGAATTTCGCCAAACCTGCTGCAGCCCGCGCCGTGACAGGCTGTCGGGCTTCTGCCCACAGGCTTTTCCCGACGGCTATCCACAGGCCCTGTGGACAGCGCGATCAGTTGGCGTCGGCTTGCGCCCGGAAGGCCTGCACGCGCGGGTCGATCACCCGGCGCCAGAGCGGCGGCACCAGGGCCAGCACGAACATCGCCGCATAGCCGCCCGGCAGCTGCGGGCTGTCGGCGTGGTGGCGCAGGATGGCGTAGCGGCGCTTGGGGAAGGCGTGGTGGTCGGAGTGCCGCTGGAGCTGGAACAGGATCAGGTTCGACAGCGCGTAGTCCGAGTTCCAGCTGTGCAGGTGGGTGGTGCGCTCGTAGCGGCCATCCGGGCCGCGGCGGCGCTCCAGGCCGTAATGCTCGATGTAGTTGATGACCTCCAGCGAGCCGGCCGCCAGCAGGCCCTGGACCAGGAAGAAAGCCAGCCCCACCGGCCCGAGCCACAGCGCGAAGGCCGCGGCCAGGCCGAGCCAGACCGCCGTCCAGCCGATCATTTCGTTGCGCCAGTGCAGGGCCGGCAGGCCCAGGCCCTGCAGCCGCCGCGCCTCGAGCCGCCAGGCATTGAGCGAGTTGAGCAGCAGCGCACGCGGCACGAACCCCCACGACCAGGCGCCCAGCGGCGCGCTCGAGGCGTCCTCCGGCGTGGACACGTGCACGTGGTGGCCGCGCAAGTGCTCGATCTTGAAGCCGTGGTAGCCCACGCTGGCCAGCAGCAGCCCGCCCACGGCCGGCTCGAGGCGGCCGTCCTTGTGCACGAGTTCGTGCGCCGTGTTGATGGCCAGGATGCCGCCGACCACGCCCTGCGAGAGCAGCCAGCCGGCCATGCCCAGCGGCCCGAAGCCGGCATTCACGAACCAGTGCGCCGACCAGGCCAGCAGCGCCAGCTGCACGGGCAGGCAGGCGAGGGTGAGGGCGCGGAACCAGGCGGCGCGGGCGACGTCGCGCTCGCGCTCGACCGGCACGTTCACCGGGTCGTGGCCCAGCGCGTAATCAGCCAGCGGCAGCAGCACGAAGAGGAACAGCAGCGGGAACCAGGCCATCGCGTCGGGCTGCCCGCTGCGCTGGCCCAGCCAGGCCGCGGCCGGCATCAGCGCGGGCACCACGAACACGAGCAGGAAGGCGAGGGCTTTGAGTCGCGGCACGGGCGCTCTCCCGGTAGCTTGGGCCCAGCTTACCCGGACGGTTGCCGCCGGCAAGCGATAGACTGGCCTGCCTTCCCCGCAAGGCTGCCCATGCGCGACACGCGACCCTTGGCCATCGCCCTGATGGGCCCGACGGCCTCGGGCAAGACCGCCCTGGCCGTGGACTGGTGCCAGCGCCTGGACACCGAGGTGATCTCGGTGGATTCGGCCCTGGTCTACCGCGGGCTCGACATCGGCGCCGCCAAGCCCGACGCCGCCACCCGCGCGCTGGCGCCGCACCACCTGGTGGACGTGCGCGACCCGCACGAGGTGTTCTCGGCCGCCGATTTCGCCCGCGAGGCGCTGGCGCCGATGCAGGCCCTGGCCGCCCGCGGCCGGGTGCCGCTGCTGGTGGGCGGCACCGGCCTGTATTTCTCGGCGCTGCTCGACGGCCTGTCCGAGCTGCCGGAGGCCGACCCGGCCGTGCGCGCGGCCATCGCCGCCGAGGCGGCCGAACGCGGCTGGCCCGCCCTGCACGCGCAGATGGCGGCGGTCGATCCGGCGGCGGGCGCACGCATCAAGCCCGGCGACAGCCAGCGCATCACCCGCGCGCTCGAGGTCTGGCGCCTGAGCGGGCGACCCATCAGCGAGTGGCAGCGGGCCGGCGCGCCGCGCCGCTTCCCGTTCCGCGTGCTGCGCCTGGTGCTGGCGCCGGCCGACCGCGCGGTGCTGCACGAGCGCATCGAACGCCGCTTCGACCAGATGCTGGCCGAGGGCTTCCTGGACGAAGTGCGGCGCCTGCGCGCCGACCCGCGCCTGCACCCGGACCTGCCCTCGATGCGGGCCGTCGGCTACCGCCAGGCCTGGGCCCACCTTGAAGGCCACACCGACGCCCCCACCTTCCGTGAACAGGCCATCGCCGCCACCCGCCAGCTGGCCAAGCGGCAGCTGACCTGGCTGCGGGCGCGGCACGAGGCGCTGTGGTTCGACCCGGCCGGCGACCGGGACCGCCTGGAGCAGGCGCTCGGGGCCTTCCTCGCCCGCCCGTCCGCGGCCTAGCTGCTAGACTGGGGCTCTTCGCGGCCCGGACCCATTGGCCGCAAATCGCGCCGGCGTGGCGCGCCACAATAAGAAGACGGAGTCCACTGCATGTCCAAAGGCCAGTCCCTCCAGGATCCCTTCCTGAACGCCCTGCGCCGCGAGCGCATCCCCGTGTCGATCTACCTGGTCAACGGCATCAAGCTGCAGGGCACGATCGAGAGCTTCGACCAGTTCGTCGTGCTCCTGCGCAACACCGTCAGCCAGATGGTCTACAAGCACGCGATCTCCACCGTCGTGCCGGCGCGCAACGTGCGCATCGGCCCGGGCGGCGGCCAGATGGCCAGCGCCAACGGCGACGAGGAAGAGGCGGGCGAAGAGGGTTGAACGCCGCGGTGACCGATGTTTGAGCGCGCCCGCAAGGGCGAGCGTGCCCTGCTGGTGCAGCCGCACCCGCCGGGCCAGCAGGACCCGTCCCGGCTCGAGGAATTCACCGAACTGGCCCGCTCGGCCGGTGCCACCGTGGTCGGCTCGATGCTGGCCCGCGTCGAGCGCCCGCATCCGGCGTACTTCGTCGGCACCGGCAAGCTCGAGGAAGTGAAGTCCGCCTGCGAGGCGACCGAAGCCGACCTAGTGCTGGTCAACGAACTGCTCACGCCCGGCCAGGAGCGCAACCTCGAGCGCGCGCTCAAGCGCCGCGTCGTCGACCGCACGGGGCTGATCCTGGACATCTTCGCCCAGCGCGCCGCCAGCCACGAAGGCAAGCTGCAGGTCGAGCTGGCCCAGCTCAAGCACTGGGCGACGCGCCTGGTGCGCGGCTGGACCCACCTCGAGCGCCAGCGCGGCGGAGCCATCGGCCTGCGCGGCCCGGGCGAGACCCAGCTCGAGCTCGACAAGCGCATGCTGCAAAAGAAGATCGAGTCGGTGCGCGCGCGCCTGGACAAGGTCGAGGTGCAGCGCACCCAGATGCGCCGCGCCCGCCTGCGCAACGACGTGCCGCGCGTGGCCCTGGTGGGCTACACCAACGCCGGCAAGTCCACGCTGTTCAACCTGCTCACGAACGCCGGCGTCTACGCCGACGACCGCCTGTTCGCGACGCTCGACCCGACCACCCGCCGCATCGAGGGCGTGGCGCCGCTGGTGCTGTCGGACACGGTCGGTTTCGTGCGCGACCTGCCGCACGAGCTGGTCGCCGCCTTCCGCTCCACGTTGTCCGAGGCGCGCGACGCCGACCTGCTGCTGCACGTGGTCGATGCCGCCGACGAGCTGCGCGACGAGCGCATCGGCCAGGTGGATGAAGTGCTGGCCGAGATCGGCGCCGGCGACATCCCGCAGGTGCTGGTGTTCAACAAGATCGACCGCCTGGAGGGCGCCGCGCCGCGCCGTGACCCGCCGGTGGAAGGGCGCGAGCGGGTCTGGCTGTCGGCCCGGACGGGCGAGGGCATCGAGGGCCTGCGCGAGCTGCTGGCCGACCGCTTCCTCGACCGCCGCCTGCACGCCGAACTGCGCCTGGGGCCGGCCGAGGGCCGCCTGCGCGCCCGCCTGCACGAGGCCGGCGCCGTGAAGGCCGAATCAATGGACGACCGGGGCTGGCGCCTTGACCTCGACTTGCCACGCGCCGTGGCAGAAAGGCTGGCGGCCGAACCGGGCGGCCATGCGCTGGCGGCGGTCTTGCTTGTGACGCCCGACGCCCCTACCTACAATCCCGAGACTGACTGAAAGCGCTTAGACGCGGAGCAAGCGATGGCCTGGAACCAGCCCGGCAGAGGCAACCAAGATCCCTGGAAGGGGAAAGACCCCGGCAACGAGGTCGAGGCCTTCGTGAACAAGCTCAAGGGCATGTTCGGTGGCGGCGGCGGTGGCCGCGGCGGCCGCTCGTCCTCGCCGCAGGGCAGCTTCAACCCGCTGCCCTGGGTGCTGGGCCTGTTCGCGATCTGGCTGGTGTTCAACAGCTTCCGCCTGATGGACGAGCGCCAGCGCGGCGTGGTGCTGCGCTTCGGCGAGTTCAACCGCATCATGACCCCGGGCCCGAACTTCAAGTGGCCCTGGCCGATCGAGTCGGTCTACGTCGTCGACGCCACCCAGGTGGTCGAGATCAGCGACCAGGTGCGCGTGCTCACCCAGGACGAGAACCTGATCGACATCAAGTTCAACGCCCAGTACCGCCGCGACGACCCGCGCCTGTTCCTGTTCGGCTCGGTCAATCCGGAGCAGACCCTGCGCGATTCGGCCGAGAGCGCCGTGCGCGAGGTGGTCGGCCGCAGCACCATGGACACCGTGCTGTTCGACCGCGCCGCGCTGGTGATCGCCTCGCAGGAGCGCCTGCAGGAGTCGCTGAACTTCTACCAGACCGGCCTGACGGTGGTGAACTTCAACCTGCAGGACGCGCGTCCGCCGGAAGAGGTGAAGGAAGCCTTCGACGACGCCATCGCCGCCCGCGAGGACAAGAACCGCATCGAGAACGAGGCCCGCGCCTACGCCAGCAAGGTGGTGCCGGAGGCGCGAGGCATCGCCGCCCGCCTGCGCACCGAGGCCGAGGGCTACCGCGCCTCGGCCATCGCCCGCGCCGAGGGTGACGCCGAGCGCTTCAGCCTGCTGGCCACCGAGTACCGCAAGGCCCCCGAGGTCACCCGCAAGCGCCTCTACCTCGAGACGATGCAGCACGTGCTGGCCGCCAACCCCAAGGTGATGGCCGGCGACGACAACAACATCCTTTACCTGCCGCTGGGCGGCACGGGCAGCCCCGGCCGCGGCGTGCCGGCCGAGGCGCCGGTGCTGCGCCTGCCGGCCACGCAGGCGGCGCCGGAGCCCACGCCCGAGCCGCGCGACAACCGCCGCCAGGGAGGCCGCTGACATGGTCCGTGGATTCACCGCCATCGCCTTTGCCGCGATCATCGCCCTGCTCGTCGCGACGGGCTCGGTCTACGTCGTCAACGAAAGCCAGACCGCCATCGTGCTCAACCTCGGCCGCGTCGTGCGCGCCGACATCCAGCCCGGCCTGCACTTCAAGTGGCCGCTGGTGGAGGAGGTGCGCAAGTTCGACCAGCGCATCCTCTCGCTCGACGATGCCCCGGAGCGCTACCTGACGTCCGAGAAGAAGGACGTGAGCGTGGACTTCTTCGTCAAGTGGCGCATCAAGGACGTGGCCACCTACTACCGCGCCGCCAACGGCGGCAACGAGGACGCGGCCCGCCAGCGCCTGACCCCGATCGTCAAGAACGCGCTGCGCAACGAGATCAACCAGCGCACGCTGCAGCAGGTGGTCTCGGCCGGCCGCGCCGAGCTGTCGGGCAGTTTCCTGGCGGCGGTCAACCGCGGCGCCGAGTCGCTGGGCGTGGAAGTGGTGGACGTGCGCATCAAGCGCATCAACCTCCCCGAGGACAGCAACATCCTCACCACGGTCTACAGCCGCATGCGCACCGAGCGCACCCAGGTGGCCAACCAGCTGCGCGCCGAGGGCGTGGAGGTCAGCGAGACGATCCGTTCCGAGGCCGACCGCCAGCAGCAGGTGACCATCGCCGAGGCCGAGCGCGACGCCCAGAAGCTGCGAGGCGAGGGCGACGCCCGCGCCGCCGAGATCGCCGCGGCCGCCTACGGCAAGGACGCGGAGTTCTACGCCTTCTACCGCAGCCTCGAGGCCTACCGGAACGCCATGGCCGACGGCCAGACCGTGCTGGTGCTCGACCCGCAGTCGGAGTTCCTGCGCTACTTCGGCAACGACAAGCGCTGAGCCACGGCCATGGGCCCGGGGCAGGCCGCCCCGGGGCGGCCCGGGGCCCCGGCCGGGCGGGGTAGCCCCGGCCGGCGAAAACGCGGATAATTTCCCAAAGCCGGGGCGACCTCCGGCTTTTTCCGTGTCTGGGCCCCTGTCAGCGGCCCTGCGCCGTCGCCCCGCCGCCAATCTTCTTTCCGGAGTTCAGGGTCATGGGTCAGTCGGTCGTGGTGTTGGGTGCCCAGTGGGGCGACGAGGGCAAGGGCAAGATCGTCGACCTGCTCACCGAGGAAATCGGCGCGGTCGTGCGCTTCCAGGGCGGCCACAACGCCGGCCACACCCTGGTGATCGGCGGCAAGAAGACCGTGCTGCACCTGATCCCCTCGGGCATCCTGCGCGAAGGCGCGCTGTGCCTGATCGGCAACGGCGTGGTGCTCAGCCCGGCGGCGCTGAAGAAGGAAATCACCCAGCTCGAGGAGAACGGCGTCGAGGTCCGCTCGCGCCTGAAGATCAGCCCGGCGACGCCGCTGATCATGCCTTACCACATCGCCCTCGATCAGGCCCGCGAGAAGGCCGCCGGCGGCAAGGCCATCGGCACCACCGGCCGCGGCATCGGCCCGGCCTACGAGGACAAGGTGGCGCGCCGCGGCGTGCGCGTGGCCGACCTGGCCTACCCGAAGGAGCTGGCCGAGAAGCTGCGCAGCACGCTCGATTACCACAATTTCGTGCTCACCCAGTACCTCGGCGTCGAGGCCGTGGACTTCCAGCAGACGCTCGACGAGGCCCTGGCCTTCGGCGAGTACGTCGACCCGATGAAGGCCGACGTGGCCGGCATCCTGCACGAGCTGCGCAAGCAGGGTAAGCGCGTGATGTTCGAGGGCGCGCAGGGCTCGCTGCTCGACATCGACCACGGCACCTATCCGTACGTCACCTCGTCCAACACCACGGTCGGTGGCGCGATGGCCGGCACCGGCGTGGGCGCCGACGCGATCGACTACGTGCTGGGCATCGCCAAGGCCTATGCCACGCGCGTGGGCGGCGGCCCGTTCCCGACCGAGCTCAACGACGACGTCGGCCAGGGCATCCGCGACCGCGGCCAGGAGTACGGCGCCACCACCGGCCGCCCGCGCCGCTGCGGCTGGATGGACATCGTCGCGCTCAAGCGCGCGGTGGCCATCAACGGCATCACCGGCCTGTGCATCACCAAGCTCGACATCCTCGACGGGATGGAGAAGCTCAAGATCTGCATCGCCTACGAGTACCGCGGCAAGCGCACCGAGTACGCGCCGCTCGACGCCGCCGGCTGGGACGAGTGCACGCCGGTGTACCTGGAGTTCCCGGGCTGGAGCGAGTCCACCGCCGGCATCACCGAGTGGGACAAGCTGCCGCCGGCCGCGCGCGCCTACCTGCGCGCGCTCGAGGAGCTGGCGGGCTGCCCGCTGGCCATCGTTTCCACCGGCCCGGGCCGCGAGTCGACCATCGTGCTGCAGGACCCGTTCGCCTGAGGGCTGGCGGGGACCGGGCAATAAAAAACCCCGCCGAGGCGGGGTTTTTTTCGTCTGGTGCCCAGGAGAGGACTCGAACCTCCACGGTTTTACCCGCTAGTACCTGAAACTAGTGCGTCTACCAATTCCGCCACCTGGGCAGGTGTCCTGGCGCAGTGCGACAAGAGCCGCGTAATCTAAGACCGCGGCGCGGTTTTGTCAACGCCCGGCGGGCCCGGACCGAGGGCCGGTGGGCCGGGGTGCAGCGCCCCGGGTGTACCATGGCCCGATGACACAACCCCCGAAGAGCAAGAAAAAGAGCACGGGCGCCAAGCTCCCGCCCTGGATGCCCGAGAGCCTGCGCGGCACCGGAACCACCCCATCCTCCCCGTCCGGCAAGCCCGCCAAGGCAGGCAAGCCCGGAAAGCCCTCGAAACCCGCCCGCGGCGCCGAAGCCGCCCGTCCCGTCAAGCCGGGCAAACCCGGCGGCAAGCCGGGACGCGCCGCGCCCCCGGCCGCACCCGCCCCGGCGCGCCCGCCGCGCGGACGCGCCGCGCCGCCCGCCGCGCCCGCCCGCCACG
>Ga0208242_100740_pt1 | contig 13263 bp, 17 predicted proteins | sample SubbioAug_CSW13A_FD_184825 | JGI IMG/M metagenome (GOLD analysis project Ga0208242, IMG submission 184825) | Serpentinite rock and fluid subsurface biosphere microbial communities from McLaughlin Reserve, California, USA - CR12Aug_CSW13A (SPAdes) | ecosystem: Environmental > Terrestrial > Deep... | reverse complement strand
GGGGAGAAGCACAACGGGTAAAACTGGCGAGTGAACTTCAACGCAAAGCAACAGGTAAAACCTTGTTTGTGTTGGATGAACCCACCACAGGACTGCACACTCATGATGTGGCGAAGCTACTGACTGTTCTGCATCGTATTGTAGATCAAGGAGACAGTGTGCTCATCATTGAACATAACTTGGATGTGATTAAGAATGCGGATACGATTATTGATTTAGGTCCTGAAGGGGGAGATGGTGGTGGACAAATCATTGCGGTGGGAACACCAAGTATGATTGCACAACATCCTACCAGTCATACAGGGTATTACTTGAAGAAAATCTTAACAGGGAGGTAACCTATGGAATATACCAATCGTTGTACAATGAGGAAGGTTAAAGAGTACTTTAAGTTTGAGCAGTTGTGTGGTAACGATGATGCGTTGAATCGTTGGGTTGTTGTTCCAGACTTGAATCGTCCAGGATTAGAGCTCTCTGGGTTCTTTGAACACACTGAACCACGACGTATTGTGGTGTTAGGGGATAAAGAGATGGCTTACATTCAAACCATGAATGATGAACATCAACGTTATGTGTTTGAAAAACTCACCGATGGATGGACACCTTCCATCATCATCACTCGCTCTCATGAATGTCCACCCATTTTAATGGAAGTGGCAAAATCAAAAAACTTTCCCATCTTTAGAACGATCCTTAAAACATACCAACTCATGGTCGATGTGATTTCATATCTGGATGAGCAACTTTCAGAATCAGATACCATCCACGGGGTACTGATTAACGTTTATGGTAAAGGCGTTCTCATCACTGGAGAATCAGGGATGGGTAAATCAGAACTAGGTCTTGAACTCATTCGTAAAGGACATGTGCTTATTGCAGATGATCGCGTGGATGTTCGACGCATTCATAACACCATTTATGGTTCGGCACCAGAACTACTTAAGGGATATCTTGAACTTAGAGGTATCGGTATCATTGATGTGGAACGCATGTTTGGAGCCAGTGCATTACTGGATTCCATGCGCATTGACTTTGTGGTGTATCTTGAGAAATGGCAAGATGGTAAAGCCTACAAACGGGTTTCCATTGATTCACAGTTCAGTATGCCAATCTTAGGCATTGATATTCCTAAGATGGTTTTCCCAGTGAAAGAAGGACGTAACTTATCCGTTCTAATTGAAGCGGCAGTCACGGATTTCACACTGAAAGAAAAAGGTATTGATGCAGCTAAATCATTTGACGATCGCGTGTATAACTACATCGTCCAACAAAATCAAGAGAACGGAAGGGAGTAGACCATGCAGTTTTTTCCAAATCCATCCACCATCCTTCAAATCGGAGAATTCGCGATTCGATGGTATGCGGTGCTTATATTATCAGGGGCATTCTTTGCCTATGCTTTATCACTTAGAGAATTCAAGAAAATGGGGTATGATGCCTCACAAATGGATGATTTGTTTTTTGGAGCACTCATTTCAGGTGTCATTGGATCACGTTTATGGTACGTGGCTTTCTCAGATGACTTAGCAGGTTACTTGAGTGATCCATTCAGAATCATCGCCACGTGGGAAGGGGGATTAGCTATCCAAGGTGGACTGCTGCTAGGAGTGCTTTATGGTTACTTCTGGGTCAAGAAGCGTAAGATTGATTTCTTACGTATTGCGGATGGAGCAGTGCCTACCATCATGATTGCCCAAGCAATAGGTCGTTGGGGTAACTTTGCGAATCAAGAAGCGTTTGGTCGTGTGGTTGATCCTTCCTTTTATGCAGGATGGCCTACTTGGTTCGCTAATCACATGCTCATTGGTGGTTCTTATCGTGAACCAACCTTCTTGTATGAATCCATGGGAAACATCATAGGTTACCTTGTGATCATTTATTTATACAAACGTTTCACCCAAGTGAAACGCGGAGACATGGTGTATGCCTACCTCATGTGGTATGGGGTTCTGCGTTTCTTTGTGGAAGGATTACGCAGTGATAGCTTAATGTTTATGGGCTTGCGCAGTGCTCAGCTTGTTTCTATAGCCTTTGTGGTCATCGGGGTAGCAGGAACATTAGGATTGTTTAGAAAACTGTATCCTCGTAAACAGCCTATTCTGCTCTTTGATTTTGATGGCACCATCATGGATACTGAGCCAGCCGTGTTGGCCACGTATGAAAAACTATACCAAAATCATGGATTAGGTCATTTAATCAATGATGAATCCAAGAAAAGCCTCATGGGACCTCCACTCAAAGAAATCTTCATCAAACACTTTGATGAATCACGCATTGATGACTTGGTGAATGAATACCGCAAAATTAACTTAGAACTTCATGCCACCTTAGTTAAACCCTTTGATGGAGCTAAAGAAGTATTAACCTCCCTTAAAGCTCAAGGCTATCGTCTAGGGATTGTCTCTTCTAAACATTCTGATTCCATTGAGTATGCATTAGACATGTTTGATATGAAAGATTTGTTTGAGGTGATCATTGGATTAAATCATGTGGTTGAACATAAACCACATAAAGAAGCGATTCTTAAAGCGTGTGAAGCCTTAGGGGTAGGACATGACTCCTTAATTTATACAGGAGATACTGTGGTGGATGTTAAATCTGCCACCAACATTGGAGCTTATTGTGTGGCTTTCATTTCCAATGAAGATCGCTATGACGCGATACAAGCCTTAAAACCAAATAAAACCATTCGCTCATGGAGTGAATTTGAAGCGATCTTAAAGGAGGATGTGGAATGGACACGTACTACGATTTAATTATCGTGGGTGCAGGACCTGCTGGATTAACGGCAGGAGTGTATGGACCAAGAGCAGGATTAAAGACGGCGATCCTTGAACCTGAAGCACCAGGAGGAAAACTGGTAAAGACCTATGAAATAGCCAACTGGCCGGGGCAAAAACTGGTCACTGGATATCAACTTGCGATGGACATGTATGAACATGCGACTGAAACAGGGGTGGAGTACTTGTATGGTCGAGTGACTAAGATTGATAAAGTGGACAATATCTTTCACATCCAATGTGAGGACGGTAATGTTTACACATCAAAAACAGTGATGATTGCCAGTGGAACACTGGAGAAGCAATTAGGTCTTGAAGGGGATGATACGCTCATTGGGAAAGGATTATCCTTTTGTGCCGTGTGTGATGGAGCATTCTATCGCAACCAACCTGTGAGTGTGATTGGGGGAGGGAACTCTGCCTGTGAAGAATCCTTGTATCTTACTAAGTTTGCTTCGGTGGTGAATTTGATTGTTCGTCGTGATGTCTTTAGAGCTGAACCTCATATTCAAGAGCAAGTGCTCAGCAACCCTAAAATCAATGTGATATGGTTGCATTCGCCAGTGCGTTATGTACTTGAGAATGGTGTTATTTCAGGATTAGAGATCATTTCCAATGTCAACAAAGAAAAGCAAATCATTCCTACCAAAGCCGTGTTCCCTTACATTGGATCAACTCCTAATACTGATTTTGTGTCTCATTTAGGAATCACCAATCAAGATGGATATCTCATTGTGGATGAAAACATGAAGACAGCCATTCCTGGATTGTATGGAGCAGGTGATGTGTGTGCGAAGTTTTTAAGACAGATTGTGACAGCAGCCAATGATGGTGCTGTTGCGGCCCAACAAGCCTTTCATTACATAAACTCATTTCATTAAGACCTACCAAGGTCTTTTCTTTAGGTTGCTTGTGAAACACGTGGGAATGTTGTAGAATGAAACCATGAAACAAGACAATAAACGTAAACGTATCGTCGTCGTCAGTGGTTACTCCGGAGCGGGTAAAACCGTGGCGATGGGCATCTTAGAAGACATGGGATATACGGTCATGGACCAGATTCCTTTTGAGTTGTTTGAAGAGATATTGAATCTTATATTAACCAATGATGATCCACGTTTTGACTTTGTCGCCTTATCCACTGAATCCTTATACATGAAGAAACTCATCCTGCGCTTATCCAATTCTGAAGCGGATGTTCGAGTACTTTTCTTAGAAGCAGAGGAAGATGTCTTATTAAAGCGCTACAAAGCAACACGAAGAACTCATCCTTTCTTGTTGCGTAATTTAGCTTCTTCTTTAAGTGAAGCTATCAGTGTTGAAATTGAAATGCTTAGTCCTTTAAAAGAAGCTTCCACCTGCATTGATACCACGTCTTTGAGTAATCAAGATTTAACCAAACGTCTTCAAATCTTGTATGGTGTGGAGTCCATGCCTACATTCAGTATTAGTTTTGTCTCTTTTGGTTTCAAACATGGTATTCCTAAAGATGCAGATTGTGTCTTTGATGTTCGTTTTATTAAGAATCCATTTTGGGAACCTACATTACGTTTTTTATCGGGTAATGATCAAGCCGTTGTGGACTATGTGATGGGTCAAGATGTTGCCCAGCAGTACTTGAATCACCTCATTGATTTCTTAACCTTTTCTTTCCCTTTATACATTCAGGAGGGGAAAAATCATGTGACCGTTGCCATTGGGTGTACTGGTGGTAAACATCGCTCTGTCACACTCGTCAATGCTTTGACTAAGCATTTTGATGATCAATATAAAGTCTATACCAAACATAAAGACTTGGGGGAGTAATATGAAGCGAGTAGTTGTCATCGGTGGTGGCAAAGGACAAGCAGCCTTACTGCGTGGTTTAAAACGCATTCCAGATATCCATTTGACATCCTTAGTCACGGTGGCTGATGATGGTGGTTCAACGGGACGATTACGTTCCATCTTCGATATCCCTGCGATGGGAGACATTCGTAACGTTATGGTTGCGATGGCTCCCGAAGAAACAATTCTATCCCAAATCATGACATATCGTTTTAAAGACAATGCGATGGATCTAAGTGGTCACAGTCTAGGAAATCTAATTTTAAGTGCCCTCACTGAAAGCAGTGGGGATTTTATGCTTTCCATTTCCAACATCAGTAAAGTTCTCAATATCAATGGAGATATTATTCCAAGCACAACACAAACCGTGACACTTAAAGCCATCTGTGAGGATGGTAGTGTCATCATTGGAGAGAATAAAATCGGGAAAGAAGCCAAATCACGCATTAAACATCTTTCTTATGTCAGTGAAGTGCATGCGTCAAGTCAAGCCATTGAAGCCATTGAAAAAGCTGATTTTATCTTCTTTGGGGTTGGGTCCTTATACACCAGTATCCTTCCTAATTTGATCATTCCAGAACTTGCACAAGCACTCATCCATTCGAAGGCAAGAAAGATTTTTGTGGCCAATGCGATGACACAAAAAGGAGAAACCAAAGGATATGATTTGAATGATCATCTTCAAGCCATTTATGATCATTGCCCATTGACTTTAGACTTGGCCATTGTGGCGAACACACCACTACCTGATTATATTTTAGACCATTATGCTATGGATGAGTGTGAGCCTCTCACCATTCGCTATCCATCGTTAACCAAAGTCCTATCGTATGATTTATTAACTACCGTTGGTAACACCGTCATCCATGATGATGTAAAGGTTCAACGGTGTTGTGAGGAGGTGATGTCATTTGCCATCTTACACTTCGGAGGTTAAAGCAGAGATTGTCATGAATGAGTTAAAGCCATGTTGTGCACGAGCACAATTAGCTGCACTGGTTCAAACTGATGCGACATTGAGTATTTCCAATCAAACCTTAAAACTCAATTTTCAAAGTGATAATCCCACCACAGCCAAACGCTTTTGGGTACTGCTCAAACAAACCTATCAAGCCACACCAACCTTAAAGATTTACAAACGAATCAAACTAAAGAAGAATCATTCTTATGTGGTGAGTGTGGATCAAAACGTGAAAGCCATCTTAGAAGACATGCACTTGTATTCCTCTAAAGGATTTTCTGAAACAGTTGCACGCAGTGTGGTTGCTAAGGAGTGTTGCGCACGTGCTTACATTGCGGGAGCTTTTTTAGCCAGTGGATCCATCAATTCACCCATCAATGCGAATTATCATTGCGAGATAGCCTTATCCCAAGAGAAGTTAGCTCAATTTGTGTTGAAACTTTGTCATCGCTTTGATTTAAAGGCGAAAATCATTGTCCGTCGTCATCATCATGTGGTATACATCAAAGCAGCTGATCATATTTCTGATTTCTTACGTATGATTGGGGCGTTTCAGTCGTTAATGAAGTTTGAAGATATTCGTATTCAACGTGACTTTACTAACTCATTAACACGATTAGATAACTGCGAAGTGGCCAATGAAATGAAGGTTATTGCCTCCAGTAATGAACACATTCAAGCCATTGAACTGCTTATCAAATATGATCGTTTTGAAAAATTAGACAGTAAACTTAAAGAAGTGGCGATCTTACGTCAACTTCATCCTGAAGCGTCTCTCAATGAGTTAGCTCAGCTCTATTCAGTGCAATCAGGGACACTCATGAGCAAATCAGGAATGAAACATCGTTTTAATAAACTCATTGAATTATCGAAACCTTTAAAAGAAAAAGAGGTTAAATAACAGATTAATCATTGAGTAGAGTATAATAAAACTAACCATTCACTAGGGGGAAACGTATGTCAAATACTGTGCTAGAATTATTTGGTCGTCGCTTACGACAATTTCGCACGCAACAAAATCTTACTCAAGAGGCCCTTGCGAAGAAAATAGGTCTTCATCCAAACTACATTTCTGATGTGGAAAATGGGAGAAGAAACATTTCCTTGCGTTTAGTGGCAAAACTTGCTTCAGGGTTGGGGGTCAACATCAAAGATTTTTTCTAGGAGGCTTTATGAAATCACTTCTGTGGATTGCGATATCCATCTTCATTATCATTGTTGCATGGCCAGTTTTTGTTTTTCTGTTTATCGTTGCTATGGCATTAATTCTGTTTTCACCTAAACGGGTGATGGTCTTTCGACCTGGACAACGTTCAACATCCAACCCATCTCAAACCAACCCTAACAGTAACGTGATCGATGTGGAAGCCGATGTCACCATCATCGAGGAAGAACAAAACTCATGATTGTCTTTGCGCAAGCATTAGGCCGCAAACAAGCATTAGCTTTGTGGAAACAAAAAGCCACATCTTTTGATGTTACCACCTTAGAAGGTCGGTTTCAACACGACTGGCTTGAAAGTGACATTGTTGCAACCATGAATGAATCACTCATGAGTGCATTTATCATGGAGCAAAAACAAACGTTGCATTGGAAAGAACATCATGTGACCGTCATGGTTGTTCCTTGGTGTGTCCATGATGATCCTGAAGCTTTAAAGTCCTTACTTCAAGAACGATGCCAAATGCATGCTCATACTGTTTTGGCCACTTTAATCATGAGTGAAGATGAAGTGCTCATGCGCTCACTTAAAGCTATTCCATGGGTCATGACTCAAAGTGTTAATCTATCCAAAAGCATGATTGAACCACTTTCTTTTTCAATGGTGACGTTTGAATTACCATTAAAAGGAGTCGCCTTAGCTTACAGTCGTTTCATGCAACGCTTTGAATCATATCGCATCAAAGATGAGGCCAACTTTGAACTTCCTCATACCAGTGGAATAACCCGCCGTAAACGAGCTGGGCTTCTTCAAGAAGACAAGGTGTTAGGCTACATTGAATATGAATTAACTCCCTATGGAGTTGACATTAGAGAATTAATTTATGAAGATGTCGATACACTCATGCGTTTACTGAGTTTTGCATCGTCTCTGCATCATCATATTGTACTTCATACTTCCAGTGCAGAGCGCTTTGAAAAACTCTTTCCTCAAGCGACCATCACGAAGAAAGTTGAGAGTTGGTTAATCTTGCATCACCCCTCTTTATGCAGTGAATTGTTCAAGCAAAGCATTGAAGATGCACAAGATTTAAGTCGTATTTTAGCAAAACCCATCATGATGCACACCCGTTGAAACATAGTGAAAAAATTGACATTATGGGTGTAAAGAACTATAATTGAGGCGTCACACAGGAGGAACAATTATGACAGTAAAAGTTGCGATTAACGGTTTTGGCCGCATTGGTCGACTAGCATTCCGCTACATGATTGGATCAAGTGAGTTTGAAATCGTTGCGATTAACGACCTTACAGATCCAAAGACATTATCTCATTTATTAAAGTATGATTCAGCGCAAGGACGCTTCAATGGAGAAGTAACTCCAACTGAAACTGGACTTGTGGTTAATGGAAAAGAAATTCGTGTATATGCTGAAAAGAACCCAGCAGACCTTCCTTGGAAATCATTGAATGTTGACGTTGTTATTGAGTGTACAGGATTCTTCACTGATGCTGCTAAGGCACAAGCCCACATTGATGCTGGTGCTCGTAAAGTCATCATTTCTGCTCCTGCTACAGGAGACTTAAAAACTGTGGTATATAACGTTAACCATGATACATTGGATGGATCTGAAAAGATTGTCTCAGCAGCATCATGTACTACTAACTGCTTAGCTCCTATGGCTAAAGTACTTAATGATTCATTCGGTATCGTTTCTGGAAGCATGACAACCATTCACGCTTACACTAATGATCAAAATACATTAGATGCTCCACATGCTAAGAAAGACTTACGTCGTGCACGTGCTGCAGCAGCTAACATTGTTCCTAACTCAACAGGAGCTGCGAAAGCGATTGGACTTGTTGTTCCAGAACTTAAAGGTAAACTTGATGGTGGAGCACAACGTGTTCCTGTGATTACTGGTTCCATCACTGAATTAGTAGCGGTTGTTGAAAAAGAGGCATCCATTGAATCAGTGAATGCCGCAATGAAAGCAGCAGCTAACGAATCCTTTGGTTACACTGAAGAAGAACTTGTTTCTTCTGACATTATCGGATGCTCATATGGATCACTCTTTGATGCAACTCAAACCAAAGTCATTAAGGCTGGTGGAGTTACACTCGTTAAAGTTGCTTCTTGGTATGATAATGAAGCATCATACACACACCAATTAGTTCGTACTGCGAAATTCATCGCAAGCCAATTCTAATCCCCCCACAGACCGAGGAAACTCGGTCTTTTTTTATGTTTTAAGCCATAATCAGACTATGGTATACTTGAATGTGATAAGGAGATGTTTATGCGCCTTTATAACTCTTATACCAACCAAGTTGAAACATTTAAATCCATCAAAGAGAACGAAGTGAGCATGTATGTGTGTGGACCTACCGTATATAACCATGCCCACATTGGAAATGCTCGTCCCATCGTTGTGTTTGATACATTAAAAAACATCCTAGAGGCGTGTGGATATCACGTTCATTTTGTGTCTAACTACACCGATGTGGATGATAAAATCATCAAACAAGCTATTGAAACCAATCAAAGTGAAGAAGCAATTACTTCCACTTACATTGCAGCCTACGAACAAGTACGCCAACAACTCAACGCAGCAACTCCAATTACCATAAAAGTGACAGAAACCATGGATAAGATTATTGAGTATATTGAAACCATGGTCAAAGAAGACATTGCCTATGTGAATGATCATGATGTGTATTTTAATGTCTCATCCATTGATGAGTATGGTCAATTATCCAATCAAAAGATTGAAGATTTAATCAGTGGAGCTCGTATTGAGAAAAATGATAAGAAAAAGAATCCATTAGACTTCACATTGTGGAAAGCGACTGATCAAGGTATTAAATGGCAGTCCTCTTTTGGTGAAGGACGTCCAGGATGGCATACCGAATGTGTGGTCATGATTTTGGATCATTTCAAAGGAGCAATTGATATTCATGGTGGAGGAATGGATTTAAAGTTTCCACATCATGAAAATGAAATAGCGCAATGCAAAGGGACACATCATCATGCCTTAGCCAACTATTGGGTTCACAATGGCATGCTCAATATTGATGGGGAAAAGATGAGTAAAAGCTTAGGTAATGTTATCTGGGCAAAAGATTATATTCAAGAGCTAGGTGGTAATGTGGTTAGATGGTTGTTGCTGTTAGCCCATTATCGCTCTCCACTCAATATCAGTGCAGAAACCATCCAACAAGCTCAATCCGAAGTTGAAAAGATTCAATCGGTTCTCAAACAAACACGATTGGCTTTGATGGATTCTAGCATTGAAACAAGCACCTTTACCTCTTTGTATGATGCTTTTTTGGATGCATGTAAAGATGACATGAACATTAATTTAGCCATGAGTGTGGTATTTGAGCAAGTCAAGCAACTCAATCAATTACTCAGAAGCAAAACCTCATTAAAAGAAGACATTGTAAGTGCAGATCATACACTACGAAAGATGATGTCCATCTTAGGGATATCCACACCTTATCCACAGCTTTCCACAGAGGAAGTTCAATTGATTCATGCTTGGAATCAAGCAAAAGGGGATAAAGACTTTACCTTAGCTGATCACTATCGCAGTCTACTCATAGAGCGTGGTGTTCTTTCATGAACTATCCCATCAATGTTTATGCCTACCTTGGAGATGCTTATTTAGCCTTAGTTGTTAAGACCCATCTTGTGGAGTTAGGCATTCGCAAAAGCAAAGATTTAACCCAAGCTTCCATTCGTTATTTAAGTGCTCAAGCTCAAGCTGATTTTATTGTGTATGCACAAAGTCAGCCTTGGTTTGATGATGTCATGAAAGAATATTTCTTACGAGGGCGTAACTATAAAGCCGACACCATTCCAAAGAATGCCTCTGTTATGACGTATCGATTATCCACAGGTTGTGAAGCTGTTTTTGGTTATTACTACATCCATCAAGACCATGAAAGTCTGAATCAATTGTGGGATTATTATAAGACCTTCATTCAGGAGAAATATGAAACAATATCTGTACGGTAGAAATCCAATCAAAGAGCGACTTAACGCGAAGAAAGTGATTCATACCCTTTATCTTCAAAAAGGAAGTGACACTCAATCCTTTGAGCAATTGGCCATCACTCAACGCATCCCTGTTCAATGGGTAGACAAAGGTCAACTCAAAAACATGGTAGGTGAGGCCAATCATCAAGGTGTGGTTGCACATATTCCAGATTACACTTTCACATCACTTGAAAAAGTGCTTGCCTCCACACAAAACAAAGAACACAGTAGTTTGATTGTGGCTGATGGATTAGAAGATCCTCACAACCTGGGAGCTATCTTACGAATTGCGGATGGGGCAGGGGTCGATGGTGTTATTATTGGAAAACATCGCTCAGTCAGCTTAACGTCAACTGTAGCTAAGGTCAGTGCAGGTGCTATAGAGTCGGTTAACATTGTGGAAGTCACGAACTTAGCCCAAACACTCAAGACACTCAAAGATGCAGGATATTGGATTTATGGCAGTGATGTGAACAATGCAGTGGTGTATCATCAAGCGCAACTGAGTGGGAAAGTGGTGATCATTGTAGGTTCAGAAGGTAAGGGAATGTCTTCACTTGTTAAGAAACATTGTGATGTTTTGTTAACCATCCCTATGCATGGAAAAGTGGATTCACTCAATGTGGCTGTAGCTACAGGAATCTTAGTGTATGAGGTACTTCGCCAACGCTCTTAAGAGGATTGCCTTAAAGGAGCAAGGTGTTGGATCAAATCAGTGATAATCAGTTGATTGCGCTTATTCATCATCATCATGATGAAGCGTGGAATATCTTACTTAAACGCTATGAGAAACTTGTGTATATGTTGATGCATAAACACATGAATGTGATTAAGACATTACGTCTTGATCAAGATGATGTCTTTCAAGAAGGTAATCTCGGTTTAGTGGATGCGATACTTAATTTTGATCCAGAACGCAACATGCCTTTATTTCCTTTTGCGAGAGTATGCATAGAGAGAAAAATGCAAACCTATTTCAGAAAAAACAGTTCACTCTCACATACCGCAATGAGAACAGCTATCTCATTGGATCAAACTATTAATGAAGAAGATCAATATTACTTTCATGATGTGATTGCATCGCCTCCATCACTCAAAGAACCTCAAGAAGTTTTGAAAACTAAAGAACTACAAGCCCAAATCAATCAAGTGTTAGAGAATTGTACCCCACTTGAAAAGCAAATCTTTGATTATCGCCTTCAAGGGTATTCCTATCATTGGATTGCGCAGCAATGTGAAATAAAGAGTAAAATAATCGATAATACGATGTTCAAAATTAAACGAGCACTGAGGAAGGTTATTTGACACTGTTAGGGGTTTGTGATAAAGTAAATGAGCAATTAGAGAGGGTTTTTAACATGCCTGATAAAAATGATAAAGTCATCTTAACGTGCAGTGTATGTTTAAGTCGTAACTATACGACGACCCGTAATAAAAGCACGCAACCACAACGTTTATCTCTCAATAAGTACTGTAAAACATGTGGCAAACATACTGAGCACAAAGAAACAAAATAAGGAGACAAGACTATGCTAAAATGGTTTTCAATTAGTGGCATCATGACGGAAGTAAAACGTGTCCGTTGGCCAAAACAAAAAGAATTATTTAAAGATACATCTACCGTTATCGCGGTCGTTACACTTTTTGGGGTGTTCTTTGTCTTAGCTCAAGTACTTATCACATTCTTTGTCACAGCAATTGGAGTTTAATATGAGTGATATTGAGAAACAATGGTATGTGGTCAATACCTATGCTGGCCATGAAAATCGCGTCAAAGAGAACTTAGAAAAACGTGTCGAGTCCATGGGACTTGAAGATAACTTATTCCGTATCTTAGTGGCGGAAGTGCTTGAAGTTGAGGTTAAATCCAACGGTAAAGAAGTTGAAAAAATGAAAAATCTTTTCCCGGGTTATTTATTTGTAGAAATGATCATGACTGACGAAGCATGGTACATTGTCCGTAATACGCCTGGGGTAACAGGATTTATTGGATCATCTGGTGGTGGAGCGAAACCATTTCCAGTATCTGATATTGAAATGGAAGCCATCTTAAGTCGTATTGGAGAGCGTAAGCGTGTCATTGACTTTAAAGTTGGAGACATGGTTCGTATCACCAACGGTCCATTTGCGAACAGCGAAGGAAAAGTGGTTGAACTTCGTGAAAGTGAAGAAGTTGCAGTCATTTACACCACCATGTTTAATCAACCCATTAAAACTGAAGTTTCATACTCAGACTGCCTTAAAGTATAAATACTCAAGACTGTGGGAAACCGCAAATTTTCAGACTAAATTCTGATTAAATTGGAAGTGGCTATTCTATTAGAGAAAAGTCACTTTTTAAATACAAAAGATGAAGTAAGGATAATAATTATATGGTGAAACTTGAATATTAAACACGATAAAATATAACGGTAATCTCCGTTTCTTTAACTTAAGTCTGATTTGTTTCCTGCAAAGTTGTATGGGTAAGTTAATTAGATTACAATAGTATT
>Ga0208242_100736_pt1 | contig 13375 bp, 13 predicted proteins | sample SubbioAug_CSW13A_FD_184825 | JGI IMG/M metagenome (GOLD analysis project Ga0208242, IMG submission 184825) | Serpentinite rock and fluid subsurface biosphere microbial communities from McLaughlin Reserve, California, USA - CR12Aug_CSW13A (SPAdes) | ecosystem: Environmental > Terrestrial > Deep... | reverse complement strand
GCCATCATCTCGCGATTAAGTGATGGACGCATTGTTGATGTGAATGAAAACTTTACGATATTAACCGGATATCGCAAAGATGACATCATTAATGAGTCAGTTCAGTCCATCATTGGATGGAAAAATGAAAGTGATCAACACCGTTTTCTAGAAGAACTCAATCAGCACCACTTGATTGAAAACATGGAATTCATCTTTCATCGTCAAGATCAAAAAGAGTACTTTGGTTCAATCTCAGCAAGAATCATACAAATTGAGTCTGTTCCTCATATTGTGAGTGTTCTTAGAGACATCACTCAACGAAAAGAAGCTGAGGTTGCTTTGATTGAAAGTGAAGAACAATACCGCTCCATTCTCAATGCATCACCAGATGATATTACCATTACGGATTTAGAAGGAAACATTCTTATGATTTCTCCAGCCGCTAAGAGAGTGTTTGGGTTTGATATGAATTTTGATTCCTTTGTGGAGATGAAACTGCTTGATTTTCTTGTTCCAACGGATGTTGAACGAGCCAAAAGAAACATAAGATTGATTTTCGAAGAAGGACCTATTCGACCTAATGAGTATCGTGCTATTCGCAAAGATCACAGTGTTTTTGATATTGAAGTGAACAGTGGTTTAATTCGTAATGCGGTTGGTGAACCAATAAAAATGGTGTTTATCATTCGTGATATTACAGAAAGAAAATCAGCTGAAATGAAAATCAACGAGTTGGTGCATCAACTTGAGATGGAGAAAAACATAGCTCAAGTGAACTCTGTGACGGATAGTTTAACTGGATTATCCAATCGGCGTTATTTTGATGAAACCATCAAGAACGAGTTTTATCGATTAAAACGATCAGGAGCATCATTATCTCTAATCATGATTGATGTGGATCATTTTAAGAACTTTAATGATCATTATGGCCATGTGGCGGGAGATCATTGTTTAATTCGAATTGGGACTTTATTAAAAACCATCGTGAATCGTGCACCAGATGTTGTTGCACGTTATGGTGGTGAAGAATTTGTGGTTATTTTGCCAGAAACAGAATCGCTTGGAGCAAGACTCATTGCCAATCGTATTCGACTTGGGGTAGAAGAGTTGAATATTCCTCATGTGCTTTCAGACACGGCAGATCATATCACGATTAGTTGTGGTGTTATTAGCATCAAACCAAAGGAATTGATGTCTCCAATTCAAGTGGTTTCACTTGCTGATGAAGCATTGTATCGAGCCAAACATCAAGGTCGAAATCAAATTGTAGTGCTCAATGAAGAATCAACGTTATTTAGTATGATGGATTCAGAAAACGTACCAAATTCATCAAGTTAAATCTAACATAAGGTTTAGAATAATGATTAAAGAAACAAAATCAATGAAAGAGCATGTATGAAATTATCTAATCAACAACTTAAAGATGTGTATTATGGAGCTTATCGCATAGAAGAAACAGAAGACGGATACTTAAAATCATATCAGTATACCCATGATCAAATGAATTATTTCAAAGGATTAAGTGATTTTTGGTTTGATCGTTGTGATGCTTCTAATGGTAAAACGTTAGAGTTTTCTACCACCTCAACCTACTTTTCTTTTGAGTACAAAATCGCATGGATAGGATCAGAAGATACCATAGAAATGGCTGTGGATGGACTAATTCATAAGGTGGTTTATCTTAAGGATATTCAAAGTGAAGGTGAACTCAAGTTTGATTTACCACACGATTCTCAACACATCACCATCTATCTACCTTCTGATGCAACCTTACTCATTAGAAATGCTCACTGCGATGCTCCTTTGCATCCAATCAAGAAAAATGCTCAAGTGTTATGGATGGGAGATTCCATTACTCAAGGGTATGGACCATTTCGCTCAGGTCATATGTATGTGAGTGTGGCGAATCGAACTTTAAACTACAATGTGATTAATCAAGGGATTGGAGGATATGTGTATGATCCTCATATTCTTATGCCGATGATAGGATATACTCCTGAAAAAATCATTGTTTCGTTAGGCACCAATCAATATGAAACTGATGATTTTAAATCCATTGAACTTTTCTACATGCGACTTCATGAGTTGTATCACAATACACCGGTCTTGTGCATAACACCAATTTGGCGCGGAGATGCTCCTCATGCTTTTGAGGTGTTGAGTGAGTTTACACACAAACTTAAGCAAATTGTTTCTGTCTATCCCCATATTCAAATCATAGATGGATTTAAGCTTGTACCGCACAGTTCTGAATATTTCATCGATGACTTGCATCCTAACGCATTAGGATGCGAAATCTATGGACGAAATCTTGTGTTAGCCATTCAAAAGATTGGTTTTTGAGGAGTTTGCATTAGTCTAAAGGAGAAACTATGAATCTATCTCATCTTTATAATGAAATCAATCAGCGCATACAGATCATTGATTTTGATTCCTTGTATCCGAATTTTAAACCTTGTCCATTTGCGCTTTATGCTGAATATGAATGTTTTTATGATGGACAATCCATTGAGAAACCACCGCAATTCATAGGTAATACATCGATTGAATTTGAAGGTCAACACATTGCGATTTGGTACTTAACACAAGAGGTTAATGATTATGATCAATTAACAGCATCCATCATTCATGAGATGTTTCATGCTTTTCAAAACAATCACCATGAATCACGCTATCCTAATGAAATGCAAGCATTGGTAAAGTATCAGTATCATGAAGAAAACTTCACTTTGAAACTAAAAGAAGCAGAAATCATGAAACGTTTGTATCTAGATCAAAATGAGCAACTGTTCAATGAACTTCTTGCCATTCGCCTGTTTAGATTTCATCAGTTTCCCTATGAAGTGGAGTATGAATCCCGTATAGAGCAAATTGAAGGTACAGCTCATTATGTTGAGTTAAAAGCACTTGAACAACTTAACAAACAACTTGCGATGAACAAGTGGAATGAATTATTTGAAGCGATTTCAAACCCAAACCTCTATTTACCTATTCGAGTGATTTCATACTCGATAGGAGCAGCATTATTGAAGTGTTGTGAGTTGAATCATTCAATTTCAACTTCCTTTTCAGATGTTCCATTTTCCATTGCATTGATTAAGGGTGTTGAACTTCAGCCTATTGAAGTCAATTATGATGCAACCCTTAAAGACCTTATTGCATCCTATCATCAAGAGACGCAAAACATCATTGAGAGGACACTTAATAAAAATGAGTGTGTTTTAAAGGGATCATTTCCTCTCATTAGTCTTAACATCTACAATGCGCGTTATTTTCAAGGGTATGCTACATCAACCTATTTTGTCGCTTATACTGATCAAGGTGAGTTAAAGGTACTTAATGGTGATTTTGTGGTTAAACATGATCAACTGACTTTACTTGAAGTGTATCGTCAGTAAAAAAAGGAGACAACAATGTGGAATGAGTTAAATCACCCATGGCAAAAAGCTTTTGAATTAGCATGGATATCGTTTAAAAAGGGGAGTATTCCGATTGGATGTGTGATTGTTAATGAGCATGAAGAACTAGTAACTGAAGGAAGAAATCAGATTTATGATCGAAGTAGTCAACATCCATTAGCCTTATCCATCATGGCTCACGCAGAAATGACAGCATTAAGTCAATTAAAAGTTGATGATCATCCAAATGTCAGAGAGTACACTTTATACACAACCATGGAACCTTGCCCAATGTGTTTTGGAACCTCTGTCATGATGAACATAAGAAACATTGTTTATGCAGCACGTGATCGATTTGCAGGAGCATCAGTTTTAAACACATCTATGGATTATATCAAAGAAAAAAACATTTCGATTACTTTTGCAGGTCCAGAAGTTGAAGTATTTCAACTTGTGCTTCAAACAGCATTTGAAGCACAAAGAAGACATCCTAGGATGCAGGCAATTTTAAGCGCATGGGCAATAAGCAACAAGAAAGCAGTTGATTTAGGACTAAGCCTTGCTAAGGAACATTTTTTCAATCATAATATTTCAATTAGTGATATTTATGATGGTGTGATGAAGCATTATTATGGTATTGAGCAACCATAAAACAATGTTTAACTCATCATGGAAGGAGACCTATGGTAACCCATCCTGCTCAACAACGATTAAGAGACCAAGCTATTGAACCAACTTTAGAAGTGATTGCAAGTTATCTTAAAGAAGCCATTGATGCTTACCTTACTTTTATCAATCAGGTTAGTGCTTTAGGAGTTGACTTTCATTATCAATATTATCCCGATGGTCAAGCGTGGCTTGGAAAAGGGGTGTATCGGTGGTTAGGGAAACGTGGTGGCAAGAAAGAAATGAACCTGTTTTGGTGTTCAATCTGGGATGATTATTTCAAAATCACACTATACTTTCCTGAGACTTCTCGATCACTTCTATTGAAATTGAATCTATCATTTGATACCAAAAAGATGATCAGTGACACAAAGATCATGAGTGAGAAGTTTAGAACTTTGCCTTTGGTTTTTGATATAAAAATGAGTTCTGTGTGTGATGATGTTGTTGAGTTGATTCAATTTAAAATTGCACACAATACTAAGTAATTGATAATGATGTTTAAAAGATTGCTCAGTACGACCTAAGATTGGAGGTGACTTAATGATGAATAAAATCATGATTATCGGATGTCCAGGAAGTGGTAAAAGCACCTTCGCAAGAAAACTGAATCAAATAACACAGATTCCCCTTTATCATTGCGATATGTTGTATTGGAATGTGGATAAAAGCTATGTAAGTAAAGAGGTGTTTGTTCAGCGATTGAATGAAATTATTAGCAGTGATCAATGGATCATTGATGGTAATTATGGGTCCACAATGAAGCTAAGGCTAGAGGCTTGTGATACTGTTTTCTTTCTTGATTTCAGTGTTGATGTTTGCTTATCAGGACTTGAATCCAGAAAAGGTCAACTAAGAGAAGACATGCCATGGAGTGGCAGTGATGAGCAGTTGGATGAAGAGTTATATCAGTTTGTTTTAAACTACAACACACTTAATCGTCCCATTGTACTTGAACTACTCAACGGATATTCAAACAAGTATATTAAGATCTTTGAACATCGAAATGAACTTGATGAGTATTTAAATCTACTTTATCAAACATTCATTCAATAAGAGGTGCATGAAATCAAAGGAGTAAGTATGAACATTGTTTTAAAACAAGTGACGTTTGAAGAAAAAGAAACGCTGAGAAACTTATTGGAAAAATACGATTATGAATTTTCGCAATACGATCATCGAGATGTTGATTCATTGGGTTTGTTTGGGTATTTTTATCTGGACCATTATTGGGTAGAATCAAATCGTTGGGCCTATTTTATTATGGTTGATGAGAAACTGGCTGGATTTGTGATGGTGAACACTTATCCAGAGGTCAAAGATCAAACATGTGACTTTCAAATAGCTGAGTTCTTCATACTGCACAAGTATCGTAAAAGAGGTGTTGGATACACTGCTTTTAGTGAAGTACTTAAGCGTCATCAAGGAAGATGGCAACTCAAAGTTCATCCTAAAAATGTCACTGCCGATTCTTTTTGGCAGAAAAGTATCAATGTTTTAACGAATGGACAGTATGAAAAAATTCTATCTTATCCTGATACTGAATACGATGATGGTACATGTGGACACATTTATTTCTTTGATAACACAGCCAAAAAAGAGTGAGTGTTGAAAAGCATTTTTATGAGGATTGTGCTATAATACCACTGTTTAATTGATGAAAGGATAAATAAAACCCAATCATGATTGATTGGAATCAAATAAAGATATGCTAAAAATATTCAAAACACTTTTATTAGCTTTAATTCCAGCAACCTTAGTTGCAGTCTATTCATATCGTGAGAAAGCCATTCTATTGATTCTTGTTGGGGTCGTGTCTGCAGTGGCCTCAGAAGCATTGTTTCAATGGGTTTTTAAACGTAAATACACCTATAAAGATGGTGGAGCTGTGGTTACAGGTCTACTTTTAGCTTTATCAGTTTCTCCTTCTACACCTTTGGTGTTACTCGCAGGAGCTGCTGCCGTTGCGATTATTTTAGGAAAACAGGTATATGGAGGATTTCCAAAGAACATCTTTAATCCTGCACTCCTTGGTCGATTGTTTATTGTGTACTTGTTTCCAACTGCCATGCAACCATGGCTATCACCAGTGGATATGGTTTCAACTTCAACTCCACTACGTGTATTAAGAGAAACAGGAGAGGCTTCAACCTCAATACTTAATCTTTTCTTAGGAAATGTAGGTGGAAGCATTGGTGAAATATCAGCTTTAGCCATTTTATTAGGTGCGGCATATCTCATTCATAAGAAATTTGCCAATTATCGTATTCCAGTAGGGATTCTATCTGCGGTAGCCGTTGTTGCAGTGTTAACTGGGCAAAATCCTTTCTTCCATTTATTCTCAGGTAGCTTAATGTTTGCATCCTTTTTCATGGCGACAGATCCTGCAACTGCTCCAAAATCAGATAAAGGGAAATGGATTTATGGTGTTTCAATTGGATTAATGGTCATGTCCATCAGATTGTGGGGCTGGGTTCCTGAAGGAACCACCTTTGCGATTTTAGGTATGAACTATTTAGTGCCTTTCATCAATACTGAGTTGGATCGTTTAAAGGCAGCTAAAGTCAAGAAAGAAGCGTAATTAGTCATGGAAACCCTTTGTTTTTCACTTTTAATCAGTTCATCAAAAGAGCGTGTTTGGTCCATTCTTTGGGAAGATGCTTCATTTGAAGATTGGGCAAGCATCATTGATGAAGGTACCATCAAAAAGGGAAAAATTGAGGAGGGTGAACAAGTTGTCTTCATGTCGATGAATGGTGGATATGGTGTCAACAGTCTTGTGAAAACATGTGTTCCAAATGAATTAGTCGTCTTTTTCCATCATACGGACACCCAATCCTTTGGACAACAAGAGCGTGATGATGAATGGAGTGGAAGCATTGAGTCCTATGAGTTGAGTGAATTCAATGGACAAACCAAACTTATGCTAACCACTCAAGTTGTAATTGAACTAGTAGATGTTTTTAATGAACGCCTTCCATTGGCTTTAAAGCGCATCAAAGCATTGGCTGAGAATTAAATCAACTGCATCATTAGCCACCGGGTTAATGTGTAAGGTGTATCCCTTTTCCATTAGGTCTTAGAAGGAAAAGGAATGCACCTTTTTATGTTTTTAAGGAGAAATTGATATGATTAAACGATTACTAAAAGCCATCAGCATGAATAGTCTAGGGATGTTAGCCTTATCTATGTACATTCTAGCGGACACGTACTTTATTGCCTATGCCATGGGAGCGCAAGGATTAGCTGCGCTTAATGTGGCTATACCTGTTTACAGTGTGATTCATGGCTTTGGATTAATGGTTGGAATAGGTGGTGGATCACTGTTTAAAATTGCTTTATCAAAAAAGGAAAAACATGTTTCTCATCAAATCTTTTCAAGCACACTGCTTATTGGTTGTTTAGCCAGTACTGTGTTGATGATCATGAGTTTCTTCTCATCTTTTCTCACCACACTTTTTGGTGCTCGTCATATCATTCACAGTTTATCCTCAAACTACATTATGATCTTACTGATTTTTTCGCCATTGTTTATCTTAAATAACATCTTCTTAGCTTTTGTAAGAAACGATGATCGTCCTAGATTGGCAATGTTAGCCATGATCATTGGAAGTTTAGCCAACATCATGTTAGATGCCATCTTCATCATAGTGTTCAAATGGGGCATGATGGGAGCAGCTTTAGCCACATCAATTGCACCATTAATGAGTTTATGCATTCTTTCTAAGCATGTTATCTGGGGAAATCCTTCATTTAAATGGGTACTTACACCACTTAAGTTTAAAACATTTAAATCCATCCTGTATGCTGGTAATGCATCATTCATCATTGAACTTTCAACGGCGATGGGTTTGATTGTGTTTAATCTTATCATCTTTAATCTGAATGGGTACGAAGGAGTGGCTGCATATGGAATCATTGCTAATCTAGCCTTAGTTACATTAGCGCTTTTTGTAGGAATTGGCCAAGGCTCACAACCATTCATCAGTCATCTTTATGGATCAAAACAATACCACCATCTTTCATCAGTGATGAAACTCATTCTAATGATTACAACAATGACATCATTCATCCTTGTGATCATGGTTAATCTATTCTCAGATACCTTAGTTCAATTCTTTAATCATGACAACAATAAAATTGTATCTTTGCTTGCGAATGAAGGACTTCGACTGTATTTTGTTGGATTTCTGTTTGCGGGAATTAATGTTGTTTTAGCCCTAATGTTGAATGCACAAGAGAAATCACATCAGTCGCTTACGCTCACAGTTCTTCGTGGTTTTGTGATTCTTGTTCCTCTTGTGTTTATTTTAAGCTCTCTTTTTGAAATGCGTGGTGTTTGGTTCGCGTTTATTTGCACTGAATTAATTGTCCTTATTAGCAGTGGTATTCACACATTCAAAAAAGAGAACGCATTGATAAACTAGTTAGAAACATGTTTAAACTTTTTATGATGATTTGGATAGATTTCTAACATTTTTTTAATAATTCTCATGCATGTTTGATTTAAAAAGGAAGTCTCGTTATAATGTCTTTAATAGAAAGCGGTTGCATTTAAGAATCGCATGACACATGAGGAATAGTATGATTTCACTGTATGGCATGATGCTTTCAACAACAGAAAATCTCTACGAAGAAGAAATCTGGTCTAAATTAAGTGATTATGTAAGTGATGATCATGATCGGATGCTTTTTTTTTGTGGAAGACCCATTGATTCAACTTACGAAGATGAAGCGTATAGTAACGTCATTTTTAATCTAATGAAATTAATGCCTTTAAAAGGGTGTATTTCACTGACAGGATCACTGAACTATTATGTCGGATCAGATGCTTATAAGACCTATTTAAATCATCTTACGCAAGCACCTGTGGTTAGTTTATCGGTTCCAATTGAAGGAGCAACTCTTGTTCAATGTGATAATTACATTGGTTCTTATGAGGTGTGTAAGCATCTTTTAAGTCATGGATATAGACGATTTGGAATCATCAATGGTCCTTCATATTCTCCTGAATCCAGTGCACGTTTTAAAGGGTATTTTGATGCTTTAAAAGAACATGATATTCATGATTTTCAATGTTGTGAAGGTGATTTTTCTGAAACATCAGGATATGAGCAAGCTAAGCAACTTCTGCTTCATCCACTGGATGCTATCATGTGTGCCAATGATCAAATGGCCATGGGTGTCATTCGAGCCATGAAAGAAAAAGGTTTAAGAGTTGCTAAAGACATTGCGGTCGTTGGTTTTGATGATATTGAACAAGTTCGATTGTTGGAACTTCCATTCACCACTGTGAAACAACCTTTTGGTGACATGGCATGCAAAGCATTTGATTTACTTAAACATGATTGTCGAGATGATAAAAAGGTCCCAGCTCAGCTTATTGTAAGAGAATCATGTGGATGTCCAAAAGCTTTTCAAAGTCTTGAGCATGAAGAACATGAAAAACGTTTCTACATGAGCAAGTATTCCCAAAGTTTGCATGAATACACATTAACGCTTCGTTTACGTTCTTCTTTTGATCAAGTTAGCAGTCATCAACAACTCTATGATGTGATTGATGAATACATGAAAAAACTGGAGGGTCATGAACTGCATTTATGTTTATTTGAAGATCATCGTCAATTGATCAATCATGCCATTGAGTTTAATTGGCCATCACGTATGCAGTATGCCTATGGCCATCGTAAAGGGAAACGTCTTGATCAACAAGTTTTTCCTACATTCCATGGACTTCCTATTGAAGTCATGTCATTAAGTGATGAACATGCCTTTCTATTCTATCCTATTCATCAAAACCATATTCTATATGGTTACATGGTAACTGATTCCAACACTGCAAAACATCGTATATTCACATCGATGAAAAGAGAAATTACCACAACCTTGAGTCGTCTTGACTTAATGGCTCAAATTCAATCCTACACCAAGCAAATGGAGAAGCTTGCGGAAACAGACATGTTGACTGGAATCTTGAACCGACGTGGTTTCTTTGAAACTGTGGATATTGCTTTCAGACAAGACATCCGTGCAAAGAAAACTCCAGGTATCATCTTTTGTGATGTGAATGGTTTAAAGAAAGTAAACGATCATTTTGGGCATGAAGTAGGGGATCAAATGATCATGGATACAGCATCCATCTTAGCCAATGTATTTAAAGATGATGTGTTAGCACGTATGGGGGGAGATGAGTTTGTGATTTATATTTCTGAATGTTCGTTCTCACTGCTAGAACACATTAATCTTGTGTTAAATGAGCGAATCAATCAGTTTAATATTCAAAGCAACACCTATTATCAACTCTCTTTAGAAGCTGGTGTTGCATGCTATGATGAAACCATTCATTCATCATTGGATGTATTGATTAAAGAAGCAGATCAAAATCTTTATACTAAAAAACGATTTAGAAAGATCAATTTTTAATTGGTCTTTTTTGTGAGGTTCACATGCTAGCCAATGATATTCTTGGTCTGATTAAACATCAGTCTAAACATCTAACTCCAATTAAGAGTGTTAATCATAATATTCCTACTTATGGATTAAGTTATCCTCAAATGAGTACGATTGCTAAGCAGATACAAAATCCCATTCAATTTCTTGATTCCAACACCAGTGAAGTGTATGAGTTGCACATCATTCATACCATGGTTTTAAAACGTGTCAAAGACATTGATCTAGCAATCCATTATTTTAAAGTTTATTGTAATATTGCGAAGGAGTGGAGTGTGGTGGATTCACTGTGCCAACGATTTGTGATTGCTAAGGTGTATCCTAAACAAGTATTTGACGTCTTAGTCGAACTTTCTTCTTCTTCAGATGAGTTTGTTCAACGCTGTGTTGCGGTCATGTGTTTGAGTCATTTTCTCAATGATGAATACATTAATGAGGTATCATCACTGTTACTCCAACTTAAATGTGAAGGTTACTATACACAAATGGCAATAGCTTGGGCTATAGCAACCATAATGGTTCAATACCCAGAGCATGCAATCAGCTTGCTTATGTCACAAAATCTTTTTGATTGGACACAACGAAAAACCATTCAAAAGATTCAAGAGTCTTATCGAGTATCTCCCTCTTTAAAACAACAAGCAAAAAAGCTAAAACGTGAATCAAAGTGATTTCTCATCCTTACTTCATAAGTGAATATCTCTTGTGAATCAATGATGACAATGATAGGATTAACTTATGAAAACATTCACAAGAAGTGAATGAAGGAGGATTTATGAAGATTGGCTTCATTGTACATTCTCAAAGTGGTAATACACTCTATGTTGCACAAAAATGTATGGATCAACTTAAAATACAGGGTCATGATGTCGTTTTGACTCACATTAAAGATGAAGATGTGAATGTGAGTATGCAACATCCAGAACGTCTTGTGACTGTTGTGGAAGAAGTTAAATCCAATGTGGATGTACTGATCATCGGAGGATGGGTTCAAGCCTTTAGTTTATGTCGTGGTCTAAATCATTACATTAATCACCAATTGAACATTCAAGCTAAAGAAACCCATTTGTTTTTAACCCATCATTTTCCTTTTGAATGGATGGGGGGTACTAATGCAATGAAGCAATTATCAAAACATGTATTAATGAAAGGGCATGTTGTGAAAACTACCAAAATATTCAATTGGTCAAGAAAAAACAATCAACACCACATTAAACAGTGGGTTGATTCTATGTTGACTCAACTCAAAGCATTGGATTAATATGAAATGTCCATATTCTAACCTGGCAAAAAGAAACAACTGAGAAGGACAATGACATATGAAGCACAAAACCATGCTTTCTATTCACCATCCTCAACTGATTGAACTCAATCATGAAGTATCTTTAATCAGTAAAGAACTATGTTTACTGTGGGTTTTGGATGTGTTAGAAACCATGATTCTTCCTTGTTTAGTTCGTCAACATTTTCCTTTAGAAACGTCCTTAGTCACCATTAATGGAGTGAGACGGTGGATGAAGAAGGAAGTCAAACTCACTCAGGTGAAACCTTTAATACTAAAACTTCATGAACAAGCAAGACATAACAATGAGCAACTCATCATTATGGGATGTCTACGTGCAGTAGCTCATGGGTGTTCAACCATCCACAGTCAACGTCATGCGATGGGTATTGCATATTATGGTGTCTTAGCCTTAGCTAGGGAACAATGGTGCAACGATTCGAATCAGAGCTTAGACATTGAAATCTTAAAGCTCATTCAAATCATGAAGAAAAAACTGATTATCATCAAGGAAGAATGGGTTTTGACTCAAAGTCATTAACCCATTCTTCCTTTCTTATATGGTTCAACATTGGATAAAAACAGGGTTTATGTGATAATATAAACATTAATGTTATTGGAGGTATGCTTTGAATATTATCACTACAAAACTAAAAGAGGTTAGTGGATCAGTCTTGCCAATACTAGGATTGGTTCTTGGATTGCATTTTTGGGTTGTTCCTCTTCCAAGTGTGATGTTGTGGCGATTCTTGATTGGAACCTTGTTAGTGATTTTTGGACTTACCTTGTTTTTGTTGGGTGTTGAGTTAGGTATCACTCCGTTAGGAAGTTTGACCGGTAAAGCATTGTCAAAGAGTAAATCCCTGTTTGTCCTACTCATATCAGGTCTAATCTTAGGCTTCTTTATTTCGGTTGCGGAACCAGGACTGCTTGTCTTAGCCAATCAAGTGAATGTTGTATCATCAGGATCAATCAGCAGCCACTCCATCTTAATCATCGTTTCCATTGGAATGGCCATCATGATTTCGGTTGGTTTTCTTCGTATCTTCTTTAATATTCCACTATTTAAATTACTGTTAGTGTTGTATGGCTTGGTTTTTGTGTTTTCATTGTTTACTTCAAGAGCATTCTTAGCTATTGCTTTTGATGCCTCTGGTGCAACCACAGGGATATTGGCTGTTCCTTTTATTCTAACTTTATCTTTTGGGATTTCAAAGCTCAAGAAAGACAGTAAAGCGTCTGAAAAAGACAGTTTTGGTTTGGTTGCGATTGCATCAATAGGTGCGATATTATCAGTCTTAATCTTTGATGTCTTTACACCAGATCAAACCTTTACTGCAACCTTAACATCATCTCTTGAGACGTCAACTTCAGTGATTGCGCCTTTCTTCAATGTCATTTCAGCATCACTCTTTGAGAGTTTAATGGCCATATTTCCTTTGGCAGTCATCTTTATGGTTTTACAAAAGCTATTCTTTAAACTTAAACGCCTTGCGGTGCGCAAGATGATTACAGGTTTTGTCTATGTTCTCATTGGTTTGTTGCTTTTCTTAATGGGTGTCAATGCAGGTTTTATGGATGTGGGTACTTATTTAGG
>Ga0208242_100733_pt1 | contig 13405 bp, 4 predicted proteins | sample SubbioAug_CSW13A_FD_184825 | JGI IMG/M metagenome (GOLD analysis project Ga0208242, IMG submission 184825) | Serpentinite rock and fluid subsurface biosphere microbial communities from McLaughlin Reserve, California, USA - CR12Aug_CSW13A (SPAdes) | ecosystem: Environmental > Terrestrial > Deep... | reverse complement strand
GAGGCCCAGGCCATCGCCGACGAGGACCTGGCCGCCAACCGCCGCATGGGTGCGCTGGGCGCCGCGCTCATCGCCCCGGGCAGCGGCGTGCTCACCCACTGCAACACCGGCTCGCTGGCCACGGCCGGCTTCGGCACGGCGCTGGGCGTGATCCGCGCCGGCGTCGCCGACGGCCGCATCGAACGAGTGTTCGCCAGCGAAACCCGGCCCTGGCTGCAGGGCGCCCGCCTGACCGCCTGGGAACTGCTGCAGGACGGCATCCCGGCCACGCTCATCGCCGACGGCGCCTCGGCCCACCTGATGAAGGGCGGGGCGGTGCAGTGGCTCATCGTCGGCGCCGACCGCATCTGCGCCAACGGCGACGTGGCCAACAAGATCGGCACCTACGCCCACGCCATCTCGGCCCGCCACCACGGGGTGAAGGTGATGGTGGTGGCGCCCTCGTCCACGGTGGACATGGCCACCGCCCGCGGCGGGGACATCGAGATCGAGATGCGCGACCCGGCCGAGTTGCTCTCGGTCTCGGGCACCCGCACGGTGGCCGAGGGCGTGCAGGCCTGGAACCCCGTCTTCGACGTGACCCCGGCTGCGCTGGTTGATGCCCTCGTGACCGAGAAGGGCGTGGTCGAACGCCCGGATGCGGCCGCCATGGCCGCCTGCTTCGGCGCCGCCTAAGTCCTTGTTTTTCCGTGCCTAAACCCTGCCATTCAGGCGGGGTTTCTGATATGATTTCACGTCCCCGAAACGCCTGCCCGCAGGCTACGCAACGGAATCACGAATGGCAGACCTCGCGAAGGAAATCATCCCGGTAAACCTCGAAGACGAGATGCGCCGAAGCTACCTCGATTACGCCATGAGCGTGATCGTGGGCCGCGCCCTCCCGGATGTCCGCGACGGCCTCAAGCCCGTGCACCGTCGCGTCCTGTTCGCGATGAACGAACTGGGCGCGCACAGCAACAAGCCCTACTACAAGTCGGCGCGAATCGTCGGCGACGTGATCGGCAAGTACCACCCGCACGGCGACCAGTCGGTGTACGACACCCTGGTGCGCATGGCCCAGCCGTTCTCGCTGCGCTACCTGCTGGTGGACGGCCAGGGCAACTTCGGCTCGGTCGACGGCGACTCCGCCGCCGCCATGCGTTACACCGAGGCGCGCATGTCGCGCCTGGCGCACGAGCTGATGGCCGACATCGACAAGGAAACCGTCGACTTCCAGCCCAACTACGACGAGAAGGAGCTCGAGCCGACGGTGATGCCGTCGCGCTTCCCGAACCTGCTGGTCAACGGTTCGGCCGGCATCGCGGTGGGCATGGCCACCAACATCCCGCCGCACAACCTCGGCGAGGTCATCGACGCCACGATCGCGCTGATCGACGACCCCAACGCCGGCATCGGCGACCTGATGCAGTTCATCCCGGGCCCTGATTTCCCCACCGCGGGCATCATCAACGGCGCCGCCGGCATCCACGCCGCCTACCACACCGGCCGCGGCCGCGTGCGCATCCGCGCCCGCGCCGAGGTCGAGGTCAACGAGGACACGGGCCGCGAGGCGATCGTCGTCACCGAGATCCCCTACCAGGTCAACAAGGCGCGGCTGATCGAGAAGATCGCCGAGCTGGTGAAGGAGAAGAAGCTCGAGGGCATCTCCGAGCTGCGCGACGAGTCCGACAAGGACGGCATGCGCATCTACATCGAGGTCAAGCGCGGCGAGTCGGCCGAGGTCGTGCTCAACAACCTCTACCTGCAGACGCCGATGGAGTCGGTGTTCGGCATCAACATGGTGGCCCTGGTCGATGGCCGCCCGCAGGTGCTCAACCTCAAGCAGATGCTCGAGGCCTTCGTGCGCCACCGCCGCGAGGTGGTGACCCGCCGCACCATCTTCGAGCTGCGCAAGGCCCGCGCCCGCGCCCACATCCTCGAGGGCCTGACGGTCGCGCTCGCGAACATCGACGAGATGATCGAGCTGATCAAGACCTCGGAGAACCCGGCCGTGGCCAAGGAGCGCATGCTCGCGCGCACCTGGCAGCCGGGCCTGGTCGGCGCGCTGCTGGCCGCCGCCGGCGCCGAGGCCTCGCGCCCCGAGGACCTGCCCGACGGCGTGGGCCTGCAGGCTTCCGGCTACCAGCTCACCGACACCCAGGCCCAGCAGATCCTCGAGATGCGCCTGCACCGCCTCACCGGCCTGGAGCAGGAAAAGCTCACCGACGAGTACAAGCAGCTGCTCGAGGCCATCCGCGGCCTGATCGAGATCCTCGAGAGCCCCGAGCGCCTGCTGCAGGTGATCCGCGAGGAGCTGCAGTCGCTGCGCGCCGAGTACGCCGACGCGCGCCGCACCGAGATCCGCGCCAGCGAGGAAGACCTGGACGTGCTCGACCTGATCGCGTCCGAGGACGTGGTGGTCACCCTGTCGCACGCCGGCTACGCCAAGCGCCAGCCGCTGACGACCTACCGCGCCCAGAAGCGCGGCGGCAAGGGCCGCTCGGCCACGGCGGTGAAGGAAGAAGACTTCATCGACCGGCTGTGGGTGGTGAACACGCACGACACGCTGCTCACCTTCACCAGCACCGGCCGCGTGTTCTGGCTCAAGGTCTACCAGCTGCCCGACGCCGGCCCGAACTCGCGCGGCCGCCCGATCATCAACTGGATCCCGCTGCAGGAAGGCGAGAAGGTGCAGGCCGTGCTGCCGGTGCGCGAGTTCGGCGACGACCACTTCGTGTTCTTCGCCACCCGCGACGGCACCGTCAAGAAGACCCCGCTGAGCGAGTACTCGCGTCCGCGCTCGACCGGCATCTGGGCCATCAACCTCGACGAGGGCGACGGCCTGGTGGACGTGCAGCTCACCGACGGCGAGTGCAACGTCATGCTCTTCGCCAGCAACGGCAAGGCCGTGCGCTTCGACGAGGGCGAGGTGCGCCCGATGGGCCGCACCGCCACCGGCGTACGCGGCATGCGCCTTAAGGACGACGGCGAGGGGCAGGCCGCCAAAGTGGTGTCGATGATCGTGGTCGATGGCGACGGCGACATCCTCACCGCCAGCGAGAACGGCTACGGCAAGCGCACCCCGGTCTCGGAGTTCCCGCGCAAGGGCCGCGGCACCCAGGGCGTCATCGCCATGCAGACCTCCGAGCGAAACGGCGACCTGGTGGGCGCGATCCAGCTCACCGAGAAGCACGAGATCCTGCTGATCTCCGACCAGGGCACCCTGGTGCGCACCCGCGCCGCCGAGGTCAGCCAGGTCGGCCGCAACACCCAGGGCGTCACCCTGATGCGCGTGGCCGAGGACGAGAAGCTGATCGCCGTCGAGCGCGTGGACGTGATCGAGGCGGTCGACGAGGGCGACGATGCCGCCACCGGCGAGGCCGCCGCGGAGCAGCCCGGGGCCTGACCCGGGCGCTGGCCGGGCCGCGCGGAACTCCCCGCGCGGCCTGTACCCTAAGGCCAGACCCTTCCGGAGCCCCCGATGATCCGCCAGACCACCGCCGCGCTGCTGGCTGCCTGCCTGTTCGTCGCCGCGCCCGCCCGGGCGCAGCCTGAAACCACCCCCGGCCCCGCGCCGGACCCGGCCACGATTGCTGCCGCCCGCGACCAGGTGCTGCCGGTGGTGGTGAGCATCCTGGTGGTGCGCGAGGACTTCCGCCAGGGCGAGCCGGTGCTGAGCGTGTCCTCCGGCAGCGGCACCGTGGTGACGCCGCAGGGCCACATCGCCACCAACGCCCACGTCACCCAGAACGGCAAGAGCTTCCGCGTCGTCTTCGCCGACGGCCGCGAGCTGCCTGCGCGGCTGGTGGGCGCCGACACCCTGTCCGACCTGGCCGTGCTTCAGGCCCAGCCGCCGGCGCCGGAAGTGTTCGCCCATGCCCGCTTCGCCGACGAGCCCGACCTTGCGCCCGGCGACACCGTGCTGGCCATGGGCGCGCCCTGGGGCCTGTCGAACTCGATGAGCGCGGGCGTGGTCAACAACCCGCGCCGCCTGCTGGTGTCGCTGTTCGACGACGAGGCCGACTACGAGGACCGCCTCGGCGCCGACGAGCCCACGGGCCGCTACTACGCCTGGATCCAGCACGACGCCGCCATCGCGCCCGGCAATTCCGGCGGCCCGCTGGTGGACCTGCGCGGCCGCATCGTCGGCGTGAACACCCGCGGCATGATCTTCGGCGGCGACCTGGCCTTCGCCATCCCCGGCCCGGATGCGCGCGACGTGGTGGACGCCCTGATCACCCGCGGCGCCATCAAGCGCTCGCACCTGGGCTTCCGCCTGCGCTCGCTCAAGGGCACGGGCCTCGCCCAGGGCGTGCTGGTCAATTCGGTCGAGCGCGGTTCGGCGGCCGAGAAGGCCGGCCTGCGCGCCGGCGACCGCATCCTGGCGGTGGATGGCACGCCGGTGACCGCGCTGCAGCCGGTGGACGTGCCGGCGCTGCAGCGGCGCATCGCCGAGCTGCCGATCGGCGCCGAGGTGGCGCTGCGCATCGCCCACGACGGCCGGGAGCGCGAACTGAAGCTGCGCACCCGCGCCCAGCCCGAGGACCGCGGCGAGGAGCGCGCCTTCGCGCCCTTCGGTGCCTCGCTGGTCGAACTCACTCCCGGCATGGGCCGGCGCCGCAACCTCGAGGGCGAGCGCGGCCTGCTGCTCACCGGTCTGCGCCCGGGTGGCCCGGCGGCGATTGCGCGCCCGGCGCTGTCCGAGGGCGACCTGCTGCTGGCGGTGGACGGCCAGCCGGTACCCGACCACGCCGCGCTCGAGGCCGCGGCCGCGCAGCCGCCGGCCGAGGGCCGGCCGCGCGTGCTGTCGTTCCGCCGCGGCGCCGAACACCGCGTGGCCCTGCTGGTCCCGGTCCACGGCGACCAGCTGCGCGTGCCGCTGCCCGAGCTGCCCAAGGCCTGGGCCGGCGTGGAGGTGCAGCCGATCACCGCTTCGCTGGCGCGCGAGCTGGGGCTGGGCGGCGCCGGCTTCCGCATCACCCGCCTGTACCCGGGCAGCCCGCTGGCGGCCGCCGGCGCGCGCACCGGCGACCTGCTCACCGCCATCGACGGCGTGCCGCTGCGCGCGGCCAACGACAGTTCGGACGACCCCTTCCACCAGCGCGTGCGCGACCAGATCGTCGGCGCCAAGGTGCGCGTCGAGGCGCTGCGCGAGGGCAAGCCGGTGGCCTTCGACGCCACGCTGTCGGCCGCGCCGGCCAACACCGCCTCGCTGCGCTCGCTGGCGTTGTCGTCGCTGCGCATCCAGGTGCGCGAACTGGGCTTCTACGACCGCGCCGCGCGCCAGCTGCCGGCCAGCCAGCGCGGCGTGCACGTCGACGGCGTCGAGTCGGGCGGCCCGGCCGGGCTGGCGCACCTGCAGCGCGGCGACGTGATCGTGCGCCTGGGCGAGCGCGAGGTCGGCGACCTGGCCAGCCTGCAGTCGGCGCTGGACGCGGCGCTGGCCGCCGGCAACGGCCGGGTCATCCCGGTGCAGGTGCTGCGCGGGCCCGAATCGCGCATCCTCTACCTCGAACGCTACTGGCTCACGGAGACGCCATGACCGCACGCACGCTCGCCCTCGTCCTCGCCCTGCTGCTGGCCGCGCCGGTCGCGCCGGCCGCGGTGCCCGACGAGGCCTTCGACGACTACCGCGAGGTGTTCAAGGCGCTCGGCGAACAGCACGCCGAGGCCATCGTGACGGTGAAGTTCGTGATGTCGGTGACCAACTCCGGCAACGAGCAGCGGGTCGAGGACCGCACCCAGGCCGTGCTGGTCAGCGCCGACGGGCTGCTGCTGGTGCCCGAGCGCACCATCAGCCTCGACTTCTCCAGCTTCGGCGAAGGCGGGCAGGGCGCGCCGGTGGCCACCTCGCGCGACTTCCGCGTGCGCCTGGCCGACTCCGACGAGTGGCTGGCGGCCGACCTGGTCACCCGCGACAGCGCGCTCGGCCTGGCCTGGCTGCGCATGCGCACGCCGCCCTCGCCGCTGCCCTTCGTCGACCTCTCGGACGGCGTGCGCGCCGAGCCGGGCATGGTCTATTTCTCGGTGCTGCGCACCTCCGACGAGTGGGGCGGGGTGCCGGTGTTCCGTCCGGGCCTGGTGCTGGGCGAGACGCACACGCCCACCTTCCGGCTGCTGGTGGACGGCGTGCCCGGCCTGGCCTTCTCGCACGACGGCAAGCCGATGGGTTACGTGGACGTCGACCTGGCCTCGATGATGCGATCGCGCAACACCGGCGTGGGCATGGACATGGCCGACCTGGTCCTGCGCATGACCCCGATTGACAAGGTCGCCGCCGCCACCGCCCAGGCCGCCAGGCTGCCGGTCGCGGGCGCCGACTGAGGTCGCGCCGGCGTCCTATACTGGCCGGGACCCCCGGGGAGCCTGGCCATGCTTTCGAGATCCGTCCGCCGCGCCGCGGCGCTGTCCTTCCTGCTGTTGCTGCTGGCCGCCTGCGGGCGCGAAGGCGGCCAGGTGCCTGCGCTGCAGGGCTCGCCGGTGGATGCCCGCCAGGCCATCGAGGGCTTTGCGCTCGAGTCCGCCGGCCACGGCCGCCATGACGGCCAGACCGCGATCGAACTGCGCTTCACCCAGCCGCTGGCGGCCGGCCAGGACTTCGACGCGCTGGTGCAGGTCGCCGGCCCGGGCGGCGAGGCGGTGCAGGGCAGTTGGGTGCTCGACCCCAGCGCGAAGGTGCTGCGCTTCCCCTACGTCGAGGCCAGCCGCAAGTACGCCGTGACGCTGTCCGCTGGCCTGGCCGCCGCCGACGGCAAGACCCTGGGCAAGGCGCAGCGCCGCGAGCTCGACACCGCGCCTGTGGAGCCGGCCGTGGGCTTTGCCTCCCAGGGCAGCGTGCTGCCGGCGCGCGACACCCGCGGCCTGCCGGTGGTGTCGGTGAACGTGCCGGAGGTGGACGTCGAGTTCCTGCGCGTGCGCGACGGCGAGGTCGCCAACTTCTTCGTCAGCTACCAGCGCGGTGGTCGCCGCGGCGGCTGGGAGCTGGGCGACAGCCCCTGGCAGGGCCGCCCGGCCATCACCCGCGTGGCCGACCCGGTCTACCTCAACCGCTTCGTGCTCGGTGGCGCCGACAACGAGCGCCGCCTGTCCTACCTGCCCGTGCAGAACATCGCCGAACTGCAGAAGCCGGGCGTGTACTTCGCCTTGATGCGGCGCGTGGGCGGCTACGACCAGGACTACGAGACGGCCATCTTCTTCGTAAGCGACCTGGGCCTGCACGTGCGCGCCTACGACGAGGCGGTGTTCGTGCACGCGGCCTCGCTCAAGACCGGCCAGGGCGCCGGCGACGTGGCGCTGGAGGTGCTCGACCGCGGCGGCAACGTGGTGGTGCGCGCCGGCACCGATGCCAGCGGCAACGCGCTGGTGGCCTATGCGCTCGACGCCGGCCACGTGCTGGTGGCGCGCAAGGGCAACGACGTGTCGGTGCTGCCGTTCAACCAGCCGGCGCTCGATCTTTCCGAATTCGCGGTCGCCGGCCGGGCCCAGGCCTGGTTCGACGTGTTCGCCTGGTCCGGCCGCGACCTCTACCGTCCCGGCGAGACGCTGCAGGTGTCGGCGCTGATGCGCGACCACGACGGCCGCGCGGTCAAGCCGCAGCCGCTGTACCTGGGCCTGCGCCAGCCCGACGGGAAGCTGTTCCTGGAAACCCGGCTCGAGCCGGGCGAGGGCGGCTACTACCAATGGAGCCAGGCGCTGCCGCCCGAGGCGCCCACCGGTCGCTGGCAGGTGGAGTTCCGCACGGCGCCGGGCGCGAAGGACGTGGTGCAGGGCCTGGCCCTGCGCATCGAGGAATTCCTGCCCGAGCGCATGAAGCTCGAGCTCGACAGCCCCAGGCCCTCGCTGGCCCCGGGCGAGCCGCTGCGCCTGCAGGTCGAGGGCGCCTACCTCTACGGCGCGCCCGCCGCCGGTAACCGCTTCACCGCGCGGCTGTCGCTGCAGCCGGACCTGCGGCCGGTGGCCACGCTGCCCGACCACCAGTTCGGCGACCCGACCCTGGCGCTGCCGCGCGAGCCGCGCGACGTGCTCGACGAATCGCTCGACGAGCAGGGCCGCTTCGCCATCGACCTGGCCCTGCCCGAGGAAGTGGCCCAGCCCGCCGCGCCGGTCGCGGTGCTGCTCAGCGGCAGCGTCTACGAGAGCGGTGGCCGCCCGGTGACCCGCACGATGCGCCGCAGCCTGTGGCCGGCGCCGGTGCTGGTGGGCGTGCGGCCGCTGTTCGACCTCAAGGAGGGCGCGCCCTCGAACGGCAACGCCGGCTTCGAACTCGTGCGCAGCGACCTCGGCGGCCAGCTCTCGGCCGGCGCGCTGGAGGTCAGCCTGGTGCGCGAGATCCGCGACTACCACTGGCGCCAGGACGGCAGCGGCTGGGCCTTCGACTTCACCGCGCGCTTCGAAACCGTCGAGACGCGCCAGCTGCAGGCCCGCGCCGAGGGCGGCACGCGCATCGACTTCCCGGTGCAGTGGGGCGAGTACCGGCTCGAGGTGCGCGACCCGGCCACCGGCCTGCTCACGCGCCTGCCCTTCGTGGCCGGCTGGAGCTGGGACAACCAGAACCGCGGCCTCGACGCGCGCCCCGACAAGGTCAAGCTGGCGCTGGACAAGACCGGCTATCGCGCCGGCGATACCCTGGTGGTGACGGTCACGCCGCCGCAGCCCGGCCCCGGCATCCTGCTGGTGGAAACCGACAAGCTGCTGCACGTGCAGGCGCTGGAGCCGCGCGCCGGTGCACGCTACGAGCTCAAGGTCACCGAAGAGTGGGAACGCCACGACGTCTACCTCACCGCGGTGGTGCTGCGCGGTGGCTCGGCGCTGGAGAAGGTGACGCCGGCGCGCGCCGTCGGCGTGGCGCACGTGCCGATGGCGCGCGGCGACCGCCGCGTCGAGGTCACGCTCAGCGCCCCGGCGCAGGCCGAGCCCGGGCAGGCGCTGCCGGTCGAACTGGCCGCGCCGGCGCTGGCCGGCAAGACCGCCTGGGCGACGGTGTCGGCGGTGGACCTGGGCATCCTCAACATCACCCGCTTCCCGGTGCCCGATGCCGCCGCGCACTTCTTCGCGCAGCGGCGCCTGGGCGTGGACGCGCGCGACCTCTACGGCCGCGTGATCGAAAGCTTCGAGGGCGAGAGCGCGCGCCTGCGCTTCGGCGGCGACATGGCGCTGCTGGCACTGCCGCAGGCGCGGCGGCCAACCGCGCGCATCAAGACGGTGGACCTGTTCTCCGGGCCGGTGAAGCTCGATGCGAAGGGTCGCGCCACCGTCTCGTTGCCCGTGCCCGACTTCAACGGCACCCTGCGCGTGTCGGCCCTGGTCTACGGCGACGAGGCCTACGGCCAGGCCAGCGCCGAAAGCGTGCTGCGCGCGCCCATCCTCGCCGAGCTCAGCGCGCCGCGCGTGCTGGCGCCGGGCGACCGCAGCACGGTCACCATCGACCTGCAGAACTTCACCGGCCAGGCCGGCGAGTTCCGCGTGCAGCTCGACACCGCCGGCCCGCTGGCGGTGGCCAATGGCGTCCGCAGCGTGAGGCTGGCGGCCGAGGGCAAGTCCACGCTCAGCTTCCCGCTCACCGCCACCGAGGGCGTGGCCACCGGCGAGCTGCGCCTGAAGGTGGAGGGCAACGGCCGCAGCGTGGAGCGCGCCTTCGACCTGCCGGTGCGTCCGGCCTGGGGCGGCGTGGCGCGTTCGGCCGCGTACACCGTCGCGCCGGACGGGACGCTGTCGCTGGGCGCCAACCTCGCCGAGGGCCTGATGCCGGCGACGGTGCAGGCGCGGCTGGTGATCACCGCGCAGCCGCCGGTGCCGTTCGCGCGCGCGCTGCGCGAACTGCTTGACTACCCCTACGGCTGCGTCGAGCAGACCACCTCGCGCGGTTACGCGGCGCTGCTGCTCGACCAGGACAACGCCGCGCGCATGGGCTTCAACGGGCTGTCGGCCGACGAGCGCCGGCGCCGGCTCGAGGCGGCCTTCAGCCGGCTGGCGGCGCTGCAGCAGGAGAACGGCCACTTCTCGATGTGGGGTGGCCGCGACAGCGCCCCCATCCTCACGCCGATGGTGGCCGAGTTCCTGCTCTCGGCACGCGAGGCCGGCTTCGCCGTGCCCGAGGCGATGCTGCAGAAGGCGCTCGAGCGGCTCAACGAGGACCTGCTCACCGGCGGCCTGCCGTTCTACGCCTACGACCAGCCCGAACACCTGCGCCTGGCCTACCAGGCCCACGCCGGCTACGTGCTGGCGCGCCTGAACCGCGCGCCGCTGGGCACGCTGCGCGCGCTGTACGACAACCAGCGCGACAAGTCGCTCACCGGCCTGCCGCTGGTGCACCTTGGCCTGGCGCTGCAGCTGCAGGGCGACGGCGCACGCGGCGGCAAGGCCATCGCCGAAGGCCTGGCCAAGGCCTCGGCGCGGCCGCGCTGGCTGGGCGACTATGGCTCCGACCTGCGCGACCAGGCCCTGGTGCTGGCCCTGCTGCGCGAGAACCAGCGCGAGGCGCCGGGCCAGGCCGACCGCCTGCTCGAACTCTCGCGCGACCTGCAGGCGCGCGGCGCCGGGCCCCATGCCTGGTACAGCACGCAGGAGCAGGTGGCGCTGGCGCGCCTGGGCCGCAGCCTGGTGCTCGACGGCGAGCGCACTTTCGCCGGCACGCTGGCCATCGGCGGCCAGGCGCAGGCGCTGCAGCCCGACCGCGTGGCGACCCGCCTGCTTGGCTTCGGCGACCTCTCGGCCGGCCTGCGTTTCACGCCCGAGGCGCAGGCGCCGGTGTTCGCGGTGGTCGACGTGGCCGGCATCCCGCGCACCGCGCCGGCCTTCGACGACAAGGCCATCAGCATCCTCCGCAGCTGGCACACGCCCGACGGCAAGCCCTGGACGCCGGGGCCGCTGCGCGAGGGCGAGGTGCTGGTGGCGGCGCTGCGCATCGAGGCGCGCGAGGCCATGCCCGACGCGCTGGTGGTCGACCACCTGCCGGCGGGCCTGGAGATCGAGAACCTCAACCTGTCCGATCCGGAACAGTGGGCGGGCGTGTCGATCAACGGCGTCGCGCTGGCCGAGCGCGCGTTCGCGGCGCAGCTGGCGCACGAGGAGTACCGCGACGACCGCTATGTCGCCGCGCTGCGCCTCGACGCCGGCCAGCCGGCGCACCTGTTCTACCTGGTGCGCGCGGTGACGCCGGGCACCTACGTGGTGCCGCCGCCGCAGGCCGAGGACATGTACCGTCCGCAGCTGCGCGGCGTCGGCCGCGCCACGCCGGCGAGCCTGACGGTGCAGCAGCCCTGACGTGAGCAACGCAGGGCAGGGCGGGTCACCGGGGCGCCGCTGGCGCCTCGCGCTGGGGGTGCTGGTGGCACCGCTGCTGCTGGGCCTGGTGCTCGACCGGCTGTTCCCGCCGCCGCTCCCCGATGGCGGCGGCGCCACCGTGGTGCTGGCCGCCGACGGCACGCCGCTGCGCGCCTTCCCGGATCGCAACGGCGTCTGGCGCTATCCGGTGGCCGTCGAGGAGGTTTCGCCGCTCTACGTCGAGGCGCTGCTGGGCTACGAGGACCGCTGGTTCCACCGGCACGGCGGCGTCAATCCGCTGGCGCTGGCGCGCGCCGCCGGGCAGCGCCTGCGCCACGGCCGCGTGGTCTCCGGTGGCTCGACGCTGACGATGCAGGTGGCGCGCATCCTCGAGCCGCACGAGCGCAGCCCGGGCGGCAAGCTGCGGCAGATGCTGCGCGCGCTGCAGCTGGAATGGCGATTGGACAAGCGCGAGATCCTTGCGCTCTACCTCAACCACGCGCCCTTCGGCGGCACCGTCGAAGGCGTGGAGGCGGCGAGCTGGGCCTACCTGGGCAAGCCTGCGCGCGAACTCTCGCGCGCCGAGGCGGCGCTGCTGGCGGTGCTGCCGCAATCGCCCAGCCGGCTGCGCCCCGACCGCCATCCCGAGGCCGCGCGCGCGGCCCGCGACAAGGTGCTCGCGCGCCTGGCCGCACAGGGCGACTGGGATGCGGCGGCGGTGGAGGAGGCGCGCGTCGAACCGGTGGTGTCGCGGCGCCTGCAGCCACCGATGTCGGCGGCGCTGCTGGCGCGCCGGCTGCAGGCCGCGCACCCGGGGCAATCGCGCATCACCAGCACGATCGACGCCGACCTGCAGCGCACCCTGGAGGCGCGGCTGGCCGCCTGGTTCGCGCACCTGCCCGAACGCAGCTCGGCGGCGCTGCTGGTGGTGGAGAACGAGCGGCTGCAGGCGCGTGCCTACGTCGGCTCGCTGGCCTTCGGCGACGAGCGCCGGCTCGGCCACGTGGACATGGTGCGGGCGGTGCGTTCGCCGGGCTCCACGCTCAAGCCCTTCCTCTACGGCCTGGCCATCGACGACGGCCTGGTGCATTCGGGCAGCCTGCTGGTGGACGCGCCGCAGTCCTTCGGCGACTACCGGCCGGCGAATTTCGACCCGGCCTTCAACGGCCCGGTGTCGGTGGCCGAGGCGCTGCGGCTGTCGCTGAACGTGCCGGCCGTGGACCTGCTCGACCGCGTCGGCCCGGCGCGTTTCGCCGGCCGCCTCGCGCATGGCGGCGTCGAACTGCGGCTGCCGCGCGGCGCCAGCCCGAACCTGTCGGTGGTGCTGGGCGGCGCCGGCACCCGGCTCGAGGAGCTGGTGGGCGCCTACGCGGCTTTCAACCGCGACGGCCTCAGCGGCACCGTCCGCTACACGCCCGACGCGCCGCTGGCCGAGCGCCGCCTGCTGTCGCCGGGCGCGGCCTGGATCGTGCGCGAGATCCTCGAGCAGCACGGCCGGCCCGGCCTGCGCGAGGGCGTGGTGGACACCAGCCGGCGCCAGCGCGTGGCCTGGAAGACCGGCACCAGCTACGGCTTCCGCGACGCCTGGGCGATCGGCGGCACCGCGGCGTACACGGTGGGCGTGTGGGTGGGCCGGCCCGACGGCACGCCGCTGCCGGGGCAGTACGGCGCGATCACCGCGCTGCCGCTGCTGCTGGAAGTCGTCGACAGCCTGCCGCGCGATCCGCGCGACGGCCAGCGCCGGGCGATGCCCGCCGGCGTGGTGAAAACCGAAGTCTGCTGGCCGCTGGGCCTGCCGCCGGATCCGGCCGCGCCCGGCCTGTGCCATCGGCGCGTCGAGGCCCTGGCCCTGGCCGGCCACCTGCCGCCGACCTTGCCCGAACGCGAGGCGCGGCTCTGGAGCGGTGGACGCCTGCGGCTGGACGTGGACGCCCGCAGCGGCCAGCGGCTGTCGGCCGACTGCCGGGCGCCGCACGCGCGCCAGGTCCTGGAGATCGCGCGCTGGCCGGCGCTGGCCATGCCCTGGCTGCCGGCGGCCGAGCGCCGCGCCTCGGCCATCCCGCCGCTGGCGCCGGACTGCGCGCCCGACGCCCTGGCCGGGCTGGAAACGCTGCGCATCGACGGCCTGGCCGACGGCAGCCGGCTGGCGCGCCCGCCGGGCAGC
>Ga0208242_100731_pt1 | contig 13457 bp, 12 predicted proteins | sample SubbioAug_CSW13A_FD_184825 | JGI IMG/M metagenome (GOLD analysis project Ga0208242, IMG submission 184825) | Serpentinite rock and fluid subsurface biosphere microbial communities from McLaughlin Reserve, California, USA - CR12Aug_CSW13A (SPAdes) | ecosystem: Environmental > Terrestrial > Deep... | reverse complement strand
GCAATCATGGGGCCCGTGGAGTGATCCGCGGGCCTTTTGCTTTCGTGCGGCTCGGGCCGTGTGGTGGCCTAGCGGGGCAGGGCGTCCGTCAGCGCGGCCTCCAGCGCCGCAACATCCGGCACAGCCTGGAAAAGGTCGCGCAGGGACGGGGCGGCGAAGCCCTCGGCGATCACATGGTCCAACAGGCGGATAAGCGGCTGCCAGTAGCCTGACACGTTCACCAGCAGGATCGGTTTGCGGTGCAGGCCGATCTGGGCCCAGGTCAGCACCTCGAAGAATTCGTCCAGCGATCCCGCGCCTCCCGGCAGGACCACGATCGCATCCGAGTTCATGAACATGACCTTCTTCCGCTCGTGCATGTCCTCGGTCACCACCGTATGGGCCATGTCGCGCGGGGCGCGTTCGCGGCCCAGAAGATGCACCGGGATCACCCCCAGCGTCGCGGCCCCATCGGCCAGCGCAGAAGCGGCGACTTCGCCCATGATCCCCACGTCTCCGGCGCCGAACACCAGCCGCCAGCCGTTCCGGGCGATCAACGCCCCCGTCTCCCGCGCGGCGGCGACATAGTCTTCCCTCAGGCCGGGACGCGAGCCGCAGAAGACGCAGATCGAAGGCTTGGTCATGTGGGGAACCCGAAAACGGTTGCACTGTCTGCAGATATAGAGATTCCTGAGAGCAAAGAAAGGCGGCGCGGCCAGCGCCGGGGGGTGTGTGCATGTCGGCATGGCAGGGGATGACCCCAAGGGCGAGGGTCCTGATCCTTGGGGCGGCGGGTCTGCTCTTGTTCGGGGCGGGCTATCTGGGCTGGCAGGTCTTGCGGCCCGCGCCCGAACCTGCCGCCAGCCTCGGGTCCACGCCCGATCCCGCCCCCACGCCTGAAGTCACGCCCGAGACTGCCCCCGTCGCGCAATCCAGCCTGCCGAAGATCGACGTCTGGCGCGTTGCTCCGGACGGCGGGGCGGTGGTTTCGGGCCTCGCGACGGCCGGGTCCAGGGTCGAGGTGATCGTGGACGGCTTGCCCATGGCTGAAGGCGAGGCCGGGGCCTCTGGCGAATTCGCGCTGGTCTTCACTCTGCCGCCGAACCCGGAGCCCAGTCTCCTTTGGGTCGCGATGACCGTGCCGGATGCCGGGCCGGTGTCCTCGGCCGAGATGGTGGCGCTGGGGCCGATCGCCGGCCCCGAGGTCCCGGCCGAACCGGCGCCCGCGCAGCTTCCCGAACTGGCCGCCGAGGAGCCGGCGCCCGCAACGCCGCCCGCGCTCTTGCTGACCGAGGCGGGGGCCGTGGTCCTGCAAGAGGCCGAGCCGGCGTCGCGGGACAATGTGATGATCGACACGATCACCTATACCCCGGCGGGCGAGGTGCAGGTGGGCGGACGCGCCGGGCCGGGGTCGGTCCTGCGGGTCTATCTGGACAATCAGTTGAAGGCCGAGCTGACCACGCCCGGCACCGGCCTGTGGCTGGCCGACCTGCCGGAGACCGCGCCGGGGATCTACATGATGCGCGTCGATCAGCTTGATCCGGCGGGCGGCGTCGCCTCGCGTTTCGAGACACCCTTCAAGCGTGAGACGCTGGAGGCGCTGGCCGCTGTCTCCACCGCTCCGGCTGCTCCCACCGCCGATGCCGCTCCCGACGCCGTGCCCGAACCTTTGGTGGTGGCGGAAGCGACGCCAGCCGCCGAGGCTCCGGCAGCAGAGGAGGTTGCGGCCCCCGAGGTCGCTGCCGTCGAAACCCCGGCCGCCGAGGCGGAATCCATGGTCGCCGCCGCGGAGCCAACCGCGGCCGAGCCCGAGCCCACCGATGCCGCACCCGAACCGACCGAAGCTGCACCCGATCCGGCCGAAACCGCGCCCGTCCCCCCCGCTGCCCCGCCTGTCGTCACCGTGACCGTCCAGCCGGGCTTCACCCTCTGGGGCATTGCGCAAGAGCGTTATGGCAATGGCGTGCTCTATGTGCAGGTCTTTGAGGCCAACCGCGACAAGATCCGCAACCCTGACCTGATTTATCCCGGTCAGGTCTTGTCCGTGCCGGGTGCGACGGATGCCCCCTGACGGTCGTTGCAGGCCGCCAGAACCTCCGGGTGGTCGCAGCAGCAGTCGTTCAACAGGTAGGATATCGTCCGGCCAAGTCCGGTCGTATCCACGCTGTAGATCACGTTCCGCGCAGCCCTGCGGGAGCGGATGAGTCCCGCCTGCTCCAGCGCCGAGAGGTGAAAGGACAGGCGTGGCGCGGCCAGCCCCAGTTTCTGGGCGATCTCGCCCGCAGCAAGACCCTCATCCCCGCGCGGCATCAGAAGCCGGATCAGGTCCAGCCGGGTCTCATGCGCAAGCGCGGAAAGGGTCGCCGCAAGGGCTTTACTTCGGTGCATCGTTCAACTATTCAAGAACGGTTTAAATGACCATAGCCGAACCGGACCCGCCCCGCAATGGGGCAGCAGGAAAGATGACCATGCGCCGCACCACCGCCAATGCCACTTCTGCCGACTTGGGGTCTATGCCTGCCTCGGGCTGGCACACCCTGCGCCGGGTCGCACCCTATCTCTGGCCGGAAGGGCAGGCGTGGGTGAAGCGCCGAGTGATCGGCGCGATGTTCTTCCTGGTCCTGGCCAAGCTCGTCTCGGTCTCGACGCCATACGTCTACAAATTGGCCGTGGACAGCCTCGCGGGCGAGGGACCGGAGACGGGCATGATCCTCGGCCTCGGCGCGGTCGGGCTGGTGGTGGCCTACGGTCTTTCGCGCCTCGGCGCCATCGTCTTCGGCGAGTTACGCGATGCGGTGTTCGTCCGCGTGGGCCAGCGGGCGATCCGGCGGCTCGCGATCGAGACCTTCACCCATATCCACCGGCTGTCCCTGCGCTATCACATCACCCGCAAGACCGGGGGCCTCTCCCGCATCATCGAACGCGGGGTGAAAGGCGTCGATTTCCTGCTGCGCTTCATGCTCCTGTCGATCGGCCCCCTGATCCTGGAACTGACCATGGTCGCGGCCATCTTCGCCTGGGTCTTCGGCTGGCAATATGCGGCGGTCGTTGTCATCACCATCACGCTTTACGTGCTCTTCACCTTCAAGGTGACCGAATGGCGCGTGAAGCTTCGGCGCGAGATGAACGATCAGGACACCGACGCCAATCAGAAGGCGATCGACAGCCTGCTGAACTTTGAAACCGTCAAGTATTTCAACGCCGAACAGCGTGAGGCGGACCGCTATGACGGCGCGATGCGGCAATATGAAACCGCCGCGGTCAAGACCGGGCTGTCGCTCTCGTTCTTGAACGTCGGCCAAGCCTTCCTCATCACCTCGGGTCTTGTCATCGTCATGGCGATGAGCGCGCTTGGTGTCCGGGCGGGCACGCTGACCGTGGGCGATTTCGTGATGGTCAACGCCTACATGATCCAGATCACCATGCCCCTGAACTTCCTTGGCACCGTCTACCGCGAGATCCGGCAGGCGCTGGTCGACATGGGGGAGATGTTCGGCCTGCTGGGCCAGCCGGCCGAGGTGACCGACGCCCCCGACGCCCGCCCGTTGGAGGTGCGCGGCGGCGAGATCCAGTTCGACAACGTCCGCTTCCGTTATGAGGCCGAGCGCGAGATCCTGAAGGGGATCAGCTTCCGCGTGGCCCCCGGCGAACGGGTGGCGCTGGTCGGGACGTCAGGCTCGGGCAAATCCACGATCGGGCGGCTTCTGTTCCGCTTCTACGACATCCAGGATGGCGCAATCCGCATCGACGGGCAGGACATCCGCCAGGTGACGCAAGACAGCCTGCACCAGGCGATCGGCGTGGTGCCGCAGGATACCGTCCTCTTCAACGACACGATCCTCTACAACATCGCCTATGGCCGCGCCGGGGCCAGCCGCGAGGAGATCGAGGCCGCTGCCAAGGCAGCCAAGATCCACGACTTCGTGCTGCGCCTGCCGCAGGGCTATGACACGGTTGTGGGTGAGCGGGGGCTGAAGCTCTCGGGCGGCGAGAAGCAGCGGGTGGGGATCGCCCGGACCCTGTTGAAGAACCCGCCGATCCTTGTGCTGGACGAGGCGACCTCGGCTTTGGACACCCAGACGGAACGCTCGATCCAGGACAGCCTGCGCGAGATGGGCGAAGGGCGCAGCGTCATCACCATTGCGCACCGGCTGTCGACCATCGCCGATGCCGACCAGATCATCGTGCTGGAGGAAGGCCGCATCCTGGAACAGGGTCGGCATGAGGACCTCTTGGCCCGCCGGGGCCGCTATGCCCAGATGTGGGAGCGCCAGTCGGCCGAGGAAGAGGCGGAACCTACGGCGGGCGAGGCGGCCTGATCACCGGCGCAACACCGCGTTTATTGGTCGAGGCTCCAGCTTTGCTGGTCCATTGTCGATCCTCTGGATCGGCGGTTCCCGCTGCAAACTCGGCCCGCCCACGGAATTCTGACCGGGGGCGCGGGCGGGGCAGGGCTTGGCAACCCTTGGACTTTCCCTGTAAGACGGCAGCAAGAGGACCAGCAAGGGGCGGGGCGTGAGCAATCCGGACAGCTTCATCGAGGAAGTCACCGAAGAGGTCCGCCGCGACCGTCTTTTCGGCCTGTTCCGCAAATACGGCTGGATCGGCGTTCTGCTTGTCGCCGTCATCGTCGGCGGCGCGGCCTGGAACGAATGGTCCAAGGCGCGCGATGCCGCCCGGGCGCAGGCATTCGGCGACGCGCTGATCGACGCTCTCGACCACGGCACGCCCGATGAACGCCGCGCCGCGCTTGAGGCGATCCGGGTCGACGGCCAGCAGGGGGCCGTCCTGCAGCTGATTCTGGCCTCGGACCCGCAGGCCGACCGCGCCGCCACGCTGGCCGCGCTTGACCGGCTCATCGCGGATTCCTCGCTTCCGGTCAGCTACCGCGACCTTGCCGTTTTGCGTCGGGTGACTGTCGCCGGGGCCGAAATGGCGCTGGCCGACCGCCGGACCGCGCTGCAGGGTATCGCCACTCCGGGCCGGCCCTTCCGCGTCCTTGCCGAAGAGCAACTGGCCTATCTGATGATCGAGGACGGCGACCGCGACGGTGCCATTACCGCCTTGCAGGCGCTCATGCAGGACCAGGAAAGCTCGGGGGCGCTGCGGGCGCGGGCCGGGCAGGTGATCACGGCGCTGGGTGGCACGCTGCCCGAGACGACCTCGGGCTGAGGGCGGGACGCGCGATGAAAGGGAAGCAGCAGGTGGCTGGGATGACGATCAGGCTGATGACGGGCGCGGGCCTTCTGGCGCTGCTGGCGGCCTGCGGCCAGAAGGAAGTGATCCTTCAGGGCGAACGCTTCCCGGTCCGTGCCGACCTTTCGGCTTCGATCCCGGTTGAGGGGCAGCCTGCTCCGACCGCGGCCGGGGAACCCGGCAATCGTGCGCAGCCGATCTCGCTTCCCGCGCAGACCAGTACCGGGGAGTGGACCCATCGCGGCGGCAATTCCCGCCACCTGATGCCGCATGCCGCCCTCTCCGCCGCCCCGCAGCGGGTGTGGAGCGCGAATATCGGCTCGGGCTCCAGCCGCAAGAACCGCGTCTCGGCCGCACCCGTCGTCTCGGCCGGGCGGGTCTTCACGATGGATGCGGGCTCGGTGGTCACCGCCACGTCGACCGGCGGCGGCACGCTTTGGTCGGTGAACCTGACGGCGACCTTCGACAAGGGCGGTGGCGTTTCGGGCGGCGGTCTGGCCGTCGGGGGCGACCGCCTGTTCGCGGCCACCACCTATGGCGAGGTCCTGGCGCTTGAGGCCGGGTCCGGTCAGATCCTCTGGCGCCAGCGGGTCGACGCGCCCGTCACCGGCGCGCCCGCGACAGATGGCAGCATGGTCTATGTCAGCGCCAAGGACGGCTCGGCCTGGGCGATCGACGCGGCGACCGGAAAGGTCGCCTGGCAGGTCAACGGCACCCCCGGCGCGACCGGATATGTCGGCACCTCGGCCCCGACCGTGGGTGACCGCGCGGTGATCTTCCCGTCGTCGGGCGGGGACCTGATGGCGGTCCTGAAGATCGGCGGCGGCACCAAGATCTGGCAGAAATCTCTGGCCGGCAAACGGCTGGGCGCGGCCTATGCCCTCACGCCCGAGGTCACGGCCGATGCGGTGATCGATGGCGGCGTGATCTATGCCGGCACCGGCTCTGGCCGGACGGTGGCGATGTCCGCCTCGTCGGGAGAGCGGATCTGGTCGGCGGGCGAGGGCGCGCTTGGCCCGGTCGCGGTGGCGGGTGGCTCCGTCTTCCTCGTCAGCGACCAAGCAGAATTGGTGCGACTCGACGCGGCCACGGGCGAGGTGATCTGGGCCGTGCCGATGCCCTATTTCACCAACGACCGGATCAAGCGCCGCAAGGGGATCTATGCCCATTACGGGCCGGTCCTGGCCGGAGGGCGGGTGATGGTGGTCTCCTCGGACGGGATCCTCCGCGCCTTCGATCCGGTAAGCGGCAGCCTGACCCATACCTCTGAAATCCCCGGTGGCGCGGCGACCCAGCCGGCCGTGGCGGGCGGCACTCTGTATGTCGTGGGCGGCAACGGGCAACTTCACGCTTTCCGTTAAGGCGCTTCCCGTGTATGGCAGGCGCTTCGCAAAGGCCGGACGCTTGATATGACCTTCACCCTCGCCATCGTGGGCCGCCCCAATGTGGGGAAATCGACGCTCTTCAACCGACTGGTCGGGCGGAAACTCGCGCTTGTCGATGACCAGCCCGGCGTGACCCGCGACCTGCGCGAGGGGGATGCCAAGCTTTTCGACCTCCGCTTCACCGTGATCGACACGGCCGGGCTTGAAGAGGTCACCGACGACAGCCTGCAAGGCCGGATGCGCCGCCTGACCGAGCGCGCGGTCGACATGGCCGACGTCTGCCTCTTCCTGATCGACGGCCGCGTTGGCGTAACGCCCTCGGATGAAGTTTTTGCCGACATCCTGCGCAAGAAATCCGCCCGCGTGCTGATCGGCGTGAACAAGGCCGAGGGCAAGGCCGGCGACTCTGGCGCGCTTGAGGCTTATTCCCTTGGCCTCGGGGAGCCGATCCGGCTCTCCGCCGAACATGGCGAGGGGATGGACGACCTCTATCGGGCCCTCAAACCCTTCGAGGAAGAATTCGCCCCGCGCGAAGCCGAGATGCTGCCCGAGACCGACACCGACATCTCGGAAGAGGACGCCGAGCTTGAGGCGGACGAGGACGCCCACCGGCCCACCGTGCAGAAGCCCTTGCAGATCGCCGTCATCGGTCGCCCGAATGCCGGAAAATCCACGCTGATCAACAAGATCCTCGGCACTGACCGTATGCTCACCGGCCCCGAGGCCGGGATTACCCGTGACGCGATCTCGGTCCGCGCCGACTGGCAGGGCACGCCGATCCGCATCTGGGACACCGCCGGGATGCGGAAGAAGGCCAAGGTGGTCGAGAAGCTTGAAAAGCTGTCGGTCGCCGATGGCCTCCGTGCCGTGCGCTTCGCCGAGGTCGTGGTCGTCCTTCTCGACGTGGAAATCCCCTTCGAGGTGCAGGACCTCCGCATCGCCGATTTCGCCGAGACCGAAGGACGCGCCGTCGTGGTCGCGGTCAACAAATGGGATCTCGAGGACGATAAGCAGGAAAAGCTGGCCGAGCTGAAGGAGATGTTCGAACGCCTCCTCCCGCAGCTGCGCGGCGCGCCGCTGGTGACCGTCAGTGCCAAGACGGGCCGGGGCCTCGACCGCCTGCATGATGCGATCCGCAAGGCTCATGATGTCTGGAACCGCCGTGTGGCGACGGCCAAGCTGAACAGTTGGCTGGGCGCCATGACCGAGGCGCACCCGCCACCGGCCCCGGGTGGCCACCGGATCAAGCTACGCTACATGACCCAAGTGAAGACCCGGCCGCCGGGCTTCATGATCAAGTGCTCGCGGCCGGACGAATTGCCGGAAAGCTACAAGCGTTACCTGATCAATGGGTTGCGCGACCATTTCGACATGCCGGGCACGCCGATCCGGCTGTTCCTGCGCAGCCAAGGCGACCAGAACCCGTGGAAGGAGCGCAAGTTCCACACGCCCTCGCGGCTGCGCAAGCACAAGGAAAAGAACACCGGCCAGTAACGGGGCGCCGGTTTCGCCAAAGGAATCGGACCGTTGCTTTCGAAGGCTCCGAACAGGAATTCATGGGAATTCCGAAAGACCGGCCTCACCCTCTGCGCCAGGTCCAGATGAGTGCCCCCAGCATCACGACTGCGCCCGCGGCCGCCGCGCCCGCGACCAGCGCGTTGTCGGCCCGGTTCGCCACGATGACGCCCGCAAGCGCCCAGATGACCGTCAGCCCATAGACCGGCATCCGGGGCTTTCTCGCCTGCACGACCAGTGCGATCCCGAGGACCAGCGCCAGCATCGCTAGCGCCGAGCCGCTGTTCGACAGCACCCCATGACCCGCGATCAGAATTCCGGTCGAGACCGCCGCCGCCGCCGTAAGCCAGCCTGCGAAGATCGCCTGCGGAGCCGACAGCAACCACCGGTCCGGCTCGGTCGGCGCGCGGAGGAAGGCGGTCAGCGCGCCGGCCGCCATGATCCAGATCGTCACCGTCCCCCAGACTGCGCTTTGCCCCGCGATCCACAGCCAGACCACGCCCACGCCGATCGCGACCGTCAGCGGCAGCCGGGTGCGGTCCCAGGCCGGGTCAGCGGCGCGCTTCCAGGCACCATAGGCCGCATGAATGATCAGCCACAGATAGATCACTGACCAGATCGAAAAGGCATAGCCCGTAGGCTGGATCGCCGGGCGTCCGATATCCACCGGGAAGAGTGACGGGTCATAGCCCGTGAAGGGCGGCGTCACCAAAGGCGCAAGGCCAAAGGCCACGGTCACCAGAAGCAGGATCAGGGCAGACAGGGACATAGGACGCTCCGGTACAGGGACAGCGCGGCGAAAACGTCCGCCGCGCCAAGGGGTTCCCGGAGGTCAGGCCAGCACGCCCTCGGCCGTGATCCGGGTCTTGCCACCCAGATAGGGCACCAGCGCCGCCGGCAAGGTCACCGACCCATCCGCCTCCTGCCCGTTCTCAAGTACCGCGATCAGGCAGCGCCCCACGGCGAGGCCCGAGCCGTTCAGCGTCGCCACGAACTCGGGCTTGCCACCCGCCGGGCGATAGCGCGCATTCATCCGCCGCGCCTGGAACTGGCCGCAGGTCGAGACCGAGCTGATCTCGCGGAAGGTATTCTGTCCAGGCAGCCAGACCTCCAGGTCATGCGTCTTCTGCGCGCCGAATCCCATGTCGCCGGTGCACAGCACGATGGTCCGGTAGGGCAGCCCCAGCCGTTCCAGCACGGCCTCGGCACATTTGGTCATCCGGTCATGCTCGGCCAGCGCCGTTTCGGGCGTGCAGATCGTCACCATCTCGACCTTTTCAAACTGGTGCTGCCGCAGCATCCCGGTCGTGTCCTTGCCGGCCGAACCCGCCTCGGATCGGAAGCAATGCGTATGGGCGGTCATCCGCAGGGGCAGCGCGGCCTCGTCCAGGATGTCGCCCGCGACCGAGTTGGTCAGCGTCACTTCCGAGGTCGGGATCAGCCACCAGCCGTTGGTGGTCTGGTAGCTGTCCTCGGCGAACTTCGGCAGCTGGTTGGTGCCGTACATGGCCTCCTCTTTCACCAGGACCGGGGTCCAGGTCTCGGCCAGCCCATGTTCGCTGGTGTGCAGATCCAGCATGAACTGCGCCAGCGCCCGATGCACCCGCGCCACAGCCCCGCGCAGGACGACGAAGCGGCTGCCCGAGAGTTTTGCGGCCGTGGGGAAGTCCAGCCCGTCCCTGGCCGCGGGAATGTCGAAATGCTCCAACGGCTTGAAGTCCATCTGGCGCGGCGTCCCCCAGCGCCGTATCTCGACATTCGCTGTCTCGTCCGGTCCCTCGGGCACCTCGTCCAGCGGCAAGTTCGGAATCCGCATCAGCGCATCCTTCAGCCGCGCATCCTCGGCCCCGGCTTCTTCGGTCAGCCGCGCGCCCTCGGCCTTCTTCTCGGCTACCAGCGCGCGCAGCCGCTCGAACTCCGCATCATCGCCCCGCGCCTTTGCCGCGCCCACCTCTTTCGACGCTGCGTTCTGGGCGGCCGCCGCCGTCTCGGCCGCAAGGATCCGGGCCCGCCGTGCTTCGTCGATGGCAAGAAGTTCGGCCGCCATCGGCGCCAGTCCACGCCGCGACAGCGCCGCGTCGAAGGCGGCCGGATTCTCGCGGATGAAACGGATGTCGTGCATGGGAAGACCCTTCGAAAGACTACGCGGGCGCTTATGCCCGATTACGCGGGCCGGGGGAAGGTGCCCGCGCCCAGCGGGGATCGGCGTAGTCCCTCTGGCATTGGCGGCGGAAAGGCCTTACATGACGCGTCAATCGATGGGGCAGGCCGGGGAATACGGTCGCCCGACCTGCAGGAAAGGATGACCATGTTCGCCACCCCCGCTTTCGCTCAGGCCGCCGGAGATGCCGGAGCCGGTGCCGCCTTCGCGCAGTTCCTCCCCATCATCCTGATCTTCGTGATCTTCTACTTCCTGCTGATCCGTCCGCAGCAGAAGAAGATGAAGGAACATCGCGCCATGGTCGAAGCCCTGCGCCGTGGCGACCAGGTCGTCACCTCGGGCGGGATCGTCGGCAAGGTCTCCAAGGTGCAGGAAGACGGGATGGTCGAGGTCGAGATCGCCGAGGGCGTCAAGGTCAAGGTCGTGAAGCACACCATCGGCCAGGTCCTCAACAAGACCGAACCGGCCGCGAGCTGACCCCATGCAGTCCATGCCGCTGTGGAAGCGCGTCCTGATCCTTCTGGTCTGCGCCTGGGGTGTCGTGACGGCCAGCCCCAACCTGTTCTACGGTCGTGTCGAAAGCCATAACGACGCCGTAGCCGCGATCGAGGCCGCAGGCGGCACTGCCACTCCCGAGCAGGCGGCCGCGCGCGCGCAGTGGCCGGACTATCTTCCCTCGGCATTGATGAATCTGGGTCTCGACCTGCGCGGCGGGGCGCATCTCCTTGCCGAGGTCAAGGTCGAGGATGTCTACAAGTCGCGGATCGACGCCATGTGGCCGGAAGTTCGCGACGCGCTGCGCGGCCTGCGCGGTCAGGTCGGCAATGTCCGGCGCGCGCCCTCGCCCGACGGGGTGCTGCGGGTGACGATCGAGGATGCCGCAGGAATGGCCGCCGCGCTTGAGGCCGTGCGCGGCCTTGGCAGCAGCGTCGTGACTCTGACCGGCGTGGGTCAGAGCACGCTGGACGTCTCAGCCGCCGGCAATGACATCGTCATCCAGCTCTCCGAGGCCGAGAAGCGCGCGACCGACGAACGCACCCTGCAACAGTCGCTCGAGATCATCCGCCGCCGCGTCGACCAGGCCGGTACGCGCGAACCCACGATCCAGCGCCAGGGCGAGGACCGCATCCTGATCCAGGTGCCGGGCATCGGCTCGGCGCAGGAATTGAAGGACCTCATCGGCACCACCGCTAAGCTGACCTTCAACGCCGTGATCAGCCGAACCACCGATCCCGGCATCCAGCCCGGCCCACGGAACCTCCTGCTGCCGTCGATGGATGAACAGGGCGTCTATTACATCGTCGAGGAAACCCCCGTTGTCTCGGGCGAGGATCTTGTCGACGCGCAACCCTCGTTCGACCAGAACAACCGCCCCGCCGTCAGCTTCCGCTTCGATACGACCGGCGCGCGCAAGTTCGGCGACTACACCGCGGCGAACATCGGCGCACCCTTCGCCATCGTGCTGGACAACGAGGTGATCTCCGCCCCCGTGATCCAAAGCCATATTCCCGGCGGTTCGGGGATCATCACCGGCAGCTTCACGGTCGAGGAATCGACCAATCTCGCCATCCTCCTGCGGGCCGGTGCGCTCCCCGCCGAGATGACCTTCCTGGAAGAACGGACCATCGGCCCGGAACTTGGTCAGGATTCGATCGACGCCGGCAAGGTGGCCGCCATCATCGCCGGGGTGGCGGTGGCAGTCTACATGATCGCCTCCTACGGGCTCTTCGGGGTCTTCGCCAACATCGGGCTTGCGATCAACATGGCGCTGATCTTCGCGGCGCTGTCGGCGGTCGGTGGCACGCTGACCCTGCCGGGGATCGCAGGGATCGTCCTGACCATCGGCATGGCCGTCGACGCCAACGTGCTGGTGTTCGAACGCATCCGCGAGGAATTGCGCGGCAACAGGAACGCCGGCCGTGCGATCGAGCTGGGCTATGAACGCGCGCTGAGTGCGATCATCGATGCGAACATCACCACCTTCATCACCGCCGTGGTGCTCTTCACTGTCGGCGCCGGCCCGGTGCGCGGCTTCGCGATCACGCTTGGGATCGGCATCGTCACCTCGGTCTTCACCGCCATCTTCGTGACGCGGGTCTTCGTCGAGCTGTGGTACGGCTGGCGTCGGCCGGCGGCCGTCGTCGTGTAAGGGGAACTGACCATGGCCTTCCGTCTTCGTGTGGTCCCCGAAAAGACCAGTATCGACTTCTTCCGCGCCCAATGGCTGACCTTCGGCGGCTCCATGATGCTGACCGTCGTGGCCATCGTCGCCTGGATCGCGATGGGGCTGAACTTCGGCATCGACTTCCGCGGCGGCACCACGATCCGCACCGAGGCGACCGAGCCCGTCGACGTCGCCGCCTATCGTGCCGCCCTTTCGGGGCTGGAGCTTGGCGATGTCGCGATCACCCAGGTCTTCGACCCCTCCTTCGCCGAGGACCAGCATGTCGCGCAGATCCGCATCGCGCCACTGGACGGCGAAGAATCCGTCACCCCCGCGACCATCACCCAGGTCGAGGAAAGCCTGCGCCAAGTCGCGCCCTCGATCACTTTCCCTTCGGTCGAATCGGTCGGCCCCAAGGTCTCGGGCGAGCTGATCTGGAAGGCCGTGTTGGCCATGGTCGCGGCCTCGGTCGGGATCATGATCTACATCTGGCTGCGCTTCGAATGGCAGTTCGCCCTCGGCGCCATCATCGCGATCATCCACGACATCTTCATCACCATCGGGCTCTTCGCGATCTTCCAGATCAAGTTCGACCTGACCATCGTGGCGGCCTTGCTGACCATTCTCGGCTATTCGGTGAACGACACGGTGGTCGTCTTCGACCGGCTGCGTGAGAATCTCTTGAAATACAAGAGCATGCCGCTCAAGGACGTGATGAACCTCTCGGTCAACGAGACCCTCAGCCGGACGATCATGACCTCGGGCACCACGCTCATGGCGCTGGGGGCGATGCTGATCTGGGGCGGCGACGTGATCCGGGGCTTCACCTTCGCGATCTTCCTCGGCGTGATCCTCGGCACCTATTCCTCGGTCTTCGTCGCCAAGAACCTGGTGCTCTTCATTGGCCTCGACCGGAGCGACAAGCCGAAGAAGAGCGGCAAGAGCGAATTCGCCGACGTGGACGCCTGATGCGCCTGACCGAGGTCAGCTACGGGTCCGCCAAGGCGATCGAGGGCTACGGCCCCGGCTTTTTCCGCGTGGCCGGGCATGTCTTGCG
>Ga0208242_100730_pt1 | contig 13491 bp, 8 predicted proteins | sample SubbioAug_CSW13A_FD_184825 | JGI IMG/M metagenome (GOLD analysis project Ga0208242, IMG submission 184825) | Serpentinite rock and fluid subsurface biosphere microbial communities from McLaughlin Reserve, California, USA - CR12Aug_CSW13A (SPAdes) | ecosystem: Environmental > Terrestrial > Deep... | reverse complement strand
CGGCATCCGCGCCATCGCGCCCTTCGATGTCAGCGTCGGCCTCTATCCGCAGATCCACCCGGAAAGCCCGTCGGTGGACCACGATATCGACGTGCTGAAGGCCAAGATCGACGCCGGCGCCACCCGAGCGATCACCAACTTCTTCTTCGATATCGACGGCTATCTGCGCTTCATCGACAAGATCCGGAAGGCCGGCGTCACCATCCCGATCCTGCCCGGCATCATGCCCGTTTCGAGCTTCGAGGGCCTGTCGACCATGTCCCAGCGGATCGGGGTGACCATCCCCGACTGGCTGTCCAATCTGTTCGAGGGCCTCGATCAGGACCCGGAGACCCGCAAGCTGGTCGCAGCCTCGGTGGCCACCGAAATGTGCGCAAGGCTGTCGGAGGAGGGGTTCTCCGACTTCCATTTCTACACTCTCAACCGCGCCGACCTCGTCTACGCCATCTGCCGGGTGCTCGGCGTGCGCGAGGCCAGTCCTCAACCCACTACGGAGGCCGCATGACAAAGGTCCATCCCGGCCGCGCCGCGCGCATCGCTGCGCTCAAGGCCGCCGCCAAAGAGCGCATCCTGATCCTGGACGGCGCCTGGGGCGTCATGATCCAGAAGCGCAAGCTGGAAGAGGCTGACTATCGCGGCGACCGGTTCAAGAACCACCCCGTCGACATGAAGGGCAATAACGACATCCTCTGCCTGACCCGGCCCGACATCATCGCCGACCTGCACGACCAGTATTTTGCGGCCGGCGCCGACATCTCTGAAACCAACACCTTTTCCGCCACGACGATCGCCCAGGCCGACTACGAGGCGGGCGAGGCGGTCTATGACATCAACTTCCAGGGCGCGCAGATCGCCCGCGAGGTGGCCGACCGCTGGACGGCGAAGGAGCCGGACAAGCCGCGCTTCGTGGCCGGCTCAGTGGGACCGCTCAACCGCATGCTGTCCATGTCCTCGGACGTGAACGATCCCGGCGCGCGCACCGTCACCTTCGACCAGGTCTATGACGCCTATCGCCAGCAGATGATCGCCCTGCACGACGGGGGCGTGGACCTGTTCCTGATCGAGACCATCACCGATACGCTGAACTGCAAGGCGGCCATCAAGGCGATCCTCGATCTTGAGGACGAGGGCTATGAGCCCCTGCCGATCTGGATTTCGGGCACCATCACCGACCGCTCGGGCCGCACCCTGTCGGGCCAGACGGTGGAGGCCTTCTGGAACTCTGTGCGCCACGCCAAGCCCTTCGCCATCGGCCTGAACTGCGCGCTGGGCGCCGACCTCATGCGGCCGCATATCGCCGAGCTGGCGCGGATCGCCGACACGCTCGTCTCGGCCTATCCCAATGCCGGCCTGCCCAACGCCATGGGCGAGTATGACGAGAGCCCCGACCAGACCGGCCACCAGCTGCATGAATGGGCCAAGAGCGGTCTGGTCAACATCCTCGGCGGCTGTTGCGGGACGACGCCGGACCACATCCGCCACGTGGCCGACGAGGTCCGCGGCATGACCCCGCGCCAGCCCCCGGAGCGCGCCACGGCCCTGCGCCTGGCCGGGCTGGAGCCGTTCGAGCTGGCCTGATGAAGGCGCCCAACTGGTATCCGGCGTGGCGGGAGTCGGCGCTCAGCGACCTCGTCGCGCAAACGGAGCATTTGAAAGAAGCCTATCGCTGGGGGTCCTGGGAGCGGTTCGACTGCGATCTCAGCGCCGGGTCCCTCATCATGTCCGATGGCGGCGCGACCAGGGTCGTGGCCGACGTCCAGGTGGTCGGCTCTGTCGGCCCAGAGGACTGGCTCTGGTCGTGGGCCAATTCCAGCCTGGACGAAAATGGATGGCGTGATCTGCTTCAGGTCCGCGCCTTTGGCCTCGAACACGGCATCGAAGACCTGACCACGGAAAGTCTCGTGGATGAGGACCTCAACGGTTTCGGCTGGTACATGACCGCCGTCGCCGCCCGGGTTCTCGGCTGTGTGGGGTCGTACCGGCCCCCCACCGACCACGGCGGGCTCTTCCTGATCTGTCGTTCTATTGGATACGTAAGCTGATGCGTCCCACCTTCATCAATATCGGCGAGCGGACCAATGTCACCGGATCGGCCAAGTTCAAGAAGCTGATCATCGAGGGCGACTTCAACGAAGCCCTGTCGGTGGCCCGCCAGCAGGTCGACGCCGGCGCCTCGGTCATCGATGTGAACATGGACGAGGGCCTGCTGGATTCGCAGCAGGCCATGGTCACCTTCCTGAACCTGATGGCGGCTGAGCCCGACATCGCCCGGGTGCCGGTGATGATCGATAGCTCCAAGTGGGAGGTGATCGAGGCGGGTCTGCGCTGCGTGCAGGGCAAGTCAATCGTCAACTCCATCAGCCTCAAGGAAGGCGAGGCCAAGTTCGTGGAGCAGGCCAAGGCCTGCCTGCGCTATGGGGCGGCCGTCGTGGTCATGGCATTTGACGAGCAGGGCCAGGCCGACACCGCAGAGCGCAAGGTCGAGATCTGCACCCGAGCCTATCGCAAGCTGGTGGACGATGTGGGCTTCCCGCCCGAGGACATCATCTTCGACCCCAACATCTTCGCCGTGGCGACGGGGATCGAGGAGCACGACAACTACGCCGTCGACTTCATCGAGGCGACCAAGGCGATCAAGCAAAGCCTTCCCTATGCGCGGGTCTCAGGCGGGGTCTCCAACGTCTCCTTCTCGTTCCGCGGCAACGAGCCGGTGCGCCGGGCGATCCATTCGGTCTTCCTCTATCACGCCATCCAGGCCGGCATGGACATGGGCATCGTCAACGCCGGCGACCTGCCGGTCTATGACGAGATCCCGGCCGAGCTGCGCGAGGCGGTGGAGGATGTCATCCTCAACCGGCCGCAGCGGACCAACATCTCCAACACCGAGCGGCTGGTGGAGCTGGCCCCCAAGTACAAGGGCGGCAAGAGCGAGTCCAAGGGCCCCGACCTCGCCTGGCGCGAGGGCGATGTGGCCGAGCGGCTCAAGCACGCCCTGGTCAAGGGCATCACCGAGTTCATCGAAGCCGACACCGAAGAGGCCCGCCAGCAGGCCGAACGACCCCTGCATGTCATCGAAGGCCCGCTGATGGCCGGGATGGACGTGGTCGGCGACCTGTTCGGCTCAGGCAAGATGTTCCTGCCCCAGGTGGTGAAGTCCGCCCGGGTGATGAAGCAGGCCGTGGCCTATCTGATGCCCTTCATGGAGGCGGAGAAGGAGGGCAAACCCCGCGAGGCCGCCGGCAAGATTCTGATGGCCACGGTGAAGGGCGACGTCCACGACATCGGCAAGAACATCGTTGGCGTGGTCCTGCAGTGTAACAACTACGAGGTCATCGACCTCGGCGTCATGGTCCCGGCCGACCGGATTCTGGACGAGGCCAAGGCGCACGGCGTCGACATCATCGGCCTGTCGGGCCTGATCACCCCGTCCCTGGATGAGATGGTCTTCGTCGCTTCCGAGATGGAGCGGCGCGGCTTCGATATCCCGCTGCTGATCGGCGGGGCGACCACGTCCAAGACCCATACGGCGGTGAAGATCGCGCCGTCCTACAAGGCCGGCTCGACGACCTATGTGCTGGACGCCAGCCGGGCGGTCGGCGTGGTCTCAGGCCTGCTGTCGCCCAGCGAGCGCGACCGCATCCAGGCCGAGACGGCGGCGGAGTACGTCAAGGTGCGCGAGCAATACGCCCGCGGCCTGACCAACCGGGCCAGGTCCAGCCTGGCTGAGGCCCGCGCCAAGGCGTTTTCCATCGACTGGGCCGACTATGATCCGCCCAAGCCGAGCTTCACGGGCCTGCGCAGCTTCGAGGCCTGGGACCTGGAGGACCTGGCCGCCCATATCGACTGGACGCCCTTCTTCGCCTCCTGGCAGCTGGTGGGCCGCTTCCCGCAGATCCTGGAGGACGAGGTGGTGGGCGAGGCGGCGACCAATCTCTATGCCGACGCCCAGGCCATGCTGAAGACCATCGTCGAAGAGAAGTGGTTCACCGCCAAGGGCGTGGTGGGCTTCTGGCCGGCCAATGCCGATGGCGACGATGTGGTGGTCTATGCCGACGAGACCCGGGTCACCGAGCTCGGCCGTTTCCACACCCTGCGCCAGCAGATCGCCAAGACCGGCGACAAGGCCAATGTGGCGCTGGCCGACTTCATCGCCCCCATTGGGACCAAGCCGGACTGGATCGGCGGCTTCGCCGTCACCGCCGGTCACGGGGAGGCGGCCATCGCCGCCCGCTTCAAGGCGGCGGAAGACGACTACAACGCCATCCTGGCCGCCGCGCTCGCCGACCGTCTGGCCGAGGCCTTCGCCGAGGCCATGCATCGCAAGGTCCGCACCGAGCTGTGGGGCTTTGCGCCGGACGAGCCCTTCGACATCGACGCCTTGATCTCGGAGAAGTACCAGGGCATCCGCCCGGCCGCCGGCTACCCGGCCCAGCCCGACCACACGGAAAAGGAAACCCTGTTCCGCCTGCTGAACGCCACGGAAAAGACGGGCATCGAGCTCACCGAGAGCTTCGCCATGACCCCGCCGTCCTCGGTGTCCGGCCTCTATTTCGCCCATCCCCAGTCGCACTATTTCGGCGTCGGACGGATCGAGAAGGACCAGGTCGAAGACTATGCCCGCCGCAAGGGCTGGGACCTGAAGAAGGCCGAGCGCTGGCTCAGCCCCATCCTCAACTACGAGCCCTGAACAGCTGGGAGGCCCTGATGGCTGACATTGACGACAAGACGGCTGCCGAGGCCTTCCGCCGACTGGTCAGCCATCTGCAGATGCGCGACGACGCCCAGAATGTCGACCTGATGGGTCTGGCGGGGTTCTGCCGCAACTGCCTGGCCGACTGGGTCAGCGAAGCCTCTGACGGCGCCCTCGATCGCCAGGCCGCCCGCCACGCCGTCTACGGCATGCCCTATGAAGACTGGAAGGCCCGCCAGCCTGAGGCCACGGCGGAGCAACTGGCGCGGATGGACGCCAGCCTGGCGCTCAACGAGAAGCTCCGGTCCCAGGCCGGTTGAAACCCGGGCGAGCCGTCCATCTCGCCACCACCTTGGCCTTGACGCGTTGAACCCCTCGGAATGCCCGGTCGTAGAGGCGGCGGGCGCTGTGACGGAGGTTCGACTTGCCACCCTTGACCCACACTGCGGCCTTGGCCGCCGCCCTTGTCGGGCTTGCCGCCTGCTCGACCGAGCGGGCGGCTGAGGCCGATCCCTATGCGGGGCTCAGCGAAGCCGTTCGCGGCTGGCGTCTGGACCTTGTGGCCTCGCCGGGCTGCCCGGCCCCGGCGCCTGAGGCGGGCGTGGAAGGCCCTGGCGCCCGGGAAGGCTGCCGCAGCTTCGCCGAGACCTGCAAGGTTGAGGCGCCGCTGACCGATGCCGAGCGGGCGACCGGCGTCCGGGCCAAGGCCCTGGTCGGCCTGCGGTGGGAGGCCTGGAACCCCGAGACCTCGGAGTTCCGAAACGCCTCAGCGGCGGCCTACTTCACCCGTAGCGGGGATACCTGGGCCCGCACCGAGGCGCCGCCGGTCAATCTCAGCACCTGCCAGCCCTTCGCGGCGGCGGGCTGAACAGAAAGGGGCGGCGCCTTGCGGCGCCGCCCCCGATCCGTCGTCCGTGAAGTCTGCGCCTAGAAGCGCTTCGTCACGTTCACCTTGAAGTGACGGCCATAGGGATTGGCCGTGAAGGGGTCGTAGGACAGGTCCAGCCGGGCGAACGGCGGGTCCTGGTCGAACATGTTGATCACCGAGGCGCTGACCGTGGTGTCCCAGGGCAGGAAGACCCGGTAGGCCAGATCGGTGGTCACGAACGCGTCGATCTTCTGGCCCGACTGGTTGGTGGCGAAGGTCGCCGAACCGGCCCGGGTGTCGATCATGTTGTCCACATAGCGGAGGGTCGCCCGCACATTGTGGATGTCGCGGTTGTACTCGGCGAACAAGGACCCCTTCCACTGCGGCTGCGAGCCGTAGCCGAGGTAGTCCATGGTGCCCACAAAGTCGCGGGCCGCGGCCACCGGGACGCCCTCAATGGTGTTCGCGTCGACCTGGAACTCGAGCACATAGGTGATGTCCGTGCCGAAGTTCATGTCGCCGCCCAGGACGTCGCGGGCGCGATAGCTGGCCGAGAAGTCCAGACCGCTGGTCTTGATGTCCGGGCCGTTCACGAAGTTGATGCGAACGCGATTGATGTTGGCCGCGCTGCAGGCTCCGGTGAAGCTGACCCGCGACAACAGGGGCGCGAACGCCGGGTTGGCGCAGTTGTTGGCGCCCGTCGGCCCGTTGGGGAACAGGGCGTTGACGATGCTGGAGCCGGACTCGTTGTTGATCGGCCCTTCGAAGTCGAAGCTCCAGTAGTCCACCGAGGCGCGGAAGTCGCCGAAGTCGAACAGAGCGCCGACGTTCAGCGTAATCGCTTCTTCCGGGGCCAGGTTCGGGTTGCCGAAGGTGTCATAGGCCCGATAGCCGCCCGCCGCGGTCGTGTAGGCGAGGTTGGTGGTCGAGCCAGGGCTGATCTGCGTGGTCGGGGGGGCGCGGAAGGTCGAGCCCGCCGAGGCGCGGAAGGCCAGCCAGTCGGTCGCCTGATAACGCAGGGCGATCTTCGGGTTGGTGGTCGAGCCGACATTGCCGCCGTAGTCCTCATAACGCACGGCGAGCGTGGCGTTCAGGCTGTCGGTGATCGGGATCGCCATTTCGCCGAAGAAGGAGATGACCGACTGGTCGAGGTCATAGTCGGGCAGAGCGCCGAAGAAGGTGAAGGGCCCATTCTGCGCCACGCAGGTGGCCGCCGGGTTGACCGAGGAGTCCGCGCAGGGGTTCACCGCGATGTTGGTGAAGTCGGCGTTCTGCCGTTCCAGGCCCGACCAGCGGTACTGCGTACCGGCGGCCCAACCGATCTGGCCGGCCCCGAAGTCAATCGGCAGGCGGCCGTTGAACACCACGTCCGCGGTGTAGAGCTGCGAGCGGATGTCGTAGGCGTACTCGTCGAAGATGTAGTCGAGGACTTCACGGCTGTTGGCCGTGCCGGCGACGAAGTTCGGATTGGTGCGGCCGTCGACCGCATTGCCCGAGGTGCCCGACGAGAAGGGGTTGAACCAGAGGCAGCCGTTGGCGCCGGGGGTGGAGCCCGTGCAATTGGCGCCGCCCAGACCGCGCAGGGCCAGTTGCAGTCGACCCACCAGGATGTCCGGCGTGGCGATGCTGCTCCAGTTGTCCATGTAGGTCATGGACGCATCCCAGCCGATACCGCCGCCGAATTCGAATTCGCCCTTCAGGCCAGCCGAAACGCGATAGGCGTCGAAGCGACGCTTGTCCTTCTTGCCGGCGCCGCCGAACAGGTCGTTGCCGTCAACGCCGATCGGACGCCACGCCACCGAGGTGAACAGGCCCGCCGTGGCGGCGGAGGCGGGGATCTGGCCGGGGTTGGTGGCCAGCAGGGCCTGCAGCCCCGGGTTGTTGGCGGGGATGAAGTAGCCGTTACCCTGGATCTTCGTGGTCAGCGCCGAGGAGGGGAAGTTGTTCGGCGGATAGGAGGGCGAGGACTTCTCACCCGACACGTCGTGGCCGGCATAGAGGACCTCAGCGTGGAAGGTGGTGGTGTCGGTGACGTCGAAGTTGAATTCGCCGTAGAGCTGCCAGTAGTCCTCTTCCTCAACCAGATTGTTGAAGCCGATGTACTGGAACTGGCAGGGGCCGGCGCCGCCGCCGGGGCCGGAGATCACGTTACAGGCCGGATCGGCAACGGGGCTGGTGTAGGTGATGCCGCCGTTGGCGCTCGAGAGGTACAGGCCCGGGTTGCCGAAGGACGACCAGCCGCCCTGCGGGTTTTCGGCGAAGGAGCGGACCGCGAAGTCCCGCTCCACCGTGGGCAGTTCCGAACGGTGGCGATAGCCGCCGCTCAGCAGCAGGCTGGAGCGGTCATTGGTCAGGCCATAGGTCAGGCTGGCGCTGTAGTCGCCGTCGGAACCGTCGACATAGGTGTAGCCACCCTGCAGTTCCAGCCCGTCAAAGTTCTTGCGGGTGATGAAGTTGATCACCCCGCCGATGGCGTCAGAGCCGTAGGTGGCGGCTGCGCCGTCTTTCAGCACCTCGACCCGGCCCACAGCCGCCTGCGGCAACAGGTTGGTGTCGACAAAGATCGAACCCGGCGAGGTGGCCATGCGGCGGCCATTGAACAGCACCAGGGTCCGGGCGGCGCCCAGGCCGCGGAGGTTGGCGCTGCCGACGCCCGTGGTCTGGCCGGCGCCAAATTGGTTGGATTCACCCAGCGCGCCCTGCACGGCGGGGATCGACTTGATCAGGTCTACCGTCGAGGGCGAACCCTGCTTCTGGAGCTCCTCAGCGCCGATGACATTGACTGGCAGGGCCGCGTCTTCAGGCGTGCCGGCGATGAAAGAGCCAGTGACGATGACTTCTTCCACCATGGCGGGCGCGTCGGCGCCCGAAGTCTGGGCCGCAGCGGAACCGGCCGAGAGGGCCGTGGCGACGGCGAGGACCGAAGCGGTCACCAGATAATGCGAGCTTCTCATGCGTTTCCCCGTTTTGCTTAATTAATAGGCATTGCGATCAAATCTGACCGCGAGGGGGCTTAGTGGCGGACTTGAGCGGCAGAAATCAAGGTTCTTCGTCACCGGGGAAAGAAACGGCGCGGCGAGAAAAAGTCTAAAGTGACAAAAAGCCGGCCGGAACCCTGTATATAAAACGACGGTAGGTCAAATATGGCGTCGGCCTTCGCCGGGGCGGCGAAAATTCCGCAAAAAAAACAGCAACCGGCATTCTTACAAGCCGTCAAAATAAGGCCCGACGCTAAACTGTCGCAAAGAGGCCACACCCCGGCAAAATTTCGTCGGCGGCCTGGGTCGGGGCCCTCACGGGGCGGCAGGCGGCCCGCCTGACGACATACTGAGCCGTATAGGACTGATTGATTCCGATATTTGAAAAGGGGCCGTGGCACGGCGAAGCCCAGAACCAGGCTGGGAATGGCGTCCGCCTGGCAGACCGTCGGCGACAAAAAAGGGGCGGCCCCGAGAGGCCGCCCCTTCAGTCGTTCTGATGTATCTGAGATCAGAATTTCTTGCGCAGGCCGATCTTGAAGTTACGGCCGTACACATTCCCGATCGCCGGGTCGTACGAATACTCGATCCGCGAGGCGGACGGATCTTCGTCGGTCACATTGAGGATCGAGGCGGTCAGGGTGGTGTCCCAGGGCAGGAACACGCGGTAGGTGAGGTCCAGGGTCGTGAACGCATCCACTTCCTGGCCGAAGGTCACCAGCTGGCAGCCCGTGGTGGAGGCCGCATTGGCCACCGTGCAGGGAACGGCCGAGAAGCCGGTGTTGACCACGGTGGGGCCGCGGTTGTCGGTGACGCCGTCGATATGGTTGATCGTGGCGCGGACATTGTGCGGACCGTTGTCGTACTCGGCATAGAAGGCGCCGCGCCATTCCGGGATGGTGCCCGGCAGGCGGTCGTAGTTTGCGAAGCCGACGGCCTCATAGGAGGGCGTGATGGTCACGCCGTTCACGATGAAGGCGTCCTGTTCGTATTCCAGGACATAGCTGACGGTGCCGTGCAGGCTCAGACGGCCGCCGAACACGTCGCCCGGATAGGAATAGTCCAGGGTGGCGTCGATTCCGGAGGTCTTGAGCTCGGGTCCGTTGACCAGGTCCGACCGCACCCGCGAGATGTCCGACCCCATGGTCACGCCCTGAACGCAGGCGTTGTTGTTGGAGAAGGTCACGAGGTAGCGCAGCGGGTCGGCGCAGTTGACCAGCTGGGCGCCGTTGCCGGGGCCGTTGGCGACACGGTTGGCGACCACATTGGCCGGCACCCGGACGATCTGATCCTCGAGCTTGATGCTCCAGTAGTCGACCATGGCCCGCACATCGCCGAAGTCGAACAGGGCGCCGATGCTGTAGGTCAGCGCCTGTTCCGGACCGATGGCCGAGTTGCCGAAGGCGTCCACAGACTTGAAGGCGTTGCCCGCGGCCTGGATGCCCGACAGGCCCGTCGCGCCGCCGGGAGCCCGGTCGGTGGGAGTCGGGCCGCGGAAGGTGGTGCCCACCGAACCGCGCATGGAGAACCAGTCGGTGGCGTCCCACTTCATCGACAGCTTCGGGTTGGTCGTCGAGCCGGTCTCGCCGCCGTAGTCCTCGAAGCGCAGCGCCAGGGCGGCGTTGAGGTTGTCGAGGATCGGCAGGTTCATCTCGCCGAACACCGCGTAGATCGACTCATCCACATAGTAGGGCTGGGACTGGCCCAGGAACATGTAGGGGCCGGTCTGGATCGCGCAGCTCGTGTCCCCAGGGACCGGGCAGGGCGTGATGTTGCGGTCGTAGAAGTTGCTGCCGAGGCGGCGGGTCTGCTCGGACGATCGCCACTGGGCGCCGGCCGCCCAGTTCACGACGCCGCCGGGCAGTTCGAAGCCCGTCGTGCCGTTGAACACCAGGTCGACCACGTAGAGCTCGTTGGTGGTCTCGCCGATCTGGTCGTCATAGAGCCAGCGCGCGAGCGCCGGGCTGTTGGCCTGGGCCGGGTTGTAGGTCGGGTTGGTCCCGCCCAGCATCGGGTTGCCCGGATAGGCGGTGGAGAAGGGGTTCAGCCACTCGCAGCCGTTGGCGCCCGGCGTGGCGCCGGTGCAGTTCGGGCCGCCCAGGCCACGCAGGGCGAGGTCCAGACGGTTGATCAGGATGTCGCGCGTCACGCCATAGGCCTGGTTGCGCGAATAGGTGAAGGCCAGATCCCAGCCGATGCCGCCGGCGACATCGAATTCGCCCTTCAGACCGGTGGCGATGCGGAACAGCTCGTAGGAGCGCTCGCCCTTCTGACCGTCATAGCCAAAGGCGGGGTTGCCGCCGCTGGCGAACGGACGCCACAGAGTCAACTGCAGGCCCGAAGTCGGCACCGCGGCATAGGCGCCGGCCGCCGCCGCCGAGGCGAAGATCTGCGGGTTGGCCGCCAGGAAGGCCTGGACGTAGGGGTTCGACTTGGGCGCGAAATACTGGGTGCTGCCCGGACCGAACGGTCCCTGCGTCGGGGGATAGGACGGCGAGTAGCCGATGTTGGGCACGTCAGTCTTGGAGTACATGCCCTCGAGGAAGAACTCGACGGTGTCGGTCAGGTCGAAGTTCAGCTCCCCGTACAGCTGATAGCGGTCGGTCTCTTCGATCAGGTTGGCGAAGGGGACATAGCTGTAATAGCAGGCCGGCAGCTGGCTGGCGCCAGACTGATAGACGCCCTGATAGCCGCCCACCGCGCCGCAGCTGGCTTCACGGATCGAACCCACGGCGTCGCCGTAGTTCGGGTCAGGCGTGCCCGGGATGGTGGGCAGGTCGACGCCGAGGCGCGCGACATAGAAGCCGGGGTTCGACAGGAAGGACCAGCCGCTCGGATTGGTGGTGTAGTCCTGATAGGTCCAGTCGCGCTCCTGGGTGTCGAGCTCGGAGCGATGCTGATAGCCGGCCGCGATGAAGGCGCTGCCGCGTTCACCCTGCCAGCCCCAGGCGGCGCTCATATTGTACTCGCCGTCCGAGCCGTCGACGTACCGGTATTCGCCCGACACTTCGAAGCCCGAGAAGGTCTTCTTGGTGATGAAGTTGATCACCCCGCCGATGGCGTCGGAGCCGTAGGTCGCGGCCGCGCCGTCCTTCAGCAGCTCGACCCGGCCAATGGCGGCCGTGGGGATCAGGTTGGTGTCGACGCCGGTCAGCGGGTCCGTCGACATGAAGCGACGGCCATTGAACAGCACCAGGGTCCGCTGCGGGCCCAGGCCGCGCATGTTGATCGAGCCCGCGCCGATGGCGCCCTGGGCCGAGGTCGCGAACTGGTTGGAGTCCCCCAGGACCGGACCGCTGATGGTCAGCGACTTGATCAGTTCCGTCGTCGACGGCGAGCCCTGCTTTTCCAGTTCCGCGGCGCTGATCACGTCCACCGGCAGGGCGGCGTTTTCGGGCGTGCCGGCGATGAACGAGCCGGTGACGACGATTTCCTCGACTTCAGTCTGGGCCGAAGCCTGACCCGCCGCGAGGCTGAGGGCGAGGGCGACAGCCGCGGTCGAGACCGTCGACAAGTATTTTGAACTCCTCACACGTTTCCCCTTTGAGTTTAAGAAGCATCTTGGATCAAAACCGATCCGATGCCGCGTAAAGACGTTCGGGAAGGCAATAAATCAACCCCAGGCTTTGACGAGTGTGCTCAAATAACCTAGGAATAGAATTCCGGTACGTCAGTTATAAATGCATCGTAAACAGAAAAACGCAGGATACGTCAAAAACTATACCTCGTGTTCGAGTGAGGTCGGAAAAATGCAAGTTAAATCAATGGGCTGGAATTGGCGCGAGGTTGAAAACCGGCCCTCGGCTTGACCTGTCACGTTCCGGCCACACCCGTGGCGAAAACGGCGAATTCCGGCGTTTTTCGGTCAAACAGAGCTGATCTGGGGCAAGGCGGGTCCTCGTCGCCAATAAAAAGCCCCGCCGGGGCGGCGAATCCGCTCCGACAGGGCTCTCAAGCTTGCCTTCTATGGCGGGCGCGTCAGCCGCCGATGACGGGCTCTTCCACCGACCCGGGCTCGCGGGTCGCCTCGGCGGGAACCTCCGGGGTCTCCGGGGCGGCCGGCTCGATCTCCGCCGACAGGTCGAAGGCCGGTCCCATCAGGCGCGCGCGCTCTTCCAGGGCCACGGCGGTCGTTTCGCAGCGCGCCGGCAGGGTCCAGCTCATCCATTCCTGCGCCAGACGCGCCTTGGGCAGGTCAGCAGCGCGGCTCCAGGTACCACGGCCCCGCCGCAGGGCGTCGGCGCCATGGGCGTTGATGGGCCGGGGGCTCGCCTTTTCGGCGGCCTCCATGGCGCGGCTGAACAGGGCCAGATTGCCCTCGCTCAACCGGTTGAGGTCCTCATAGGCCTGAAGGTCGTCCTCCAGGGACGTGCCAGGCCGGCGATAGGTGGTCTCGATGCGGACCACCTCCGGCATCACCTGATCGCGCAGGCCCTTGTGCGCCGACAGGGCGCCATAGCACCAGGCCACCAGCCCATAGGGGTCACGGGGCGCGCCGGGCGGGTAGGCGGCTTCGGCGACGGTCGCGTTGGGGGTGGCGGTCTCCATCGGCGCGGCCTCGGGGGTTGGCGCGTCTTGGGCCACCAGGGCCAGGGCGAACAGCAAGGGGGAAATCACGGAATGGCGCCTCGAAGGTCAGGGGGTCAGGTCGACGCGGCGGACCCATAGCCCCCGCCCCCCGGGGTCTGGATCTCAAGCGTGTCGCCGGGCGCCACTGCAACGGAGAAGCAGCCCGAAAGTTCCTTTACCTCGCCCGCGGCGGTCATCAAAGCCTGCCGGCCCGCCGCCCCCGCGCCGCCCCCGACCAAACCTGCTGGCGGATGAGTTCTTCGGCTGGACAGAAGGGCGGCTTCCATCGGGGCCAGGAAACGCAGGCGCCGCACCACCCCATCGCCGCCCCGCTGTGCGCCGGCGCCGCCTGACCCGGCGCGCAGGCCAAAGTGTTCCAGACGCAC
>Ga0208242_100729_pt1 | contig 13542 bp, 12 predicted proteins | sample SubbioAug_CSW13A_FD_184825 | JGI IMG/M metagenome (GOLD analysis project Ga0208242, IMG submission 184825) | Serpentinite rock and fluid subsurface biosphere microbial communities from McLaughlin Reserve, California, USA - CR12Aug_CSW13A (SPAdes) | ecosystem: Environmental > Terrestrial > Deep... | reverse complement strand
CGGGCGCAGTGCCGGCGCCGGTGTCGGCAGGCACGGCTGTGCGGTGCGCCTCCTGCTGGCGGCGCCCCCACAGGCGCGCGAGGGGCCGCAGCGGTGGCAAGGCCCAGCGCGCGGCCGACCACACCGCACGCGGGCCCCAGACCAGCAACGGGTACCAGGGCCAGGTGGCTGGCAGGCCCAGGTTGCGCATGCCTTGCCGCCCGACGAACCAGCGCACCAAGCTCAGGTGGCGCGCGCGGTCGAAGCGCCCGCGCCAGCGGCGCCCCCAGCCGTAAGGCCGGGTCAGCGGCTCGTCCATGAGCGAGCGGCCCAAAGCCACGCTGGTGTCATCCGAGGGCGCCTGGCTGAGCAAGTTGCGATAAAGCAGCACCCGCCCGGTTGCCTCGTCGTCACACAGCAAGGCGTCTTCCACGCCCATCAGCCACCCGATGTAGCGCCACAGGTGCATGACCGCATCGGCATTGCGGCGGCTCAGCAGCTCACCCGTCATGCGCAGCGCCAGCAACTGCACGGCGCTGAAGGCAAGGTAGGTTGCCTGCATGTCGAGCTGGTTGATCGGCAGGCCCAGGTAGTCTGCATCCCAGTCGGGTTGCGCGTGCAGACGGGCGCGCACCATCGCGTGGATCAGGCGCACCTTCAGCGTCAGCACAAAGCCCGGCGCGCCCGGCGCCATGCCACCGTCTGCCGTGCATGCGAGCCACCACTGGGTGGTCTCGGCCACGCGGCGCTGGGCGCCGCGCTCCAGCGCACCGGTGCGCACCAGCGTCTGGTTGATGGCAGACGCCTGATAGCCGGCCATCAGGCCGGCATCGCGCAACACGAGCATGCCGTGGCGCCCAGTGGCCTGCAGCACCCTCGCACCGCGTCGCACACGGCCGTCGTCCAGCCAGGGCGGGCGCGCGTGCGCCTGGGCCACGTAGCTGCGCAGCACAGCCGGGCAAGCGGCATCGGCGGCCAGCGCCTCAGGCGACGCGGCCAATGCGGCCTCGATCTGCGGCCAGGTCTGGTGCAGGCCGTCGCGCTCAGCCCACGCCACCACGGCATCAGCGACCGGGTCGCCACGCCACAGGCTCATCCCCAGGGCCTGCCAGGCATCGGGGTCGGGTTGGGGGTCGCCCTTGAGCAACATGCGCAGCCGCGCCGCCATCTCACGCGAGCGGGTCAGGTCCACGCCGTGGCGACCCGGCGGGCCCACCCAGGGGCCCCGCCGGGTCGCCGCCGCTGGCGCTGACCGCACGGCCCCCTCCGCCTTGCCTGACCGCATGCACCCTCCACCGTTGTGTGTGTGGAGGCATCTTGACGCATGACGCCAGTCGGTGGTCCTCCCATAAACACCAATCGGACACACCCTGATGAGGTGCTGACAGATGCTTACAGGGGGCTGGAACATCTCGCGCCAGCAAGTGACCCGTAAGAGGCCAGTGGGTGGCCAGCCGACCGGCAAGCCATCCGGGAATGACAACAGCCCGCCAAAGGCGGGCTGTTGTGGGCGATGCTGGCTGCCTACCGGCAGTCAGCCATCAACCGTCTCTCAGCGCTTGTTGCGCATGCGGCGGATCGCAGCCAACTGCGCCACCAACTCGGACAGCTCGCTCTGCGCGCGGGCCAGGTCGAGCTCGCCCTTGGCGTTCTGCACGGCCTCTTCGGCCAGGCGCTTGGCTTCGCTCGCCTTGGCTTCGTCAAGGTCGCCGCCGCGAATGGCGGTGTCGGCCAGCACGGTCACGCAGTGCGGTTGCACTTCCAGGATGCCGCCCGCAACGAAGACGAACTCTTCTTCGTTGTTGTCGGCGCGCTGGATGCGCACGGCGCCCGGCTTGATGCGGGTGATCAGCGGCGTGTGGCGCGGCAGGATGCCAAGCTCACCCACCTCACCCGGCAGGGACACCAGCGTGGCTTCACCCGAGAAGATCAACTCTTCTGCGGAGACCACATCAACGCGAATGGTGGACATAAGGAGCTTTCAGATCAAGTTAAACGATTTGCACCGTCATCGGACAACACCGATCAGGGCCGTCAGACGACGAAATGAGCAAGCGATCGGGTCTGAATCAAGGCGCCGCGCACAGACATAGCGGGGCTATGTCGAGCACGGCAACGCCGAGTCAGGCCCGAGCCGCGATGTCTCATTGCATCGTTTTGGCTTTTTCGAAGGCCTCGTCAATCGTCCCAACCATGTAGAACGCTTGCTCAGGCAGGCTGTCGCACTCGCCGTTCACGATCATCTTGAAGCCGCGGATGGTTTCCTTCAGCGGCACGTACTTGCCAGGCGCGCCGGTGAACACTTCGGCCACGTGGAAGGGCTGCGACAGGAAGCGCTGGATCTTCCGTGCGCGGGCCACCAGCAGCTTGTCTTCGGGAGCCAGCTCGTCCATGCCCAGAATGGCGATGATGTCGCGCAGTTCCTTGTAGCGCTGCAGCGTGTTCTGCACGGCGCGGGCCACGTTGTAGTGCTCTTCGCCGACCACGTGCGGGTCCAGCTGACGCGAGGTCGAGTCGAGCGGGTCCACGGCGGGGTAGATGCCCAGCGAGGCGATGTCACGCGACAACACCACGGTCGAGTCCAAGTGGGCGAAGGTCGTGGCAGGCGACGGGTCGGTCAAGTCATCCGCAGGGACGTACACGGCCTGGATCGAGGTGATCGAGCCGATCTTGGTCGAGGTGATGCGCTCTTGCAGACGGCCCATTTCTTCGGCCAGGGTGGGCTGGTAACCCACGGCGGAAGGCATGCGGCCCAGCAGTGCGGACACTTCGGTACCGGCCAGGGTGTAGCGGTAGATGTTGTCCACGAAGAACAGCACGTCACGGCCTTCGTCACGGAAGGCTTCGGCCATCGTCAGACCGGTCAGGGCCACGCGCAGACGGTTGCCCGGCGGCTCGTTCATCTGACCGTACACCATGGCGACCTTGGATTCGGCCAGGTTGTCTTGCTTGACGACGCCCGCGTCAGACATCTCGTGATAGAAGTCGTTGCCCTCACGGGTACGCTCGCCCACACCAGCGAACACCGACAGACCGCTGTGGGCCTTGGCGATGTTGTTGATGAGTTCCATCATGTTCACGGTCTTGCCCACACCGGCGCCACCAAACAGACCCACCTTGCCGCCCTTGGCGAACGGGCAGACCAGGTCGATCACCTTGATGCCGGTTTCGAGCAGCTCGGTCGAAGGCGACAGCTCGTCATAAGCCGGGGCCTTGCGGTGGATGGAGGCGGTACGGGTCTGGTCGACGGGGCCACGCTCGTCGATCGGGTTGCCCAGCACGTCCATGATGCGTCCCAGGGTCGCCGGGCCCACGGGCACGGTGATCGGGAAATTGGTGTTGCTCACGGTCATGCCGCGGCGCAGGCCGTCGGACGAACCCAGCGCGATGGTACGGACCATGCCGTCGCCCAGCAGCTGCTGGACTTCCAGCGTCAGCGCCGTGCCTTCCATCTTCAGGGCGTCGTAGACCTTGGGCATCTGGTTACGCGGAAACTCCACGTCGACCACGGCGCCAATGCACTGAACGATCTTGCCCACTGCGTGTTGAGTGTCAGCCATCTTTCGTTCCTTCAATTCAATTCAAAATCTTCGGATCAGACCGCAGCCGCACCGGCCACGATCTCGGACAGTTCGGTCGTGATCGCGGCCTGGCGGGTCTTGTTGTAGACCAGCTTGAGCTCTTTGATCACATTGCCAGCGTTGTCGGTGGCGGCCTTCATGGCCACCATGCGCGCGGACTGCTCCGAAGCCATGTTCTCTGCCACAGCCTGGTAAACCAGCGCCTCAACGTAACGGACCATCAACTCGTCGATCACCACCTTGGCGTCCGGCTCATAGATGTACTCCCACGCATGCGTCGTCTCGCCCGCGAACTCGTCTGCGGCCAGGGGCAGCAACTGCTGCACCACCGGCTCCTGCTTCATCGTGTTGATGAAGCGGGTGTAGCAGAGGTAGACGGCGCCGAGTTCACCCGCGGCATATGCGTCGAGCAGGACCTTGACCGGGCCAATGAGCTTCTCGAGATGGGGGGTGTCCCCCATGCCCACCACCTGCGCTACGATGTTGGCGCCAATGCGGTTGAAGAAGCCCGTGGCCTTGCCGCCAATGGTGACCACGTTCGACTTGGTGCCCTGGCCTTCAAGCTCGCGGAGCTTGTTGGTCACGGCACGCAGCACGTTCGTGTTCAGACCACCGCACAGACCCTTGTCCGTGCTGACCACAATGATGCCCACGCGCTTGCCAGCAGGGTTCTGCTGCATGAAGGCGTGAACATATTCGGGGTTGGCCTTGGCGAGGTTGGCCGTGATGCTGCGCACCTTGTCAGCGTAGGGGCGAGCCGCAAGCATGCGATCCTGCGCCTTGCGCATCTTCGAAGCCGCGACCATTTCCATGGCCTTGGTGATCTTCTTGGTGTTCTCGACGCTCTTGATCTTGTTGCGAATTTCCTTGCCTACGGCCATGGTGCGCTCCTTTAGGCGAAGGTCTTCTTGAACGCGACGACGGCCGATTGCAGTTCAGCTTCGGCGTCCTTGTCCAGGGCCTTTTTCTCTTCGATCTTGGCCAGCAAGGCGCCGTGGCTGGTCTTCAGGAACTGGTGCAGACCGGCTTCGAAGGCCAGAACCTTCTTCACGTCCACATCGTCCATGTAGCCCTTGTTCACGGCGAACAGGGTGGCGGCCATCATCGAGACCGACAGGGGCTGGTACTGGGCCTGCTTGAGCAGTTCGGTCACGCGGGCACCGCGGTCGAGCTGCTTGCGGGTGGCCGCATCCAGATCGGAAGCGAACTGCGCGAACGCAGCCAGTTCACGGTACTGGGCCAGGTCGGTACGGATACCGCCGGACAGGCTCTTGATGACCTTGGTCTGCGCTGCACCACCCACGCGCGACACCGAGATACCGGCGTTGATGGCGGGACGGATACCGGCGTTGAACAGGTTGGTTTCCAGGAAGATCTGACCGTCGGTGATCGAGATCACGTTGGTCGGAACGAAAGCGGACACGTCACCGGCCTGGGTTTCGATGATGGGCAGTGCCGTCAGCGAACCCGTCTTGCCCTTGACTTCGCCGTTGGTGAAGGCTTCGACGTAGTCGGCATTCACGCGGGCGGCGCGCTCGAGCAGGCGCGAGTGGAGATAGAACACGTCGCCGGGGAAGGCTTCGCGGCCGGGCGGACGGCGCAGCAGCAGCGAGACCTGACGGTAGGCCACGGCTTGCTTGGACAGGTCGTCGTACACGATCAGGGCGTCTTGGCCGCGGTCGCGGAAGTACTCGCCCATGGTGCAGCCGGAGTAGGCCGACACGAACTGCATGGCAGCCGAGTCAGACGCCGTGGCGGCAACCACGATGGTGTAGTCCATGGCGCCGGATTGCTCCAGGGCGCGCACGACGTTCTTGACCGACGAGGCCTTCTGACCGATGGCGACGTAGATGCAGGTGACGCCTTGGCCCTTCTGGTTGATGATCGCGTCGATGGCGACGGCGGTCTTGCCAGTCTGGCGGTCACCAATGATCAGCTCGCGCTGACCACGGCCGATCGGCACCATCGAGTCGATCGACTTGATGCCGGTCTGCAGGGGCTGGTCCACCGATTGGCGGGCAATCACGCCGGGGGCGATCTTCTCGATGGGAGAAGACAGCTTGGCGTTGATCGGGCCCTTGCCGTCGATGGGCTGACCCAGGGCGTTGACCACGCGGCCGATGAGTTCGGGGCCGACGGGCACTTCCAGGATGCGGCCCGTGCACTTCACGGTGTCGCCTTCGGAGATGTGCTCGTACTCACCCAGAATCACCGAGCCGACGGAGTCGCGCTCGAGGTTCAGGGCCAGGCCGTAGGTGGGGACACCCGAGGCGTTGGCGGGGAACTCCAGCATTTCGCCTTGCATCGCATCGGACAAGCCGTGGACGCGCACGATACCGTCGGTCACGGAGATGACGGTACCCTGGTTGCGAATGTCGGCGGCCGCACCGAGACCTTCGATGCGGCTCTTGATCAGTTCGGAAATTTCTGCGGGATTCAGTTGCATGCTTTGCTCCCAGGCTGGTCAAGGGCTGCGCGAAGGCAAACCTCGTTGACGACAGCCGGCGACTGCACAGTCGCCGGCGGGGTTAGCGACGGTTCTTGGTTGGACGTCGGATTCTGGTTCACGCCAGGAGGGCCGACTTCATGCGTTCCAGGCGAGCCTTCACCGAGGTGTCGAGTACCTCGTCGCCGACTTCCACGCGCACGCCACCGATGAGGTCGGCATCGACCTCAACCTTGGCGGTGAGCGTGCGACCGAAACGCTTGGACAGCGGCTCGAGCACTTCTGCCACCTGGGCATCGGTGATCGGGTACGCGCTGACGACACGGGCTTCGTACACGCCCAGACGGGACTGCACGAGGGCCTGGTACTGCTCGGCCATCAGCGGCAATGCCGCCAGACGACCGTTTTCCAGAACGGTACGCAGAAAGTTGGCCATGGCCGGAGCCAGACTCACCTTGGCGGCCCCGGTGATCACGTCGAAGACCTGCTCCTGGGTGACCCGCGGGTTGTCGGCAAAGGCGCGCAGCTGCAGGTCGGATGCGACCTGCGACAGCACCTGAGCCTGCTCCAGCCAGGCGGCCTGATCGGCGACCGGGGTGGCCTTGAAGAGGGCTTCGGCGTAGGGCCGTGCAATGGTGGCAAGCTCGGCCATGATCAAAGCTCCGTCTTCAGGCGGGACAGCAGGTCGGCATGGACCTGGGCTGACACCTCACGACGCAGGATCTGCTCAGCACCCTTGACAGCCAGCAGGGCAACCTGCTCGCGCAGGGCCTCACGGGCTTGCACGGACTGAGCATCGGCTTCCGCCTTGGCATCGGCCACGATCTTGCCGGCTTCGGCCACAGCGCGTTGCTTGGCCTCGTCGACGATCGCCGCGGCCCGCTTCTCAGCATCGGCCAGACGTTGTGCGATCTCGTCGCGGGACTGAGACAGCTGCTCCTGGACGCTCTTGTTGGCGTTCGCCAGTTCGAGCTTGGCCTTGTCAGCCGCAGCCAGACCGTCCGCGATCTTGTTGGCGCGCTCGTCGAGCGCCTTCGTGATCGGTGGCCACACGAACTTCATCGTGAACCACCACAGGATCCCGAAGACCACGATCTGCGCGAACAGCGTTGCGTTCAGATTCACGGCTCGGACCTTTCTCGTTTAAATGGGATGTTCAGTCGAGAAGGACCGATTACTGGGGCAGCGAAGCGATGAAGGGGTTCGCGAAGGCGAACAGCATGGCGATACCCACGCCGATCAGGAATGCCGCGTCGATCAGACCGGCCAGCAGGAACATCTTGGTCTGCAGTTCGTTCATCAGCTCAGGCTGACGAGCGGTGGCTTCGAAATACTTGCCACCCATCAGGGCGATACCAATACAGGCACCGATTGCGCCCAGCGCGATGATCAGACCACAAGCGATAGCGACGCTAGCCAACACCAGTTCCATGATTGCTCCAAAAAGAAAGGTAAGTTAAGGAAGGGAAAGGGACAGAAAGAGAGAACGCAGGGGATCAGTGGCCTTCGTGGGCCTGACCGATGTACACCAGGGTCAGCATCATGAAGATGAAGGCCTGCAGGGTGATGACCATGATGTGGAAGATCGCCCAGGCCGAGCCTGCCAGCAGATGCAAAATCCACAGGCCAGCGCCCCCAACGGTCAGCGACGCGCCCACGGCTGCACCCAGCAGGGCGATCAGCATGAACACGAGCTCACCGGCGTACATGTTGCCCCACAGCCGCATGCCGTGGGAAATGGTCTTGGCACCGAACTCGACCAGGTTCAGGAAGAAGTTCGGGATGATCAACAGGATGGTGCCCACGACGCTGTGCGCATGGAAAGGCGCCGTGAACAGCTCCTTGATCCAGCCGCCCACACCCTTGATCTTCATGTTGTAGTACAGGCAGACCAGCAGCACGGACAGGGACATGCCCAGCGTGATGGACAGGTCAGCGGTCGGCACGACGCGCATGTAGGCGTGGTGCGGATCCATGCCGGCGGCGGCGTAATACTCGGTCCACAGGCGCGGCAGCAGATCCACGGGGATCAGGTCCATCGCGTTCATGAAGAAGATCCACACGAACACCGTCAGGGCCAGAGGCGCCACAGCCTTGCGTGACGTGACATTCGGTATGATGGATTTGGCCTGGTTGTCGACCATTTCGACCAGCAACTCGACGAAGCCCTGGAACTTGCCGGGCACGCCAGAGGTGGCCTTGCGCGAGGCGCGCCACAGGAAGAACACGGCAAGCGCACCCATCGCAAACGACCAGAAGACCGAGTCGTAGTTGATGTAAGACCAGTCCACGATGGCCTGCGGCTCTGCCTTGTTCTGCCAGTGTCGCAGATGGTGCCCGATGTACTCGGGCGCGGTTGGTGCATGTTCAGAAGCCATTGTCTTCAACTCTTGTCAAACCGAATTTTTCGTGCGGTGCCAGCCCAGAAGCAGCACCACCCCAACAACCTTGAGACACAAGACCAGGGTCACCAGCAGCGCCGCCCAATCAAGGGGCTTGAGCACCACCGGGGCCAGCGCAAGCAAAGCACCAGCCAGACCCATCTTGGCCATCTCCCAGAACAAAAGCCCACCGACACTGCGCCCCGCATTCGGCCCGAACACCCCACGCGCCATCAACAGGCTGGGGACCACGACCACCCCAACCGCGTACAGCGCAGACAGGACAGCCTCGGGCCGATTGGTGAACACCCCCCATGCCAGCGCGACCAGCACACCAAACACGGCCTGCAGCGCGATCACGCGCCACACGGACACTCTGGGGTGCCTGGCGATCAGGGCCTGGGCCTCGGATCGCGTCAGCGGCCGGACGGGCGGCTCGACGTCTTCTTGCCAGTCGGACGCTTCAAAGGTCTGCCAACGTCGCCCGGAAGCACCTGCCGCGGCGTGAGGCTGTGGAGGTTGCTGCATGCTTGTCAAACCTGAAGGGCCCGTGCACCTGACTTGCGCTGCGCAAAGCTCGGCGCCGCGAACCGGCACGAAAACGCCGACCACATGTCGGCAAAACCCGATGATTATAAGCAGTTACCCGCAACAGACCAAGCCCCTCGTGCATTCGCGTTTGAAACACCCCCGGAAGAACGGGGTGCTGCACGACAGCAGCGTGGTCAACTCCCCACACGCGCGGGTTAACCCATGGCGTTACACATCCCCCATCTAAGGGAGACCCTGGGGCAAGCCCCGGTGACGCGCGGGTCAACTGACAGAAGAATGGTCTACACGTAATCAGCGCCATTCAATGGCGGCACCACAGGACCACGGCACCCATCCGGCCATGGCCCTGACGTGATGCCCACCCGGCGTGCACCAGGAGTTCAGCATGTCCACCAATCCGGCCCGCAAGGATCCCGTCCGCACTTTCTTCCGCCCGATCAACCAGATCGGCGCAGGCGACATCCAGCAGATGTACGCCCTCTACGCCTCGTTCTACGAGCAGACCTCCCTGGACGTCTTCCTGACCGATCTGGCCAAGAAATCCGGTGTGATCCTCGTGCAGCGCAAGGAAGACGACCGCATCGTCGGCTTCTCGACGCAGACCTTCTTCAACCTCGTCGTCGATGGCAAGCGCGTGCGCGGCATCTTCAGCGGCGACACCATCGTCGAGCCCGCCTACTGGGGCAACAACGCGCTGGCCAACACCTTCTACCGCCGGCTCATCATCGAGCGCTTCAAGCACCCCTTCACGCCCTTCTACTGGTTCCTGATCTCCAAGGGCTACAAGACCTACCTGCTGCTCACCAACAACTTCTACAAGTACTACCCCTGCGTGCACAAGGAAGACCCGCGCCTCAAGCGGATCACGCAGGCTTACTGCGAGCAGCTGTTCCCCGAGTACTTCGACCGCGAGAACATGCTGCTGGACTTCGGTACGAGCTACGTGCGCCTCAAGGAAGACATCGCCCGTATCACGCCCGAGCTGGCTGCGGCCAACAAGCACATCGGCTTCTTCGAGCAGGTCAACCCGAGCTGGGACCGTGGCACCGAGGTGCCGTGCATCGGCTCGTGCGACTACGGCACCTTCGTGCAGTCGGTGTTCGACGTGCCATGGAAGTGGATCAAGAAGCACATCCTGGGCACCCACCATCGCCCCGGAACCGAGCTGGACCCGGCACTGGCGCGCAACCGCGCCGCCGCGCCAGCACGCAAGGCCCCCACCGCGGGTGCGTCTGCCGACTGGCTGGCCGATGACGAAGACTCGCTGAAGCAGGGTGGAGCCTCCTGATGGGGGCCGGAACAACACTCGGACACCACCTTCTCAAGCTGCTGGTCGCCCCGGGTCGCCGACGTTTCGAGCGGCACCTGGGTGAACTGGAATCGGTGCAACGCGCCAGGCTGAGCCGTTGGCTCGCCGCGGCGTCGCGTGCGCCGGCATGGCAGCGCCATGGTGTGCGTGCCGACTGGTCGTGGGAAGAGTTCGTGCGCCGCCTGCCGGTCTCGAGCTACGCAGACTACGCGGACGACCTTGCAGTGCAGCGCGAGCGCCAGCAGGCTTGGCTGATCGACTCGCCCGTGGCGCGCTACCAGCCCACGAGCGGCTCGACGTCGGCGGTGAAGTGGATCCCCTACACCAAGCTGTTTCTGGACGAACTCGACCAGGTGATCACCGCCTGGGTGGGCGACCTGTACGCGCAGTACCCCAGCCAGGGCAGCGGCACGCATTACTGGTCGCTGTCGTGGATCCCGACGGCCTTGCGTGCACAGACGGCCGGCGACATCAACGACGACATGAAGATGCTGTCGTGGGGCAAGCGTGCGCTGGCCTACCTGACGCAGGCCGTGCCGCAAGAGGTCGCGCTGGCCGAGACGCTGGAAGACTCGCTGTTCGGCACGGTGGCCTACCTGTGCGCCGATGAGGCGTTGGGCTTTCTGTCGGTCTGGAGCCCGACCTTCGGGCTCAGCCTGCTGGAGCACATGTCGCAGTGGCGGCTGGAGCTGGCCGAGACGCTCGCCATGGGGCAATGGGGGGCGCGGTCGGCGCGCATGGCGGGCGTGCCCTGCCCCCGGTCGACACGCGCCGCCACGATGCTGTCCCGCTGGGACGGCACGCTGGATGCTGCCTTCTTCCGTCGGCTGTGGCCGCAGCTGGCCGTGGTCAGCGCATGGGACACGGCCGCGGCAGCGCCCTGGGCGCGCGCGCTGCATGCCAAGCTGCCGCATGCCGGCTTCCAAGGCAAGGGCCTGTGGGCCACGGAGGGCGTGGTGACCTTCCCCTTCCAGGGGCGCTACCCGCTGGCCTACCTGAGCCATGTGTACGAGTTCATCGATGCGCAGACCGACCAGGTGCTGGCGCCGTGGCAGCTGCGCGATGGCCAGGAGGTCATCCCGCTCATGACGACGGGCAGCGGCCTGGCCCGCTACCGCATGAACGACGTGCTGCGCGTGAGTGGCTTTCTGGGTCAGGTGCCGTGCTTCACCTTCCTGGGCCGCAACGACGGCGTCGACCTGGTGGGCGAGAAGATCAGCGCCACCACGGCGCAGGCGGTGCTCGATGGTCTGCCGCAGGATGGCGCGGTGCTGCCGCTGACGCTGCTGGCGATGGACCAGACCGGCAGCGGGCGTCCGGGCTATGTGCTGCTCGCTGAATGCTTTGACGATGCGCCCACGGGCGACCGCGCCCATGCGCTGGCGCAGCACATCGAGGCGGCCCTGCAGGGCCACTTTCATTACAAGCTGGCCCGGGAGCTCGGGCAGTTGCAGCCAGCACAATGCCTGCTGCGCCGCGACATGCGCGAGCTGTACCTGGGCCTGTGTCGCGACCGAGGCATGATCGAGGGCAACATCAAGGTGGAGCCGCTGCGCCACTGGCCCGGCGTGCTGCCGCCCTCGCTTCGCCCACTGATGAATGCCTGACCGCACAAGGATGTCCAGATGGCCCTGACTTACCGACTTGCCAAACCCACCGACAACCCGCGCCTGCAGGAACTGGTGGCCAAGATCACGATGCCCGGCCCGGCCGAGATGTGCTTTCAGCGCGCGCCGGACTTTTTCACTGGCGCCAAGGTGATCGGCGAATCGCAGACCATCGTGGTGGTGGACGATGACGAGCGCCCGGATGCGCTGGCTGGCGTCACCGTGATCTCGGGTCGCCATGTCTTCATGAACGGCGAGAAGCGCTACGTCTATTACTCGGGCGACACGCGCGTGGACCCGCACTACCGCCGCCGCGGCATCGCCGGCGCCTTGTTTGTGGAGCAGAAGAAGCACCACCAGCACTCGGATCTGGTGCAGGGCGTGATCATCAAGGGCAACACGCGTGCGATGGAAGCCGGTCGCGGGGTCCAAGGGGCGCGCGTGTTCGACTTCTGGCTCAGCCACATGGTGGAAACGAGCTTCATGTTCATCCGCAAAGGTGCGCCGCGCGTGCCGGCCGGGGTGACGCTGCGCGCAGCCACCGCCGCCGACGTGCCGGCCATGCAGGCCTTCCAGGACACGGAAGGGCCGCGCCGCAATGGCTACCCGGCGTACGACTTCAGCAAGCTGATGGCGGGCGACCCGTACTACACCGGGCTGGCCATCGGCGACTACACGCTGGCGCTGCGTGGTGGCCAGATCGTCGGCATGCTGGCCGCCTGGAACCAGAAGTCGTATAAACAGACACGGATCATGGGGTTTCACCCTGCCGCACGGGTGCTGCGCCCCCTGTACAACCTGTATGTCGGTCTGGTGGGGGGCTTCAAGCTGCCACCGGTCGGCGGGATGCTGAACTACCTGACGCTGGCCAATGTGCTGGTCGCCCAGGACGACCCGGCCGTCTTCCAGGCGCTGATCGACTGGGTGATGGCGCACCAGGGTCGCAAGGTCGACGCGCTGGCCACCTGCGTGACGCATGGCGACCCTCTGGTCGAGGTGCCGCGCGGCTACAAGCGCCAGAAACTGTTCTCGGAGCACCTGTGGCTGACCTTTGGCGAAGAAGATCCGCGCCCGGGCATCGACAATCGCCCTCTCTACATGGAGCTGGGCCGACTCTGATCGGCCGGCTGAATCGAACGCCCGAAGGCCGATGATGAAGTACCCCTTTCCCGCCCGCACCGCCGGCGTCGCGATTGCCGCGACCGGCCTGTGCCTGACCCTTTCCGGCTGCCTGGACATCGCGCCGCGCGTGCAGCTGCCGGGCTACATCGAGGCCGACATCACCTCGGTGGCCACACCGGTGGCCGGCACGCTGCAGCAGATGCAGGTGCGCGAAGGCCAGCTGGTCAAGCCCGGCGAGCTGCTGTATGTGCTCGAATCCGCCCAGGAAGAGGCCAAGCTGGCCGAGGCCCAGGCCATGATGGCCCAGGCCGATGCCAAGCGCCGCAACCTGAGCAAGGGCGCGCGCGCCGCCGAGATCGAAAGCCTGCGCGCCAAGGTGCGCTATGCCGAGGCCCAGCTTGAGCAGGCCCAGACGCAACTGCGCAAGACCGACCAGCTGCACCGCAAGGGCTTTGTGTCGGACACCATCATCCTGCAAGACCGCACGCAGGTGCAGCTGGCCCGGGCCCAGGTGGAAGACGCCCAGGCAGGGCTGCGCACGGCGCAGCAGGCCGCGCGCGACGAC
>Ga0208242_100727_pt1 | contig 13600 bp, 11 predicted proteins | sample SubbioAug_CSW13A_FD_184825 | JGI IMG/M metagenome (GOLD analysis project Ga0208242, IMG submission 184825) | Serpentinite rock and fluid subsurface biosphere microbial communities from McLaughlin Reserve, California, USA - CR12Aug_CSW13A (SPAdes) | ecosystem: Environmental > Terrestrial > Deep... | reverse complement strand
ATGATGGCGACATTTTTGGTAGTAGTTTTCTTTCCATTACGAAAACCTTGTTGTGCGTAGTAGATAGGATCTTTCGCTCGTTTATCATAGTATAGTTTCATACTGAAAGTATACCATAACATACTACAACATACAACACATACAACACAATTATTTTAGTGCTTGACACAAAAAAAGCAGCATTCACGCTACTTATTAGATTTTATCTTGTTTTCAACTGTCAAAGTCCCGCAGTTATCGCTTTTTTATTCCGATACTATTTTACACAATAAAACTGTCCGATTTCTTGACATAGTACCAATCTGTGAATTATAATATTAATGTTATCTTCTTCTTAATCATACTAAAACTCATGTTATCATTATTCTAGATTTTTATTATTGAAGTTTCCTTCAAATAGTATATTCAAGACATGTATTATCAATCCACTTATAATGGTTCGCAAGTCTTAACTGCGCTCAATGGTGTCTTTAATTTAGGCTTAGACAAGAAATACTACCAACCCAAAGAACTCAACAAAAAGATTAAAAAGATTTCATCTTAGTATTTACATACAACATTCTAAAAACACAACGAAGAGGAGAATACCCACTAATCATGCAGGGTTTCGCCTCTTCGTTTCATCATTAACTGTTAAAGTCGGGATTATATCATGAAAATAGTGAAATTAAACTGTGTTAAAGCACCTTTTAGACAGTATTTATTTGGAATAGTAACATCCAGCTAATTGGATTTTTAAGATCAACATGTGATTAGACATGATTGTGATAGGCTAATATATATTTTCAGACATTGAAAATCTAAGATCTCTCAGAAGTTTAAAACTGAATAGTGTTATAAAATAGGATTTAAGTTATTTTGAAGCTGATTTAAGTGGCTTTGTTATCATAATAAAGACATCTGTAAGTGGTAGTCTTCTGAAAGTATCTGAAGTCATTTTAATGAAAAAAAACCACATGAAGTGATTCTCGTTAATAATCGTTAATCTTAGTTAAAGATGACTCAATGATTGTTAATAGTATGTCAATATCGATTAATAAGTGGTTAATCATCGTTAATAACAATGCATGGTGCCCGAGGACGGACTCGAACCGTCACGATATCTCTATCGGTGGATTTTGAGTCCACTGCGTCTACCATTTCACCACTCGGGCATTTGCTTGTATATCATACACAATTATATTTTAAAAATCAATGTTCATTATATAGAATGTTAAGGATTTACCATACTATATTAATGTTTACTGATATACTTTAAACCACTTTCTAAACCCATGTACATCTTTAGTCTCTAAATCACATACAGACATAAAAGCTTAAAAAAAAGATGACATTGTTTGTATTTTTGGTATAATAGTAAGGCATTGGAGAATTGGCCGAGCGGTTTAAGGCACCATCTTGGAAAGGTGGCGTAGTGCAAGCTACCGAGAGTTCGAATCTCTCATTCTCCGCCAGTAAACAATAAACAAGCATGTGAAACTCACATGCTTGTCTTTTTTATGTTGATAGTCCTTGTTTGAGGATAGGGGACATAGATCTTAAATATTCACTTGGTGTCATACCTGTATGTTTCTTAAACACTTGAGTGAAGTGATTTTGATAGGTAAATCCACATAAATGAGCAACAGCCGCAACATTATTGCTGGGATGCTTTAAGTATTCTTTAGCTTGTTCAATACGTTCTGAATTAAGTAAATCATTGAAAGAGAGCTTTGTTTCATTTGAAAGAATACGAGATAGATGTGAACTACTTATATTAAGCTCAAGTGCTAAACCAGCTAAAGTCAGGTTTTGACTATAGTCATTCTTAATCTTCTTAATAACATATTTTGTATATTTAGAATAATCCCCATGTTTGAAATCTTGAATTAAAGTCGTGTAGCGAATTGCTGATTCCTTAAGCAGTAGAATACATGACTTCACATTGTCATAAGATTCAACTCTATAAATAAACTCATCAGCTTCTTTCATCATACCTAAGTAATCTAAACCTTCATTAATTGCGATAAAACTATAACGCGAGATCGATGCAATAACGTTATTCTTTGTGGCTCTTAAAGAATCTTTACTAATGATCTTGTCTAAGTTCACTGTGTCAAAGTATTTCAAAAAACCTTGCATATCATCAATATTACCTGTAGCCATTAATGAATTCATTTTCTGAATAATCTCTTCATCTAAATACACACTTAATGAACTTGAAGGGTTTGTTGAAGTATCTTCGGATGATTTAATCGTGTATAAAGGTAATTGCTGAAATTGCATATTCTTATCTGTCCAATATGACATTACAAGAGAACCAATGGCTTTTACTTGAGACATACTAACATGTCTTAGATCATTGAATAAATTGATATCATTAAGACTCAACAAGACTTGAGTTTCTTCAACAGACTTAATAAGCATAGGTCCAATGCAAAGACGTTCATCGTTATTATCAAACACGATAAAGACTAAGCATTCCTTAACTACTAAAGTGATGAATTGATTTTCTTTTAAATCATAAGTAGATAAGTCATCATAATGATCTTGAAGATAAGAAGAGAACCAAAAAGAAGTCTGCAGTAGTTCTTCAAGTGAACATACACTGAGACCTAAACCTTCTTTGGTTGTTTGCTTCTTGAATTCAAAGTTATCGAACATGTGAATTAATCTTTTCCTCATTGCTGGTTAGATAATTATTACATCTAAAGTGGTTATTTTTAATTATATTCCATATAAATATTAAATAAAAGGATAAATTTGCATTTATGTATCATAATTAGGCATATTAGTTGAGTTAGCTTGAAATTATCATTAAAATCACACTAGGAGGATATACTATGACAGTAAAACTTATAACCATAATACTTAGTTTGGTACTTGTTGGTTGTGTTCCATCATCCAATAACAATACTCCAAACAACCCACCATATCCTACCAATCCAACAAATCCTAATCCACCTGCAGAAGAACTAGAGGTGTTTACACTTGCTGAGTTAGCTACTTTTGATGGTAAAGAAGGAAGAAAAGCTTATGTCGCGGTGGATGGTATGGTTTATGATGTCAGTGATGTGCCAGAGTGGAACGGTGGACATCAAGGATTAACACCAGGACAAGATCATAGTGCGGCGATTGAACAATCACCACATGGTAAAAACGTACTAAGAAACTTACGCGTAGTCGGAAAACTAGAATAAATATTAAAAGCGGGAAACCGCTTTTTATTAACCCTCTTGACATACCCTATGGGGGTATGATAGAATCACCTCATAGATACCCCTGTAGGGTATTGGAGGAAGATATGAAACATGCAAGTCTTGATGCATCATTAAAGAATAAACCACTTCTTGATCGTTTATCAAAAGTCGAAGGTCAACTTCGAGGAATACGTAAGATGATTGAGGAAGAAGTATATTGTGATGACGTTATAAATCAGTTAGAAGCAAGCCGTAGTGCTCTAAAAGCAATTGGGCTATTACTACTTGAGAATCATATTAATTATTGTGTCGTCGGCGAAATTCAAGCCGGTGATATGAGTGGTGTAGAATCAACCATTCAAACACTTAGAAAGATGGTGAAATAATGAAACAAACTTATGATTTAAAAGGAATGACATGTGCATCATGTGCCATGAATATTGAAAAGGGAGTAAAGAAACTTCCAGATCTTGATCATGTCATGGTGAACTATGCTACCGAACAACTGTTTGTGGAAGGGAATATTGATGAAAGTTCAATTCTAAAAACCATTGAAAAACTCGGTTATGAAGCAAGTAAAGTAGAACCACAACTCAAAACCATTACAATCCCAATTGAAGGCATGACATGCAGCGCATGTTCAAGTGCTGTTGAAAAAGGTTTGAAGAAAATTGAAGGAACAAGTGAGGTTTACGTTAACCTTACAAGTGAAAAAGCTACGATTACGTATGACCCAAGTCTTGTGAAGACTTCAATGCTCAAACAAAGCATTATTAAATCAGGATATACTCCTAAAGACATTGAAAATGATCAACCACAACATCGTATTGATGAAAAAGTAAAAGCTTACCTACAAATGAGAGATCGCTTTATCTTAGCCCTTATCTTTACATTACCACTCATGGTAGTATCGATGACCCATATGTTCTTAATGGATTCAATGATTGATTTACCTTGGTTTCTAGATCCTCATAAAGAAGCAACATGGTTCGTAACATTACAACTTGTATTAACACTTCCGGTGATGTGGGCTGGACGTAAGTTCTTCTTCCAAGGGTTTAAAACACTATGGCATCGCTCTCCAAATATGGATAGTCTAATTGCAATAGGTGTGAGTGCAGCCTTTGGTTATGGACTCTTTGCTTTCTTCTATACATGGATTACTCAAAGCCATGCTATGGTTGAGCAACTTTATTTTGAAGTTGCTGCAGTGATTCTTATGATGATGCTTCTTGGTAAAACACTTGAAGCCAAGGCAAAAGGAAAAACTAGTGAAGCTATTGCGAAGCTGATTGCACTTCAACCCGAAATTGCGTCAGTCATTGTCAATGGTGAAGTCATTACCTTACCAATATCAGAAGTGAGTGTTGGAGACTTTATTCTTTCTAAAGCGGGTGAAAAAGTAGCGGTTGATGGTGTCATTACCTCAGGTGCTGCGGCTATGGATGAAAGTCTAATTAGTGGTGAATCTTTACCACAAGAAAAAGATGAAGGTGATCAAATTATAGCTGGATCACTTAATACTAATGGAACACTAACGTATCAAGCAACACGCGTTGGGGAAGACACAACCTTAGCACGTATTGTGCAACTCGTTGAGGATGCTCAAGGAAGACGTGCACCTATTGCTGCACTCGCCGATGTGATATCAGGAATCTTTGTTCCTGCAGTGTTACTCTTTGCACTCATTGCTACAGTAACCTGGTTACTTTTTGGAGCTACACTCCCATTCGCCTTAACAATTATGATTTCGATTCTAGTCATTGCATGTCCTTGTGCTCTTGGTTTAGCAACCCCAACCGCTATTATGGTTGCGAGTGGTGTTGGAGCATCCATGGGTGTTCTTATTAAAGGTGGCGATGCTTTAGAAAAAGCTCACCATATTGATATGGTTGTGTTTGATAAAACAGGTACAATTACTACAGGTCATCCTACATTTACTTCAGGACATACTTTAGGATCATTAAGTCTTGAAGAAGCATTAAAGATTAGTGCAAGTCTTGAGAAAGACTCCCTGCATCCTATTGCGAAAGCAATTGTAGAACATGCAGCATCACTTAATCTTTCAACAGATGTTGTAACCCAAAGCAAAGTCTTAACCGGTGAAGGTCTAATGGGAAGTGTGGATGGTACTATATATTATATAGGTAATGAAAGACTTATGAAGCGACTTGGTTTAGCTCACAGCTCAGATGAACTTATGCTTGAAAAGACATCAATTGGCCATACACCACTCATGTTAATGAGTGAAAATGAAGTACTTGCTATCTTCTTTGTGGCAGATACATTAAAACCAGATTCTAAGCAAGCGATTCAAATGCTACATAAACAAGGCATTAAGACAATGATGTTATCAGGAGACAACGTGCAAACAGCGCAAGCTATCGCAAATCTTGTCGGTATTGATGATGTGGTTGCTGAAGTGCTTCCAGATATGAAAGCGGATGTTATTCATGAATTAACAGCTAAAGGCTATAAAGTAGCGATGGTTGGAGATGGCATTAATGATGCAGTTGCGCTAAGTAGTGCTTATGTAGGGATAGCAATTGGATCTGGTAGTGATGTGGCTATTGAATCTGCAGATATTGTCTTAATGAAGTCATCGTTAGTGGATGTACCAAAAGCGATTGCTTTATCAAAACAAACCATCCGTATTATTAAACAAAACTTATTCTGGGCCTTTGCCTATAACTTAGCAGGTCTTCCTATTGCAGCTGGAATATGGTATGTTTTTGGAGGACAACTCTTAGATCCTATGTTTGCAGCTTCTGCTATGGCATTTTCTTCAGTATCCGTTGTGACTAACGCTTTAAGACTAAAACAATTTAAATGGAGAACAATATGAAAATTGAATTACTAATCAACAATATGACGTGCAATCACTGTGTACGTCGCGTCCAAAATGCTTTAGAAGAAGCATATCCAAATACAGCAGTAAACGTCGATCTATCCAAGAAGATTGCTACCTTAGATGGAACTGGTCCTTTTGAAGAAAGTCAACTAAAAACCATCATTGATGATGCAGGTTATGATTTAGTAAAGATGTTTGTAAGATAAAAAAAGATTGAGGATAAAACCTCAATCTTTTTTGTGAAACTATTTTAATTCTTGAGTAGTATTAAAATGTGGACAGTCTTCAAATGGTGTTTGATTATTATTATATCCTTGTGGGTTACGACGGTATCCACGATTCATCATTCTACCCATTCCTCTACCCATGCCTACACCATTTCTTTGACCATATCCTGACCCATCACGTGGTTGAAGACGTGTTCCATCACCATGCATTGGGCATGTATCTGTTTCTACTTGTGTTACTACGAAATCATCAACAAGATCCTCCACAGCTATGGCACGATATCCTGAGAATGATACTACCGCAAACATCAAGATTAAAATAATTGTAATTTTTTTCATATAAATTCCTTTCTGTCTTTGGACAACTCCATCATAATCCTTTTGAAATTTCATACAATATCATTACGGACATTGATGCATGATTGGTTGTAGTTTGCGTGAGGTTTCTTACATCTTAAAGAGGATGTACTTCACATGATTTAAAAAATAGATATGTAAGCGCTTATATGATAAAATATTGTGCGGGAGGTCTTATGATCAAAAAACTTTTAAGATTAACTTTAGCCCTCATGATGATGGCATTACCACTGTTCAGTTTTATGGAAACACTCAACGTGTTTGCACAGGATGTGGTGAGTGTAGAGATACATTATTCAAGACCAGATGGTGTTTATACAAACTGGAATCTTTGGATATGGGAAGTTGGAAAAGACGGTAAAGCTTACCAATTTGATGAAGTAGGAGCCAATGGTGCAGTAGCACGAATTGAGCTAAATTCAAAAGCTTCTCAAATCGGATTTATTGTACGACTTGGTGATGATTGGGCAATGAAGGATGTGGATGCTGATCGTTTCATTGAAGTCAAAGATGGTAAAGCCATTGCATATCTTAAATCAGGAGATAGTACTGTTTATGATAATAAAGATTACAAAGCTCCAGAGATAGTGGTTGTTGAAGGGGATGTCCTAATAAATATTCACTATCGCCGCTTTGATGGTAACTATACTGGTTGGAATGCATGGGTATGGCCAAAAGGCAGTGATGGAGCTGCATATCCTATTACAGGATCTGATGATTTTGGTTCAATCATTTCTTTAACATTTGATGCTTCAAAAGCAAGTGAAGCTGGGTTTATCATTCGACTTAATGAATGGGCTCAAAAGGATGTTGATCAAGACAGATTTATTGATATCACAAAATCTAAAAATAATGTTTTAAATGTTTATCTTGTTCAAGGAGATGTTACGGTTTATTACAATTTAAATGATGTTGATTTATCCCCTAAGTTCTTAAGTGCAAAACTTGAAGGGGTAGATCGCATTAATATCGCATTATCCGTTCCATTAACACTTAAAGAAAATATTGATCAAGGATTCGTTATTTCTGATGGAACAAATTCATTCCCTATTCGACGTATCATGTTTGCTGAGTTCTTGAGTAAGACATCATCGCGTATGGATATCTTTATGCAAGAACCTTTAGATTTAGGGAAATCATACACAATATCTCATCCTAATTATGGAACTTCTGATATTGTCTTCAATAAGGTATTCTCTTCAGAAGCATTTGAAGCAACTTATCACTTTGAGGGTGAACTAGGAGCTCTTTACACCCCTACAAAAACAGAATTTAGACTTTGGGCACCAACAGCCCAAGCTGTTTCACTCAACCTCTTTGACTCAGGTCATGAAGGCGTTGCTAAGCAAACGATTGAAATGACGAAGACATTAGGAGCTGGTGTATGGAGTGTGAGTGTTGATGGTGATTTAGATAAGACTTACTTCACTTACACCGTGAATGTTAATGGTATTGAAAATGAAGCTGTTGATCCTTATGCACGTGCGGTCGGTGTCAATGGACTTCGTGGTATGGTCGTTGATCTATCAAAGACTAACCCAGAAGGATGGGACTCATACACAAGACCAAATGATATTCCTTATACAGATGCAATTATCTATGAACTTCATGTTCGTGATTTAAGTATCTCACCAGATTCTGGACTCACTAATAAAGGTAAATACTTAGCGTTTACTGAGCGTGGAACAAAAGGTCCAGGCGATGTTGCTACAGGAGTAGATCACCTTGTTGAAATGGGCATTACGCATTTACATTTACTTCCAGTCTTTGATTTCAGATCTATTGATGAAACAAAACTCGAAAACAATCGTTTTAACTGGGGATATGACCCTCAACACTTTAATGTGCCAGAAGGTTCATACTCAACTGATCCATATAATGGAGAAGTACGTATTAATGAATTCAAACAAATGGTGAAGTCACTGCATGAAGCTAATATTCGTGTGGTCATGGACGTTGTTTATAATCATACCGGTGCATCTGCAGACAGTGATTTCTCTAAGATTGCTCCTTTCTACTATTACCGCTTTAATGAAAATGGTTCTTTCTCAAATGGTTCTGGTACAGGTAATGAAACGGCATCAGAGCGTTCAATGGTAAGAAAACATTTCATTGATTCAGTTGTCTATTGGGCTACTGAATATAAGATTGATGGATTTAGATTTGACCTTATGGCACTTCATGATATTGAAACGATGAATATGATTCGTGCAGCACTGGATGAAGTTAATCCTAATATCTTAATATATGGTGAAGGTTGGACAGGTGGAGGAACTCCACTTCCTGAAAGTCAACAAGCTTTAAAAATCAATGCCTCAAGACTTGATCGTATCGCAGTATTCTCTGATGATATGCGTGATGGAATTAAGGGAAGCGTGTTTATTGATACAGATAAAGGTTTTGTGAATGGTAAGCTAAGCTTAGAAAACACAATTCGCTTTGGTATCGTTGCAAGTATTCAACATCCTGGTGTTCGATCTTCAGATATTCTATATTCATCTAAGTTCTGGGCAAAAGAACCACATCATACAATTAACTATAATGAAGCCCATGATAACTTAACACTTTATGATAAGTTAATGGCAACAAATCCTGAGGCTACTCAAGAAGAAATTGCTCAAATGCATCGTTTTGCGAATGCAATTGTCTTAACATCTCAAGGTATTCCATTTATTCATGCAGGAAGTGAGTGGATGAGAACGAAGTTTGGTGATCATAACTCCTATCAATCCCCAGATTCAGTTAATCAACTTGTTTGGGCAGATAAGAACACCAACATGAGTCATGTCGATTACTTCAAAGGACTCATTAGTTTAAGAAAAAATCATGCAGCCTTTAGATTACCGACTGCTGATCTAATTCGAGAACATCTAAGCTTTATTGATTCACCTGCAAACACAGTCGCTTATAGTATTACGAATGCCCCAGAAGAAACATGGGAAAACATTACTGTACTTATTAATGGAAATGAAGAAGCAACAACCTTTGAACTTCCTTCAAAAGGATGGGTTGTGGTTGTGAATGGTGAACAAGCAGGAGAAACATCCTTAGCACGCGTTAGTGGTAATTCAATTACAGTGGATGCTAAAACACTTGTGGTACTCGTTGATTCACAAAGTTATGGATCTAATCAATTGTTAGTATGGCTTGGTCTTACTTTAGTCGCCTTAGCTGGAGTTCTAGGTTATATCTTTAAAGATAAGATCTTTACTAAAAAAGCATAGAATAATCACACCGTTAGCAATAACGGTGTTTTTTTATGTGATAAAAAATGATACGATACTCACATGAATCAAAATCTAAAATGGACCATGATTAAAGCGTTTGCTTGGGTACCAGATCCAATCTATATCTTCTTTCAACACCGTTTTCATCTAGGCTTTTTTCCAAATCTAAAGAATCCGAAAAGCTATAGTGAAGCATTCATGAAACTAAAACTTGAGCCACAGGTTCGCTCTTATATTAAATATACGCATAAACATGACATGAAATCATGGATTGCATCTCAAGTTGGAGAAGAGTGGGTTATCCCAACACAATGTGTTCTTGATCATTTAGATAAGAAGATATTAAAAGAACTTCCAATGCCTTATATTATTAAACCAACACTTGGCTCGCAAGAAAATGCAGTCATTAAGTCAGTGGAAGATGTAGACTTACTCAATCTAAAATTAAGACCCCATCATCTTTTATATCGAGAACGAAATTATCAAGGTAAACGGGATTGGATCATTGAACCTCTATTAGATAAACTTGAAAATATATATGATATTAAAGCACATTGTTTTTATGGGAAAGTAGTCATGTTTCAGGTTTCCTTAAACAATAAATCGAAATCAAGGTGTATGATCGATCGACAAGGGAATATAATTCCATATCCATTTGCAAGTGGAGCTGAAGATCATTTTGATATTAAGTATCACTCATTATTACCCCAACTCATCGATGTTGCAGAAAAACTCTCACAACCATTTACTTTTTTAAGAGTAGACTTCATGGTTTCACCCCATGGTTGTGTCATTGGTGAACTCACATTCTTTCCACAAGGAGGTTATTCACTTCGAAAAGATAAAGCTATGAATAAAGCATGGATATCATATTTCAACAAGGAGGCAAGCAATGATTGAATTAGTACGATGTTCGTATATGTATGGAAGTCAAGTAGGACTTAAGGATGTGTCATTAACACTCACTCAAGGACGTGTTTTAGGACTACTAGGACCTAATGGCGCAGGAAAGACAACTTTATGTCGATGTATAAGTGGGTTCATTAAACCTTCTGCAGGGTCTGTCACAGTATTAGGGGTTGATCCTTTTGAAGACACACTACATCATTTACAAATGGGATATGTTGCAGGGGAGTTGTCTTTTCTAGAAAATGTTAGTGCAATGGAGCATATAAAGTTAATGGCATCACTAAAAGGATGTTCTCTTGATTTAGCACGTTATTACATGAAGCTTTTTGATTTTAATCCTAATAAGAAAATTAAAACCTATTCAAAAGGAAACAAGCAAAAACTAGGACTTATTTTAGCGCTCATGCATGATCCTTCTTGTTTAATTCTTGATGAACCATCCAGTGGTTTAGATCCACTCTTGCAAATGACTTTAGTCGAAGTTCTTTTAGAATTAAAGAAACAAGGAAAGACAATGTTACTATCTTCACACTACTTTGATGAAATATTAAAGGTATGTGATGATATTGCGGTGCTTAAGGAAGGTGAACTTGTAAGTATTCTAAGTGTTGATGAACTGTATGCAAGACAGCTAAAACAATACCAAATTCAAACTCAAGAACTACTCACCTTAAGTGATTTTGAAGGCATGAAACCTCGCTTAATCACTCCTAATAAAGTTCAAGTAGAACTTGTAGGGCATTTAACACCATTATTTGAAGTGTTAAAAGCATATACTGTCATTGATTTTCAACATAATGAAAAATCACTGGAAGATCAGTTTTATGCGATTTATGAAAGAGGTAATAATGTATGAACTTAAAATATATAAAATATCTTGTACTTTCAAATAAAGTTGTATGGATTGCAATCACGTTTGTATTAATATTCTACATGTCATCAATAATGATGATGTATGATCCAACAACCGTTGATGCCATGATGGGATATATTGAAGCCCTTCCAGAAGCAATGATTAAGGCATTGAATTTTCAAATGGTTGACTTTACATTCTTAGGGTTTATTGCAGGGTACTATTATGGTTTTCTTGCGATGACGTTTCCTTTAATCTTCTCAATGATGTTTACATATAAGGTGGTTGCAAAAACGATTGATAATAATTCGATTACTCACTTACTTACAAGTGGTCGCTCTCGTCTAACACTCATCCTTCATGCTTGGTTGACCTATGCTGTTGTCTTAGCTTGTATGATTAGTTTATTAATGGTGGCTTCCTACTCTATGGCTGGGTCAATGTTTGAAGGTGTAACACTTGATTCACGCTTTATCTATCTTAATATTTATCTTTATGGTTTTCATTTGATGATGGGTTCACTCATGATGATGTTTTCTGCAATCTTGCCTAGCGCATCATTAGCACTAGGGGCAATCATTGGAGTCCCACTTACTTCTATGGTACTCGATATGGTCGCTCGCTTAGGTGAAGATTTATCATGGGTAAGGTTCGCTTCACTTCATACATTATTTGATGCGGATAAAGTTGTTTTACAAGAATCAGTTGTGACTCAAAGTGGAATTATGGTTGGACTCACACTACTGTTCTTAGTTATTACACTCATTGGCTTTAAAAAGAGAGACATTATAGTATGAGCCAACGTGCTTGGATTCAATCAAACCAAGACGCTTGGAATGCTCTTGCAGAAAACCAATACAAACGCTTCAAACAACGCTTTGAAGAGAATGATATTCAACTTAATCCTTTACTACTTCCTCACATAAAAGATATTAAAGGGAAAAGAGTCCTTCATTTACAATGTAATACAGGAGCAGACTCAATCATGTTAGCTCGCTTAGGAGCTCATGTGACTGGTGTTGACTTTGCGCCAGATAATGTTAAATATGCAAAAATGCTATCAATTGATACCAATACACCAGTGACGTTTATTCAAGGTGATGTCACACGTCTTTGGGAAGTCATTGATACCACCTATGATCTTATTATTACCTTTGATGGAGTCTTAGGATGGCTTATGGATTTAGAGGATTGGGCAAAAGGTCTTAAACATGCATTATCATCTGATGGCAAAGTCATTGTTCTTGATACCCATCCTTTCTATTATGTTTTTGATGAAGAAGCATTACCCAAAGGGGAAACTATTATTAAATATCCATATTTTCAATTTGATGTTGAAGTTAATGAAGATATTGGAGGATATGCTGGAGCACCAGTTATGGCGAAGAATGGATTCAAACCCATTCAAATGAGTCAACTCATTAATGCGTGCGCTAAGCATCAACTCATGATTACTCACATGGAAGAATACGATCGGTGTGATGAAGGAATGGGTGGAGACACCAAAGAATCTCAAGGATTAATGGTTCATAAACATTTTGTAGGGGCAATTCCAATCATGTTGTATTGTGAAATCAGACATTTTACCACTCTGTCAAGACCTTGACAGAGTTTTTTTTAGACAAAAAACAACTAAAATTTGCATTGTTTAGTGCTATTTTAAACTTAATGAAATTCTTTTCAAAAAGTAGTGAAAAGTTGTTGACAGTATAGAGTGCCTTTGATATTATGTACAAGCGCTACTGATAACAGCAACGCAAAAAACATGGATCTTTGAAAACTAAATAGGAAACAACAAGTACAAACTTTATGGTCCATCGCAAGATGAATCAAAATGTCAAACAAAAAAAATGCCTCGAGCAATCGAGGTGGATAACACAATAGCTAGAATACAAAACGAGCTAATCAAATGGAGAGTTTGATCCTGGCTCAGGATGAACGCTGGCGGCGTGCCTAATACATGCAAGTCGAACGAAGAAGCAAGCTTGCTTGCTTCT